>Ga0209211_10003987_pt1 | contig 23456 bp, 18 predicted proteins | sample RifGroA2_FD_183992 | JGI IMG/M metagenome (GOLD analysis project Ga0209211, IMG submission 183992) | Groundwater microbial communities from Rifle, Colorado, USA - Groundwater A2 (SPAdes) (version 2) | ecosystem: Environmental > Aquatic > Deep subsurface > Groundwater | place: Rifle, Colorado...
TGACAGGAGATTACGCGCCTTTTCCAAAAAGGCGCACTGGCCCATTCTTTAGATTTCACCTTTAAGAGTACAGCCGGATTCCGGCGATCAGAAAATTATCTTGTATTTTTGAACACGAATGATTAAAATATGGGTATATTATTGAACATAGATATTCGATTTTATGGCATAGTTATGAACATACCACTCATTATAAGGGGCTTGCAAAAATTATGAAAAGATTAATGGATTGGCATTTGCAGCAATGGAAAATCGGAAGGCATCGCAAACCTCTTTTGCTCCGTGGAGCCAGACAAGTCGGAAAAACATTTGCCGCACGAAAACTCGGAGAGAGTTTTGATCATTTTGTGGAAGTCAACTTCGAATATCTTAAAGAGACAAAAAAAATTTTTGATAAGGATTTGCGTCCCGAGCGGCTTGTACAAGAACTCAGCATATTATTATCCCAGGACATTGTTCCAGGCTCCACTTTGCTATTTTTCGATGAAATCCAGGAATGCCACGAAGCACTGAAATCTTTAAGATATTTTTATGAAGTAATGCCTTCCCTGCACGTTCTTGCTGCAGGCTCTCTATTAGATTTCGCAATTGAAAAAATTGGAATCCCCGTCGGAAGGGTCGAAAGTTTGTATTGTTATCCCCTTTCCTTTTTTGAGTTTTTAGCAGCAACCGGACATTCTCAACTGGCCGGATCCATTTTAGAACATTCAAATCTTGAACCTATTGCTGAGGTGGTTCATCAAAAAACTCTTGAGCTAGTGGGGCATTACCTAGCTATTGGCGGCATGCCTGAAGTGGTCGCTCGCTGGATTGAATCTCGGAGTCCAAGGGAGTGTTTTTCTATTTTTCAACGCCTAATAGACACCTATCGACAAGATTTTGGAAAATATAGCAAAGAACATCAGGTTAAATATGTAACAGAACTGTTCAATGAAATGCCTAGGCAAATAGGCAAGCAGTTTAAATATTCAGCCATTCATGGTGAGTATAAAAAACGGGAATTGGCGCCCGGTCTAGACTTGCTCTGTACGGCAAACATTGTGCACAAAATCCATCACACGGCCGGACATGGATTGCCTTTAGGCGCAGAAAGCAAACCGGAATGGTTTAAAATACTGTTTTTGGACATTGCTCTTTGTCAATCCATTCTTGGACTCAATCTCGGAAGCTGGCTGCTTGATCCCCATCATGAATTTGTGAATAGAGGCGCTATTGCCGAAGCATTCGTTGGACAAGAGCTTCTCTGTTATGCAAGCCCCTATCGCAAACAGGAGTTATATTTCTGGAAGAAAGGAGATCAACAAGCGCAAGCTGAAATCGATTTTTTGTTTGAACATCAAGGCGCAATCATTCCGCTTGAGGTAAAAAGCGGAGATGGCCGCACCCTAAAAAGTCTGCATCTATTCTTGCAAACACACTGCACATCCCCCTACGGGATTCGCTTTTCAGTCCAAAACTATTCTCGGCTAGATCATATCTTTTCTAGGCCGCTTTATGATATTGTCTCTCTTGCACACGAGGACCAAAAAGAGAGCTTATTCCATTTGGTTGCCAGTACCGGGAATTCTATCCGAAACATTCATAAAGAATTAAAAGAGCTCGAACCGTGAAAAAAGGGAAAGTATTTTTTCATCCGAACCGCTAAAATGAGGGTTGATGAAAAAAATTGGGTTTTTTGGAGGTACGTTTGATCCCATCCACTTCGGACATATCAATCTGGCGCTCTCCTTATTAGAAAAGCATCAGCTCGAAGAGGTGATCTTTTGCCCCGCCTTTGTCTCTCCCCACAAAACAGATGCGCCTCCTGTAGCCTCTCCCGAAGAGCGTTTGCAAATGGTAGAGCGCGCCCTTGCTCCTATTTCCGCTTTTACCCTGTCTCGCAGGGAGGTTGAAAGAGGAGGGATTTCCTTTACCGTTGATACAATCAGAGAACTTCGCTCCAGGCGGAGCAAGGAGGAGCGCCTCTTTTTAATTTTGGGGGAGGACGCCCTCGCGATGCTAGACCGGTGGAAAGAGATTGGAGAGCTCCTTGCCCTAGCCCCGCCTCTAATTGGAGGAAGGGGAGAGGAGGTTGCCCTCTCGTCTTTGAGTTTGCCTCCTTTGATGGCACAGGCCGTTAAAGAGGGATGGACAGAAATTCCCATGATGGTTATGAGTAGCACTTTTTTACGTGAGAGGCTTAAAAAAAGAGTCTATTGCGGCCATTTAGTGCCGGCGGAAGTTCTGGACTTTATTTACGAACATAAGCTATATTTAAAATAATTTTATGAGCAATCGAGATCTTAATTATCTCAATCTGATAGCTCAAGCGATTTTTGATAAGAAAGGTTACAATATTCTGGCTCTCGATGTGCGGGGGCTCTCTTCGATTACGGACTATGTGGTGATTGCAGAGGGAAGTGTCGATCGCCATGTGATGGCCCTTGCCCGTTGCATCGAGGAGGAGCTGCGAAAGAGAGATTTGAAACCCCTATATAGGGAAGGCGGCAAGGTTGGAGATTGGGTGGTTTTGGACTATGGTTTTGTGATGGTGCATCTTTTCCAGCCGGGAGTGAGAGAAAAATATTGCCTGGAAGAGCTTTGGCAAGAGGCTAAAATTGTAGATCTTTCAATTCAAGTATGACCGGATTCTGTAAAGCGATGAGACGAAAGGATAAAAAAAGACGTGTTGTTGTGACGGGAATGGGGATTGTCTCCTGCTTTGGAGACGATGTCGATCTCTTCTATGAAAAGCTGCTTTTGGGAACGAGCGGGATAGGGCCGATTGAGAGCTTTTCCGTTGAGGAGTATCCCACCCGTTTTGCGGGCTCCGTCTCTTGCTTTGACCCGGGAGAATACATTGACAAGAAACAGGCGAGGCGCCTGGATCCCTTTTTACAGTACGGCATCGTATCGGGAAAGAGAGCATTAGAATCCGCGCACGTTGCCTTGACGGACTTAAGCTGCTTGGATAAAAGCCGGTGCGGCATCCTTTTGAGTTCCGGGATGGGAGGCCTTCATGTCTTGTGGGAGGGGACCCGGACGATCATCAACAAAGGATATAAAAGGCTGACTCCTTTTTTTATTCCCTACATTATCCCCAATATGGGAGGAGCGCTTCTGGCCATTGATCTAGGCTTCCAGGGGCCGGTCTATTCGATTTCGACGGCCTGCGCGACTTCCAATTACGCCATCTTATCGGCAGCGAACCATATTGAGCGGGGAGACGCCGATCTTATGCTCTGCGGAGGAGCGGAGGCGGCCATCAATCCCATCGGTCTTTCCGGATTTGTCGCCGTGAAAGCGCTTTCCGAGCGCAATGATGCGCCTGAAAAGGCCTCTCGTCCGTGGGACAAGAATAGGGACGGCTTTGTTTTAGGGGAAGGTGCGGGAATGCTTGTGTTGGAAAGTTATGAGCATGCTTCAAAGCGCGGCGCTCCCATTTTGGCAGAATTCCTTGGAGGCGCGCTCAGTTGCGATGCCCATCACATTACGGAACCCGACCCTTCCGGCAGGGGGGTTAAGCTATGTATGGAAAAAGCGCTGGAGGATGCGGGAGTTAGAAAGGAAGAGATCGACTACATCAATGCGCATGCCACATCAACCTTAGTTGGCGATATGTGCGAGGTGAGAGCAATTAAGGATCTCTTTCAAGGCCACTGCTCCCATCTGAAAATGAATGCCACTAAATCCCTGATCGGCCACTCTCTCGGGGCGGCGAGCGCCATTGAAGCAATTGTCACCATCAAGGCGCTCTTAAGCGGCAAGCTGCATCCGACACTTAATCTCGATGATCCCGAGCCCGAGCTCGAAGGACTCGACGCCGTTCCTCACAAAGCAAAAGAGCATAGAGTGCAGGTAGCGATGACCAATTCCTTTGGATTTGGGGGGCATAACTCCTCGTTGATCTTTGCGCAGTTTAAGGACTAGTGCGCATGCAAGAAGAGACTTCCTATGGGATCATTCCTTTTTCTTTGCAAAACGGCGAGTGGAAGGTCTTTTTGATTTTACACAAAGAGGGCAATCACTGGGGCTTTCCCAAGGGGCACAAAAAGGAAGGGGAGTCCTCAGAGCAGGCAGCGAGCCGCGAGCTTTATGAGGAGACGGGACTTCGCATTGAGAAGTTTTTGTTAAAAGAGTCTCTTTCGGAACAGTATGTCTTCTTGAGAAGCGGGGAGAGGATTTTGAAGAGAGTTTTCTACTTTCCTGCAGTTGTCAACACCGCTTTTCTTTTGCAAAAAGAAGAGATTCTTAAAGGAGTGTGGATGCCTTTTTCCCGGGCGATGGAGACTCTGACCTTCCCTGAGGGAAGAGCTCTTTTTAAGGAGGTGCTTCATGAGCTTCGGCCGCTTCTTTTTCCGAAAGCCTAAAGTGCACGTCTTTCTCAGAGCTTGTTACTATTCTCAAGCTTCCGCTCACAAAAAACGCCCGAAGGGATTTTCACATCAACGCTGCTTTCGAAATCTCACTCAGACGCTTGATTCGAAAAAAGCCTCTTTGACGATTCTTTTAGACACAGCTTATAGGGAAAACGAGCGCCATTACGTTTTGTTGCAAAAGAGCTTTCCCGTTATCGAGATCTCCGAGGGGACCGAAGCCGGCTCTTTCTTGCGTCTTCTTGACTATGTCGAGACGCTCTCATTGGATGAGGAGGCGATCCTCTATTTTGTCGAAGACGACTATCTGCATCGCCCCTTATGGGTCGATGCCCTTTTAGAAGGATTTTCCCTGCCGGGCCCTTCCTATATTACTCTCTATGATCACCGGGATAAGTACCTCCTTTCCCTGTATCCCTTTTTGACAGCGCGGCTCTTTCACACCTCCTTGACTCACTGGAGAACGATCCCTTCGACAACCAATACCTATGCCATGCGCTGCAAGACCCTAAAAGAGCACATGCAGATCCATCGCGCTTTTTCTTTAAATCGCAAGATTACTGCGGATCACGAAAAATTTTGCGCTCTTGCAGAAACAGGGGCGCTTCTCCTCTCCCCCATTCCCGGCTGGTCTACCCATATAGATTGCGAATTCCTCTCTCCTTGCATTGATTGGAAAAAAGAGATGGAAGAAAAATTAAGCGAAAATTAAGATAGCAGAGAATAAAAAGAGGTTTTTTAAAGGAGGAAAAAGATGTATTCCACACAAGTTCTTTATCCTGAACAGACGATCATTCACAAATGGATGAAAGAAGCCGTTACGATCCTGGGCTCTGCCCTTTTGATTGCCCTCTTCGCTCCGGTCTCCATCCGCCTGCCTTTTACTCCTGTTCCCATTGCGATGCAACTGCATGTCATCCTCTTTCTGGCGCTTATTTTGAAAAGCAGGCGGGCGGCAGCCTCAGTTGCCACCTTCCTTCTGTTCGGAGCGCTCGGGATGCCCGTCTTTGGCGCAGGACTCCAAGGAGTGGCGCGCTTCGTCGGGCCTACCGGAGGCTATCTCGCGGGTTATCTTCTTGCCGCTTACGTCACGGGATACTTATGCGAAAAGGCCAAAGAGGAGACGATTGGCCGAGCGCTTTGTGCAGTTGTTGCTGGCAATCTTCTTGTCTACCTTATGGGAAGTTTTTGGTTGGGAACTTTTGTGGGAGGATGGCAAAAAGCGCTCCTTCTCGGAGTTCTTCCCTTTCTTCCCGGAGATGCCTTAAAGACTGTTGTCATCCTCAAAGCGTGGAAAAAGAGTGGCATAAGGCTGATACAAAACTGAAAAGTCGAGGTGACGCGAAAGCTTCCGCGATTTGACGATCGCATCACCCCGTATTTCTAAGCAGAGTGTCGCCTGTTTTTAGGAGCGGTTAATAGATCTTCCTTCGCGCACTAAAGATTCCTTCTACGATCGAGGATGTTTGCGGAGCTCCTGACATCTTTTTTCCATCAGTGCTTAGCGACGCTTGCTTTTCGATGGGAGAAGAAGTTCTGGAAAAGACGTCGTTAGCGGCTCTGCTTATTCCTGCCACGACCCGTTTGAGATTATCCGTCGAGATCTCTTTGTCTTTCCCTGGACGGGAAGGGAATGGACTTACTAAGTGTTCTTTGGGGACTTTTAAATCAGCCATACAATACCTCCTCTCTCAACTTAAGTGCCCGGGCGATTTTGAACAAACAAAATTTTCAATCAAGGGAATGAAGACTTTCCCTTTTTCACTCTTCCTATGAGAGGGCGCACCTCTTCTCGAAGAAGACCGGCGATCTGTTCGATTTTGGTGCTAAGCGGAGGGGTCGATAAAGGGAGTGCTTTAGAAACAGCTCTTTTTTTTCTTTCCGGAGGAGGAAGAGGAGCGCTGCGGGAAATCTTGGAGATATCTGCCATATTTATTGAACTATCGAAGCTCTCTTGTATTAATTATTTATTTAAATTGTTAAATTTGTCAAATTATATTTTTATCTATACAAGTGGCTGATGTCTTTGGGTTTGAGCTCTTGAGCTCGACTGTGTACATTTTTTGACGCCATCGTTCGGGAGAGCGGCTCCCAGGTCGCAATGAATTGCATGTCGAGTTAAAGCAATCCTTCCTTCGAAATTCATTGCGACCTGGGAGCCGCCTCCTCGAAATCCGGCTGTCAAAAACCGCACAAAGTCGAGTTGAGGAAAAGACGAGTGAAAAATATCTCCTTTTTATTTTATCCTGTCGGAATATGAGAGGGCTCAAAGAGATCGGCTATTTTCTCATGCATCTCTTATTGCGCGCTTTGCTGCGTTTGAGATACCGCATTCGGGTAGAGGGCCTCGATCAGGTCTTTGCACAAAACCCGGATACCGGGATTCTTTTTTTGCCCAATCATCCCGCTGAGATCGATCCCGTGATCCTGACCACGGTCCTTTGGAGGCGCTATCGGGCCCGTCCCCTGGTTATTCAGTATTTTTTTGAAGCTCCGGCGATCTATCCCTTCATGAAGCTTGTCAAGGCTCTTGCCATTCCCAATATGAACGGATCGGCCAACAAATGGAAGCTGCATCAGATTGAAAAGCTCTTTCAGACCATCGTGAGCGGCTTGAGAAAGCGGGAAAACTTTTTAGTCTACCCTGCAGGACGTCTGAAATTGGAAGAACGGGAGCTTCTGGGCGGCTCTTCGCTTGTTCATAGCCTGCTTCAGGAGTGTCCTGATGCAAACATCGTTCTTGTGCGTACGAGAGGATTGTGGGGGAGCCGCTTTTCGCGGGCATTGAGCGGCAAGGTCCCTCCCTTTGGGAAGATGCTTTTAGAAGCGATCAAGGATCTATTGAAAAATGGCCTCTTCTTTTTCCCTAAAAGAGAGGTGACAATTGAGTTCGAGAGGGCGCAAAGCGATCTCTTCCTTTGCAAGGAGCGCCTGGAATTTAATCGCTATCTGGAGAGGTGGTACAACAGCAAAAGAGATTCCCTCGCGCTCGTCTCGACGACTTTTTGGAAAGAGAGCCTTCCTCGCATGAAGAAAGCGGAAAAAGAAGAAGAGCTCTTTGTGAAGCGAAAGGTCTCTCCTGTTGTCAGACGGGAGGTAATCGCTAAGCTCTCTGCGCTCTCGCACCGCTCTGCCGATCAGATCCAGGAAGAGAACGATCTGTGGATTGATTTAGGCTTGGATTCTTTGGATATGGCGCAGATTCACAGTTTTTTAGAAGACGCCTATGATGTGGGTCGGCTCGCAGCCGGGGAGCTGCAAAGCGTAGGAGATGTTTTGCAAGCGGTGGTTGGGGGCAAGAAGGAGAAAAGGGAAGCCGAGAAGGTGCGGAAGAGAAGGAGATGGCCAAAAGATCTTCCCCGAAAACCCGTCCTCTTTCCTCCGGGTGATACGCTGCAGGAGGTCTTTTTGCGCTCGTGCGACCGGATGGGCGGCAGGATTGCCTGTTCGGATGGACTGATGGAGCTCTCTTTTACTTATCACCAGTTGAAGCGCTCCGTGCTTGCCTTGTCTCTGGAGATCAAAAAGTTGCCGGGTCTTTATATCGGAGTGATGCTCCCTTCTTCGGTTGCAGCCTATATTTCCATTCTTGCCATCCTCTTTGCAAAGAAGCTTCCCGTCATGCTCAATTGGACCGTGGGAAGCCGTTCTCTGGATCATGCCCTGGAGATGACGCAGTTGAGTGTGGTCTTAAGCTCCAGGCGTTTTTTGGAAAGGGCTGAAAATATCGATCTGGGAAAAATCGAGGAGAGGCTTCTTCTTCTCGAAGAATTTCATAAACGGCTGACATTTAAAGAGAAAATCAAAGCCTTCCTCCTGAGCTACAAGAAAGCGCCGAAATTGTTAAAAGCTCTTAGCTTAAAAGAGATGCGAAAAGAGGAGAGGGCAGTTCTTCTCTTTACAAGCGGCACGGAATCGCTTCCCAAAGGGGTTCCTCTCACTCATGCCAACCTTTTGAGCAATATGAAAAGCGCTCTCTCTTGTTTCGATCCCCACAAAAGCGATGTCCTCTATGCCGTCCTTCCTCCCTTTCACTCCTTTGGCTTTGCAGTTACAGGCCTCTTTCCCCTTCTCATCGGGCTAAAGGTGTGCTATGCTCCCGACCCCACAGATGCGCGGCAGATGGCAGCCGATGTGGATCACTGGAAGGTAACCCTCCTCTGTTGTGCGCCGAGCTTCCTTATGGGAATGTTTAAGATGGCAAGAAAAAAACAGCTCCGAAGAGTGCGCTACGTGATCTCCGGCGCGGAAAAGGCTCCCCAAGAGCTTTTTGATTTTGTCAAGAGACTGCCCCGCGCCGAGTGTTTAGAGGGCTACGGCATTACGGAGTGCAGTCCCGTCGTGACGAGCAATTCTCCCCATCTTCCTCGAAGGGGGGTGGGCAAGCCGATTCCGGGCGTGGAGCTCTTGATCATCGAGCCTGAAACCGGGAAGCCTTTGCCTCAAGGAACGGATGGGGAGATTTGCATCTTTGGCCCCAATGTCTTCGTGGGATACCTGGGAGTGAAAAGGGACCCTTTTATCACGCTGGAAAAGAAGCGCTGGTACCGATCGGGAGATCGCGGCCATCTGGATGCGGAGGGAAATCTTATCCTCTCCGGGCGTCTGAAACGCTTCATCAAGATTGGCGCAGAGATGGTAGGTTTGGGAGGAATAGAAGAGGATCTGACCCTCATTGCGCAAGAAAAGGAATGGCTTGCGCCGGGCGCAGCAGCTCCTCAAATTGCGCTTGGCGCTCTCGAACCCGAAGGGGAAAAGCCGCAGCTTATCCTCTATACCACATGCGACCTCGATCGCGATAAGATCAACGAAGCGCTACGTGAAAAGGGGATGGGGAAGCTTGTCAAAATCGCCCAAGTTAAAAAGATTCACGAGATTCCCTTAACTGCAACAGGGAAGATTCAATACCGAAAACTCGAAGAAGGATGAAGCTTTACAACACAGAGACGCGTCAGAAAGAGGAGGTTGTTCCTCTTCAGGACAACAGGATTCTCCTCTATACCTGCGGGCCCACCGTCTACAACTTTGCCCATATCGGAAATTTCCGGACCTACCTCTTTGAGGACCTCCTGCGCCGTTTTTTGAAATTTGCAGGTTTTCAGGTGCGGCAGGTAATGAATATCACCGATCTCGATGACAAGACCATTCAAGGATCCCTTGAGAGAGGCCTTTCCTTAAAAGAGTTCACGGAGCCCTATGCGGGAGCCTTTTTTGAAGATTTAAAGACTTTGCGCATTGAACCTGCCGAGGAATACCCCAGGGCCACGGATTATATTCCCCAGATGATCAAAATGATTCAGCGTCTGCTCGAGTGCGGATATGCCTACAGAGGAGGAGATGGCTGCATCTATTATTCCATTGATAAGTTCTCCTCCTATGGAAGGCTCTCCCATCTCCGTTTGGATGAGCTTCAAATCGGAGCCTCGCAGCGCATGTTTTTTGATGAATATGATAAAGAAGAGGCCTCTGATTTTGTCCTATGGAAAGCTTATGATCCTAAGCGCGATGGAGAGATTTATTGGGAGAGTCCCTTCGGACCTGGAAGACCGGGATGGCACATTGAGTGCAGCGCGATGGCGATGCATCTTCTGGGTGAGAGCATCGATATTCATGTCGGCGGCGTCGACAACATCTTTCCCCACCATGAAAATGAAATTGCCCAGTCCGAGGCCTACTCCGGAAAACGTTTTGCGAGATGTTGGCTCCACTCCGAACATCTGCTGGTCGATCACAAGAAGATGTCTAAAAGTTTAGGAAACTTCTACACACTCCGCGACCTCTTGGAGAAGGGGTATAGGGGAGAGGAGATCCGCTACCTTTTGCTCCAGGTCCACTATCGCACCCAGCTCAACTTTACCTTTGAAGGGCTGGACGGGACCCGTCATGCTTTAGAGCGGTTAAGAGATTTTATTATCCGTCTGCGCGCGCTGGATGACGCTAAAACTTACGGCTTATGCAAGCTCCTCTTAGACCGGGCGGTCTTAGACTTTTCAAGCCATCTCGCCGATGATCTCAACATTTCTCAAGCGCTAGCTTCGCTTTTTGATTTGGTGCGCGAGGTCAATATCCTCGCCGATCAAAAAAAGGTGGGAAGAGAGGAGGGTCAAGCGGTTTTGGATTTTCTTGAAAAAATCGATCAGGTGCTCGCTGTCCTTCCTCTTCATGCACGCGAGGCCACAGCTTCCTTGGAGGTTCAAGAAGCGCTTCACAAACGGTCCGCTGCCCGAGAGAAGGGAGAGTGGAAAGAGGCAGACCGCCTCCGCGCCTTTATTTTGAGCAAAGGGTATGTTGTGGAAGATACACCCAAAGGGCCGAGGCTGAAACGCTCATTCTGATTCAGGTTTCATCAGGGGAAAGGCGATCACATCGCGAATGGAGGACGCGTCTGTAAAGAGCATGACCAGGCGGTCGATCCCGATTCCAAGCCCTCCTGTGGGAGGCATTCCCTGACAGATGGCTTCCAAAAACTCTTCATCGAGAGGATGCGCCTCTTCCTTGCCGGCCTCGCGCTCACGCGCCTGATGTTCAAAAAGCTCGCGTTGAAGCAGAGGATCATTAAGTTCCGTGTAGGCGTTGCACATCTCGCGGGCTAAAACGAAGCTCTCAAAACGTTCGACAAGGCCTTCTTTTCGTTTGAGGGGATCGCGGTGAGGCTTACAAAAGGGCGTGGTTTCAATGGGATGGTCGATGATGTGATGGGGCTGAAGGAGTTTTTCTTCGACCAGCTCTTCAAATAAAAACGCCATCAGCATCCCTCTTGATGCTTTTGCAATCTCCTTAGGATCAACAGCTGTCTTTTGTCTTAAGATCTCTTTGAGTTTAGCATCGCTTGTATCATCAAAACAGATCCCTGCGTATTCCTGAAGGCTCTGCTTCATGGAAAGCCGCTTCCAGGGCGTCTTGAGATCAAGCGTTATCGCTGCATCGCTCGTCTCCTGTTTAATTGTGATTTGGGTTGAGTTGAAGAAGCGAAGGGCGAGCTTTTCAAAGAGTTTCTCCACAAGGACCATCAGATCGTTGTAATCCAGATAAGCAGCATACGCCTCCAGCATGGTAAATTCGGGATTGTGCGTCTTGTCTATGCCTTCATTGCGAAAGACTTTACTCATTTCAAAGAGGCGATGATGCAAGCCTCCGATCATGAGTTTTTTTAAGGAGATCTCAAGAGCGATCCTAAGGAACATCGTTTGGTGAAGTGCATGGAGCTCTGTCACAAAAGGGCGCGCCTCGGCACCCCCGTAAATATGGTGAAGAACGGGCGTCTCAACCTCGAGGAATCCCTGCTCTTCAAAGAAAGTGCGGACGAACCGGACAATAGAGGAGCGCATTTTCAGCTGCTTTGCCACCTCCGGATGGACGATAAGATCGAGCCAGCGCTTGCGGTAGCGCACGCCTTTGTCTGCAAGGCCGCTGTGTTTGTCGGGAAGAGGAAGGAGCGTCTTGCAAAGCAGGGTTAAGGTTTTGACAAAAAGAGTCAGCTCTCCCTTATGCGTCCGGAAGAGAGCGCCCTCAACGCCGATCAAGTCTCCCAGATCGATCATCTTTTCAACGAACTTCAAGGGAGCAAGTCCGCTCTCTTCAGAAAGACCTGCAACCTTTGTCGCGTCGCGGTTTAAGAGAATTTGAATACGGGAACTCTCTTCCTGTAGCTGTCCGAAGGCGTTCTTTCCCATCGGGCGGAAAAGGATAAGCCTCCCCCCCAACCGGGCAGAGGGAGTTTTGCCCAAAAGAGCCGCTTCGCTGTCGCCTACTTCCTCCTTCTCATATTTTTCGAGGATCTGTTCAATCCGCGTCGTAGGCTCAAATTTATGCGGGTAGGGGTCTATTCCTGCTTCTTTGATCTCATTGAGCTTGCGCCTGCGGTTTTGATACTCCTCATGAGTTTGATATTCAGGAAGTTGTGTTTCCATCTGAGTAAGTTAAGAAAAGTTCTTAAAAGAAAGGAGCATATAATTTTAGAAGAATTAGGGCAATCCTCGAGTTTAAAATTATTTATATATCAAGTTATTAATAATTAATTATTTACAATAATGCAGTATTTTTATTAATATAGTATATTAAAGGCAATAATTATGACGTATAATATTAATCCTCTTCAGTTGAGAGCTCGGTTTCTGGAGAATCAACAAGCGCTCCCTCTTTCCAATAGCAGTGGGAAGGCCATGACGCGCTTGGCAATTGAAGGACTCTTTGACCCACGCTCTCATGACCCTCAGAAAGGATTTCTTGCATGCAGGCGCTGGGAAGAGGTCAGTTTGTGGCAAAAACTTTTCCAATATACTCAGCTTGAAGTAGTTGTGTGCAACCAAGAGGGTGTTTGGAAGAGTATTTGTGTGGGAGTCAATACGGCAAGCGCCTCCAAGCGGTTAGGGATATCGCTGTGGGCGGCCCTTACGGATCTTCATCAAGAGATTGTGAAGAAAATGTTCGCCGGCCACTCCTCTCTTCCCCCTCATGAGCTGACGGCGCTTCGCTCTGCTGCTGAGACCTATATTTCGACATGGAGAAAAAGCCCCGAGCCTATCCATTATCTGCATAAGAATGTACCGGGATACGCCCGCTCTCTTCTCTATATTCGAAAAAGCCCCGGGAATAAGGAGGGCGTCTATCTGATCCGAGATGACGAAAGCTCTGATCGCATCATCACCATCGGAGAGCGTACCTTAGTTGACGTTATCGATCTTGCCGACCCTTCCAAACGGCTCTTGCTTTCCATCATGGAAAAAGGGGCTTTGACGCGCCATGAACAAGAGATGTTGTCATTGCGTTGGAAATTACACGGCGTCGTTCATCCCACACACTCCTTTACCTCAGGGCAAAATCAGATGGCTCTTTATCCTCTGGAAGCGCGCTCTTCGCTTCTGCTTCCCAGGATGCTGTGGACAGAGGAACAAGAGATGGAGGATCTCATCTCCTCGATGAGGGAGCTGCATAAAGACGAGATCCTTCTTCGAGCTCCTGACTCTGTTTCCTTAAAAGATGAGTACGGGCTAACGAGAAGGGCTTTTTTGGATGCAAGTCTTGCCACAACGATACCGCAAAGAAAGAAAGATCCTGACCTTCATGACAAATTAGGATGTGGAAATCGCTATTATTGGGCGCCGGAAGTGATGGGACGCGTTCGTAAACCCGTTCCTAAACCCGTTCCCAATCAAACCTTAAGTGATGTGCCTCCTCCCACTCAGAAAATGGATTCTTATACAATGGCCAGTGATATCTGGATCTTGGGCTTGGTTCTTTGGGAAAGATTAAGCAAAGACCCTGCATCAGCTATGGGGAAATCCTACAAAAAGATGGTTAATCAGGGTATCCACCCTACCGAATGGATCAAAACGTTGGAAGAGCCCGAAGACAAGTTCACTTTGGACCATATGATCTTTAAGATGCTCCGGCCCGAGCCGACAGAGCGTCTGACGATTTTTGAGGTTGAGAAGTGCTTTTGTTCCTACATTGCTCTGAAGATGATTGCTTCTGTTCCTTACTTGAAAAAGGTGGGAGAGAAAGACCATGAGAAGGGGTTCCGGAGCCAATGGACAGAGGCTGTAAAGAGCTCCGATCCGACAAAACTCCAAAAGGCGATTGCTCAGGTGCGGTCTATTCAAGCAACACCATCAGAAGGCTGGTCTCCTCTTGCCTTGGCGCTTTCTTTAATACATTTTTATAGTTAAGGAAGATTAAAGAGGCGGGTAAAGGCGCTTTGGAATCTCTGCTGAACCTCATCTGTCGAAAGAGCGAGGGGCTTATCGTCTGCTGTCGTGAAAGAGAGAAGCTTGATCTCTTTGCTGCTTAAGGGGCATGAGCGATCGGCGAGTTGCACCACAACTTTATTCTTTCCATCATGCAGGAAAAATTCGTAAGGCGTGCGGCCTGCATTGTAGCGCGCTGTCGCGACAAAGGGCCATCTCTTATCTTTGAAGACGGATTCTCCCTGAAAGAGCGCGGGTGCGACCTCTTCTTCGCATAGAACATGAAATAGAGTGGGGAAGAGGTCCAAGGGAGAGGTCATTTCGGTTGTTTTTTTTGAGATAAGCTCATTTCTTGGGCCAAAGCGGTAGTAAAGGGGGATGTGCGTCTGTTCCTTTGAGAGATGGCTTCCATGAAAGAGAAATCCCTTTTCGCAAAACTCTTCTCCGTGATCTGCCGTAAAGATGACAAAGGAGTCTTTTCCGCGCTCTGTCGTATGAAGACGTTTCAAAAAACTTCCGAAAAGGGTGTCGATCTGAAAGAGAGCGTTGCGGTAACGATTCTTGATGCCGGGGATGTCCGCCTGTCCTAGCGTGGCTTTCCAGTAGCTGGCTCCCTTTGCGTAAGGGACGAAGAGAGAGCCCCTCTCTTCCGGCCAGCTGTAATCAAAGTGGGTGGCGTCTAGGAAAAGGATAAAGAGACGAGGAGGGCTTGAGCCGAGGGTGCATAAGTCCGTGCAGACGCTTTGCACGGCTTTTTCATCGCTCTCCCAAGGGGCGTTTGTTCTGTGGTGGGGAAACGAACGAAACGAGTCGGCGAGCGTTCTGTTCTCTCCAAAGAGAACCTCATCCATCTGGTAGTAGCTTAAGTGCGAGGCGGAATAGACGGAGATCTCATAGCCGAGCTCTTTGAAAAGATGCAGGGCCGGGCTCCCCCTTTTTTTGGGCTCTTTTTGAACCTTTTTCCAGTAAAAGGGGAGCTGAGAGTAGAAGAGAGAGAACCAGGAGAGGTGGGTGCCGTTGGCAGAGGAGAGGGCAAGATTAAAAAAGAGATTCCCGTTTCTAAAAGCGTTTAAGTGCGGTGTGATCGTTTCTGTGATGAAGTCCTCGCGGAGGCTCTCGACGATGAAAAGAAAGATGTCGGGTTTTTTTTTAGCTTGAAGAAGGCAGGGAAGAGAGGAGGCTGAGGAAGGCTTAAGAGGCGAGTGGAAACAAAGCGTGGGGCAGCTGTGGGAAAAGAAGGTGAATTTGAGCGGTAATGCCTTCTCATGCTTTTCTGCAACGGCAAAAGAGAAGAAGGGGCGGGTTGAAAAATCCCAAACGGCAAGGGTGAAAAGGAGGGTGGAGAGAGAGAGAACTTGCATGGGGATTGAAAAGCGCAAGAGTTTTCTTTGCGAGAGACGGGCTGTTTTTGCGTAAAAAAGAAGGCCTAAAGAGACGAAGGCTATAATGGCTATGAGCACTCCTCCCCAGGCGATCAGAGAGACATTGCTGGCATAGAGGAGTTCAAGAAAGTTTCTCAATTCATCTTCGAAGACAAAGTCCAGCGCAAACCAGATGGTAAAATCAAGAAGGCGGACAAGAAAGAAATCGACGATGTGAAAAAAGAGGATAAAGAGAGTGAGCGCAATAAAGAGAGGGAAGAAGGGACGGGGAAAGTAGCTTTCGATGAGGGTTGCCATAAAGATGGCCAGGAGGACCTCGAGCAAGCTTTGCCCGATTGCATCCGTGAGGAAGAGAAAAGAAAAAGCGTTGCTGGAAAGGGTGGAGAGCTGGAGGAGGGAAAGCGCTAAAAGGACAAAGAAAAAGAGGGTAAAGTAGAAGTAGTTAAATGTCTTTTTCGAGCTCACTAGAGGAAGTAGTTGACCAGTCCTTTCCAATCGCGCCTCTCAATTAAAGAAGAGATGGCGGCGGGGTTGACGCCGAGCGCATGGGCAAAGCCCGGAACGAAGCGGCGTAAATTGTCCTGAGACGCTTCTTTATTTAAGCGATTCGAAAAGTTATCCATGAAATTGTTCCACTTGTAACTGCTTTTGCGGATGCGGCGCATATCGTCTCGAAGTCCCCCCTCGCCGAAAATATAACCGAGGAAGCGAAGGGGATGCACATGTTCAACGGCATCTCCTTTTTTGCGGATCTCCTTGTTTTTCACTCCCAGTTTGATGACGCTGTATTTGGCCAGGGAGTGGATAATAAAGTGAATATTTTTCTTGTCGGACTCCGAGAGGTAAAGGGAGTAAAAAGAGAGATGCGCGTCCTCTGTATTCGAACAGAGAAGCAAGGGGAAGTTGGCCTTTATCCTTTCTTCCGTCGGAGTTTTTCCAAACGAGGATCCGAAGAGGACAAGGGGAAAAGACAATCCCGCAATGAGGAAAGAGAGCAGCCGCATCTTATTTCTCATCCGAGAAGACCTCCTTGATTTGTTGAGCATTCTCTCTATGCTCCTGTATATATAGGATTGTTTTGATTTGGAGCAACTCTGTTGTAAATTTAGGGATTTCCTTGCTAGAATAGATTGTCTTAGTGCCTGAATTTTAAATAATTATGAATCCATGTTTAAAAATAGGTAGAGAGGGGATCGACGTCGATCAGGAGATGGACGCTTTTGGGGAGGGGGCGATTGTTGAGAAGTTGATTGAGGAGAAAAAGCGCTCCTCTGACGTCTCGCGCTTTGATGAGGACCTGGAAGCGATAATTCTCTTTTATTTTTGCATGGCCGCACGGGGTGACGGGAAAGAGTTCGTGATCGGATGAGAGTTTGTGCACGAGCTCTTGGCGCAAAGAGACGGCGCATCCTTCAGTCTGTTTTTTTTCTTTACCCGTAAAGACCAATTTGATGAGACGTGTAAAGGGAGGATATGCAAAGGTTTTTCGGCTTTCAATCTCTTGAGTATAGAAGGCCGTGTAATCCTGAAGAGCCGCCTGCTTTAACAAAGGGTGGTCGGTCAGAGTGGTTTGGATGAGGACCTCTCCCGGAAGGACTCCTCGGACGGAGCGCCCTGCCACTTGCGAAAGAAGCTGAAAACTCATCTCGGAAGCGCGAAAGTCGGGGAGATGAAGGCCGCCGTCTCCTTGTAGAATTCCAACAAGGGTGACGCTGGGGAAGTGGAGTCCTTTGGCGATCATTTGCGTTCCAATGAGAACGTCTGCCTTGCCTGAGCGAAACTGTTTGAAAAGGGTCTCCAGGCTTCCCTTTAGTCTGGTGGTGTCGGCATCCATCCTCAGAGTGCGCACGGTGGGAAGCAGGGCGTGAAGCGCGCGCTCTACCTGTTCCGTTCCCGCCCCTTTGAATTTTAAGGTAGAGTCTTCTCGGCACTGAGGACAAGTTGCAGGGGGAGGAAAGAGGGAATAGCCGCATAAGTGGCAGGTTAAGGCATTTTGCTTGCGGTGAAATGTGAGCGAAAGATCGCAATGGGGGCATTTAAAGAGATAGGAGCATTTTAAGCAGATCTGGGAGGTGTGGTAGCCGCGCCGGTTGAGAAAAAGAAGCGCTTGCTCTCCAACCTCAAAGCGCTTTTTGAGCGCACCTAAGAGCGCTTCGGAAAAGAGAGTGAATCCTTTCGCTTTTTCAAACTCTTTTTTCATGTCAATGATCTGAATTTGTGGAAGGGTAGCTTTTTCCGGGCGCTGGGTCAGCATGCTTAAGCGGTATTTTCCCTGAGTTGCGTTGTAATAGCTCTCCAGGGCCGGAGTGGCGCTTCCCAACAGGATGGGGATGGAGAGCAGCTTTGCTCGCATGATGGCAGCGTCGCGCGCATGGTAAGTGGGGGCTAGTTCTTTTTGTTTATAGGAGGCGTCGTGTTCTTCATCGACAATAATCAGGCCCAAGCGGGGAAGGGGTGAAAAAAGGGCAGAGCGGGCGCCGAGTGCGATCTTGACGCTTCCGTTTTGCATCTTTTTCCACGTCTCCTTGCGCTCGCCGTCGCTTAAGCGGTGGTGCATAATGGCAATCTTTTCCGTAAAGCGGCTCCTTAAGCGCTCTGTAGTCTGTTCGGTGAGCGAGATTTCCGGAACGAGAAAGAGAGCGGTCTTTCCCAAAGAGAGAGCCTCTTCGATGGCCTGCAGGTACACCTCAGTTTTTCCGCTACCCGTGATGCCATAGAGAAGATGGACGGCAAACTCCTGTGCGACAAGGGATTCTGTAACGGCGCTCAAGGCAACGCGTTGCTCATTTGTTAAAACTTTAGGTTTTGTCTGAAAAAAATCGGAAACGAAAGACGGAGAGCGGGGAAGCAGCGAGGAGCTGAGAACTTTTTTTTCTATCAACCTTTCCACGGGGCTTTTTGAGACCTTGGTCCTTTTGAGAAGGTCGGAAAGAAAGCATCCTTTCGGCTCTTTAAGGAAGAGCTCTAAAAGAGCGGCTTGGGAGGGATGCTTCTCTCTCATCTCCCGGCAGAGAGCTGCAAGCTCTTTTTTGGATCGAAGAGGTTTGATGAAGAGCTCTTCTTTTTCTCTCGTCTCTTTTCTAAGAAAGGAGGGAAGGACAAGAGACATCACTTTGCTAAGCGGCGCGGCGTAGTATGCTGCCATCCAGAGGGCAAGATGAGAAAGGTCGGGAGTAAAGAGGGGTTGATCAACAAGCAGCTTTTCAAGAGGGCGGACATTTTTGCAAGCCTCATTTTTGAGAGAAAAGATCGTTCCCTTTTTCAATTGGCTGCGTAAAGGAACCAAGACGCGCATTCCCGGCGCCGCTAGTTTTGAAAGAGGCTCGGGAATCTCATAGTCGAGAAGGCGGTTCACTCCCTCATCTAGGATGACAGAGGCGAAACGAGGAGGGTGCATAGCTCCTTCCACAGGGCTTTTTTTAATTCCGGTGCAGTTTGATAATCGGCAAAAGGACGTAAGAAGTAAAGGGGTGTGCGCTTAAGCGATCCTTTTGCATCTTGATGAGCAACTGCCGCAAGAGAGCGGCTTTTTGTCACAGGATGTTCCACATAGAAAGAGCGCAAGGAGGGAAAAGAGGAAAAGTCTATTGGAAAACAGAGCACAAGCTTAAGGTTTTCAGAGGCCAAAAAGAGATCCCAGCTGCCCTCTTGTTCCAAAAGAGGGGCCAAAACAAGATGAGCGGGAGCGAGGCGGAGGGAAATGGCTTGCTTTAGGTTCTTAAGAAAACGATGAGAGAGGCTTTTTTGGTCAAAAGAGAGGAGGGCGACGGGGTGGGCCTCTCTTTTTTCTTTCCATCTGCCGGCAATCTTTTTGGCTAAATGATCATCTGGGATCGGCTCTTTTGAAAGAAGGTGCGGCGCGATCTCTTGAAGAGCGGCAGCTCCTAATAAAAAATTTGTTTGGGAAAAGGGCGCTGCGCCGGGCTCTTTTAAGCTTTGGCTAGAGCGTTGAGTCGTTTCAAGAGGCGCTTGCGGGGCTCCCTTCTTTTTTCCGGCGTCGCCGGAGTTTACAGGATCAAAGAGAGCATCAGATTCCCTCTTTGATCCTGTAAATTCCGGCTCGATCGGGCTTAAAGGATTGTTCACGACATCTTTTTTCCCCCGGTTCGCTCTTTGAGCTCGCTGACTTTCATTCAAGCCAGCTTCGTTTTCTCTAAGATGCAAGATCAGGTCGTTAACAAGCTCTTGATAGAGGCGCACGATCTCTTCGTTTGATTCCATAGAGTCTGTTCTCAGTTTCTGATGACATCCTTATTCGAGTGCGAAGAGAGCTTCTACGAAAGCTTTGGGATCGAAGGGCTGCAGATCTTCGATCTCTTCTCCCAGTCCCACCCATTGGATAGGGATTTTGAGTTTGTGATAGACGGCAAGGGCGATGCCTCCCTTTGCCGAGCCGTCGAGTTTGGTTAAGATGATGCCGGTGAGAGGAGTAAATTCGTGAAAGACGAGAGCCTGGTCGAGGCCGTTTTGTCCGGTTGTAGCGTCCAGAACAAGGAGGGTTTCCTGGGGAGCGCCGGGGATAAGCTTGGAACAGGTTCTCTTCATTTTGTCTAGCTGCTGCATGAGCTCTCGCTTGTTTTGCAAGCGCCCTGCCGTGTCGATGATCACCACCTCCAGACCGCGTGCTTGAGCGGCATGGAGCGCATCGTAGACAACGGCTGCGGGATCGCCTCCCATTTGCCCCTTGATGAGAGGGATCTTTAACCCTTCCGCCCAGTGCGTGAGCTGTTCCACGGCAGCAGCCCGAAAGGTGTCTGCCGCGGCTAAAAGAAGACTCTTTCCTTCTCTTTGAAGGCGCGCAGCCAGTTTGGCAATCGTCGTTGTCTTTCCGCTTCCGTTTACCCCCACGACGAGAAGGACATGAGGGCAGCTTGGAACTGAAGAGGATGAAACCGCCGGAGGTTCTTCAAAGATCTCTAGCGCCCGCTCTTTCAAGGAGTTGATCAGTTCTTGAGGGGTAGCCTGTGGATGTTTTTTTATAAACTTTCGGATTTTTTCGACAAAATCGAAAGTGCAGCTGCCCCCGAGGTCGGCCTCGAAGAGGATCTGTTCCAGCTTTTCATAGGTCTTTTCGTCGAGAGGATCTTGAAAAAGCGCCTTGAGCTTCCCTGTAAGAAGAGAGCTGCTCTTTTTTAAAGCCGCTTTAAATTTATTGAAATGGGCTTTGAAAAACTGAAACATTCCTCTATACTTAAGTTTAGCTCGACTTTGCAACATTTTGGGCCCGCCTGCCTCGTCTATTTGCTCTCGGACGTTCGACCTTCGGTCGAACTGGGAGATTCTTTAAACCAGGAAGGGGTTTTTAACCCCTTCCTGGTTTAAATAACTCCCCCGAGAGCAAATATCTCGAGGCCTTCGGGCCCAAAAAGTTGCAAAGTCGAGCTTAGAGGTGCATTTTTACAGATGATACGCATTCCCGGCAAGATTCCTATTCTCATCCATCCGACCTTTTTTTTGATTGCAGCCTTAATTGGCTTTCTCAACAGCATGACGCTTGTGGGGACGGTCATCTGGATTGTCATCATTTTAGTCTCTGTCCTCATCCATGAATTTGGCCATGCCCTGACGGCTACGCTCTTTGGCCTCTCTCCAAGGATTGAACTGGTGGCTCTGGGGGGATTGACGTATCATGAAGGAGGGGGATTAAAGACCTGGAAGCAGTTTTTGATTGTCTTCAATGGCCCCCTCTTTGGCTTCTTTCTTTTTCTTTTCGGAACCCTTCTCGTCCAGATTCCACCTGTGGCGCTCTCCTATTTTGGCAGCGTGCTCCAAACCTTTCGCCTGGTCAACCTCTTTTGGACTGTGTTGAATCTGGTTCCCGTCCTTCCCCTCGATGGAGGACAGCTGCTCCGTATTGTCTTGGAGGGAGTATTTGGAGTGAAGGGGTTTCGTTACGCGTTGGCTGCCAGCATGATGGTTGCCGTAGCTTTAAGCTTGCTCTCCTTTTTATTTCAGGCCTTTTTGATCGGAGCCATCTTTTTTCTCTTTGCCTTTAGCAGTTTTGACGCCTACCGGCGCACTCGGCACATCTCGGAGCCCGATCGCAGCGAAGAGCTAAAAAAACTCTTGGAAGAGGCAGAAAAGGCCTTGGAAGAGGGGCGCAAAGCCGAAGCGGAACATCTTTTGTCAAAAGTGCTTTCTCAAGCCAAGCGCGGCATGCTGCATACCCTTGCCGTCCAACATCTTGGCTTTCTAAAATACGAACAGGGAAATCATCAAGAGGCGTACGCTCTTCTTCGTTCCATCCGCTCGGAGCTCGCTCCGCAGGCGCTCTCTCTTCTGCATCGGCTCGCCTTTGAAGCCAAAGACTACGCCTTGGTTGTCGATTTGGCAGGAAGCTGCTACCAGATCTTTCCCAGCCCTGAGATGGCGTTGCGCAACGCCTATGCCAGCGCACAGCTCTTGCAAGTCAAAGCCGCCGTTGGCTGGCTTCACGCGGCATTTCAGGAAGGGGTGGAGAACCTCTCGGAGATCATCAAGGAAGAGGTCTTCGACTCGATCCGAAACGATCCCCTCTTCAAAGAGTTTCAATCTCAGCTGAAAAAAAGTTCCGATTGAACGAACGGATCATTCCAGTCGCAGGGAATAGAAGCGGGTGACGTTTCCCTGTCTTGCCCGGATGAGGACCCGTTTATTTGGCTGCTCCGTATTGATAGCTTCGTTGAAGTCATCGACAGTTTTTATTTTTTTATGGTTGATATCCAAAATCAAGAAACCGGGCCGGATGCCGGCTTGCGAAGCCATGGAGCCGGGCTTGATGCGTGTGACAACGACTCCTTCCGAATCTGGGCTGTAACCGAGTTGTTTGGCCATCTCGGGGCTTAAATTTTCCACCTCCATTCCGAGTTGTTGGACAACTCCTCCTGATGCAACGATATTCGTTGAGGATTTCCCGAGTTTGATCTTCAAGGTGAGGAGCTTACCCTTGCGGTTGATTTTCAACACGATGGTGGAATCGGGCTCCATAAAAGAGACCGCTTTAATGAGGTTTCCGGGATTTTTTACCGGATGCCCGTCGTATTCGACGATGATATCGCCCTGCTTGATCCCGCCCTTTTCGGCCGGAGAGTCCTTGATCACTTCCGTAACGAGCGCTCCTTCGGGCTTTTCGAGATTGAAGGCAGCGGCGATCTCTTTATCCACAGCTTGCAAAGTGACGCCCAAAAAGCCTCGAGTGACTCCGCCCTTTTCAATAATCTGGTTCATGACATTTTTGGCCATATTGCTGGGAATGGCAAAGCCGATCCCCATGTAGCCGCCCGATTTTGAGACGATGGCCGTATTGATGCCGATCACCTCGCTGTTTAGATTGAGAAGCGGTCCGCCCGAATTTCCGGGATTGATGGCGGCATCAGTTTGGATGAAATCCTCGAGTTTTGTGATCTGGAGGTTCTGTCTTCCCTTGGCGCTGATGACGCCGACGGTGAGGGAGGCTTCCAGTTGAAAGGGACTTCCTATGGCAATTACCCACTCTCCGATCTCCATGGCGTCGGAGTCTCCTAAAACGAGGGAGGGGAGATCCTTGCAATCGATCTTAAGGATGGCAATATCGGTTTGGGAATCGGCTCCAATCAGAGCAGCCTCCATCTCGCGGCCGTCATTTAAGACTGCGGTGATTTTATCCGCTCCTTTGACAACATGGGCATTGGTCATGAGGTAGCCGTCTCCATTGACGATGAATCCGGAGCCTTGGCTGACCTGAGACTTTGGCTGCTTGGGTGCTTTTTCCTGAGGCTGGAAGCCAAAGAAGCGGTGCAAAAAGTCCTCGCCGAAGTAATCAAAGGGATATTGGCCGGAGTCATCGAGCCCGAAGAGATCCTGATCGCTCACATTTCCCTCGGCTTTAATAAAGACAACGGCCGGAATGGCCTTTTTGGCAACCCATGTGAAGGCCTTGGAAGTTTGCAGAGGATCGCAGCCGCAGGAAGGGGTCTCTTTTTCCTGAGAAAAAGAGAGAGAGAAGAAGGTGATACAGAGAAAAAAGAAAACTTTTTTTAAAATTATACCCCGCGCGGTCAAAAATTTGGATTTGG
>Ga0209211_10003989_pt1 | contig 23452 bp, 32 predicted proteins | sample RifGroA2_FD_183992 | JGI IMG/M metagenome (GOLD analysis project Ga0209211, IMG submission 183992) | Groundwater microbial communities from Rifle, Colorado, USA - Groundwater A2 (SPAdes) (version 2) | ecosystem: Environmental > Aquatic > Deep subsurface > Groundwater | place: Rifle, Colorado...
AAATCTTATCCGCTTTCTCTTTGATCATTAATCCTTCATCATTAATCATTATCAAATGAGCGTCATACGGCGCCACCTCTTTCGGCCAGATGATTCCCTTTTCATCATGATGCACCTCAACAATTGCCCCGACAGTTCTGGTTAATCCTATTCCATAACTCGCCAACCAAACAGGCTGCCTCTTTCCATCTTTATCTGTAAAATTAACCCCCATTTTCTCCGAATAATAAGTTCCGAGAGGAAAAATATTTCCAACTTCAATTGCTTTTGCTTTTTTCAAAGGCCCATGACTCAAATCGCATTGTTTTCCTCCTCTTACGCTACTTATTTCCACATTTGTGCTAAAATCTCCCTTGGGACAATAAATAATTTCATCTTCTCCGCTATCGACGATTACCTGAAATTCATGAGTAAAATTTTTTGTAAATACCCCGCCGCTTGCCTCTGTCAAAATCGCATCCAATCCCATTCTTTTAAAAGCTTTCAAATAAACCTTTTTAATCTCATCATAATATTTCATCATGTCTGCCTCTGAAGCATGAGCACTATATAAATCTTTCATTAAAAATTCGCGGCCACGCAGTATTCCGGATTTTGCGCGTTTTTCATCTCTGAATTTTGTGGAAAAATGATAAATTTTACTAGGTAAATCTTTGTAGCTTGAAATATGTTTTCTAAGTAGATCCATTACTACTTCTTCGTGTGTGAATGATAAAGCATATTCCTTGTCGTTTTTTTTAAATTGATACATCACATCCTTTGCGCTGTCCCAACGACCGGTTTCATTCCAGATATCTTTAGGGTGCAAAAGGGGCATGAGGATTTCTTGTGCGCCCGTTGCGTTCATTTCTTCTCTAATAATTTGTTCTATTTTTTGCTCAACACGTCTTCCCAAATGAAGAAGCGTATAAGATCCGGCCATTAATTTATCTATAAATCCCCCACAAAGAAGTAATTTTGCATTAATTGCCACTTCGTCTTTCGGCGCGTCTTTGATTGTCTTCCCGAAAAGTGCTGAATATCTCACACAAAAAGTATAGCATAATTCACGGACAAGACGCCAGCAAAATTACATTAATTTCAAAAAAAGCGAATTACGCTTTTTCCCTAGATCCTAATCGCGGCCAAGCAGTTTCTTGAGAGCGTGGACAGTTGAAGCTTCTTTGAGATGAGTTTTTAAATTAACCGCTTCATTCCAAATATTATCAAAGGCTAATTCAATAATCCCCTCAATCATCTTAAGCGTTTCATCTTTCGTGTACTTCTTATTCTCAATATTTTGTTTCCATTCAATATATGACCCTGTTACTCCACCGACGTTAGCCAAAATATCCGGCACAATCACAACGCCTTTCTTGGTTAAATATTCATATGCCTCATAAGAAACCGGTCCGTTAGCCATTTCGATGATGATTTTCGCTTTTATCTTCTTCATATTCTTAACATTGATTACGTTTTCCAATGCCGCAGGAACAAGAATGTCAACCGGAAGTTCCAATAGAGCTTCGTTAGAAATAGGCCTGCCTTTAGTTAAATCGCAAACTCCCCCGACACAATAACAACCGGCTACCATTCCTTTTTCTTTTTTGCATTTCAAAACAAGAGGAATATCCAAAGCGCGAAACTTATGATTTTTTTCCGTTATCGCTCCTTTGGAATCGGAAACAGCTACCACTTTAAAACCTGCTTCTGCTGCAAATTCCGCAAAATATTGCCCTACGTTTCCAAACCCTTGAACTGCTACAGTTTGACTTTCCGGTTTTAATCCCAATCTCTGCACAAGCTCCTCAAGAACAACTACTCCTCCATAACCCGTAGCTTCAGTCCTCCCTGCCAGACCATGATCGCGATTAGACTTGCCGGTAAAAGTTGCATAAAGCAGATTTTCAGGCATATTCAATTTTTTTTCTTTGCTGATTTTTATGTATTCCGAAACCATCCAACCCATGATTTTCGGATTGGTATTAACATCCGGCGCGGGAACATCTTTATCCGGTCCGATAACATCATAAATCGCCCTTATGTATTTCCTGGAAAGTTTTTCAATTTCCGATTCGGTCAGAGTTTTTGGATCAACTATTATTCCGCCTTTTCCGCCTCCGTAAGGAAGATCGGCAACTGCACACTTTAAGGTCATCCACAAAGACAAAGCCATTACTTCTTCCTTCGTGACGTTTTGGTGAAATCTTATTCCCCCTTTGTAGGGACCAAGTTTATTGTTATGCTGAGACCTAAATCCTTTAAAAACTTTTATTTGTCCGTTTTTCAATTTAATTGGAATTTCAACTTCGACTACCCTGTGCGGTTCTAGAAATTCTCTTACCTCATCCTGATCCAAATTAAATTTTTTGGAGATTGTAAAGATGGATTTCTTGGCTTGCGAAAAAATATCTGTCATAAATTAATAAAGAAAAGTATATGCTTTTTAATAATCTTAATCAAGAACCAAAACGCCTTTATTTCACAAAACTCCCTGCGGGAACCTTTTTATGAGGTTTCAGAAGCACTGCTTTTCCGCCAACATCAACCGCAAAAATCAACTTGGAGCTTGAGTAATTTACCTGCTCCTTCTACCTTCTCTGCCTCTACTATAAGACCAATTCTTATTAGCAGTTTTTCAAAATCCTCAAAAGTTATCACCATATTTCCTCTTACCTTCTTACCCTACATTAAATTCTATCACAGGTATGTTTGATTTTTTAATTTCGTTTTTTATTTGTATCTGCATATTTTTTGCATCTTCGAAGCTGACTTTTCTTAACGCCGCCCTTTCGGCAAGCAATTTGTCGCTTATTGTTAATTCTATTACAAGATCGCTGTCTAAAACAATTGTCCCGAATACCGGCTTACCCACTTCGACTTTTGCACGCTCTTTTGCTAATTTTACCATTGTTCTGCCAATCTCCTCGGTCCATGGATTTTGACAAACAAAGTCTCTTTCTTCTTTGGAAAGTTTTGGAAAAACTAAGTCATCCATATCTTTAGCGCAGTTAATGTTCTTTACAAAAGTTGATTTTCCCGTGCAAGTTGTACCAATTACAACGACTCTTTTATCCTTATTACTATCAAGAATCTCCATAAGCTTACGTATAAGACTTTCCTTATCGTTCTGTAATTCCTTACTTAACTTAATCATAATTCAAGTTAACTATACCCAAAATCAATCATCTCCTACTACAAAGGTTCGCTGCTATGTAGCAGCGGAATTAATACTCAAGATATTTTTCTATCTTTTTATGTAGTTCGCTTTTCTCCTCCAGCCTATTTAAAACATTCTTAATTCTATCTTTTTGCCTTTGATTTGCGCTCTTTACTACTTGCTCAAGAAGCAGTTCCGGCCAGAAATACAATGAGTAACGCCTTTTGAAATTATCCCATTCTGAAAGCTCCTTATGTGAATCCGTATCGGCCTGTTTGGATAAGTGGCTAATGATCTTCCTAAAACCCTCCCCCCTTTCCGAAAGCCAAGCTGCAATCTTGGCTATCGTAGTATGCCCTACATGGAGATTTTGTTCAATTTCCCTATAATCCATTCCTTTTATAAGTAATTTTGCAATGCGCAGCCGTTTCGCAAGCATCTTAATTTCCGATTTCGTCAATAAATCCTGTAAGAAAAGCGCCGCGTCTCCAACGTTCTTTGAGGAAACTATGGCATTAACCAGATCAAAGATTAATTCTCCTTGCTCTTTCGTAGAAAGTTTTTCTATCCGTTTGTTCTTTTGAAAATAAACTCTTTTCATATTCTCATTATATACGAAAGTTCGCTGCTATGTAGCAGCGAACTTTTTACGTAACCGTGTTACAGATTTTTGAGGAAAAATTCAACAGTTGCCTTGTCTGCTTTTTCTGCGTGTTTTGGATTATCGTGAAATCCATGCTCTCCGCCCTCAATCGTAACTAAATTTGCATTTTTAAAAAGCTTCGAATATTTAACGGAATCCGAGTATGGAATATAGGAATCTTTATCTCCGTGGATAAAAAGGATTGGAACGCTAATATTCATAAGACCTTTCCATGGCTCAAGAGTTTTAAGTTCGTTCATGAGGTTTTTTCCAACCTTAAATTTTCCACTGCCAATTTCTGTAAAACCAAATTTTTCTGCACGGTCAAAAGCCGGTTTTCCCCAATATTTTATATGCCAACGCGTTGTCGGTTTTAAAATATCCGCGTAATCAATATTTGCATTCCAAAGAACCAATGCCTTAGCGGCATTAGGATTCTCGCCGATAAATAAAGACACTGCTCCTCCCCCAAAACTTGCTCCCAAAATTCCGAAATTTTTATATCCTTTTTCCTGAAGAAATTTTACCGCAAATTCTATATCCTCCGCCTCTTTCGTAGTTGTCATGTCAACGCTTTTACCTTCACTCTCTCCGTGTCCGCGGAAATCAAAGCGAAAAACAGTAAAACCTGCGTTTGACAATTTTCTAGCTAATTCTGTAAATATGCCATCCTCCTCCTTATCAACTGTTATCCCGTGACAAAGAATAATGCATTTTTGAGTTTTTTGTTTAGGGACTGATAAAATTCCGCAGAGCCTTAATCCGTCTGAAGTTTTAAAAAATATTTTTTCTTCCATACGTTGATCTTTATTTGACGAAAAGTTTGCCGATATCTTTGAGGGTAATAAGAACCATTAGGGAAAGCAGAATGATCATTCCTATTGAATGGACGATTGATTCAAATCTCTGCGGAACTTTTTTACCTGTCGCAGCCTCTATCAGAATGAAGAATAACCTTCCCCCATCGAGCGCCGGTATCGGTAAGATATTGAAAAAAGCTAAAGATATAGACAAAATTCCTGCCAAATTAAGAAGTCCTAATATTTTTTCTTTTAAATTTTGAATTTCCAATATAGAACCTGTTATGGATGCTATGCCAACCGGTCCGGATACTCCCTGAGTCAAAGGCTCTGTTGTTTTCTTCTCCAAAGAAACCTTCACAAGGCGCGCCATAACATTCAGATTGTAAGACATCAAATTAACAGGATGTGTAATTCCTGAAAAAATTTTTTGAACCGGGGTTCTATATTCAAGAACCGCCGTTGACATTGAAAAAAGTCCTACTCCCAATCCCCCCTCTCCTGGCGGCGGATTTATTCGGGGAGTAATTTTGGTTTTGTGAATATTCTGTGTTTGTAATTTACTCCAGGTAATTTCAATTTCTTTCCTCCTGTTTTGGTTAACGATATTTATAAAACTTTTTGAATCAGCTATCTTTTGCCCATTTACTGCAACCACTTTTGTCATAGGTTTTAATCCTTGTTTTTCCGCGGGTGAATTTTTGACAACAGCGGATATTACAACTTCTGTAATATTCGTTTGATTTACTCCAAAAAATTTATATTCCGAAAGAAGAGGGAGATCTGTTTTGAATCCTGAAATTCCAAGGAATATATAAAAAATAATCGCAGCCAAAATCGAATTCATTGCCACTCCTGCTACAATTACAACCGCTCTTTGCCAGGCAGTTTTTGCAAAAAACGCTCTTTTTTTATCCTTTATCCTTAATCCTTCATCCTTAATCCTTATTCTCCCTCCTCCGGATTCATCTTCTCCATAGAGCTTGACAAATCCCCCAATCGGAAGCCAGTTTATAGAATAAATAGTTTCACCGATTTTCTTACCGAATAATCGCGGTGGAAAACCAAAGCCAAATTCTTCAACTTTGATGCCGAATTTTCTCGCCACAAAAAAATGCCCGGCTTCATGAATGAGAACAAGGACACTCAAAATTAAAAGAAAAACTAAAATCGTAATGATCATAAACTAGGAAAAGCACCAAATTTAAAATTACAAATTCTAAATAATTTCAAAATTTTAATATTCTAAATTCAAAACGTTTGTGATTTGGGATTTTGATTTTGGAATTTTTATATCTGCATTAATTCTGCTTCTTTTTTTCTTCCCATTTCATCCACCGGAAGCATAATTTGATCGGTTATTTTCTGTATTTCCTGATCTATTCCGTACATTTGCTCTTCGGAAATTTCCTTGTTATTATGCTTTTTTCTCACAATATTTCTGGCATCCTGTCTGATTTGCCTAATGGCAATTCTGCCGTTTTCCAGTTTCTGTTTCATGAGCTTGATCAATTCAACCCGGCGCTCTTGAGACAAAGGCGGAATCGAAATCCTGATAATATTCCCATCTGACGAAGGAGTTAAGCCGATATTTGCCTCCATGATTCCCTTTTGGATTTCGCCGGCAATTGAGCCGTCATACGGCTGGAGAACCAAAGTTTGAGGATCAGACGCGGAAATGGTCGCCAGTTCTTTAATTCTTAATCTTTGTGCTCCGGCATAAACGCTGACTACCACATTTTCAATTAGGGATGGCATGGCTCGGCCGGTCCTGACAGTAGAAAGATCTTCCTGCAAAACCATCAGAGCTTTCTGCATTTTACTTCGCATTTGTACAGCTACATCATCCATAAGCTGGTACTAGATTATCAGAAAAGATACGCTTAATCAATAACACACTTATACTGCTTTTTATTTAAATAGGCTTCGTTATGCTTTGATTGCAGCTCTACACACCTGACGGATTGCCTCATTACGCCTTTTTCTTAGAATTATTTTCTCCACAAAATTAGTGGAGCTATCAATTTGCTTTTTATAGGAGTTGACCTTTAGTATTACATCTTGAACAATTGCTTTGTTCACATTTTCCGGATCGTAAATTTCCGCATTTGGCCCAAATTTAGCCTTAAATTCGAGTTCTCTTGCCCACATTGATTCAGGTGAATAACAAATTCTACTTTCTGTTTCCATAACAGGTATTTAAATTATTCTCCGATTTCGAAACGCTGGAATCTTTTGATTACAATATTTTCGCCTAATTTTGCAATTGCTTCCTTAACCAAATCTCCCATTTTTCTTGATCCGTCTCTAATGTACTCTTGCTCTAGTAAGGCTTTTACATCTTTTGGATTCATGGCCGCTATCTGCATGCATATTTCGTGTACGAGATTCTTAAATATGTCTGTTCGGGCAACAAAATCAGTCTCGCAGGAAACCTCAACCAGCGCGCCAACCCGGCCATTTTGATGAATATAAGATTCAACTAATCCCTGTGGTGTTTCCCTATCGGCTTTTTTCGCGGCTTTTTCCAAACCATTCTTGCAAACCCAATCCAAGGCTTTTTTATAATCATTTTTTGACTCCTCCAAAGCCTTTCTACAGTCAGCAATACTTACGGAAGTTTCTAACCTCAATTGTTTAAGCAATTTCATGTCAATGCTCATATTCAATGTTGCTTCTCACTAAAATCACGAATTCATTTGCGAATGTCGCGAATCAGAATTGATAATTCTTTTATATGTTACTCCGTTGCTGCCAAAATAAGCAAGTATTCCAAGCTTTAGTCCTGTTGTTTTTAAATACATCAAAACTTGCTTAACATCCGACATATTGTCTTTATTTCCCTTTTTAAGCTCCAATATAACAGAATCACTTATCAGAAAATCCAAAAAATGTCTACCAATTAGATTGTTGTCAATTGCAATTTTAACCGGCACTTCTCTCTTAAATGGAATTTTACGTTTTATTAAAAATATTTCAACTGCTCTTTGACAATATTTCTCCTGATAGTTAGATCCTAAACTCTTAAAAGCATCAAACAAAGCTCCGACAATTTGATAACTTAACTCTTTGTACAGGATTTTATCACTTTGTTGATTTTTCACTTTTAGATTTCTTAACTTTCTTAGTTTCTATCTCCTTAGCGTTTTTTGCGATCTTCTCTTTTTTCGCATTTTTCGTGAGCTCTTTCTCTTTCGTATTTTTCGCATCTTGTTCTTCTTTCGCGATTTTAGCGATCTCCTTATCTTTCGCGTCTTTCGCGAGTTTTCGGCCTTCAATCCATGCGTCAATAATGAAACTCACAATCAGCTTGATTGAACCGACCGCATCATCATTTGCAGGAATTGGATAATCAATAATCGCAGGATCCGCGTTGGTATCAACCAAAGCCACTGTTGGAATATGCGTTACCAAAGCCTCCCTGACTACCAAATCTTCTAAATGGGAATCAATTATGAAGAGACAATCGGGCTTTTTGGTGATTTTGGCAACTCCCCCATAAAGATTTTCCAATTTGTTTTTTTCTTTTTCCCATCCTCCGACTTCTTTTTTCGTATATCTTGCTTTGACCTCATCATCCTGTAAATCCGTGACGAAATCTGAGTATTTTTTGAAATTTTTGGAAACCTCCGCGAAATTTGTCAAAAGTCCTCCTACCCAACGATTGGTAATGTAAAAAAGATTATTATCCGAATTCTGCTCTGCAGAAGCTCTTTTTACTTCCTCTTCCACTATTGTACGCGCTTGTCTTTTGGTCCCAACAACAACCATCACGCCGTTTTTGGAGGCCAAATCTTTGACAAAAGCGGCGGCTTCTTCCAAGCCTTCTTTTGTTTTGGCTAGATCAATAATATGGATATTATCGCGGGCTTCGAAAATAAAATCGCGGGCTTTGGGGTTGCTTCTTGTAACTTGGTGACCAAAATGACAACCGGCTTCCAATAATTCTTCTAATGTAATCTCTCTCATAATAAAGTCCTTCTTTGCCCGCCGTAGCTTTAGCGAAGGCGGGACCCGCCATTCCGGACAAAATTTTTATTCAGGACTTAACCCGGAATGTGTGTATTTACCCTGAGCGATGTCGAAGGGTAATTCCGAAATTATAGCAAAGCTTGATATTAAAAACAAGAGCAAAATTAAACTTCTTGCTTAACCTGAACCGATTTTTCAATCAAAACAGCGTAAACCATTATGTCATTTTCATTTCTTGAAATCATCCAGGAGGACATGCTTTCGCCGTTTACAGACTTAAATACCTCTACTTTTGGAGGAAACCTAACAATAATTTCTCCCAACGTAGGAAAATTAGCTTTAGATTCACTTGTCATAATTTTAAATATTCAACTAGGTATTTCTATTCTTTTCCCTTTTTCTTGTCAAGTAATTTAAGGCATCTTTTAGTAGATTTATTTAAATTTTTCTGGTATAGTTTACAGCTATGACACTTTCTATGGAAGCGATGCCTCGATTCCCAGGCAAATCCAAGATAACCATATTAAAACCAGGTGATCCAATAAAGATTGCGAGCGGCAATCCCTCCATTAGGCTTTTAATCGTGGACAATGATCATTTCCGGCAACAATTTGCACGTAATAAGCACTTTGACGATTCTGATGGAATACTATATGAAGGGTCTGACCTTAATAAGCCATATCTTAAATCACTTTTTTCACCAATTGCCCGTACCTTTTGGGAACATATCTTATTTGTAAAAAAAGAGCTTAGCTATGCTCCTTCCGCTGAAAAATCCCGGGGATTAGAATAGGGGGAATTTTGAGCAAAGCTTTTTTGCTCGTTTGAAACCTTAAGGGGTTTTTATTTAATTCCCGGCACCGGAAATTGAAGGGAGAAAGTTTTAACTTGCTTTCCGATTTTATTTAATACGCTAGCGTTATTTTTTGCCATTAACGCTTCGTCAATAAACTTAGCTATTTTCTCCATATCCTTCTCTTTAGCTCCCCTGGTGGTAACTGCCGGAGTACCAAGTCTTATTCCTGACGGATCCAAAGGTTTTCTCGGATCAAAAGGAATCATATTTTTGTTAATGGAAATTCCAACTTCCTCGAGCGTATGTTCAGCCTCTTTGCCCGTAATATTCTTGCTCCCATATACATCAACCAACATCAAATGATTATCGGTTCCGCCGGAAATTATTCTGTATCCTCTCTTCTGCAAAGCAGAACTCAGTGCTTTTGCATTTTTGATAACCTGAGAAGAGTATTTTTTGAATGACGGTTTTAGCGCTTCACCGAAAGCAACTGCTTTGGCCGCATTAATATGGTCATGCGGTCCTCCCTGAACTCCCGGAAAAACTGCTCTATCGATAGCTTTCGCAAATTCTTCTTTGCACATAATCATTGCCCCTCTTGGACCCCTAAGAGTTTTGTGCGTTGTCGTAGAAACTACGTCAAAATAAGGAACTGGACTTTCCAGCTGTCCGCCGGCAATAAGTCCCGCAATATGTGCGATATCTGCAAAAGTAAAAGCGCCAACTTTGTCCGCAATCTCTTTAAATCTTTTCCAATCCATATCCCGGCTGTATGCAGAAAATCCGGCCAGAATCATTTTTGGACCCTCTCTCAAGGCAATTCTTTCAACCTCATCCATGTCGATTACCTCTGTTTTCCTATTTACAAAATATGGAATAATTTTATATAGTTTTCCTGAAAAATTTAACGGATGTCCATGTGAAAGATGCCCCCCCTGATCCAAAGAAAAACCCAAAACCTTATCGCCGGGATTAAGTAATGCCATATAAACAGCCAGATTTGCAGGGCTTCCCGACAAAGGCTGGACATTAATATGTTCTGCGCCAAAAAGTTTTTTGGCACGATTAATTGCCAAGCCTTCTGCCTGATCAATAATCTGATTTCCTCCATAATAACGTTTGCCCGGATAGCCTTCCGAGTACTTATTGGTTAGGATACTTCCCATCGCCTCCAGCACAGGCTTGGAAACATAGTTTTCCGAGGCAATTAACTCAATCCCTTCTTTCTGTCTCTTCTCTTCAAGCTTGATGATGTTATAAATCTTGGGGTCAGATTTTTTAAGATTGTTCATGAATTTATTGAGAGTATATAGCGATTTCCCAAACTTTACAAGACACAAAATTATGTCAATCCTAGCTTTTGATTGAAATAATAATATGTTAGAATACATCCTATGGAAAAAGCTGAAGTAAAAAAACCATTTACTTTAACAGGAATTGCCGGCTTGCCGCTTCATGAACAAAGATTAGTCATTCAAGATCGCGTTATGCCAATAATTACGGGCGTGATTAATAATGCCGACGGAAAACCCAATGTGACTGACCCATTTCTCCATGAACAATCAGTCCTTAACAGCATTGCTGACAAAGCCGAAAGTGCTCTTGCTGACCGGATCAAAATATTTGGACTTCCTAAAGATTTCCCAACAGAAATATGGGTTGCCCTAGAAAAGAGAAGGGTGAAAATTCACAACAGTAGTATATTCCTTACGCGAAATGTTAAAGACTCTAATCCCAAACAAAATGTTATAGCGGACGCCATGGTTGCCGCCCTACGAATTGCAAGAAATCTTCTGCTAACCGATATTATGGATAAGCAACTAGGGATAGCTAATAAGCATGGCCTCGGCGATTCTTTTCAACCGTTAATGGAAACTGTAAGATTTAAAACTTGCGGTGAACCAACCATCAAGATACAGGGTTTTTCTATTGTGGATTTTTTGAGGAGCAAGAACTTTGAAATGTCACAGTTTCTAAGGTCATCTGTCGAAGCAACGATGGCAAGAAGAAAATATTCCTACGATAATATTCTTCTGGAAAATACAGATAATCCAAGAGTAAAGGCATATCCTCATACGGCAAGACAGGCAATTCACAACGCCTGTGAACAATTCTCGATTTTATCTGTCCTTGCTCCGGAAATCTTCGAGGAAATTAAGGTACCATGCCATGACGACGCAGAACAGGAGATTGTTTCAAAGACTAGGGGAGTTATTGAACAAGCATTAGCATTGAGAAGAAATTTACTGAAAACAATTTTTTTTCCAAATTCCCCTGACTTTCCTGCTTTAAGTGCGCTTTTAAAGGAATATCTTGATCAAAAAGATATCAATATAAAAATTATAACACTTGTAAGATTAGGTTTAAATGAACCAAAAAATGAGATCGGAGCATATAGAAAAGCGGAAATATTATACGAGCGTGGAGAACATACGGACCTATACGCAAAACTGATTAGTGTTATAGAAGAATTTACCAGAGTGTATCCGCAGGAAGCGGATATCTTTACTATTGAAGAGACGACTAAGTTTCTACCAGAAAGTAGAGTTGAAGGAAAAGGATTTCCCTCATTTGAAGATCTCAAAAAAATAAGCGAGCAGATTCTAAAACAATCTTCAGGTCTTAAATATGAAATTTCTCCAAGCGGCGTAGACTTCCATGGCGTGGCAGTATTAAAAAATATCATAGTGAAATTTATCTCTAAGGGTGATCCGACTAAAATTCAGTTTTTTTTATGTGAAGAAAAAGAAAATTTTGCAATAGGCATCAACACTAAAAAAGAAAAAATTTATTGGAATTCTTTAAAAGATCCGAATGCGCCAAAACTGCAAGGGATAAGAAATGAAGCCATGCTGCTTGTGCGGTCTATACTTCTTGCCGTTCAGGCACAAGTTGAGGCTGAATATAAAAAGGGTCAAAAGTCCAAAGCGGCAATAGTTAATCCTACAGTTCTTAATTCCAATGGCTCTAAAAAAGATCATCGTGATATTTATGTTCCGCGACCAAAAGAAGCAAAACCAAAACCGAAAAAACCACTAATCCCAATACCGGAAGTATTATTGGGAAAAAATGCCAATGGAGGGGAAAATGAAATTGCTGCGGAAAACGAAGTTAGACATAATATTAATTTCCCTGAAAAAAAGAATATGAATAAATTAATGAAGCATGTGTCGCCGGAAAATCAAAAAAAGATAATTGAGGCGGTAAATGAATATAACGAAACGGGTGTGGGTATCTTAAAAATGTTAGATAAAACTGCCATGCATAACGGAAAACCAATTATAGAATTAAAATATCGTAAATATAGAATACTTATGACCTCAAATGGACATAGGAATGGAATCGATTCTGACGAAAAAAAACAACAATTAATGATCTATAAAATTATCCACAGTGAGGATGTTACCAGAAGTCACGCAAACAAATATTATATTTAGTTTTATTTCGCTTCAAAAGACTACTTTTCCAAATCTATAAATTTATATATTAATCCCTTATGCTCGCCTGCTTTTTCAAACATCACTTTTTTAAATCCCGAGTAATCAGGGAAAAACGTGTCCGCGTCAGCGCTCGCATTAATCACGGTTAAATAAAGTTTGTCGACCAATTCTTTTTCCATCGCCTGTTTATAAATCTGTCCCCCGCCAATTATAAAGATCTCCTCGCTCCCTTTCTCCTTTTTCGCAATCTCAATCGCCTCTTCTAAAGCCCCCGCCAGCTTCGCAAGGCCTCCCCTTGCGAAGCTAAATGAGGGATTTCGGGTTACTACAATGTTTGTGCGGTTTGGTAAAGGCTTGACCGGTAGAGATTCCCAAGTTTTGCGGCCCATGATAACAGGATGTCCTTTTGTAATCTCTCTAAATCTCTGCAAATCCTCCTGGATATGCCACAAGAGCTTGTTATCTTTTCCCAGTTCCCGATTCTTTCCAATCGCCGCAATTGCACTTATTTTCATAATCTCTTCTTAATTGTCATGCTGAACTTATCTCAGCATCTCAAAAGCATTATATAATAAAGCAGCATGCGAAGAAAGTTAATTTATTATATTTATATTCTAACAAATAAATACAATACAACTTTCTATATTGGTGTTACCAACAGTATTTTCAAAAGACTTTTTGAACATAAATTTGGCTTGATGGAAGGTTTTACAAAAAAATATAAAGTCAAAAAACTTGTGTATCTCGAAGAGTACAGCGACATAAAAGAGGCCATTGCAAGGGAAAAACAGTTAAAAAATTGGCACAGAGACTGGAAAATAAATCTAATCAAAAAAGTAAATCCCAAATTTGATGATATGTCTGTTTTTGATTAAAGTAGATCCCGAAACAAGTTCGGGATGACACGGAGCAACATTAAAATCCTCCCACAACAGTTACTTCTGCTTTTATCGGCGGATAGGGATTGTAGTTTTCCAAAGTAAAATCTTCGATTTTGAAATCATCGATATTTTTAACTTTTGGATTTAACTTTATGGTTGGGAAAGGCCGCGGTTTCCTCTTCAGCTGCTCTTTTACTTGCTCCATGTGATTTCCATAAATATGCACGTCACCAAAAGTATGCACAAATTCTCCCGGCTTGAATCCGCCAATATGCGCAAACATCATGGTTAAGAGCGCATAGCTGACAATATTAAACGGCACTCCCAAAAATACATCGGAGCTTCTTTGATAAAGCTGCAAAGACAGCTCGTTTTTATCGTTCACGTTAATCTGGAAAAATGAATGACAAGGAGGAAGTACAACTGACTTTTCGCGGGAAGCTGCCATTTCGTAAACAAATTCCGGATTCCAAGCCGCTATTAAAATATGTTTTCTGGTCGGAGTTTTTTTCAGCTTTTGAATCGCCCAGGCAATCTGATCAATTGTCCGCCCGTCCGAAGTTTCCCATTTCCTCCATTGTCTGCCATAAATCGGACCCAACTCTCCCCATTCGCACACGAATGGTGAGCTTGCCGAACCATTTTTTATTTTCTCAATAAATTCATCCTGTGTCCCAATCGTCCTAAACTCTTTCGCCCACTTTTGACTTTTGACTTTTGACTTTTGCGCTTCTTTGAAACGTTTATACGCCCATTCATCCCAAATATGCACATTATTGTCGACCAGATATTTAATATTGGAATTGCCCTGCAAAAACCACAAAAGCTCATGAATGATCCCCCGTAAAAAGACTTTTTTGGTGGTTAAAAGCGGAAATCCCTTGGACAAGTCGTAACGGGTTTGCCTGCCAAAAACGCTTTTAAGTGTTATTCCCGAGTTGAATTCTTTCTTCTCATGCCCATTCTCTAAAATATCCTGCAATAAATCCAAATACTGATATTCGCCCTCGCGATAATCATTAATCTTCATGATATTGTTTTTAACTTAATTCCCAACAATTTACAAGAGGTCAAAATACATCAGCTTATCCCCTACTATTGTTTTATTTTGCCCGGGATTGTCATTGCCAAATGCTTTCCCAAGACGTCCAACAGCGCTTTGGCATGGTCTTTGGACATGCCTATTCTGGCGACTATCTGCTGATTTTTGTCGTCAATAGATTGCGCTACGTTAAAAACAATTCCGTAATTATTGGACGTTATGAATACGGAATCCGTATACAAAATCTGCACCTTATCCGCTGCTAAATTGATATTCACTCCCTGCGGCTGATCTTTAATATTTACTTTTTTTTGATCCATTATTCATTCACCTCCTCTCGCCCACCGAAACTTCTTTGTCCCCCGTAGTTTTAACGAAGGCGAAAGTAAAAGCGGGTTTTATCCATATAGACTACTGTGGGAACCGATTGCGATAAAAAGTATTTCCTCAGAGCTTTTTTTATAAATTGCCCGCAAGTCTCCTCCTATATTTATACTTCTGCATCCTTCATATTCGCCTTTTAAGGCGTGATTGTTAAGAGTAGGATAAAATTCGTCTTGAAGAAAGATATTACTTCTTTCCTTAAATTTATTCTTTTGCGATTTAGTTAATTTATCAAACTGCTTTTTAAAGTTTCTATGCGACCTAATTATCATTTGGAGTCGAGGTATTTATTCCATTCCTCAGCACTATGGAAAGGACCATCTATGTTTCTATTATGCTTAATGTCTTCTTCCACACGACCGATGAGTCTTTCAAGCTCAGGAGTCATCCTGGGGGTATCAGAAAAAATCACTTCCCGTGTTCTGATGAAATTCCTCAATGCTGCATTAATTACATCACTAAGGCTGATTCCGAGCTCCTTTGCAGCCCCTATTGCGTTTTCCTTTACTTCCTTGTCTGTTCTAACATTAATAACTGTTGCTTGCATAATACACAAAGTATATACAATGTATTTACGATTGTCAAGTACTATTTTCTCTGATCAACCAACCCACCACTATAATTCGTTTCATAGATTTGCTTGTTACTTTCACTTATTGTTTCTTTACCTACAAAATCGTTAATATCTCCCTGCCAAACATTTTCATACTTAAACTTTCCATCTTCCAAGCTTTTAGGACCTCTTGCAGGAAAATCATTCGGCATTTGCGAAAGCGCTTTTCTTAAAGTTGGTATTGCTAAATTACCATCCGTTAAATCAACTCCGTAATAAATCATCATCCAATAAGGTTTTCCTTTATAAAAAACAACCTCTCGTCCACCAAAGGGTTCTCCACCAAACCAATTGTCATGAAATTTGAAATCTCCAGATTCATATCTCGTAGAATAAGAGCCATCAGCCTCTTTTGTCGTAGTAGTTTCTCCTGAAGCATATCCTTCCTTTTTGGCTTTGATTAAAAAAGTCTTTAACGCATCTTTATTCATAGTGTTTATTTTCTTATCCATAGTATTTATTTTATATTATTTTAATCTCTTGGGGCAAACACAAAAATTTTATACATAATTCGTCTCTACAATAACAAAGTTCCCCTGCCAATGCAAGAATATTTCAATAAAATGCTATAATTTAAGTACGTAAATGAACTGTAAATTTTTTCTCAGTTATCTTAAAAAAATAAATGTAAAAGATCCAAAAAAACTTACCTTTAGACAAAAACGGTTAATATTTATATATTCAATTGCTGATTTCAAGAGGTTAAAAATTTCAATTTACAGATTAGCAGAAATAGCTAGCTATCTCTGGCGTAGTCTTACTGGAATGGAAAAAGCTAAAACCGAACTCGGCAGTATTTTGCTAGACTGTTTGGAGTTTACGTCTTACAGCTCACCTAAAACCAAAGACGATAAGGAAAATTTTGAATATTATATGAAGAAAATAATGAAATATTACGATAGGAACAAAGAGCTAATTGACTCTAACTATTTTTGATTAAGCCAATTTCATACTTGTTTTTCTTTACGCTGGTTAAACTTAATCCATAAATTCTTAAAATAAGGAAGAGTTAGAGTTGATAGTAAAAAGCCAATTGAGGGAACGATTGCGTTAAGCCAGGGATTTTCAATTTGTATCGCGTTTAAATAAAACCCAATTGCAAGATAGGTAAAAATTACCAAAAGGCCTCGCCTTGTAGAGCTTGTCTCCCAATCCTTGTCCTTTTCGACTCTCTTATTTCTTTCCTTTAGCATGTTTATTTCCTTCTCCAAGTCTTCAGTACTCATACATAATACTTGCTACCTAATACTTGATACAACGCTAAACCTGTTTTTCTTTTTTCTTTGTCGTGACTCTGCCGCCTTGCCATTGGCCGCGGTAAAGATTGCCGCCGCCTTTGACTTCATTAAATTGAATGTGTACGAAACGCGCGCCCATTTCAATTTCCGCCGTAATTGGTCCTTCATTTTTTAGACCAAAAATAAGTCCTCCGCAATATCCCGGCGGCACATTTCCGGTTCGCAGAAATAAACCCGATCTATAAGTTGTGGAACGAGGAGTAATTGAAGCAGTTAAATTCTGGGGCATATTTACCGACTCTATTGTTTTAACCAGAAAAAAATCTCCCGGTTTAATTAAAATTTTCCCCTTTTGGACATCTGATTTTTTTATGCGGCCGCTGTTTTTTTTCAGACCACTATATTTAGCAACCAGTTCGATTTCTGCAGTTTTGCGATGAGTTTCCCCCAAAAAAGCCTTTCCTGAAATTTTGTAAACTTCTCCAAGGCGCAAATCAAATCCAGCTCCTTCAGGGTTGGTCAGTTCTCTTTCCGACAAGCCCTCAACGAGTTTTTTGGTTTTAACTAATTTTAATAAAAGTTTAGGTCCGAGTATCATAATATTTCTCCTCCGCATGTCATCCTGAACTCGTTTCAGAATCTCGTTCTTTGGAAGATACCGAAACAAGTTCGGCATGACAAGAATGCTACAATGACAACCTTGAAATTATCCTCTTCGTTACTTCTTCAACCGATCCTTCTCCATTAATTATGATAATCTCTTTGTCAAATTTCGTACTTAGCCAATTATATCCTTCAATGACTTTCCTAAGTTTTTCTTTGTCTTCGTAAATTTCTAAAATGTCATCTTTTTTTCTAATTCTTGATATGGCTGCTTCTAAAGGAATTTTTAGGTAAAATGTATAATCCGGCACTATAAAACGGTGGTACATCGAGAGAATTGAATAAACAACCAGCATAAAATCAGCTTCTTTATAATTATATTGTCCGCCGGTTCTGTCCAAAATTCCATAAACAATAGCTGACCAAAAACATCTGTCTGAGACAACAACATCTCCTCTTTTTAAGGCAGGGATAATTACTTCTTCTTGACTTAACACCCTATCTGTTGCGAATAGATATTGAAGAGAAAGTGTGGACATTTTTAATTTTCTGTTTAAAACTTTTTGGACAATATCGCCAATTACTCCAGTTTTCCGCGGCTCGCGGGCCTGAATTACCGTTTTGCCTTTTGTTCTGAAATATTCTGCAAGTTTCTCAGCCTGCGTAGTTTTTCCGCTTCCATCAATTCCCTCAACAGCAATATATTTTCCTTTATATGGATTCTTCTTAAGATCAATGTCAAACTCAACGTGATACTTCATAAAAACTTTTCCATCATAACACAAGGAAATAAAATTTGAAATATGATAATATAGTACTTTATAGCCCTGAATTTATTATGGTTCACGAGCTGGAAGTGCCATTTTCTCTATCAAGGAATCGTCCGGACACATTCGTTGCCACTCGAAATTCGCCATTAATAAAAGATCTGGCGGCCGAAACAATGGGGCAAATGATTTTGACTGCAGCGGAAAAAATTACCACGGCAATAGAACCTATTTTACCTGCTGGTTTTGAAAAGACATTCCTGAGTGAGATAGTGAAAAAACATACCAAAATATTAATTTTCTCTAATCATCAAAGTCACGCAGACCTTTTATCAGTAGCAAAAGTTTCCAAACTCTTAACTGAAATGGCGAATAAAGTTTTGCCCGAAGAAAATAAATCTCCTGGTTATCAATTAATAATTGCATCTTCACTCGCAGAGGGAGAACAAGGCGCATTATTACAAAAGTGTATAAATCAACTGACAGCTGATTTTATCCCAAACTATTACCTATCGACCATAGAATATATGCGGCCGAAAGATGCGGCGATGTACAACGCAAGATTAAGAACGGAAGGAAAAGCAATGAATAGATTGCAGCTGAAAGCCTTCCGCGATGCGAAAAACGTAAAATTTGGATTCCAATTGGCCAGAGGAATCAAGAACAACAAGGGAACCATCATATTTCCATCTGCCAGCGTTCAGGAAGGAAGAAGAAAAGAGAATGGAGAGATATTCGGACTAACAGAGATCGATTCAAATTCCGTAAAACTTAACAGAACAATAAAGATGGCAATGAAGATACATCCCTTAAGCGAAATGCCTTTAATACTATTCATGATTACCCACGGAGGATTTAATGTACTGAATCCTGACACTTTATCTCTAACTCCTGAAGCTCTTGCTGTCGCTAGGAATAGTGGTCCAGCAAATTTAATTCAGGTCAAATTGTCCTTGCCTAAAAGATTTGGCGTTATTGCTAACGAGATCAGAAATAAAGGAGAACGAGTTAATTCGAAGACTATAAACGAATATGTATCAAGGACTTTCGCTGAATTATTACCTCCGGAAGGACAGGGATTTTACCGCAAAGCTTAAATCTATTTTTTGTCCTGGTGGATGCGGGACTCAATCGGGCCGTTCTGAAAAACGTATTTTGCCTGCTTCTTCTTGACATAAGGAACGTCTGCAACGCTGGAAAGTTCTTCAAATGTCATCGCGCAAATCCTCATTCCGCAGGTAAGTGAAATCGCCATTCTGCCCAAATTTCCAAGCTCCAAAACCGGTTTACCATCCCAACCCGGATCAAAAATAGAAGCAGTTGAATGAACAACCAACCCCAGTCTTCCCAAAGAAGACCTTCCCTCAAGTCTGCCCATTAAATCAGGCGCAATTTTCACCCTTTCCAATGTTACCGCCAAGACAAAATCTCCGGGCTGAATAATAAATTTCTCGCCTTTTTTAATCTTCACTTCTTTGGTAATTTCATTGCTGTAGTCCTTTTTCGAAGGATCAATGTAGGCATTTTTACTGTACTCAAAAATTCTGAAGGTGGCTCCCAATCGAAGGTCAATGGAACAAGAACCAAGCTGTTCGCTAAAATCGGGTTTTGGTGTAATAGCAATTCTGCCTTGCAGAAGCGCTTTTTTTATATCCCTATCCGATAGTACCATACTGCAAAGCAGTATAACATTATTATTTTATTGTTTCAATCATTCTGCAATGCAAAACTTAATTCTGTTTTGCAGAACCCTTTTTCCACTGAACATTTTTCAGGAAAGGGCCGTATAAATCTTCTTCGGGCGAAATACAAAGTTCTTTTAATTCTTTTTGGGTCGGATTTCTGTCTTGAAATTCGACAAAAGGTAAATCACTAATAATTGCCATCGGGGTCTGTTCCGCGCCCTCTCCCATCACAACCGCGGCAGCACCGGCAAGACTATCGACAATGCTCAATTTTTCAAATACAAATTTTCTTTCAAACAAATCTCTTTTGCCAATATAATCTTTTAAAGGCTTGAATCCACTGTAGCTAAGGGCAACCGATGTCACTCCCCACCTAAGCGGTGATGTTTTGCTGTCGGTAATAATCACACCGACATTTTTAAGCTTAAATCTTTTCTTAAGATATTCACGGATTTTATTTGCGGATTCTTGCGGATTTTTCGGCCACAAAATGTAATAACCATTGCCATTTGATTCATCAATCCCCGCTGTTGCAGCCAGCATATTACGAGTAATGGTAAAACTTACATTGTACGGATTCTCATCGCGGGGTAAATAAAATTGTGACTCTTGTTTTATCAATTCATCTTTCTTCGCCTCGCCGAAGCCTTTGGCGGAGGCGGGATCAGCCTCTTCCATTTTCACTAAGCGCCCCTCGGTTATGGAAACTATTTTTGAAGTAATCGCCAGAATTGATCCTTCCTCAAGTTTCGGTAGATACTTATTCAAAACCGCAAATAAATCCTTATCATTTTTAGTAATTTTATGGGTCTTAATAGGGAAAACTTTCATATGTCACCAATATACTGGCATCTTGGTATTTATTTCTTAAAGTTCTTCTGCAATCCATCCTGAGCCTGCTTGCCCTAAGTTTACCGAATGGACAGAACGGGTGACAAAAACCGGGAAAATCTGTAAGTCATTTTGGATTAATGTCCCTATAATTTTTACAGCTTTTAGAACATCTTTTTTGTGCTGCTCATCTTCAACCGGATTTCCCGCACATTCTGCGTGTCCGTGCACAATAATCCCTTTGGAATGGTGTTTCTCCAGGGAAATTAAGATCTTTTTCTTGAGAGAATCAAGCAAGCTCCGATCAACATTTTCTTTACTTAATAAACCAACTAAACCTGCTTCCGTAATCGTATCCGCGTACTTAGCGCCGAATTTTTTCTGCCCAAAGACCAAAACAGGTTCTTGCACCCGCCCATCCATACAACCAACACTGGTAAAAAAACTTTCCCCCGCTTGCGACATAAGCATGATAATACAGCAAATAAAAATTTTTCGCAATTGCGAAAACTCTGTATAATCTGTATAATTATAGGCCTATGACGTACGGTGAAGGATTACGCCTAGAAATTACAAAATTTGCAGAGAATATCGTGATAACACCTGCTAGTCTCCTGGAAGATAACCATAGCAAAGAGGGGGATGAACTTAGAAGACAACGATCTGCCAATAAAGCAGCAACCGAATTATACGCATTGGATGCCTGTGGAGACGCGAGAGGATTATATCCCCTACCCGAAAAGTCGGTATCGTTAAGATCGATCGCGGCCGGAGGTTCCAAAGAAGATAAAATCATTAAAGACGGCGGAGTAAAATTTGTCGTCGTTGCCAGCCACTTCGATGGTGAGATTTTTGAATCAGGTAAAATGCCAACCGGCTGTGGAGGTTTGGGAGCAAAAGACAAAGCCTTAAAAGATAAGAAGCCTGCGGCCATAAAAGGGATATCATATTATATAGATAATAATATCAGTCATCCTGACCCCCTAATCCAGGCACTACTTTCTGCAAATAAAATTACTAGAGATACAGGCAAACCCTCTTTGGCCGTTGCTCAAAATCACAGAATTGGAAAAATATTTCCAGTCGGAGCATTTATGCCAGGGGAAGTTCCAACCTTTGCCGTCAATACGATCGATTTGTTCTCGAAATATAACCCTCAAAACATCTACGAAAAAGGAATACCCGAACTCAAAAAAAAGGATATTCCCGATGTATTTAGTGAATTTTTGGCAGCGAGCGAAGCTCAGGTGAAAGACTTGTTGCTTAATTATCCCAATTTAAAAGAGATGCTGAAAGTTCAAAATCCAAGAATGATTGTCTTGTCAACGGAAATAATTTCCGCAAAAGTCAGATATCCAAAAATCGCAAGTTTTCCGGGAATTTTGTTTAAGCTCCACCTTCCCAGATTCAAAGACCAAAACGGAAAACTAGGAGTTAAGCCTGAAATACTTGAAGAAATTTGCAATCAAGTAGAATATCCAGTACAACACGCCGTTGATAATTTCGGAAAACCAAACGAAGCTTTCTCTAAAACAGATCGACTTTTGATTGAAACCGAGGATATAACATTATCTAGAGACATTGCGACAAAACTTGCAGAAGAAGAATGGATGAAAAAGTGGATGACCCTCAAGGATCATCAAGTATTAATAGCTCAAACTCAGGAAGGAATTTCACAGATCATTGAGGAATTTAGGCAGTAATCCCCTTTCTGTTGATCGGGATGGAATCGGATAGAATTACAACTAGTGTATAATCTAATCATGGAAGATATTCCTACAGAAATTCAGAAAAGCCCATTTCGTGTCCGAAAGGGATTGGAAATTTCAAGGTTTGATATTAAAAAACCCACAGTTGAAGGACTTGAAAAACTACCCCCTACCCCTTGCGTCATCGCAACAACTCATTTATCAGATATTGATATTTTTGAAATTGCAACTATTGTTGCCAATCGAAGAAAGGTTGGAGTAGCAAGTGAGGCAACCAATTTTACTGTCCCGCTTTTCCAACCATATTTGGCAGTAGTTGGAAAGGAAAATTTCTTTCCCATGGTTAATGCCCCCTATCAAGACGGCAAAACAGCACTCAGCCTTAGATTTGATGATCTAAAAAAAATGAAAGAAGGAATTAAAAATGACGGAAGAACAATGATAGTTGCGGGACATAATCCCACACGCAGCTGGAAACTTGCGGAGAGTCCCGGCATGACGGGTGTCATTTTAGCTCATATGGCAGACGTCCCGTTAGTTCCTGTTGCTCTTGACATAGATTCAAAAACTGCGATTGGCCAATCAACAGATATCCCAACAAGAATAAAAAATTTTATAATGTTTAAAAGGCCGAATTCAAAAGTTATTTTTGGTGAACCAATGAATTTAGCTAAAATTCCAGAAGATAAACTACAATTGGCAATAAACCTTTATAGTCCGGATGCACGAAGAGTTATGACGCCGGAACAAATTGCAATAGCAACAGAAACCCTGAAAATACTGCAAGAAGAAGCATCGCAAATTATGGAGGCATTAGCGTCTAAACTGTCCCCCGAAAAAAGAGGAAAATGGGGTAAAAATCTCAAGGAGAAACAAAAGTAGAGGTGTGGATCAGGATGGAATCCCCCT
>Ga0209211_10003991_pt1 | contig 23449 bp, 17 predicted proteins | sample RifGroA2_FD_183992 | JGI IMG/M metagenome (GOLD analysis project Ga0209211, IMG submission 183992) | Groundwater microbial communities from Rifle, Colorado, USA - Groundwater A2 (SPAdes) (version 2) | ecosystem: Environmental > Aquatic > Deep subsurface > Groundwater | place: Rifle, Colorado...
GTGTTCCGGATTGTTGGATTGTAAAATAATGCCGATTTTCATAACAATCTAACTTAAATCTTTTTTCTTTTCTTCAAACTCCTGCTTGTTAATTTCGCCCTTGGCGTATCGCTCCTGCAAAATTTCAAGCGCGGACCTGCCTGCCGGCGAGGCAGGTTTTTCGTGATCACAAATCCCGCGAGATTGACCGGTGAGCCATTTGATAAGCGCGACAATGCCAGCGATTATTAAGACCCACCAGAGGATCATAAAAATCCAGCTGAAGCCGCCAAAAGGCCCGAATCCAAAATTCATCATATTGTTGTTTGTTGAATTATTGCCAAGGGGAGACGACCCACCTCGACTCGCCCACTCGTCGGGCGAGGCGGACCACCCTCCCCACATCATATTCATCATCGGCATCCAGCCACCGCTGATTGCCGGAAATGATGCCGATATATCGCAACCGGATAGTCGCTTACCCATGACAATATGGATTTGCTCCTCGCCGTCTTCGCCATGCGCTTGAATCATCATTGCATTCATCGCGGTGTGAGAATCTCCGGCCATAGTCCCCATAAAGTATTCACCGAGCACTCCGTACTGCCCATCGTTTAAATTTTCACAAGCGACTTCTTTTGCTTGAAGTTTATTCCAAAGCTCTTTGCCTTCTTGTTCTTCGCGAGCAGTGTGCTCAACAACTTCATTCCAATCAACCGAAGTGTTAGAAAATCCCTGCCCGTCCGGCAGGCGGGCACCCATCATTTGAGCGTTCACCGAACCGGTGGCGAACATTGACCCAAAAATGAAGGTTGTGATTAGGAGTCTTTTCACCCCGTTAGAAATGCCTAACAAATAACAGTGTTTATTATTGTTAATTTTTTTTATTTTTACTTTCATGATTGTTTATACATTGCATAAATTTCTAACGGGGTTCATATAGTTGTATTTTAGCGCGTTTTTTACATTTATACTATTCTTTTACTTGCCTCTGATCCAGAGCCAAAATCTTTCATGAAAATAGTAAGCTACGGTCAGCACCGCGGCCGCAGTTAGGGTAATTTCACTCGCTGTGCCTAGTTCGCCGGTGTACAGATACGCGATTACTCCGGTAATCACTGTAGCCAGTACCCGCCACGTGATGGTTTTAGCGAAGGATCGCGTTTGCGGGTTTTTGGCGACGGAATAAATATTATTTACGTTCATAATTACATGTTAGCACTTTTTTTATTTTTCGATTGATGTTCTAGCAACTTCTCGGCTGGGGAGATGCCGCCAAGAGCCTTGTGCGGAAAGTAATTCCAGGCATCGGTTACTAGCTCCCCGGGCAGGGATCGAACCTGCGACCGTCTCGTTAACAGCGAGCCACTCTACCGCTGAGCTACCGGGGAATACCTAATAATATTATATGGTTCAAGCTTTATTTTCAAGGCTATAAATATTCATTGACCGGACATGCCGGGTTTTTTATAATTAATTATGCAAAAAACCGAAGAGGAGTGGAAAAAAACTTTAACGCCCGAAGAATACAGCGTGCTCCGGGAAAAAGGCACGGAGCCCGCGTTTACGGGGGCGTATTGGGATAATCACGAAAAAGGTGTTTACCGCTGTAGGGCATGCGGAGTCCCCTTATTTTCTTCCGACGCAAAATTTGATTCCGGCACCGGCTGGCCGAGCTTTTCCGACCTGATGAATAATAAGGCCGTAGAATTAAAAGCGGATGACAGTATGGGAATGCAAAGAACCGAGATTACATGCGCCAACTGCGGCTCGCACCTTGGACACGTTTTTGACGACCTGCCTGCGCAGGCAGGCGGCCCCAAAACCCTGCCTGACGGCAGGCAGGCTACCGGCAAGCGCTATTGCATAAACTCCTGTTCATTAGACTTTAAAAAAGAAGAAGGTGACAAATAAAACAGAGATCGCGGTTTTCGGGGGCGGTTGCTTCTGGTGCACCGAGGCGGTTTTTAAGATGTTAAAAGGCGTCTCATCGGTTTTGCCTGGTTACTCCGGCGGACCTCCGCCGGCTGGCGGAGAAAACCCGACCTACGAAGAAGTATCCGCTGGCGTTACGGGGCACGCGGAAGTTATTAAAATAGAATACGACCCCGCGCAAATTTCATACGAAACACTGCTCACGGTCTTTTTTGCGACCCACGATCCGACTACGCTAAATAAACAAGGAAATGATTTAGGCGAGCAATATCGCTCTATAATTTTATATTCTACGGAGAAGCAAAAAACTGAAGCGCAAAATTTCATAAAAAAACTCGAAAACCAACACTTGGGTGTCCAGCACCCAAGTGAAGCAGATAGGCCGATAATTACCGAAATTAAGCCATTGGACAAATTCTATCCTGCCGAGGATTACCACAAGAATTATTACGCAAAAAATAAGAACATGCCTTATTGCGAGCTTGTCATCAACCCCAAGCTCAAAAAGGTTCAGCAAAAATTCGCCGAGATGATGAAGAAATAAGGGCGCTTGAAACGCCTACCGGCTTGCAGTATAATAAACGCATGGTTGCACAAATTGCGACAATACCAAAACACATCAGCAAAGGTGAAGAACTCGTGGTTTTAAAACGGAGCGACTTTGAGGTATACCAAAAATGGCAAGAGCAAATAAACGATGCCCTTTCCAAGGTTAAACGAGGCCGTGAAGAATATAAAAAGGGCAAAACAATCAGAGCTTCTTCATCTCGGGAATTGCGCTAACCTTATGGCGCCAAGGCGGATTTATTATACTTCCGATTTTAAAAAAGCGTATAAACGGCTTCCTAGAAATATTCAGGACACTATCGATCGCAAGGATAAAATTTTTAGAGAAAATCCATTTGATCCGAGTCTAAGGACGCACAAACTTCATGGACCGATTGGTGGTCTTTGGTCTTTTTGGGCAACCCGCAATTACCGAGTTCTTTTTGAATTCGTTAAAGACGACGCGATTTTCTACGATGTCGGCACGCACGAGATCTATCGTTGATTGTTGTATAATTAAAATATGAAAAATAATCATGGCAAAAAATATTGATGACATAACCATCAATAATTTCTTCTCAACTTTAAAATTTAAGTAAATTTTTGTCATCAACCCCAAGCTCAAAAAAGTTCAGCAAAAATTCGCCGAACTGGTTAAGTAGCCAGAAATTAAAAGCACCAATTTGTTTTTCAAAAGCCTTGCACAGTCCCGCCATGGCGGGACGAGCAGAGCAATTCTCCAGTCCCGATTACAAAGCAATCGAGGATCCGCGACAAAGTCGGGACAGGAGAATATGCGTGCTCTTTGAAAAATAAAGCGGCTCTTTTAATACCCATGCAGTTTTGCAACTTTGTCGTGCTGGCGGATTTTTTCGATAGCTTTTGCTTCAATCTGACGGATGCGCTCGCGGGTAACGCCGAATTCTTTGCCTACTTCTTCCAAGGTGTGGGTAATACCGTCCTCCAAGCCAAAACGCATAGAAAGAATTTTCTGCTCTCTCGGCATAAGGTCCACCAAAATTTCCCCGATATGGTCCTTCAAAAGCTTTCTTGCCGCTTCCTGCTCGGGTGAAAGCGATTTTTCATCCTCTATAAAATCGCCCAACATTGAATCCTCGTCATCATCCCCCACCGGAGATTCTAATGAAACGGTATCCTGCGAGATTTTTTGAATATGATGTATTTTTTCAACGTCCAAACTCATCTCCGCGGCAATTTCTTCGGCCAAGGGGTCCCTTCCCAGCTCCTGCGTTAACCGCCGATAGACCTGCTGGTATTTGGAGATGGTCTCCACCATGTGCACGGGAATACGGATAGTCTTTCCCTGATCGGCGATGGCGCGGGTTACGGCCTGGCGTATCCACCAGGTCGCATATGTTGAAAATTTATAGCCTCTCCTCCAGTCAAATTTTTCAACCGCGCGGAACAAGCCTATATTCCCTTCCTGAATCAGATCAAGTAAAGTAAGGTTCGGAGTTCTGCCAACATATTTTTTCGCAATAGAAACAACAAGCCGCAAATTCGCCTGCGCCAGTTTATTTTTAGCCTCTTCGTCTCCGGCCTCTATCCGCTTTGCCAAGTCGCGCTCCTCTTCGCCTTTTAATAAAGAAATCCGGCCGATCTCTTTCAAATACATCTGCACCGAGTCGGAGCCCAAAAGCTCATGCTCCTCTTTTAAGATGCGCTTTGCTTCGCGCTTGCCTACTTTTACCTCAGGGTCTTTCGGCAATTCGAGCAGTTCCCTGCCCTCCAGAACATCCACGCCGGCATTATCCAACCTGCTGTAAAGATCCTCCAGAAAAACAATGTCATGTTCTATATGCGGAAATGCGTTCAGAATTTCTGAGTAAGTGATAAATCCGCGGTCTTTTCCTTTTTTGATGATAGTTAAAACGCGGTCTTCTCCAAATTCTTTTTTTAAGTCTGATTTTGAAACCTGCCTGCCGGCAGGCAGGTTTTTAAGCGAAACGGGCTTCGCCGATTTTTTAGCCTGCCTCGCCGAGTCAAGGCGGGCGATTTTTTTTACGGGTTTTTTCATCGGCTTTTTCAGCCTTTTTTTCGTTTTTATTTTTTTTGCCATAATTATTGCATCCGAGACAGTTCCAACATCAGCCGTTGGAACTCTAAAATATTTTGGTCGTCCGTTTTACCGTTTTTATCGGCTTCACGCATTGTTTGCGACAGCTTCTCAAGTTTTACCTTAAGATATTCCTTCTTTAGCTCCCTCTGGCAGTGCACGAGCTCCGCTTCAGCCTCAATGGCTCCGTTTAAAAAAAGTTCGGCGAAAACCGCCGCGGTACCTTTGTTCTGGAACAGGGCCTCAAAGCCAGACTCCACCTTGTCCGATAACATCGGGTATTGTGCTAATATACTCAATATTTTGCTTTCTAGCAATAGCTTGCGGTCATTAGGCTTTTTCCCCGACGCTTCGGCCATGGCTCCGACTTCACTTTTTTGATTATCTGCGCGCCGGAGTTGCTCGTTTTTCAGCGCCCCCCAGACTGCCTCCTCCGCGATATCCAGTGTTTTTCCTATCTGTTTTATCCAATGCGCCTTCTCAAGATCCGACAAAGATACCACGGCCGGCATGACTGTCTTTTGAAATTCTCTTTTCGCTTCATGCGACGCAGCGGGAAATTTAGCCAAAGCCGAATCAATATAAAATTGAATGATATGCCTGGAATTTTTAACGGCACCCTGCCATATTGCCGGGTCTTTTTGCACGGCATCCGCAGGGTCTTTGATTGCCGTTATTGCCACTCCCGGAGTGGCAATTTTTAGCTCACCGGCAACCCTTACCTCAAATCCATCTGCGAGCGCCAAAGTTATCCCCCGCCTTGCCGCATCTTCACCGGCCCGGTCCATATCGAACGCGGTTATTAATTTCTCGGAGAGTCTTCTCAATATCTTTAACTGGTCGGAAGTCAGCGCAGTGCCGGAGGACGCCACAACATTTTTTATTCCCGCTTGCCACGACATTATCATATCCATGTATCCTTCCACGATGATACACTCCCCTTCTTTTAAAATCTCACTCTTTGATTTATTAAAACCGTAGAGCACCTTGCCCTTTTGATATAAATTGGTTTCGGGAGAATTCACATATTTGGCTTCGTTTTCCCTATCTGGGAACATTCTTCCGCCGAACGCTATTACTTTTCCCGAAGCGTCAAAAATCGGGAACATTATTCTTCCTCTAAACCTGTCGTAATAATTTTGAGTTGCCATTTTTGAATTTTGCGACCTTACTATCAATCCGCCCCGTTCTATCTCATCCGCTTTGTAGCCCTTTCCCAAAAGATGATTAAATATGCTTTTCCATTCTGTAGGCGCGTAACCGATGCGAAATTCTTTGATGGTTTCGCCGGTAAGGCCTCGAGATATTAGATAATTGTACGGAGAAAAAGTTGCTGAGCTCGCGCTTTCCGTTTCGCCAGCGCTTAACCCTCTCTGCGGGAGCTCCGACGCGCGTACACGCTCCGGAAAGTGCTCACTTTTTGGCGCAACTTTTTCTACAAAATTTCCCTCATAAAACTTCGCGGCCTCCTCCAACAGCGCGAACGCCATCGTCCTTTCATTTCTTATGCCGGAATCCTCGTGCGCCAATTCCACCCCCGCGCGGTCCGCAAGCAACTTTAGCGCGTCAAAAAATTCAAATCCTTCTATTTCTTTTACGAATTCTATGATATCGCCGCCCTTCCCGCAGCCGAAACAATGCCAAATCTGCCTTGCGGGAGAGACATTAAAAGACGGCGTTTTCTCGTTGTGAAAAGGGCAACGCGCCTTAAAATTGGAGCCCGCTTTCGTAAGCCGGATATAAGAGCCGACAAGATCAACGACATCAATCCTATTTTTGATTTCTTCTGCTTGGGACATAGTAATTAGGTATTAACAGATTAAGGATTAGATTGTAAAGAGTGGTAAATATGTTCTACCAATTCTACTGATTTTTGCCAAACAATCAATTCCTTGTATGAAGCAATTTGTTTCGTATTTTCTATCATAAACCTAATCCCTAAAACCTAAATTGCTAAAACCTAAACTCCTAATCCCTAGCTAATCGCCGGCTCAATGTCACTGATCTCTTTCAGTAAATGTCTTTCCACGAGATCAAGGTCGTGCATCATCTTCTCTTCGTGCCTATGCTCTTCAATGGAAAGTTCCCGCGATTTTCTTATCTTTCCGATAAATTCTATTTCTTCTTTAATATCCCTCCGCAAGAGGTCCAGTCCTCTCCGCGCCTCTTCCTCGGCTTCACGTATTTCTTTGCGCAAACGCATGTTTTTCACTCTGAAACTCCTGAAGTGGTAAAAGACGAACGAGGCCAGCGCGATGAGCGCTAAAAGAAGTGCCAAGGCAAGGGTCAAGTAGAGCATTTCGTAGCTCACGCGGTATGAACCGATGCGCAAAGCTGTAGGAACAATTTCAAAGGAAACTTCAGGCCCCGGAGGAGAAAGTTCTCCGCCCACTTTCAGCTGTGCCCAGCTCTTATAAACCCCTTCTCTCAAGAACGAATTATGGGTATAAAACCATTCGCCTTTTTCATTGGACTTGGCCGTAAAACTCAAAGTTTCTCCCTGCGCACCCTGCAAATAAATGATGACTTCCGCCTGAGGAACCGATGATGCGCCTCCGATGTACCATATCTCGTTATTTCCAAGATCTTTGGGGACAAGCGTTACCAGCGGAGGAGAAATGGTCGTCTGCTCGGCGGCGGACGCGGAAATACTAAATCCCAATATTGAAATACTAAACAATGCCAAAATCCCGTATCCGAATTTCAAAATATTATGTTTAAAATTTGTCATATTATTTTTTTTCATCCCAGTGTTCCTTAAAATAATTCTCCCGCTTGTCGTGAAGCACTTTAAATTTATCCTGATCAAACTCTTCCCTCTTTTGCTTCAACAAATTGAGTTTCTGCGAAACGGAGTGGTCAACCATGCTCAATACTCCCATAGAAAGCTTTGCTTCAACCTCTTTATGCCTGCCGTAGGCAAAGTGCAGTATATATAGAAGCAGTATAATAAGAAGTGCCAACAGCGAATATACTGCCCACCAGGGAAGCACCAGATTGCTCCGCAAACTTATTCCGTCCGAACCCAAATTCTGCAAAATGCTGTAGGCAATTTTTAATTTCTGGTGCACTTCTTTGTAGTTTCCGGCGAAATCATGCGCGCGTACAACAATATCGTATGTGCCAAAATCAAGCTCCGGCAAAACAAACGGACTTGAGGCCTCGACAAAAAACGGCGCTGATGAATCCGGCTCGCCTTCTCCCGCAGGCGCACTCGTTTTTATCAGTTTTATCGTAAAATGCGAAAGGCCCGACACCGTATCGGTGGTATCAAATATCACGGTGGGGCGCTTTGTAGAAGTTGTTACTCCGGGACTTATCTGAATTTTAAAATCCGCCGGAGGATTGTTGTCCAAGTTTACCGCGAAATGCGTCGTCCCTCCCCATCCGCTGTCCGGGTTAAAAGCTTTGATATGCAAATAGTGCGTGCCCGCGGGAAGGCTTTTATACAAAATTGATGTTTTGTTCCCTTCGGAAATATCATCCGAAATCGCTAACGCGTCGGAATTTAAAACATAGCTTACCGCCGTTGCGCCCTTCGGCATTGCCCAAACGAATTCAATATTAGTATCCTGATACCATTTGTTCGGGTCTTCGTGCCCGGGAGCAACAACAACAGGTCCTGCCGGAGGAGGAAGTTTCAAAGAAAAAATCGCATCCGAGCGCGAACCGAGCACGTCGCTTCCTTTTCCGTCGGCAAGTAAAACGCGCGAGGAATCTTTGATAGAAATCGCCGCAGTGCCGACATTCACAACCCTGAATATTATAGAAGAAATGTAACCGTCGGTCGTGTTGATGCCCGGAGGAGGCACTCCGCCTTGAAACGAAATAGTTCCGTTGGAATTGGAAAACGTCGGCTGAATTACCCAAAAAGAAATTATTGATTTGCCGAGGTTGGGAGATACGACCTGAAGCTTGTCCGGCGGAAATTGCAAATCAACTTTCACCGCGTTCACGTTGTTCCCTCCCGTATTCATATATATACCCGCTTCAAAAACAGACCCAACAGAATATGTTCCGGAGGACGGCCTCAAATACAAAGAAGCGTTTTCGGCGGACGCAAAAAACGGCAGGAAAGCGAAAGTTACCGCCAGCAAACCAAGCAATTTTGAATTACACGGATATTTTTCTGCTGAAAAATTCCTCGTGCTCGCGCCAGTCGCGCTCCCAAGGTAATTCAAAATTGCTCGCTTTGCCGGCGGTTTTGACATCACTTTCATTGTACAATATTACGCAATATTCGTAAAAAGGCGGAAATGAGAACTGTGATTATGTTTATAGCCTTAGAAATTAAGGCCAAAATCGTCGAAGTGGCGGTGCTCACCAAAGACGCCGTGCTCTCCTCCTGAATGCCGAATTTAGACTGTTTTCGTCCCTGAACTATGGCGCGAATTGCTTCAGTCCGGTCTTCTGACGATACCGTAAACCTAAAGCCGGGAATTTCCGCTGACGTAAGCAGTTTAAACGATGCCGGCTCCGACCAATAATAGAAGAGCACAGAGGTATCGTTTAACGAAATGGCACCATCGGCGTTTAAGTCGGCCGGGTTTGCCTGCGGCGCGAAATCCGAAAGGTACAGAAACGCGGAAAGGTCCGCGATATCCACCCGGCCGTCACAATTAAAATCAGCGATTCCGCATTTGCCGATGGGCACCGGCAGAGGAGGCTTTGGAGGAATTGTAATAGGAGGACCGGCCGGCGGAGGCGGAACCGTTCCCGGAGGACCATTGCCTGAAGGTTGAGTTGGAGCAGGCGTTGGAGTCGGAGTTGATGTGGGAGTCGGAGCTACGGCATCTTCAAAATATAAAAATCCGCCTTTCACAATCCAGCCCGTGGCGTTTGATAACCCGATGGCCGGCTGGCCGATCGACTGCTTCAAAGAATAAGCGGCTGAAGTCGAAAGCCCTCCACCGACGGAGATAACCGGGTCGAGTACTTTAAAATTAAGGCTCGTGTATTCGGCGGCGGAAACATCGGTCGCGAAGAAAACTGATATTATACAAATAATAATAACTTTGCGCCAAATCATATTTTAATTATATCATAACCCCCAACAACCAAAATCCATAACCCCCCGCAGCCCCAGAGATAACCCCCTTATTCCCCCTTATTTTAAGGGGGAAACTATATGAAGCATATTTATAATAATAAAATTTTTAGAGAAAGAAGGAAGCCAATGGAATAGATAACGTCATTACAAAGATAATCAAATCAACGAAGTAACGTCCCCCTTAAGGTAAGGGGGAAGGAGAAGGTTATGGATTATACCCCAATATACCAAATATATCTCCGATAAAATAGTTGCTGTGTATAACTACTTTTTACTAGAATTTGTTAATAATATACAATGGAAAGGTGGAAAAATCACCTTTCCATTAGACGCATTGATATATGGCTACCGACAACCTTATTGCTAAATTATACCAATCTCCCAAGACAATCCTGACCATAAAGGATATCGCTTTGATTTGGGAGGAAACTAATGCAGTTAATCTTGCCTCAAAGATTAAGTATTACGCCAAAGAAGGATCACTAATTCGTTTGACTCGCGGTGTTTTTGCAAAAAGCAAGGAATATGATGCTAAAGAATTGGCAACGAGCATCTACACTCCCTCATATATAAGCTTTGAGACAATTCTAAGGGAGGCAGGCATCATTTTCCAACACTACGATGCCATCTTCGTAGCCGGTCCTTATCCCATTACAAAAAAGATTGAGAGCCACACGATTACTTTTAGGAAACTGAAAGACAGCGTTCTCTACAGCGCACTCGGCGTTAAGAATGAAAAAAATTACAGCATTGCTACGCCGGAGCGGGCATTTCTTGATACCATTTATTTATTCCCTAAATTTTATTTCGACAACTTGCGATCTATTAACTGGGAGATGTGCTTCGAACTAGTAAAATTATATGATAATAAACAACTCATCAAGCGAGTGACTAAATACCAAAAACATGCTCAATAAAGAAAAACACCAGCTCATTATGGGACAGATTCTCCGAGATATATATTCGGATACTTCTATCTCATCCATCATCGGATTCAAAGGCGGTACGTGTGCATATTTTTTTTATGGTCTGACAAGGTTCTCTGCTGACTTGGACTTTGATCTATTCTCAACCGATGAAGCCGCTCAAAAGTTAGTGCATGAAAAAATCGGCAGTATGCTCGGAAAATATGGGGAGATTAAAGATGACTATATAAAACGAAATACTATTTTCTTCCTGCTCTCCTATGGCGGTGCAGATCACAATGTGAAAGTAGAAGTGAATGTGAGAATTCTCATGCCGGACATCAAAGAACATTACGAAATAAAAGAATATCTTGGAATTTCCATGCTGGCCGGGAAGAAAGATTATCTCTTTGCCAGCAAGCTCGCGGCTCTGACCACAAGGAGCGAAACAGCCATGCGTGATATTTACGATGTCTGGTTCTTTGGCACAAATCACTGGGATATAAATGCCGAGGTTATCAAAGCGCGAACCGGCAAGACCATCAAAGAATATATGGCTGATTGTATTCCCATTGTTGAAGCAGTAAAAGACAACGAAATATTACAAGGCTTGGCCGAGCTTCTGCCGAGTGAAAAGGAAAAGGCGCGGGTCAAGACTCACTTAAGAAAAGATGTCGTCTTCCTGCTCAAAAACTACCAGTCAGTATTGAAATAATATCAACAAACGCGCAAACAATCCATAACCCCCTCTCGTTTTGCTCGAGCCCCCCTTTACCTTAAGGGGGGCTTCTTTCTGTCCCTCCCCACTTAAAATAAGGGGGGTAAGGGGGAAGGAGGAGGTTATGGATTATACCCCAATATACCAAATATATCTCCGATAAAATAATATGGCCCTGCGAAAAACTTGAGCAACGGCAGGAAACCAGTGTCTCCTCCGCCGCCCTGATTTCCGCCTCCGGGCGGAGGCGGCGTTGGGACTTCTCCGCTTGAACCGCCGTCATCTCCTCCAAGCCCTCCGCTTTGATTATTTTGTCCTCCGGTTGTTGGCACTTCATTGCTTGGCGCGGTGCCCCCTGAACCGTTTGACCCGCCCTTGCTCGTGTCGGCGGTGTTTGCAACTATCTGCGGATAATTTCCGTGGGTAAAATCAACACTGCCGTCTTTTACCATTTGGAAGCAATATGTCGTTCCGGCCGTTGCCCCGTTATTTTGCATGACCCAGTCCCATTCTCCGCGCTCGCCGACAGATATTGAGTTGGGCTGTGCGGCTGTATCGCCGTTTTCTTCGTAGGTTTCCAAAACATTTGAATTCGGTAAAAGTAGCGGCGTCAGATTCGCGCCATCAGATAAAGTAGAATTATCGTATCCTCTCCATATCGTTCCGGAATCGGGCGCCCCCAGCGCAGTCCAGTCCGCAACCGCGCCGCAACTTGTTACTAAGGTTCCATATTCAAGGTCAAACAACTGATTTGAAAGTGCCGACCCGCCCACCAAAACATTCATTCGGAGGCGCGCCACCGAGCCGTCGGTTGCCGTTACGGAAGAATTCAAGCTTCCCTTCTCTCCTCCCGTCCCGATATTTCCGTCGTTTATAAACCATTGATAGTTGGACTGCGTAAGAGTTTGAGCCACGGTAAAATCTATACAAAGGTTGCCTCCTGAATCTACATTGGTGCCGTCGGTGGCCTGGAGATTATTTGTATCATCGCAGGCATTCGTGTCCATGAAATCTGTGCGGGATATTGAAGCGGTGCCGGGAACTTCAAGGCCCCATGTGGCATCTAATCCGCCAGCAATGTAAACCACATATTTTCCAAGGGAATTGGTATCGTCATCGTAAGCAATAACCACAGAGTCGGCGTCAGCCATGGCGGCGGAGACACCGACAACAGTTGACGCGCCGGAAAAGGTGGTGGGTGCAAGTTCCTGGGCGCCATTGATGTTGTAAATCGTATATTTTCCTATAGTACCCACCACCATATAAGCAATAACTACCGAGTCGGCGTCAACCATGGCGGCGGAGATATTTTGAGTATTAGACACGCTGGAAAAAGTGGTGGGTGCAAGTTCCTGGGCGCCATTGATGTTGTAAACCGCGTATTTTCCTATAATACCCCCTTCGTAAGCAATAATCACAGAGTCGGCGTCAACCATGGCGGCGGAGGTATAGGCAACATCTGCCGAACCGGAAAAGGTGGTGGGGGCTAGTTCCTCCGCGCCGCTGATGTTGTAAACCGTGTATTTTCCCAAGGAAGCGCCGACATCCCGATAAGCAATAACCACAGAGTCGGCGTCAACCATGGCGGCGGAGACATAAGCAACATTTGCCGTGCCGGAAAAAGTGGTGGGTGCAAGTTCCTCTGTGCCGCTGATGTTGTAAACCGTATATTTTCCCAGGGTATTGGTCTGATCCTGGTAAGCAATAACCACCGAGTCGGCATCAACCATGGTGGCGGAGACATAGGAAACATCAACTGTTGTAGGTGCAAAAAGGGTGGGCGTCAGTTCTTGGGCGCCGCTGATGTTGTAAACCGCGTATTTTCCCTGCAAAGTATCTGCCTGTCTATAAGCAATAGCCACAGAGTCGGCGTCAACCATGGTGGCGGAGACAGTGGCAACATCTGCCGTGCCGGAAAAAGTAGTGGGGGCAAGTTCCTGGGCGCCATTGATGTTGTAAATTGCGTATTTTCCCAAGGAAGCGTCGGTATCTTCGTAAGCAATAACTATCGAGTCGGCGTCAACCATGGCGGCGGAGACAGTGGCAACATCTGCCGTGCCGGAAAAGGTGGTGGGAGCCAGTTCCTGGGTGCCTGCGAGTGTGGTTGATGTTGCTGCCCTTAAAGATATTTCCGTGCCGGCTGCCTGACCATTCAACACCATATTTTGAAGCGTTGTTGTAGCACCCGCTTTGAAACGGATTTTAGTTGAAGGCGTGATCGCCGTAAAGGTCCCCGTAGTCGAAGCCACGGCGGCAAATATTACTCCGGGGTCGGTTTCCGCGTCGGTGCCGGAGTTGTTGAGAATCGTGAGATTGGAAAACGCGGCAGAACCGGTCATATTTCCCGAAAGCGTTTGTTGCACGGTACCATTCAAATAAACCGTCCCTGAATTGTGCGTAAAAGTTCCGCTATTTGAATAATTTCCGGCGATAGAAAGAAGCGAAGGTGCTGTGGTTGTGCCGGAATTTATAAAGAAATTGGTAGTTGATGCGTTTGAAGAAAAAACAACGCCGTTGCCCTCATTGGAAGTATTAGAAAACTCCACATTATTCAGCGTACTCGTCCCGACCATAAATCCCGAGAGATATTGCGTTGTCGTGCCGTTGAATGTTGTTGTGCCGAGCGTTGATATTATTCTTCCGGTGTTTGAAAAGTTGCCTCCGATATCAAGTAGTGTAGACGGCAAAGTTGTGGTTCCTGTGATTATGGCAAAATTATTAGTGGTACTCGCTTGGTTTCCGTTGAAACTCCACGAACCGCCACCGCCATTAAATTCCAAATTATAAAAAGGCGTTGACGTGGCGATTATATTTCTCGTTATTGTTGTCGTCGCATTGAATGTTGTTGTTCCTGTTGTAGTAAATATCGGCCCGCGGATGCTTGAGGGAGTTGAACTCGCCAAAAATGAGCCGGCCAAAGTAAGCTGGTTGCCGTTCAATGAAAGAATAGAACTTGTTGAAACTCCGCCGTTCGTGGGGGGCGTGCCGTAGGCCAATTTCAAGGAGCCGTCGGTATCAACAGCAACACCAGCTATGCCTCCTCCGTGGATTGTTACAGCGCCTCCAGGTTTGAACTCCGTCCCCGGCCAAACATAAAGCATCTGCCCCGCTTTTACCGAGAGCGCGCCGTTGTTCGCGTTAAATTGAATATCATCATCGCCATTTGTGCCGCCATCTCCATCGTATCCGACAAGGTCGGCGATTGTGGTTGAAGTAGATTGGGTTACTCCGCTATTTATAATAGTATTGTCCCCTCCCTCGTGCCTGACTATTACCCTGTTTTGGTAAAGATTAAGTCCTGTAATGCTCGCACCCGGCAATGTTGAAGAGGCTTTTGTAAAAGTTACCGCCCTGAACGTCGGGTCATTGTCAACCCAAACAGTTATCGGCGTACCGGTCGCGATATCCGTTTGAATGCCGGCATATCCCCAGAAACCGTCTGTTTCTGCCGCCGTTGTTGTTGTGGAAAAAATTCCGGGAGTTGAAGTGCCCACGCGTATTTTTATTGTCTTTCCCGTTGCCGCGGCAGTTATGCCTTCATTTGTATAAATATTTCCTGAAATGTTGATAGGGTCTGCCCATTCAATTAATACCTGCCCTGCTTCGCCGTCGTTTCCGGAAGTTTGTTTCCCCACCGCGGCGCCGCCCGCTCCGCGAGCGCTGTTATGACCCCCTATTGCGGCTCCTCCTTCGATTACTCCGTTTCCGGCCGCTTGATTATCGCAAGCGCCGTCATTGCAAAGACCCGAGCCTCCTCCGCCTCCGCCCGCGCCTCCGCCCGCGCCTTCTTCTCCTCCTCCTCCTCCAAATCTTCCTCCTCCTCCTCCCGCGCCTCCTGCATGGTCTTCCACGGCTCCAAGACCTCCTTTTCCTCCGCTTCCTATTGCTCCGCCTGCTCCGCCGGCAAGGCCTCCTCCTGTTCCGTCGCCACCAAATCCTCCCGTGTTTGCGTTGCCATCAGTTCCGTCGGTACCGCCACCGCCCGTTCCTTTACCTCCGCCCTGGATTGAAGTACCTCCGCCGCCTCCATCGCCGGGGCCTGTGCCGGAGCCGGTAGTGCCATCTACTCCTTGGCTAGTATCCGTGCCTCCTCCTCCTCCCGCGCCACCGCCTTCATTTGCTTCAGAACCAGCACCTCCTCCTCCGCCTCCCCCTGCAATCAAAAGATATGTGCCATTTCGTTTAAACGCGCTATGTCCTCCTCCTCCTCCTCCGGAGCCGTCAGTAGTTCCGCCGTCGTGCTGTCCTGCTCCTCCGGCACTGCCGACTACAACGGTTAAGCTTTCTCCGGGAGTAACCGAAATCGTGTCTTGGACAAATCCTCCCCCTCCTCCCGCTCCTCCCACTGCGTTGCCTCCCCCTCCTCCGCTTCCTCCTCCCGCTCCCCAAACTTTTACGGTAATTGAGGTTACTCCGTTAGGAACTGCCCAAGTGGTTGTGGCTGCCGCAGTAAAATCTTGTGAACCGGCAAACGCGCGGTTTACCTTTGGCGAGAGCGCGATTTTCCAGTCGCCGATTTTCAATATTAAATAATCCGAGAGCGGCAAAAACGCCCACGCCAAAATCAGCAAAAACACCGCGGTGTTTTTCACGCAATTTTTCACCGCCCTCCCCGCTTGGCGGTGCCACCGCCAAGTCACTTGGAAACCGGGTTTCCAAGTTGGTAATTTATTCATTTTTTGCTGATTTTTTTGCATATTTTTTATTTTATGATATTTTGACCTATTAATCTGCTATTCACATCCGCCGGCTGGCGGAGCATTGACATGGTTTTTGGCGGGTGTATGCTTATGTTGACGAACCTCTGGGGATCCTTCGGGATGCCCCAGAATTTTTTATAAAGAAATTTCATTTTTGAGCTTTCTTAAATCAATAAATTTAGCTTCTTTTATTAGCTCCAATGAGATATGCCCTCGCGTTGACATTACAATCGCCCTTTTTCCTTTGCTCTTAATTCTTTTTAAAACAAAGGCGAAATCGCTATCGCCGGATAACAAAACGGCTGTATCATATTCATTGCCTAAATCGTCCATGTCAAAAGACAATTCCACATCCAAATCCGCCTTCCATTCAATCTTACCCTCCCGCGTTAAAATTTTCTTTACCGGTTTGGTTCTTAAAATATAGCCATGTTTCTTTAGCATGTTTAAAAACTTTTCTTGGCCATGGTCATCGTTGAATACTCCGGTGTACACATAACATTTTCCCAAATCGCATTCTTTTTTAAAATAACCGATAAGCTTTTCATAGGAGATTTTCCATTTCAGAGTGCGCTGCGAATAAAAAATATTCGCGACATCTATAAATATATATACCTTTCCTTTTGTAAATTGCCCGATCATATTTTTTTTCCAAAAACAAATAATCCAAGAACGGTAAAAATGCCCAGGCGAAAATCAACAAAAAGGCGGAGATGTTTTTCAATACCCTCCCCCACTTGGCGGTGCCACCGCCAAGTCACTTGGAAACCGGGTTTCCAAGTTGGTAATTCTGTACTTTTTTGCCGATTTTTTTGCATATGCGCTTCCATATTTATTACTTATAATTTTATCACTTTTGCCGCTCTTAATTTGTTATTCACAGCACATATTGACATGGTTTTTGTGGGGTGTATAATTGGGGTAACAACGGTATGTTCGTAAAATTACGGGCAAAACCCGAGTGGCTTAGAAAAAGCTCTTGCAAAGGGGCTTTTTCTATTTTACGATAATTCCGTGGACCTGGGCCTGTGGTGTATGTGCGTAACATCCCGTTGTTGCTACTCGGGGAAGCGGGTTCAAATCCCGCCAGGTCCACACTAAAGATTCCTGCTCGCAAGAGCGGGATTTTTAGTTTATAAATTTTTTGCTGATTTTTTTGCATATGGGATTTTATTTTACGTGCTTATAATTTTAATATTTTACCGTCTTCATTTGTTATTCACAGCACATATTGATATGGTTTTTGAGGGGTGTATACTTAGAATCAAAGGGCGGGATATCCATAAATTATGGGTAATCTGCGTGTCGCAGAAAGGCTTTCTTGCAAAAGAGGGCTTTTTTGTTATTCTGATTTCGTGGACCCGGCCCTGTAGTTTATGGAGTAAAATCCCGCCCTCGACACGCGGAGAAACGGGCGCAAATCCCGTCGGGCCCGCATTAAAGACCTTCGCAGTAATGCGGGGGTTTTTGATTTTATTTGAAAATTTTGTCATTTGAATATTCATCCCGTTAAAAAATTTGCTAAAACTCGCATAACTATTGCGGCCTTTTTAATTTTTTTATTTACTGGTGAAATAGGCATGTTTGCTGATTTTTTAACGGGATTCATTGGAAATTGTGAATTAAAAATTGGAAATTTTTTGATCATAGTGTCGGTTCAGGCGCCGGAGCAGTCTCTTCTAATATAGTAGGCACCGGAGTTTGTGTAGGTTCAGCGGTTGGGACGGGGGTTGGTTCCGAGTCCGGAGCTATCGTTGGTTCCGGAATTGGGGTTGGGGTGGAAATAGGTGTTGGGGTTGCTTGCCCCGCGGTGGCGTCATCGCCGCTTTGCAGGGGCTCGGTGGTCGGCGATGCTACCGGCTCCGGAGTAGGTGTAGGCGCAGATTCAGCTCCGACGTCAGAAGTCGGATCCGGTTCACTTGGCGGTGGCACCGCCAAGTTGCACTTCCCTGCCATGCTCACCATCGCGCCGTTCACAACTTTAATGCAGAAGGGTTCCCCTGTCGCTTCATCATATATAGTAATACCTGTCGGCTTTTCTTTTGAACCGACGTTCAATTCATCTTTGACCGTCGCTTTGCCAACCTCAATCTCTTTCGCGATAATCTTTCCGTTTTCATCTATACTCCAGTTGCCGTAAACACCGGATATTTTTGCCGCGTCCAAAATCCTGTTTCCCTGCAAATTAATATCACCGAAGAAGTTGACTGATACCTTTCCGGTTGTCATATCAACGGCCCATGCGTTAGTGGTCTGCGTTCCGTCAGGCGCCGCAGTTCCGCCTTCAGACAAAGCGGCAAGCGATGCGTCCGCCTGAATGTGCGCCAAGTTTACGAAGAGCAATATCTTACCGACCTTAACTTCTCCGCCACCCGGAGCAGTCATGGTTTTTACGGGTTCTGCCGCCGGCTCTACTGATTCAGTTCTTAAACTGGGAATAAGAGTTTCAATAATCGTCTGAATTATTCCGCCTTTTCTCGTCTTTGCCTCTTCCGCATCGCCGCCTTGATAAGTATTGTCACGCGCGACTGTTTTATTAACTTTTGTAATTTCTTCAGTTGTTATAATATTTGTTTCTACACCGCGTACTCCCTCCGACAAATAATTACTGCCGTCATTAAATGATTCCAACGCGACGCCGACCGTCATGCCGGATGAGGTTGCTTTCATCGCGATCCCGGGAATAGACGATGATGTTAGGCGATCTCCCGGCTTCACCGGTCCGTTTTCATCAGAAATTTTTACAGGAACCCTTCCGACTAATGCGACCATAACATCGCTATTATGCGAATCTTCGATATTTCCGCCGCCGGCGATAAGACCAGGTTTGGTTGAAATAATTCCCACGACTTTCGGATCGTACGGCACGCCTTCAGATTTTTTAACAAGGTCGGTCGTAGTTGAGCCATCAACTGATACTAAATCACCGGCCTCAAGAACCGCTTTATTGTTTTTTGCAGGAAACCATTCAGCAACGTCAGCACTGCCGGCTGTAATCGTCCCGTCTGCCTTTACATTGCCGTTGCTGCTTACCATAAATTCCAGATCCGGAGAGCCGGTCACGGCGCTGTATGCGGAAATAAATGCTTTATCCTGCGCTCCGGTATCTGAAGTGCCAAGCCAGAGCATCGGAGTTCCGCTACCGGCCGTCAAAGCGCCGGACTCTATTACTAATCCTCTGTGAGTAGATACTACTCCCTGCAAAGGCGAAGTGGTTCCGATGCCGATTGTTCCGGTTGAAGTTGCTACCAATTTTGACTCACCGGCCACCTGGAATTTTAAGAACGAACCCGTGAAAGCGCCCGTGCCGTTCGCGAAATTCATTTTAAGTCCGGAGCCTGTGAAGTTCTGCGCGCCCTCGGTGTAGAAGAGTGCGAGATCTGCAACCGTGCTTGTTGCGGAATAAACTCTCAACGCATTACCCGTAGTTGAAGCCTGATTTTCCGCGTAAACTCCCGCAGGATTCAGCACTCCAGCCGCAGTCGCGGTAGTTACACCCTGCACTCCGAATGTTTTGCCGGTCGCACGCAAACCCGTGATTGTTCCCGCGGTCGTTGTTCCGCTATGCGTCTGAATCTCAAGTCCGAGCACGGTATTTGCAAGTCCTGAATTGTCTATTATTCTCACGAATTCTCCGACAAAAGTATTTGGAGTTCTTGTCGGGCTGTTATAGTTGATCAAACGGTTTCCAAACTGCGTTCCTCCGGCAGAGGGATCGGCTGTTAATATTTCATGAATACCGGCTACACCGAATTGCGCTTTTGTAAGTCCCTGTATTGAAAGTCTGGCCTCAGGAGTCGTTGTTCCAAGACCCAGTCTTCCTGAAGATGTTGTGCTTGCACTTTCTCCCAAACCTACCGACTGCAGGGTGCTTAAGCTAAAGAACGGAATGGCCTCCGCGACGGTTGAAGTTGAGAAATTGAAAGTGTTTTGTTGCCCTTCAAGAACAGTTGTCGTCGCATTCTTTAGATATGAAACCGTGAGCGAAGGAGCGGTTGAAGAACCGATAGTTATCAAGTTGGAATCTAAGTAAGTATTTGCACTTACATTGAGACCGTAGTTATTAATAGAAGTGGAAGTCGCAATTCCAAGGTAACCTTGCGAGTTGAAATATGAAAGAGTTGAAGAAGCGGAGTTTGTGATTACAAAAGGATTCCCTGTCTGGTTTTGAACCATTTTGAGAGTCAAAAGGTTTGCTGTTGTTGAAGTTGCGCCAACAGTAACAACAGATCTTGAGTCCGGAGTTGTTGTTCCGATTGAGAGATTGTCGGTTTGGGTTGTGAGATGGACAAGGGTTCCGGAGTCGGTGAAACCGGGACTGCCTCCCGAACACGCCGCCCAAGTAAGAAGTCCTGCTCCGTCGTTATTCAAACAAGTGCTTGCGGACTGGGAAGAAGGCCAGGTGTAGGTTAAGCCGTTCAGTTTTGTTGTGCCGGAAACAGAGAGATATTTTGTATCAATGGTTGAGGTGGCAAATATTCCGTTGACCGTGGTGGTGCCGGAGATGAGAGCGGAACCCTGTACGGAGAATATCTGCGCTGGAGAGGTGGTCCCGATGCCGACGTTGTTACTAACAATATAAAGAGAAGAACCCAATCCGGTTGTCTCGCTGTAATTGCCGCCTAAAGCCACATCGCCATTTTCTTTCATATTTAATAAGTTGCGATAACCGGTTCCGTTGTAATTCCATACCATAAAATTATTCAAATTATTGACGTTACTGCGATGAGAAAAAGACCAAACGTGATTACCTGCCGTTGTAGGCTCTCCATCGTCAGCCAGGTATAAGTTTGAAAATTGGTTCTCGTCTCCGGTGCCTCCAATAACAAGATTGGAAGCGGCTGAATTATTGATAACGCTCAGAGTATTTGATGGAGTCGTTGTTCCGATTCCAACTCTTCCTCCATTCGCGGTACTAATCGAAAAGATCGGAGTACCCGTAGTCGAAGTCGCTATTGAAAACGCGTTGATGAGATTATTTGGAACAGTTGTTGTGGAATTAGTAAGGTGGTTGAAGTTAACATATGAAGCCGCCGGAGAGATGGTGTACGAAAGCAGTCCGCCGGAACTGTAGACATCAAGAATGTTGGCGGTCTGACCGGTGAAAGGAACAAGCGCGAGAGTAGTTGTTGCCGCAGCACCAGAGCTGACGGAAAGTTTCGCATAAGGCGAAGTGGTACCTATTCCAACTTTGTTCGAGGTTGTGGCCAATTTAATGGAACCTCCTTCTATAGTATTGGAGAATATGAAGTCTGAGGAACCTCCTCCGCCACCGGTAGCGCACGCCGCCCAAGTAAGAAGTCCTGCTCCGTCATTATTCAAACAAGTGCTTGCTGATTGGGAACCCGGCCAGGTGTAGGTTAAGCCGTTCAGTTTTGTTGTGCCGGAAACAGAGAGATATTTTGTATCAATGGTTGAGGTGGCAAATATTCCGTTGACCGTGGTGGTGCCGGAGATGAGGGCCCCTCCCTGTACGGAGAAGAGCTGGGAGGGAGAGGTGGTGCCAATGCCTACGTTACCGTTATTTAAAATAGTAAAGAGTGTGGTTGAGGCACTATTTATCGCTGAAAATACAGGTTCAGTATTACCGCCTTTATCCCAAACTGAAAGATTGGAATAGGACGTGGTAGTGCCGATACTCACGCGTCCGCTGGCATCCACATTAAAAGCTTTGTTGGAGCCGTCCTGGTCTTCTAAGCGGAAAATAAAATCTGTTCCATCAACCTCACCCGCTCTCACATATAATCCGTTGCCTGTTGCGGGGCCTTGCAAAGACAAAAGAGAAACTGGAGTAGAAGTTCCTAAACCTACTCTCTTATCTCCCGTCACTATAAATGAAGGAGTTGATGTTCCTTCATCGGAAACAACAAATATCGGGGTTGTTGTTCCGGGCTGTTCAATTGAGAAGAAGCCCCAAGGTGTTGTTGTGCCGATGCCGACTTTCTGGTTTTGGAGATATCCGTCTTTGGCGGATTCGCCGTAAATGGTGAGCATCGGATTGGAGTCGAGCTGGGCGGTATAACTATTAACAATACCCGCGGTAGTAGTAGAAATATTCAAATCCATCCAGCTCACTATCCCCGCGTCATCATCAAAAGCCATAGGTCCTGTATTGATGGAATCGATGGAAGTTATTCCTGAAAAAGAGTCGTATTCAAAAGCTCCTCCGTTGATAGTCAGACCGCCATTAATAGTAGTTGTTGCTCTGGGTCCGTTGGTGTTGATGGAGAATATAGGAGTGGCGGTTGTTGAAGTTGCGAAAGTAAAAGCATAATTCTGATTGATAGGTATGGTAGTTGTGGCGGCACTTAGGTACGAGACTGTAAGAGAAGAAGCCGTGGAAGAAGATATGGTAATTAAGTTGGAATCAAGATAAGTATTTCCTCCTACGTTCAGTGCATAGTTATTAATAGAAGTGGATGTGGCGATTCCCAAGTAACCGCTTGGATTAAAGTACGAAAGGGTTGTTGAAGCGAAGTTTGTAATTACGAAAGGATTGCCTGTTTGGTTTTGAACCATTTTTAGAGTCAAGAGATTTGCGGTTGTTGAAGTTGCTCCGATTGTGACGATTGATCTCGGGTCAGGAGTTGTTGTTCCGATTGAGAGATTGTCGGTTTGGGTGGTGAGCCGGACGAGAGTTCCGTCGTCGGTCCATCCTGAAGGAGTGCCTCCGGAGTCGTCATCGGAGCCACAGGTAATATATCCCAGAGCGTTGGTTTCAAGAACAGAAGTTCCGGAACAGCCGAGGAGGTTGTTGATTTTGATTCCTGTTGCAGTTTCTATTCCTCCCGCGAATGTGGAGGTCGCGGTTGAAGAAGCGCTTAGCTGGCCTTGGATATTTACAGTTCCTGTTGCTATTAGATTTGCGAGAGTAAGATTTCCTGAAATTAATCCGTTGCCCTGGACGGAGAGAAGTTGGGCCGGGGTAGTAGTCCCGATGCCGACGTTGCCTCCTAGTAATGCTATTGGTCGAATTGTTCCAGCTCCAGTAGCTTCCGTTTCGATTCCAAAGACGTTGGAATTGTTTATAAATCCAAGAGATACAAATTCGTCATCGGTGCTGTCGGAGTTGTAAACTCTATATTCTTGTGCATTTGTAGAATTTTTAAGAGCTAAGGTATTTGCAGCATCGCGCCTCAAAATAGTATCTAAAGCAGTGGATACCGAAGCTCCGGAAGAAAAACCAAACTGAATTCCTGAAGATAGTCTCATAACCGACCCAGTATTTGCCAAAGAAAATACATCAGTCCCGCCGCCCGCAAAACTTAATTGTCCGACTGCGCCAGCATAGATTCCAGTATTTTTTGAATTAGATAAAGCGATGCCAGGCGCAGAAGCAGAGCCCGCGGGGAATATCAATTGTCCACTCTGAATTGCTAAGGTTCCCATTGGACTCGAGGTTCCAATCCCTACATTTCCATTTTGCAATACATAAAGTCCCGTTGAACCCCCAGCCTGCAATCCTCCCGCGAACGTACTCGTTGCGGTTGTTGAAGTTGCATTGATTGATGCGACGACCGGAGTTGAAGTTGAGACAAC
>Ga0209211_10003994_pt1 | contig 23440 bp, 21 predicted proteins | sample RifGroA2_FD_183992 | JGI IMG/M metagenome (GOLD analysis project Ga0209211, IMG submission 183992) | Groundwater microbial communities from Rifle, Colorado, USA - Groundwater A2 (SPAdes) (version 2) | ecosystem: Environmental > Aquatic > Deep subsurface > Groundwater | place: Rifle, Colorado...
TAAAGAAAAACCCGATATTATTTTTGCCACCAATGTTATTGAGAATATGGATATTGTTCTCCTGCGCGAGGCGCGGCGCCTGGGTATTGCCATTGCCGGCATGGCCAAAAGCTGGGATAATTTGACCAATCACGGCGTTATTCGCGTCTTGCCGCCGGTGCTCATAGTACATAATCCATTTCTTAAAATGTGCGCTATGCGCTACCATTTTATTCCGGAAAACCGGATTCAAATCGTGGGCATTCCGCATTATGACTGGTATGTTGATTCGGAGATTCTTAAGAGTCCGCGGGAGGAATTTTTGCGTAATGTCGGCTTGGATCCGGCAAAAAAATTTATTTTAATTGCGGGGATAGGTGACTTTTTGGCTCCGCACGAATGGGAAATCGCAAAAATAATCAATGATGCGATTGAGAAAGGTAAGATTGGGGAGCCGGTTCACCCCGTTATAAGTAATTCTCCGCAGGCGGATGCCCATGTTTATTCTATGAGTAACGGAAATTTTAATGAGGCAATAACGCATCGGACTTCTAACGGGGTAAATGTGCTTTTCCGTCCGCATCCGAATTTCATGGCCAACCGCGAAAAAATAACCGCCATGAAAAATATCAAATTTGACGACGGGGTTGCCCATTATACGGGTGCGGAAAAAGGAAGTTGGGAAATGGGTAAGGCAGAGATTGCGCACTTGGTAAACTCGCTTCGTTATGCCGATGTAGTGATTAATATCGCCTCTTCTATGACCATTGATGCCGTGGCATTTGATAGGCCGGTTATCTGCGTAGCATTTGACGGAGAGTCAAAGGAGCCGTATTGGAATTCAGTTGCGCGTTTCTACACCGACTTTACGCATTATAAATTACTCACCGAAACCGGAGGATTCAAATTGGCGCACAGTTCTGCCGAACTCATACAATATATTAATGATTATTTAAAAAATCCTGCAGAAGATGCCGAGGGACGCAGAAAGATTTTTGCTGAATTCATTTGGAGATTAGATGGCCATTCGGCGGAACGTCTTGTGAATGTAGTGCTTGGTAAATATGAGTTATAAAATAGTGACAAATAAAGAAGCGGCTGAGATTAAACTTGCCGCGATGCCTCGCGCAAAAACCATTAAATTACTTTTGGGCGCTTGGGACGGGCCGTATGCGCTAGCTTGCGTGGTTTTTGATAATGTCATGGCGGATGCGGAATTGCATGAGCGCGCGGCTGACATATGGTTTGTGTGTAAGGGTGGCGCAAAATTTATTCTTGGCGGAGAACTTAAAAATTCGGCATCTTTGCGCAAGGGTGAGAAAACAGCCGCGTCAATTGCCGGCGGCCAGGAGCAGAAAGTTGTCGAGGGAGATATCATTGACATTCCGCCGGGAGTTCCGCATCAGATTGACGCCCGCGGAAGAAGAATAGAGTTGCTTATTGTTAAGGTCAATCGCCCATGACTATTTTTGTTCTTTTAATGCTGGCTGGAACTTTTGTGTTGGGCGTGGATGACGTACTGAAACGAAAATATATCCATGAGGGATTTGAAACGGCGGATTGCCGCAATTTGGGGATAACCTTGGTGTTGATTTTTACGTTATAAATACGAATATGGCAGATTCAAAAAAGAAAATTTTAGGCATTATTCCGGCGCGCGGGGGATCAAAATCCATGCCGCGCAAAAACATAAAGTCGCTTTTGGGGAAACCGCTGATTGCCTGGGCGATTGAGGCATTGAAAGAAAGCGGGGTGTGCGATAGGGTTGTTGTTTCAACCGATGACCAGGAAATAGCCGACGTTGCCAAAAAATACGGCGCGGAAGTCCCATTTATGCGTCCGGCGGAATTAGCGCAAGATACGAGTCCGACTTTGCCGGTCCTACAGCATGCGGTTAAATGGCTTAAAGAAAATGAGGCATGGGAACCGGATGTTATTATTTTGACGCAAGCAACCACCCCGTGCGTTCCGGCGGCATGCATAAAAGATGGTTTTAATTTGTTTTTGAAGAGTAATGCTGATTCGGTTATTAGTTTGGTTGAAGTGCCGGGCGGATATAGTCCGCATTGGCAATTTAATTTAAAAGAGGGGAATGAGGCGGAATTATTTGTCGGCGGTCCGGTCAAAGGCGTTATCCGGCGTAGGCAGGATCTTCCTAAGACATATATTCGCAACAGCGCATTTTATATTTTTAAAACCAAACTTCTTTTTGATGAAGACCCGAGTTTTTACGGTAATGATGTGTGCGGATTCGTTATGGATGCGAAATACGCGGTGGATATTGATACGCCGGAGGATTGGGAAATTGCCGAGCGGCAATTAAAAAATATTTTAGATGAAAAAAAATGAAAAATAATCCCCATCTTCAAATCGGCAAAAGAAAAGTCGGGCGTGATTACCCGCCGTTTATAGTGGCCGAAATCGGAATTAATCACGAAGGAAGCATTGGCAAAGCCAAGCGGATGATTCGCGATGCCGCGCGTGCCGGAGCCGAGTGCGTAAAATTCCAGTCGCACGTGGTAGAGGATGAAATGGCGAGCGCGGCGAAAAAAACCATTCCGGGGAATGCCAAGATGTCAATCTATGAAATTATGGAGCGCTGCGCTCTTTCGGAAAAAGAGGAGCGGGAATTGAAGCGCTATACGGAGAATCTCGGCATGATTTATCTTTGTACGCCGTTTTCCCGAGCCGCCGCGGATCGCCTTAAAAAAATGGGTGTGATAGCATATAAAATCGGTTCCGGCGAATGCAATAATTATCCTTTGGTTTTGCATATCGCGTCCTTTGGAAAGCCGATTATTTTGAGCACCGGCATGAATGATATTTCCTCAATAAAGCCCGCTGTTACAATTTTCCGTAAAAAACGTGTTCCCTTTGCGCTTTTACATGTAACCTCCATGTACCCCACGCCGTATGAAAAAGTTCGCCTGGGCGCGCTTCATGAACTTTCACGCGTGTTTCCGGATGCGGTGATCGGGCTTTCTGACCACTCGCTCGGTAATTACACTTCTTTTGGCGCTACGGCGCTCGGCGCTTCCATTCTTGAGAAGCATTTTACTTCGGATAAGAAATGGCCCGGGCCGGATATTCCGATTTCCATTGACCCGGTGGAGTTGAAGGATTTGATTAAAGGTTCCCGGGCAATATGGGAAGCGCGCGGGGGAGTAAAAAAAATTTTGAAAGAAGAAAAACCCACGATTGATTTTGCCTTTGCGTCTGTGGTTACGACTGCGCCGGTAAAAAAAGGAGAAAAATTTACCCCGAAAAACCTTTGGGTAAAGCGTCCGGGTACAGGTATCCGGGCGGCGCATTTAAAAAAAATACTTGGCAGACGGGCGCGGGTTAGTATATTAAAGGATAGACAATTGAAATGGAGTTACATCCGCTGAAAAAAAGAAAAATTTGCGTGGTGGTAAACGATCGCGCGATTTACGGCCGGGTGAAACCGGTTATGGAGGCGATTCAGAAACATCCGCAGTTGGAATTACAGGTTATCGCCGTAACAAATTTCTATTTTGACCACTTATTTTGGTATTTATTTCACGGCGAGCCGGTTTCATTTCTGAAAGCCCTTTCTTGGTATATCAAGGCCCGCACTACAAAAATTTTAGGAAAAAGCGGTGAAGTTGAAAAACTGGAATACCTGCCCAAGTTGCTTATAGGTGCGGGATTTCCAATACACGCGCGCCTGCCGTTGTTTTTGGAAGGAGGAAATACGCGCGTCATGGTAAAGAGCGCCGGACTCGGGCTTTTGGGAATTCCCAAGCTTTTTGAGAAATTAAAGCCGGATATCGTATTGATTTACGCTGATCGTTTTGAAAGTTTGCCTATAGCGATGGCCGCGGCATTTTTAAACATTCCGATTGCCCATGTGGAAGGCGGAGACGTTTCCGGGACCATTGATGAGAGCGTGCGTCATGCGATTACCAAGCTTGCTCACATACATTTTCCCGTGACCGAAAAAAGCCGTCAGCGTCTGATACGCATGGGAGAAAATCCGGATTTTGTTTTTATGCCGGGTTTTTCCGGAATTGATTTTATAAAGAGCATAGATTTGGGCTTGGATGATGATTTTTTTATGCGATACGGACGGGGTGGATCGGACAATTTTGATTTACATAAGGAATTTTTACTTGTGTTGTATCATCCGGTTACCACCGAATACGATATGAATTACGAGTATGCCCGGGCATTATGCGCCGCGATAGATAAAATCGGGATGCAGGCCATGTTTGTGGTGTCAAACCTGGATGCCGGATCAGATGGAATATCTTCCGCCATTCGCGAATATCGCGGTCGCAATAGCCGTCCGGACCTGGCATTTTATAAAAATTTTAGTCCGGAGGACTTTGACCGGGTTTTAGCGCATGCCTCCGCGGCCATAGGAAATTCTTCCAGCTTTTTGCGCGAGGGGGCGTTTTTCGGAACGCCTTCCGTGCTCGTCGGCAGTCGGCAAACGGGCAGAGAGTGCGGACCAAACGTCATTGAGGTCTTGCCGGAAGAAAAAAAAATAAAAGAGGCAATCGAGAAACAATTACGGCATGGGCGGTATCCGGCAGATACCATGTTTGGGGATGGCAAAGCGGGCGTGCGTATCGCTGAAATTTTGGCGCGAGTCAATCCTTCAATCCAGAAAAAGTTCTATGGCCAATAATCATACCGGGGCAAAAGAAAACATGGGGAAGATCGTGATGCGGGGCATTGTCATATCCGGCGTGGGAACCGTGGCCTGGAAATTTATTGATGCGCTGACCGCTATTTCTCTTCTTCGCTTACTTTCTTTATTTGAATACGGCGTATATCGCCTGGCGCTTGCGGCCTATGAGTTTATGGCCGGATTTTTTTTAGCCGGGCTTGAAAATGTGGTGGTTAGCGATGTTTCTTCATATCTTGCGAGTGATCGCCGGAGGGCCCAGGCAGTTTTTAGTTTTTATATTTGGTTTGTGGTGGCGGTAAGCGCGGCATTTTTTTTGCTTTTTTTCTTCGGCGCGCGATTTGTTGCTCCGTGGCTCGGAGAGGCGGATGGAATTCCGTATTTGGCGGTAGTTTCGCTTTTTTTTATTGCGGTTCCGTTTGAAACCGCCTATAAGCTGAAATTTCAGATATTTCTTGATTTTGGCTGGGGCAATGCTTATCGGCTGATTTCAAGCATGGCGCGGATAGTTTCGATTGTATTTTTTTATTTTTTTGCGTCATTCGGCGCGCCAGAGGCGCTTTGGGCAGGTCTCATAGCGATGATTATTCCGGTTCTGGCAAGTTTAGGATATCGCAGAGATCCGCTTTTGGTAATCCTGTCCGGAGCGGAATTGCGCGGCGCTTTTGCCGATCTTTTTTTGCGGCACGGCAAATGGGCGATTGCCAGCGATTTTATCAATAACCTGGCGCAAAATATCCGTCCGTTTCTGGTAAAATTTTTCGTCGGGACCGAGGGGGTGGCATTGATTGCTCTGGCGCAGGGCCTTGTGGCGCATTTGAAGTCCCTTTTTCCGCTTCGTGAAATTTTAACTCCGGTTTTGCCGCGATCAGCCGATGATCCGGAACGTATGTCGCGGCAAATCAACCGCGCGACCAAATATGCGACTGCCGCGCATATTATGTTAACGGTTGCGGCTGCCATCGGCGCTCCTATTTTTGTGGCGCTCGTCCTACCCAAATATTGGCCGGCTTTGCCGTATTTTTATTTGCTTTTGATAGGATTTCCTTTATCCGGGTTTCGCACGGTTGCGGTGCCGGTTTTTTATGCCCTGCGCGCCCAACAGAAACTTTTTGCGGTTACGATTTCGCGCACCGTCGCGGTTGCGCTTCTTAATACTGTGTTTACCTACTTTTTCGGTTTATGGGGCGCGGCATCCGAAATGCTTCTTTTGGGCATTTTGACAACGCCGGCTTACGCTCTGGCGATTAAAAAAGCTCTTCCCCAATGGAAATTTTCCTGGAAAGAATTTTTCTCAATAGACGAATATGACCGGGTGATGCTTGCTGATGTCAGGAATAAGCTATTTTTACGCTTGAAGTTTTGGGAGGGGTAGGATATAGTGGAGAGTATTATTTATTAAATTATTCTGATTAATCTAATTTTTGTGAAACTTAAACCTCAAGAACAATTTTTTATCTGGGTGATTAAAATCGGGCTTTGGGTGATTCCCTTTTTGCCGCTTTATGTTTCCTCTTCTATGCTTTTTCCCTTTATCACAGGGAAAAACTTTGCGTTCCGCATTATTGTGGAATTCATTTTTGTTTTCTGGGTGGCACTGGCCATCATGCATTCTGATTATAGGCCGCGCCTCACTCCGCTTTTTAAGGCCGCCACGATTTTTATCGTGATTTTATTTTTGGCGGATCTTTTCAGCCCCAATCCTTATCGCGCGTTTTTTTCAAATTACGAGCGGATGGAGGGTTTTATGATGCTTTCGCATCTCTATCTTTATTTTGTAATGCTGATATCCGTTTTTAAAACCCGGCGCGACTGGCTGGTGTTTTTCCATGCAACCCTGCTGGCGAGTTTAATCGTATCTTACATTGCGCTTACCCAGCGTCTGGGGTATCGGATCTCTCTCCAGGGCGGATTTCGGGTAGATTCAACCATAGGCAATCCGACTTATTTGGCCGCTTATCTTGTTTTTCATATATGGCTTCTTTTTATTCTTATGTATCAATTCTGGAAGAAATGGTGGCTTATCGGGATTTATACGGCCGCGTTTATTTTCGAGCTTATCATCATTTATTTTACCGCAACCCGCGGAGCGACGCTGGCCTTGGTCGGGGCATTCATTTTTTTGAGCATTGCCGGAGTTGTGTTCTGGAAAAAAATGTTTCCGGCCTACCCGCGCCTGCGTCAATGGGCTGGCGCTTTTTTGCTGCTTATGGCGGCGATCCCGTTTCTTTTTTGGCTCGGACGGGAGAGTTCTCTGGTCCGTCAGAGTCCGGTGTTGACGCGCCTTACGAGCTATTCTTTTCAAGAGCGCACGATTCAGTCCAGGTTTATGATTTGGCGCATGTCGGCGCGCGCCGTGTTGGAGCGTCCGATTTTTGGCTGGGGGCAGGAAAATTATTATCTGGTGTTTCAAAAATACTTTGATCCGCGGCTTTATCAGCAAGAGCCGTGGTTTGATCGTTCCCATAATGTTGTTTTTGACTGGCTGATCCATGCCGGTTTCTTGGGATTGATAAGTTATTTTTCGCTTATCGGCTTGTCGTTGTGGCTGATTTTTCGGTCTTTGCGGCGCGGCCTTATCGCGCCTTTTGAGGGTTTGATCGTGGCCGCGCTTTTTCTTACTTATTTTTTGCAAAATATCTTCGTTTTTGACAATTTAAACACTTACCTCCCATTTTTTGCCTTTCTGGCCTATACCGAATTTTTAGCGTTTCCGCGGACGGTTCCGGCGCGGCCGGCGGCAAATGAAAAATTAAAGAAAGATAAATTTGACAGCCGGCGCGCGCAAAATACGCCGAGGGCGGGGCGAGGCGCCGGTTTGGCGTATGCCTTTTTTGTATTAATGGGCATTTTATTTTTTATCGGCGGATACGAGTTGCATGTGAAGCCGATCAAGGAGTCAAAAACCCTGATTCGCGCGCTCCAGGCCTACCAGTTTCAGCGTCCTATGGACGAGGTAATCGGACTCTTTAAAGAGTCCTTGGCTTATAGCACTTTTGGCGATACCGAGGTCAGAGAGCAGATGTCAAATCTGGCCCGTGGTATAATAGGGCATGATAAATACACGGAGGAGGAGCAGAAAAAAATGTTGGATTTTTCGGTTGAAGAACTGCGGCGTGAGGCCTCAATTCCCGCTCCGGATGTAAAACATAAATTGTTTTTAGGGGCTTTGATGTCGCGCGCTGCGCGTTTAAACCCGTCATATGCGGCCGAGGCGGAAAATTATCTTAAGGAAGCAATCCGTTTGAGCCCCGGCAAGCAGATAATTTATTTTGAGCTGGCGCAAATTTATCTAAATCAAGGTAAGGCGGATGAAACAATTAAAGTGCTGCAGCAGGTTATTGATCTGGAGCCGTCATATCAGGATGCGGCGGTGAATTTGCTTGCCATTGGGTATATGACGAAGCGGCCGGATGTGGTGGAGAAAGCCAAGACCTATTTGCGGCAGGATACGATGGCCGTGGAAAATATGGAGCGCCTGGCCGGGCTTTATCAGCAGGCCGGGGATTACGCCTCCACCTTGAAAATCTATGAGGATTTGGTCTTGCGATATCCGGATCGCGCCGCGTATCGCGCCGCACTCGCGTCTTTATTCGCGTTTTTTGGAGAAAAGGAGCGCGCTATCCAGGAAGCAGAGACCGCGGTAAAACTGGATCCCTCGCTATCAACACAGATTGAGGAGTTTCTTAAGCAATTGCGGGGAGAAAATGGCGTTGCGCGGTGAGAAACTTGCGGCGCATTTTTATCGTTTTATACACTGATGACACCTCAATTAAAAATTGGAATTGCGGGCCTTGGCATGGTTGGAACGCCACTCAAGCGCTATTTTGAGGAAATCAAAGAATATCGGAGGGGCGAGAACCTTTTTCTTTTTGATATAGACAAGAAAAAAGGATATAGCGACGACATCAATCGGGCTGATGCCGTGTTTTTGTGCGTGCCGACTCCCATGACTGCGGGCGGGCACGCGGATATTGGCGCGGTGGAACTTGCGCTTAAGATGTTAAATGGCGAAAAAATTGTAATTGTAAAATCAACCGTTCCGCCGGGTACCACCGAGGATCTGCAAACCCGCTTCCCGCAGCATAAAATTTTATTCAATCCTGAATTTCTGACTGAATCGCGGGCTTGGGAAGATATGATAAATCCCGACCGGCAAGTGGTCGGGTACGCCGCTCATTCCAAATCATACGCCAGCGTGATTTTGAATTTGCTTCCTATGGCGTATTTTTCTTCACCCGGAGCGCTCGGCACTTACGAATTTTTGCGCTTAAACTCCACGGAAGCGGAGTTGGGAAAATACGCGGGGAATCTTTTCGGCGCGCTTAAAGTCACCTTCGGGAATGTCATCAAGGATTTCTGCGACGCGATTTCTGTCGCATCCGGCCGGGCGAGTGCCGGAGCCGATTATGAGAACGTGCGCGTAATGCTTTCGCATGACCGCCGGATCGGCGCCTCGTGGCTGGACGCGGGTTACCATAATTATCGCGGTTACGGGGGATATTGTTTTCCCAAAGATACCAGCGCCCTGATTGCGCGCGGCGAGGAATTTTTAAAAAAGATTCCATCCGATTCGCCCGAATATATGCGTTTGGCAGCCGGGTTGAATTTTCTTAAGTCCATGCGCGAGTATAACCGCACGCTTCTTAAGACCCAGGGACTTACCGAAGAAGACGTATCAGTGCATGATAAGGAATGGATCCAGAAGAAAATGAATAAGGAAGTATGAATTAAGGGTGAATTTTATTTTCCACTAATTCCTAATTCCTGATTCCCGATGAAATATGTTGTAACCGGCGGCGCGGGGTTTATCGGTTCCCATATCGTGGATATGCTGATTTCACGCGGTGACGAAGTGCATGTGATAGATAATTTTTTGACCGGTAAGCGGGAACGATTAAATCCCAAAGCCACTCTGCATGAGGTTGATATACGCGATGCGAAAAAACTCCCCCCGATTTTTAAAGGCGCGGCGGGAATTTTTCATACCGCGGCCCAACCCCGGATGCAATATTCCCTTAAAGAGCCGCGCTTAACTAATGATATTAATATAACCGGCACCTTGAATGTTCTTTTGGCGGCGCGTGATGCGGGAGTCAAGAGGGTGGTTTACTCCGCATCCTCTTCCGCTTACGGCCGAAAAGATAAAATGCCGCTTAGCGAGGACATGCGTCCGGAGCCAATTATTCCTTATGCGATTCAGAAAAGAGTGGGGGAGCAATATTGCGAGATGGCCGCGCGTTTTTACGGCCTTGAAACTGTTTCTTTGCGTTATTTCAATGTTTATGGGCCGCGACAAACAACCGCAGTTGACGGTCCATATGCAACGGTTATAGGTATTTTTTTGGAGCAGCGCGTCCAAGGCATGCCTATGAGCGTGGTGCCGGATGGGACCCAGCGTCGGGATTTTACGCATGTAACCGACGTTGCGCGCGCAAATTTACTGGCCATGGAATCTGGAAAGGTAGGTAAAGGAGAAATAATAAATATCGGCACAGCAACCAATTTTAGCGTTTTAGAAATAGCCGAAATGATTAGCGGGTCGTGGAAATTTATAGAGTCGCGCCAAGGCGAAGCATCCGAGACGCTTGCCGATATCCGCAAAGCCAAAGAACTTCTTGGCTGGGAGCCTAAAGTTTCGTTTAAGGACGGAATTTCCGAATTAAAGAAGTTGCACGGTATTTTGTAGTATATTATTTTGTATTTTATATTGTATACTGAAGTATTAACGATCGTACATACTTCAGTATAGTATTTATGATCGTCAAAGATACTTTTGTAGAAAAAATTCTTGAGTCACTGCAATTTAAAGCAGAGGTTACGGTAGACCTTCTTAATTCTTTTTTTCTGTCTAAATCCGAAGCGCGTCGGGATTATTATCGGTTTCTTACGCGTGGTCCACGTCAATTCAAAACCGATTGGGCGGATCGATATCGTAAGCGCCGCCAATTTTACAATACGCTTAACTATCTAAGGCGGGAGGGTTTAATTCGTAGAACCGAGTGTGAAAATTCCTCTGTTTGGGATATCACGAAACAGGGTTTAAAGCAGCTAAAATATATTTATACTCGAAAGAAAAATGTATTTTCTTCGGCAACCGCCGGATTTGATCCGCCAGTCGGAAGTGGCATAACAATCGTGGCATTTGATATTCCGGAGAGCGCAAAAAAGGCGCGTTCCTGGATTCGCGTTTGTCTTAAAGAGATGGAATTTAAAATGTTGCAAAAAAGCGTTTGGGTTGGCCGCGGAAATACCATGGACGAGTATTTTATTCATGCGCTTCGGGAAAGAAATTTGTTACAGCATGTTCATATTTTTTCGGTAAATAAGCGCGGGACAATACAAGTCACATAATAATTCATAGTCAAATGGTCTATATACTGATGTATAAACGATCGTTCGTATATCAGTATAAGGATGAAAGCGGGTATTTTTTGAGTCAGAATATTATTTTATCGTCCCGGGCGCCGCAGAATTATGAATATGGTGCGTAATGCCACCAGCACATCCAGTAAAAAAGAGCGATTCTTGATGTAATAAAGATCATATTGCATTTTCTCCGGCGCGTCCTCAACGGATGCGTCGTTTTCCATATTTATTTGCGCCCAGCCGGTGATTCCAGGCGGAACTAAAAGTCGCATCTCATAAAATGGAATTTTTTCTTTTAATTCGCTGACGTATTCCGGGCGCTCCGGCCGTGGCCCTATAAATGACATCTCACCCCGTAAAACATTTATTATCTGCGGCAATTCGTCAAAGTATGTTTTTCTTAAAAATTTACCCACGCTGGTATGGCGGCGGTCGTCACTTTCCTTTTTGAATCCTCCTGTGCCCTCCGCATTTTTGATCATGGATCGGAATTTTACCAGCTGAAACTCTTTTCCGTTCTTGCCTATTCGTTTTTGCCAGAAAAATATCGATCCAGTCGAGTCAAGTTTGATTGCCAGCGCAATAAATGGCCAAAAAAGTAAAAATGGGACGCTAAGCAGCATAGCAAGTCCCCAATCAAATGTACGTTTAAAAAATTCATACATCTCTTTTTTGCTGCTGGCAAGATTTTCCAAGAACCATATCTCCCCGATGAGCGACAGTGGAATTTTCCCGGTAAGCATTTCGTGAAATGCCGTAAATTCCATAACTCCGATGCCCAGTGGTATCATCTGAAAAAGCGTGCGCGTCAGCACTTTATTCTCTTTTATCTCACGGGTAATGATTATGGCATCCAACGCCAAATCGCGCGCCAGATGCCGCATGTCCTGGGTGTTGGTGAATACGGGAAGCGGGAGCTCGCGTATGGTGTCCTCGCTGTTCGCCGATATAAACGCGGCCGGTTTTCTCCCGAACTGCGGATTTCTTAAAAGCCAATCTACGAGTCCCACAACCTCTTTATTAATTCCAAAAAAAGCGATCTGTATCGGTTTGGCTTTGGCGATGAAAAGATTGGCCAGACAGCGCCAGCCGAATATAAAAAGCAATGAACCCAAAGCCGCCAAAAATAGATTTCGGCGTGGTTCAATTTCAAAAGCCGGAATCAGGTAAAAGATGATTATGGCCAAGGCCATATTGAATATCATGGCCTCAGTCATCCGCAGCATGAGTCGTCTTGCGTCGCGTACGGTAACGAGGCCGAGCGTCCGCAGGTCATATAGTCCGAAAGCCCCAAAAAGCACGAGCCAGGTGGCAAATACAAGAGTAAAGGGGGCAATATGGATTTGAAACATTTCTTGCAGATCAAAATTTTGATTCGTGCGATAGCGGAGAAATAAAATTAAAAATAGGGTCCCCCAGAGTGTTAGAAAATCACCTAAAATAATAAGTATAATTTTGAGGCGGTTAGTGTTCATATGTGCTATAGAGTGAAATGGTTTTTTCTATCATAACATTGAGCGCGAATTTTGTCTTGGCGGTTTGGACGGCGTGTTTCCCGAGCCGTATGCGGCTCGCAGTATCATTAATGAGTGTTTTAAGCGCCAGAGAAAGGGCTGGCGGATCAGCCGCAGGAATTAATAGGCCGTTTTCGTTATTTTGGATTATATCCGAGATTCCGCCTACATTAGCGGCAACAGTCGGAAGTCCGGCGGCCATGGCCTCAAGCAGAGTATAAGGAAGGCCTTCTTTGAGCGAGGGCAGAACGAATATATTAAATGCTTTGAGATATCGCGCCGCATCCGGAATAAATCCTGTAAAAAAAATGGTATTTTCCAGTCCGCATTGCTTGATTTGATCCTGCAGTTTTTTACGATTTTCCCCCTCGCCAATTATAATAGTTTGTAGTTTGTTGTTTGTTGTTCGCTGTTTTATTTGATTGATCGCGTCAATCAAATAAAATAGTCCTTTATTTTTCGTAAGTTCAGCGATAGTCCCTATAATGACGGTGTTTGAGGCAGGCGCCCGTATGGTATTTTTTTTAAAAAATTCAAGCGCTTCGCGTCTGGGTAAAAAATCTGGCATCCGGATACCATTGGGTATCAGCCAGAGCTTGCGCTCCGGAATAAATGTTCGGGCTGCTTTATAGTCGGCGTTGTTTATAAGAATAATTTTATTTTGGAACGCAGCCGAAATTCGGGTCGCAAGTTTTATTAAAAATTTTTGCCACCCGGTACGCGATTCGTTAAATCCCCAGCCATGGACGGTGAATAATACCGTAGCTTGTAGCTTGTAGTTTGTAGTTTGTAGAAAATTATAAAAAAATGCGGCCAACGCGCCAAGTCCCCCGGCCTTGGAACTGTTCAGATGGATTATGTCCGGTTTTTCTTGTCTAAACAATTTAAACAATTGCCAGAATGTTTGCAGTTCTTTTATGACATGGATATCGCGTTGGAATGCCGGAATATCAATAGTGCGAATTCCCGCGCTATGGAGTTTTGTTATTAAGGGTCCTGATCCGCCGCTTGCCGCTACAACTTCAAATTTGTCTCTGGGCAATTCAGTGGCCAGGTCAAAAACATAGCGCTGCGCCCCGCCCCATACTGATTTCGTTATAACGTACAATATTTTCTTTTTTTGCATAAACATCTTGCTTTATGTAACGCCTTTTGGCTTGCTTTGGTTAAGGAAATGGTTTATTTTTGAAATTAGTACTCTCTCATATTTAATAGACCTTTCAGGGCAATGGAGATAGCGATGCAACCCAATCTTCTGATTATTTATGACAATCCCCCGTCTTATCGGGAAAGAAGTTTTTGGTCCTCTCCCAAAGAATATGAAGATAACCGTCTCTGGCTTATCCGGGAGGCGCATAAAATTATTTCTTTTCCGGCGCTTAAAGAGAGAGTGGCGAACATATATGAGCTGTTCGTGTATGCCTTTGAGGATATTCAGGTATTTTCACATCCCGCCAGTTACTTTGTAAGTGATCATCCCGCCTATATTAAAAAGCCCTTATGCGGTTTGATTGACGGAATTTCTCCTGATATCATGGTTGTCGTGGGAAGAAAAGTGGTCAACACTTTGGTTGAAAGATGCTGTAAGGGTCTTGGCAATGCAGTTCAGGTGGTTTGGGCGCCTTTTCCGTTTCGGCGCGAGTGTCTGCACCGGTATGAATTGCAGGATGTTTCAAGTAAGATTGAAGATGCCCTGCGTTTTTACACCAACGCGCACTATGCCGGCTCCATTTAGCAGCTATATGCAATACCTTGGTGTTGCATTTTTTTATCAGGCTGTTGATAAACCCTCTTGACCCCGTTAGAGATGAAAGATCACTGTAATATTTATGAAATGCGGTTTGGGTATTTTTTTGTTGCGCATGTACAGTGTGGATAACCAAATCTCTAACGGGGTTGACTTTTTTACCCCAATTTGCTACAAATAGAACATGTGAGTGTTTTCAGGAGTGACTTCTGAAAACTCCATTTGTCCGGCAAGACCCCCCACAAGGGGGATCTTGCTTTTATGGCAAAGGAAATAATATGTCAATAAAACGTGCACGGCTTATTTATGGCGCTACTTATATGGCCGAAACCATCAATATGGACCTTTTTTGGCTTGTGCGCATGCAGTTTCCTGATCCGCATTTTTTGCTTGAATTTGAGCACGAAAACGGACGTTGGAAGCGATTTTTGCTTGTCGGTTCCCTTGAGTTTACCCGAGCAAAATTGGAGGCAAAAAATTGCACAGTTCTTAACGCGGAATCATATTTCAAAAAAATTGGGGAGCGAGCGTGGTCGCCGGTCATAAAGTATTTGCTTAAAGAGCGCGGCATGAGGACCTTGGAGGTTCATCCGCTCACTCCGATTGAAGTTGTGGAACATCTGCGTAAAGCTGGGATTCTAATCCGCGCGGGCGCGTTGCCCTGGTTTGAAAATCGCATCGTAAAAACAAGAGGAGAGATCGGCAGTATCCTTAAGGTGCAGAGCCACATGGAAGAGGTATTGGGTCTAGTGTATGAACGGCTGCGTCGCGCCAGCATTCTGCGGGGTTTTATTTTTGAAAAGGGCAAGGCGCTGACATCTGAAGAAATACGCTCCTTTATTGAGTTTGAACTTTTTAAGCGCGGTTGTGCGTCTTATGATACAATTGTTTCTTCCGGGTTTCAATCCGCGATTCCGCATCATGTGGGTGAGGGGCAGTTGCGGGCGCATACCTCAATTATATTCGATATTTATCCGTATTCCCGGAAGACCGGTTATTTTTCCGATATGACGCGGACATTTGTGAAGGGGGAACCATTGCCATTTTTTATAAAGATGTACACGGCCGTGCTGGAAGAGCAAGAGCTGGGAATTTCTATGGTCCAGGCGGGACGCGATGGAAGAGATATTCATACGGCAATTGAAAAAAGGTTTGCGGAGAATGGTTTCAAAACCGATCTAGCCAAAGACCGCGGGTTTATCCATGGCACAGGCCACGGACTCGGTCTTCTTTGCCATGAGCCGCCTGCGCATATAAATGAGCAAAGTTATATACTTTCCGAGGGATTAGTGGTTTCGGTGGAACCCGGCCTCTATTATCCGGAAAAGAAGCTCGGCGTTCGTATTGAGGATTTGGTGCAGGTTACTAAAACCGGTTGCCAGAATCTTACGAAATACCCCAAGCAGTTGAAAGACATAATTATCCCATGAGCGTACTTGCTGCGCTCTTTTAATTTGGTATATTGGTGATAATGGGGTAGGCATTCATCCCGCACTAAAGTTCGACTGTTTTGGTGGCACGAGAAGCAGGCACTTTCACCCTCCCACCTTTTTCTAGATGGGTCATGAAGCAGGCACTCACTTAGGACAAATGAGTTGGAGTTAAACCCTTCATGGCCCTTCCGGGATTTTAAAGGTGGGAGGGCAAGCTTAGGACAAATGAGTCCCGTTAGAGATTTATATCGCGAGATGTAATTTTGTAATGATATAACTTTGTAGGCATGAGCCAAGCAAGGGTTTTGTATTGAAGCCACATCTCTAACGGGATGAGTTGGAGTTAAACCCTTCTCGTGCCTTTATAGCATAAAGTCGAAATTTAGTGCGGGGCAAGCAAATGAGTTGTTCCCGATTTGTCTAAAATATGTAGGCCTTCAACAAACTCTGGCAGTAAAAATATAGTTTTCGGACGATCTGGATGGGAGGATTTATTTAAAATTATGGAATCAATTGAAAAAAATAATGACCTGGGAAGTCGCCGTCATGCGGTGTTGGAAAAGAAGATGACCGAATTGTCTTTGGCCCAGAAACGTCTTAATTTTGGATTTGGCAATATGGAAGATATAGCCATGGTTAATGAATCTTTGCGTGTGGGTAAAGAGTTTCAGCAATTAAAAAAAGAATTTGAGGCGCTTGGCGGGTCATGGGAGGACGTTAAGGCGCGTGAGGATAAAGAGATGTGGGACGAGATTGAAGAGAAAAGAAAAAAAGAAAGCGGCCATGAGCGACTTGCGGCATAATATTATTCTTGCGCCATACACTGTGTATAAAATCGGGGGACCCGCCCGATTTTTTGCCGAGGTAAGGAATGAACGGGAAATGAAAGAGGCGCTTGACTCTGCCGCAAAAAATCATGCGACGGTTTTTATTTTAGGCGCCGGATCCAACATTTTGGTGAGCGATAAAGGATTTGACGGCTTGGTGATTCACATTATCGGTGGCGGGCTTAGAATCAATGGTTCGGCGGTTACTGTTGATGCCGGTATTATGATGCCGCGTCTGGCTATAGAAACCGCCAAAGCCGGACTCTCGGGACTTGAATGGGGGGCAGGGGTGCCGGGAACGGTGGGAGGAGCAGTGCGTGGAAATGCCGGATGTTTCGGAGGAGAGATAAAAGACGTTGTTGAAAGTGTAAACATTTTTGATGTTAAAAAAACTACAAACTATAAGTTACAAGCCACAAACTGTGAATTTGATTACCGAGAATCAATTTTCAAAAAACATCCAGAATGGATTATACTTTCCGCTGTTTTAAAATTAAAACAGGAAGACCCGGCGCATACCGGGGAGCTTTTGGAGATAATTAGACAAAAAAGTGCGGAGCGCATTGGCGAGCAGCCGATTGGCGAGTCGTCCGCCGGAAGCATATTCAAAGGAGTCCCATTGTCCGAAGAAATTTTGAAAAAATTGGGTAACCGTATTCCGTGGTGGCATAAAAAACATGAAAATTCAAGTTGGGTTTTTGAGAACCGCCGGGGTTTTATTTCCGCCGGATTTTTTATTGAAACGGCCGGGCTTAAAGGAGAGCGGGTTGGAAACGCCGTAATTTCCCCAAAGCACGCCAATTTCATCGTGAATTTAGGTAACGCCAAGACCGAAGATGTTTTGACTCTTATATCTATTGTTAAAGATGCGGTGATGCGAAAGTTCGGGGTGATGCTGGAGGAAGAAATTCAATATGTGGGGTTTTAAGTAAGTTATCCACAGTTGATTCTGTGGATTTTTTTTGTTAGATTAAACAGAATACTATGCGCTACAAAATTTATGCAAAAAATTTGGTTTTAACTCCGGCGCTGCGAATTTACATTGAAGAAAAAATCATCCGGCCAGTAGAACTGCGCATGAAAAAAGCGGCAGAATCGGACTTGCCTATCCTTGAAGTTGGAATTTCGCGAACCACTGAACATCACCGTAAGGGTAAGGTGTATCATGCCGAGGTGAATTTGCGGATCGGCAGTAAACTTTTGCGGGCCGTGGCGGACGATCAAGACCCGCGGACCGCAATTGATCTTCTAAAAGACGAAATTGAGGGCGAATTGATGCATTTTAAGGGAAAGCGCCAGGCCGTGGAGCGCCGCGGCGCCCGCCGCGTTAAAAAAGAAATGCATTTGGCCCGCTCGGCGCGAATCAGGCGCGGTAGCAGGAATTTAAAGGAGTAAATATAAATTCAAAAATAAATAAAAATTTAAATCGTTCCGCCAAAGGCGGATACATTCAGAAAATCCTAAAGTGAGCATACATGCGGTTTAGGCAATATGATTTTTTAGAATCTCTCAAGCGAGCATTGACTGCTTAAATTTTCCATTAACGCAGATTCGGAATAACTGTAGGTGAGCGAGTACCCCGCATTTTTTAACGATGGGAGACGAAACGGCTTGGTGTCCGATTTCAATCGGACCGTTTCGCCGACCCTGCAGGCCATCGCAGGAATGGCCGAAGCCCGTTAAAAAATGCGGGGTACGAAGTGATTGCTTTTGTACGAATCGGAGTTCTGGAAAATTTTGTGCAGCAATGCGAGCAAAGGTGTTTCAAAATCATATTGCCGAAAACCGCTATAGCGAATATGAATTTGGTTCCAACCAATATTTTTTTCACCAAAGGCGTCGGCGTGCATAAAGAAAAGCTGGCCTCTTTTGAGCTGGCCTTGCGGGACGCGGGCATTGCGCACTGCAATCTTGTTTTGGTTTCCAGCATTTATCCGCCTGGAGCTAAGCGTGTTTCCAAAGAAGAGGGTTTGAAACTTTTAAAACCAGGGGAGATTGTTTTTTGCGTGTATGATCGTGAATCAAGCAATGAGCCGAATCGTTTAATTGCCGCATCCGTTGGTTGTGCGATTCCGGCAGACCCGGAACAGCATGGTTATCTTTCCGAGCACCATTCGTTTGGCGAAACCGAAGAAAAAGCCGGGGATTATGCCGAGGATTTGGCAGCCAGCATGTTGGCAACCACCTTGGGTATTGAATTTGATTCGGATACGGCTTGGGATGAAAAAGAACAGATTTTTAAGATGTCGGAAAAAATTGTCCGCACGTCAAACATTACCCAATCCGCCATCGGCAACAAAGACGGGCTTTGGACCACGGTATTCGCCGCCGCGGTCTTCGCGGATTACGAAGATCAATCCGGAACTTTGAATAGCGGTATTAATTCAGGAAGTCCGACCTCTTAATAGTGTGCAACACCGAGTGTTGCACAGTGTTGCACATGTTGCACACGCGGTATACAGATACTGCGATAATTAAAATAGACGGCAATCGCCGTCTTTTTTACTTTTGCTTTCTTAGCCAGCAGAGTCGGTTCAGGAAAATTCTCTGTAAGTCGTCTTCGTGTTTCTGGTTTCTGACGAGCGCTAGCGTCCAGTAATACCGCGGCTTTTCGCCCACTAAAAATGGAGAAATAACTTCAAGGAACAGCAGGGCTTCATCTATATCGTAAAGTTCAAAAAGATCAAACTCCCCACACTGTATGTGGAATTTTTGCATTTCAGAAGGAAAGCAGCGTTTTTCAAATTCACCGCCTTTAGCTACGGAAGCGTGGAAATACATTTTCCCTTCGTGCTCCAGATCCTTATATAAATTATTCATCTCAAGCTCATACTGTGTGCATGACGGTCCGTCCCAGGGAATAAATTCCCCGGTTTTGTGTTCGCGGTAAAATGGTCCGGCACTGATGGGTGTGAGAATAAATGAAAAGGCCTTGTCGCAGTATCTGATATGAAATTGTTCCCTGTGAGTATGCAGATCGGGCATGCCAGTTCTATCTTTGTAGTTGGTGCAATCAATGACCTTGATATGACTGTAGGCGGTTTCAGATATGCCGAGGATCGGATCCCTATTTGACCCAAAAAAAGGGCGTCCCGAATTATAGTCGTTCAGCTTAAAGTAGCGCAAGGCCGGTAACATCAATGTACTCAACTTGTCATTAATCCTTTGTTTCTGCGCAAAGATGTTGGCAATGGTAAGTTTCTGGTTTATGGTGAATTCTCCAGTCAGAGATGGTATGCCATATAGCTGGTAGTCCAATCTGTTGCCTATACCGTTAGGTTCGTTTGGGTGTCGGCGGATGAAACAGGCGGTCTCGTAAGGGGCATAAATTTCAATCTCAATGTCTCCTTTCCTGCTTTTTTTGTCCAGCCGCTTGCCTAAGGGATGACCATTACTCATGATCGTGCAGATGAGGCTGTTTTCTGTTTTGTAAAACGGCACCTCAATCGCCGGTTGTTCTATGGTTACGGCGACTTTACCGATATTGGTTTGCATAACATTTTCTCCTTCTACAGCGGAGTTCGCTGTCATTTGTATCCCGACGCGCGGGAGAAAACCAACCCTCTGCTTCTACAGGGAGAAGGCATGCCTGTCGTGTCAAAGAACACGCTAAATTTATAGCAAAACGTTATTATTAAGTCAACCCCGCGAAAGTTTTGACAGGATTGAACAATATTCTTCGAGCGAAGCCGCATTGAGCGCGGCGAAGTCGAGAAGATACCTATGATACAAACCTGCTTGCAAGTCGGAGGTTCATTCGGGTAGTATGAAATTAGTTCGTTATATTAAAATGGAAAGGACAATTTTATGGCAAGCCGCGCGTTTCGTTTGTCGCTTGAACAGAAAAAGCGGATCCAAAAGAATATAAGAGAAAAAGTTTGGGGTCCGGAAGTCCGAAAATTTTTACGGGCGCATCGCAAACGGGATATTAAATTTCTTTATAACCTCGTTAAATTCGAGCCCAAGAAATTCGTTTTGGCGCAAATTAGCGAAGTTTTTCTACAAAAATATCATCAAAAACTTTAATTTTAGCCTGCTTGAAGCAGGTCTTTTTATTTTATTAAATTCCGTATATAATGGGGTTTATGTCAATACTTGGAAAAATTTTCGGGGATGCTAATGAAAAATATGTAAAATCACTTCAGCCGTTAGTTGATGAGATTAACGCCTACGAAAATGAATTTGAAAAAATGTCGGATGAGGGACTTAAGAATCTTACGGTTGAATTTAGGCGGCGTCTTGGAATAAACAGGGATCCGATCCCTGTAACAGGGATCGGATCCCTGGAGAATTTGGATGATATTTTGCCCGAGGCCTTTGCCGCGGCGCGCGAGGCGGCCAAGCGTACGCTTAACCAGCGGCATTTTGACGTGCAGTTGATTGGTGGCATGGTATTGCATGAGGGAAAAATTGCCGAGATGAAGACCGGTGAAGGAAAGACGCTCGTTGCCACTCTCCCATTATATCTGAATTCACTTGACGGCAAGGGCGCGCATTTGGTCACACCGAATGATTATCTCTCGCGCGTGGGTGCGGGCTGGATGGGGCCGGTGTATCACGCGCTTGGGGTATCGGTCGGAATCCTTGCGCACGAATTTTCCGGAATTTATGATCCTGATTTTCAAGATTCACAACAACATGGTGATCCGCGGCTGGCGCATTTTCGTCCCTGTGCGAGGCACGAGGCCTATGCCGCCAACATTACCTATGGCACTAACAACGAGTTCGGATTTGATTATTTGCGCGACAATTTGGAATATACCCCTGAATCGCTCCGGCAAAAACAGCATCATTATGCCATTGTGGATGAGGTGGATTCAATTTTGATTGATGAGGCGCGAACACCTTTGATAATTTCCGCGCCCGATACGGACTCCGCGGAACTCTATCGCGTATTTTCTAAAATCGTGCCGCGTTTGAAAGAAAATCTGGATTACAATGTGGATGAAAAATTGCGCGCGGTTTCCATCACTGAAGCGGGGATAGATAAAGTCGAGCAGATGCTCGGACTCGGCAATATCTATGAGGAAAAAGGAATTCGTTTTGTACATCATCTGGAACAGGCCTTGCGGGCCCAGGCCCTTTTTATGCGTGACCGCGATTATGTGGTGAAAGACGGCAAAGTCACAATTGTGGATGAATTTACCGGGCGCCTTATGCCCGGCCGCCGATGGTCCGAGGGTTTGCATCAGGCGGTGGAGGCCAAAGAAGGCGTGCGGGTTGAGCAGGAATCGCGGACCCTCGCCACCATCACTTTCCAGAATTATTTTCGCATGTACAAAAAACTCGGCGGCATGACCGGAACCGCCCAGACCTCGGCTGAGGAATTTCACAAAGTATATAAGCTTGACGTCATATCCATACCCACGCATCGCCCTATGATACGCGAGAATCTTCCGGATTTGGTGTTTCGGACTGAACGCGGTAAATTTCAAGCCGTGGTGCGCGAGGTAAAAGAAAGGCATGGCCGAGGACAACCGGTGCTGGTCGGCACGGTTTCCATTGAAAAAAACGAGCGTTTGGCTAAAATGCTTGAAGTTGAGGGCGTGCCGCACGAGGTCCTAAACGCCAAAAACCATGAGCGGGAAGCGCTGATTATTGCGCAAGCCGGACGCAAGGGCGCCGTTACCATTGCCACTAATATGGCGGGCCGCGGTGTAGACATTATTCTCGGAGGGAATCCACAGGTTTCCGAAGATGCTGAACAGCGTCGAAGCATGGGCGGATCCACTTTCGATTCAAAAGAGGCCGAGGAGGTTAGAGGTGTTGGCGGTTTATGTGTTATTGGCACCGAGCGGCATGAAGCCCGCCGGATTGATAATCAGCTGCGCGGCCGCGCCGGACGCCAGGGGGATTCCGGAGTTTCCCAATTTTTTGTGTCCATGGAAGATGAGTTGATGCGGATTTTTGGCGCGGAGCGGGTGCGGCGCATGATGGAAACGCTTGGAATTCCGGAAGATCAGCCGATTGAAAATCGCATGGTGTCGCGCGCCATTGAAGCGGCGCAGGAAAAAATTGAAGGGTTTCATTTTGACGCGCGCAAGCATGTTTTGGAATTTGATGATGTTTTAAACAAACAACGTGACGCAATTTATAAATTGCGGAAAGACATACTCTTTTCAAGCGAAATCCGAAATCCGAAATTCGAAATCCGAAACAACATCAAAATTCAAAATTCTAAAAAGGAAGAAATAGAAATTACAAGCTTACGCGAGCGGCTTTTTGCGATGGTGGAGGAAGAAATCTCAAAATTAGTGGAATTTCATACCTCGGCCGATCAGATTGACGATTGGAATCTTGAGGAGATTTTTGAGGGGGTAAAAACGATTGTTCAGGTGCCTGACGCGGTGCATCAAAAAATACGGGAAATTTCTGCGGAGCCGATTTACGGCGACGAAAAGCGAAAAAAAATAAAAGAATATATTGCCGGCCTAATGCAGAAAGAATATGAGAATCTCGAAGAAAGAATGGGAGAAAATGAAATGCAAAATACGGCGCGCGCGGTCGCGCTTCGGTCCATTGATATTTTGTGGATGGATCAGCTGGATCAGATGGAGCATTTGCGCGACTCGGTTCGTTTGCGCGCCTATGGCCAGCGCGACCCCTTGGTGGAGTATAAAAACGAAGGCGCGCGGCTTTTCCGCGAGCTTCAGGCCGCAATTCGCAGTGAAATAGTCCACACGATTTTTAAAGTCGGTGCGGTTTCTATCCGTGGAGAAACACCGCGCAAAGTGGAGGAGCGAAAACCGGCTGTAGATAATTATCCGCAACAGGCTTTTGGTAATTCATCGCCGGAAGTCGGGAGCAAAAAGCCGGAAGCCGTCAATCACCAGATTGGCCGAAATGACCCCTGCCCGTGCGGCTCGGGGAAGAAATATAAGAAGTGTCATGGAAGAAATAGAGGTTAAATTTTTAAA
>Ga0209211_10003995_pt1 | contig 23438 bp, 22 predicted proteins | sample RifGroA2_FD_183992 | JGI IMG/M metagenome (GOLD analysis project Ga0209211, IMG submission 183992) | Groundwater microbial communities from Rifle, Colorado, USA - Groundwater A2 (SPAdes) (version 2) | ecosystem: Environmental > Aquatic > Deep subsurface > Groundwater | place: Rifle, Colorado...
CTGCTCGAGGCGCGGGGGCTGCTCGACGCGGCGCACGCCGAGCGCGTCGGCGCGGGTATCGTCGCCGAGCTCGAGGACGCGGTGGCGCACGCCGAGGCGAGTCCGTTGCCCGCGCCCCGGGACGCGCTGACCGACCTCTTCGCGTACTACCCCTGGAGCGGCTAGCGTGGCCCTCCTCGACCTCGGGGACGCGCTCGGCCTCGCGCTCCGCGAGGAGATGCGCCGCGATCCGCGCGTCTACTGCATCGGCGAGGACATCGTCCTCGGCCTGCCCTTCGGCGTGACGAAGGGGCTCGTGGACGAGTTCGGCGCCGAGCGCGTGCTGAACGCGCCGATCTCCGAGGCCGCGATCGTCGGCTCGGCGATGGGCGCCGCCCTGACGGGCCTGGTGCCCGTCGTGGACATGCACTTCGCCGACTTCGTCACGTGCGCGATGGACGAGGTCGTCAACCAGATCGCGAAGTCGCGCTACATGTTCGGCGGCCAGCTCGACTGCCCGCTGACGCTCCGGATGCCCTACGGCATCGGCCGCTCGGGGGGCGGGCACCACTCGAACTCGGTCGAGGCGTGGTTCGTCAACACGCCCGGGCTCAAGGTCTGCATCCCCTCCACGCCCGCCGACGCGCGCGGGCTGCTCAAGACCGCGATCCGCGACCCCGACCCGGTGCTGGTCTTCGAGCACCGCGGGCTGTACCGGGTGACGGGCGAGGTGCCCGAGGCCGAGACGCTGGTGCCGCTCGGCGTCGCGGACGTCAAGCGCCCCGGCCGCGACGCGACCGTGATCGCGACCGCCCGCATGGTCCACGCGAGCCTCGAGGCCGCCCGCCGGCTCGCGGAGGAGGGGATCGAGGTCGAGGTGGTGGATCCCCGGAGCCTGGTGCCGCTCGACCGGGAGACGCTCGCGGCCTCGGTGCGCCGGACGAGCCGGGTCGTGATCGCCGAGGAAGGGCCGCGGCGCGCCTCCGTCGGCGCCTGGCTCGCGTGGGTGATCATGGAGGACTGCTTCGACGACCTCGACGCGCCGATCGCGCGCGTCGCCGCGCCCGACGTGCCGATTCCGTTCAGCCCCCCGCTCGAGGCCTTCGTGACGCCCGGCGCCGACGACGTCGTCGCCGCCCTCCGCCAGGCGCTCAAGTAGCCGAGGGCGCCGGGGCCCCGGGAGGGGCTCGGGCCCGGTGGCGGCCAATTCTGGAACAGCGATCAGGGCCTATCCAGTCGGGCCGGGGCCCGAAAGGAGCCGGCGCCAGCTAACTGCCCGATAAACTTCATCCCTTTCCCTGGCACCCCGCATGCACTCTCGCCACCCAGCAGCGACCATCAAAGGGCGGGGAGAGCGCTATGAAGACGTGGTCCTTCCTCATCGTGCTCGGGGTGCTCATCGCGGCAGGCGCCGCCGACGCCGCCACCTACCGCTGGATGGGCCCCGACGGCGTCGTCATCTACTCGGATCGTCCCCCACAGCCCGGCGACCTCCCGAAGGCGGCCGCCGCCGAGGCTCCGGCGCCCGCCGCCCGCGCCGGCGCGCGGGGCGCCGTCGACGACCTCCTCGCGCGCTCGGGCTTCAAGGACCAGGTCGCGGCCATCGCGGACAGGCTGCGCACCGAGTTCCACCGGCGCCACGGGCATCTCGTCGCGCCCGACATGACGCTGGCCCGCGAGATCTCGTCGGCGCGCCTCAGGCCCGAGGCGCTCTACGAGGCCTTCGTCGTCGAGTTCGCGAAGCGGATCGACGAGGAGAGGATGGCGGACGCCCTCGTGTGGTTCGACTCCCCGGCGGGCCGGAAGATCGCCGGGCTCGAGGGCCGGGCCGCGCGCGCGCGCGACGGGGCCGCGGAGCTCGGCCGGTTCGTCGCGCGCCTGCGCGGGGAGCCGACGCGCCCCGAGCGCGTGGCGCTCGTCCAGCGGCTCGACGCCGCCGGCCGGGCGACGGAGAACTCGATCGAGGCCAGCCTCTCGCTCCTCCGGAGCGTGGCGGTGGCCGTGGCGCCCTATCTGCCGCTGGGCCAGGGCGGGGCGCCCGGCGAGGTGGAGGGCCTGATCAAGCGGGTGCGCGCGCAGGCCCTGTCCCAGACGCGCCGCATGTCGTGGATCATGATGCTCTTCGCGTACCGGCAGCTCTCGGATCCCGAGCTCACGCAGTACGTCGAGTTCGCGGAATCGGGGCCCGGGCAGTGGTACCTCGACGCCGTGGGCCGGTCCTTCGTCGAGGCGGTCGGCGCGGTGACCCGCGGCGCGGCCGCCGAGCTGGTGGAGGCTGTGCCGCCGGCCCGCTGGCACCTCGGGCCCGAGCCGCGTGAGGCGCCGCGGCCGGCGGCGTCGCTCTAGCGGGCATGCGGAGGGCCGGCGCCGTCCTCGGGCTGCTCGGCGCGCTCGCCTGCGCGAGCCCGGCGCTCGCCGCCGTCCCGCGGCCCGGCCCCGGCGTCGCCGCGCCGGCCGCGCCCGATCCCGCCGCGCTCCGCGCCGCCGCCGACCTCGTCGAGGCGTCGGGGCTCGGACGCCAGCTCGAGCGCCTGGCCGCGCGAGTGCGGGACGACCTCCGGCAGCGGCACGGCGCGAGCCCCGCGGACGCCGCGGCGATCGACCGCGCCACCGCGCGCCACTTCGACGGCGAGCGGCTCGTGGCCCTCGCGCGCGCGGGGCTCGCGCGGCGCCTCCAGCCCGCGCCGGCGGCCGGCGCGCTCGCGTGGTTCCGCACCCCCCTCGCGCGACGGATCGTCGTCCTGGAGCTCGACGCCATCGAGCCCGGGCAGACGCCGGCGCTCGAGGCGTTCGTCGAGGGGCTCGCCAGGACCCGCCCGTCGGCGCGGCGGCTGGCGCTGCTCGGGCGCCTCGACGACGCCGGCCGGGCGACGGAGACGTCGCTCGACGTCGCCGCCGCGGTCGTCGCGACGCTCGCCCGCGCGCTCGGGCCGCCGGCGCCCGCCGGCCCGGCCGTGCGCGGCGCCGCCGCCGAGCCCTGGCTGCTCGAGCGGCGGGCGCGCGCGTGGGACCGGATGCGGGAGGTCACGCTACTCGGCATGCTCTTCGCCTACCGGGCCCTCGCCGACGACGAGCTCGAGCGGCTCGTCGCCTTCGTGGAGTCCGACGCCGGCCAGTGGTTCGTGAACGCGACGAGCGAGGTCGTCGTCCGCGCGCTGGGCGCGGCGACGGAGGAGAGCGCGCCGGAGGTTGCGCGCGCGATGCACCGGACCGGTGGGAGGACGCGACGATGACGCGCATCACCTGGACGCTCCTGATCGTGCTCGGCGCCGGCCTCCTCGCCGGCGGCGCGCCCGCCGACGCGGCGACCTATCGCTGGGTGGACGAGAACGGCGTCGTCACCTACTCGGACCGTCCGCCGCAGCCGCGGGAGGCCCCGCCGGCGCCCGACACGCCCGCCGCGGACACGCCCGGGGCGGTCGCCGGCGACCGTGCCGCGATCGACGCGCTCCTCGACGTCTCGGGCCTCAAGCGCCAGCTCGCGGGGATCACGACGCGTATCCGGACCGAGTTCCACCAGCAGCACGGGCAGCTCACCGCCCAGGACTTCGCCCAAGCCGAGCAGATCGCGGCCCGGCACGTGCGCAGCGAGTCGGTCTACGGACTCATCGCCGAGGGCGTCGGCAAGCGCGCCGACGCCACGAAGCTCCAGGCGGCGCTCGGCTGGTACCGCTCGCCGCTCGGACGGAGGATCACCGAAATCGAGGTCGCGTTCTCGACGTCGGGCGGCGTGGAGCGCGAGATCGAGCGGTACATCGGCCGCCTGCGGCAGCGGCCGCCGGAGCGCGAGCGCGTGGCGCTCGTGGCGCGGCTCGACGCCGCGGGGCGCGCTACCGAGACATCGCTCGACGTGAGCATGGCGATCATCCGGAGCCTCGCGGCGGCGGTGGACCCGTACCTGCCCGCCGAGCGGCGCCTCGGCCGGAGCCAGCTCGAGAGCCGCATCCGCGAGGTGCGGGCGCAGGCGTTCGAGCAGGTGCGGCGCCTGTCGCTCGTGATGATGCTGTTCCTCTACCGCGACGTGCCCGACGCGGACCTCGCCCGGTACGTCCGGTTCGCCGAGTCCGAGCCGGGGCAGTGGTACGTGAGCGCGGTGAGCCGGGCGTTCGTCGACGCGGTCGGCGCGGTCGCGCGCGGCGCGGCGACCGACCTCGTCCGGGCGGTCCCGCCCCAGCGCTGGCAGCAGCAGGGCGGCGGCGGCTTCAAGAAGCCAGCGCTGCCGAAGGAGACGGCGCTCTAGTCAGAAGGCTGGCGGCGGCCGTATCGGGGCCCCTCACGCAATCAGAAGTCCTCGCCGATCGAGTCGAGGTCCGCGAGGCTCAGGATGGGCCCGTAGAGGACGCTCCGGCGGTCCCGGCTCTGCGGCAGGTCGTAGACCATGATCCCGAGGTTCTTCGACAGCATCTTCCGCAGGCGCGTGCGGAGCCGAAGCGCGTCGCCGCGCTCGCCCCAGTTCGCCGGGTCCATCCGCGCGCTCGAGACCACGGCGAAGTGCCCGTCCGCGCGGAACGCGAACGCCCACTCCCACGATGGGACCCCGCGGATGTACATGTCGTAGGTGGTGAGGCCGATCACCACCGCGCCGGGGTCGGCGACCTGCTTGGGCAGGCGACGCTTCAGGAGGGCGATCACCTCCTCGGCGACCACCTGCTGGCGCGCGTAGTCGAGCGCGCCCCGGTCGAGCGGCAGCGGCGGCAGCGGCTGGAGGACGAGCTTGAGCTTGGTCCGGTAGTAGCCGACGAGGTCGCCCACCCACTGCTCCGGGAGCTGCCCCACCGGCACGAGGTAGACGCGCGCGCCCGGGACCACGGGGCGCGGCTGCCCGTCGGCGCCGCCGGCCGCCAGGAGGGCGAGGAGCGCGGCGAGCGCGACGAGCGTCCGCGCGGCGCTCACTGCCGCCTGAAGACGATCGACCCCATGAACGACTCGGCGCTGGAGGTGGTGTCGTTCGAGTCGATCGCGATCGACACCGCGCCCGGGGCCTCGGGCGCCTCGCCGTAGATCCGCCTGAAGTCCTCGACGACGTTGCGCCGCTCGGTGACCCAGCGGCCGAGGTCCGCCGTGCCCGAGCGGACGATGATGTAGGTGACGGTCCCGGTCTTCTCGCTCGGCGCGACCAGGCCGACGGGCGCGGTCGTGTCCCACACGTAGCCGATGATCCGCGAGCGCACCGCCTCCGGGAAGCGCGGCCAGGCCACGTAGACCTGCGCCGCCTGGTCGTCGGTCGCCTTGCGGCGCGAATCGCCGCCCTTCGGCAGCACGACCACCTTCCAGCTCCACTCGAGGATCGGCGTCTGCTTGAGGTCGACCTTGCCCTTGATGTCCTTGCTGATCGTCGAGCCCTCGCCCTGGCTCCGGAGGTGCAGGACCCGGTGGCCGTCGTTGTCCACGACGGTGAACTCGTACTTCGGGCTGCCCCAGCTCTGCCCCTGCCAGCCGGCGGGGATGCCCCGGGCGCCGAGCTTCGGCTGCCTCCAGTCCTCGACCACGACGAGGTCGGCCGCCCACGCGACGGCGGCGAGTCCCAGGACGGCGGCGAGCGTCGCCAGGCGGCGCATGGTGCCCCCATGATACCGTCTGGGCGTGGCGGCTTCGCCGGATTCCGTGCGCCTGGACAGGTGGCTCTGGGCCGCGCGGGTGTTCAAGACGCGCGCGTGGGCCGCCCGGGCGTGCGACGGCGGCAAGGTGGACGTGAACGACCAGGCCGCGAAGCCGGCGAAGGCGGTGGGCCTCGGCGATGTGATCCGGGTGACGCTCCGGGAGGGGCGGAAGCGGATCCTGAAGGTCGCCGCTCTCGGCGACCGCCGCGGGTCCGCCGCGCGGGCCCGCGCGCTCTACGCGGACCTCACGCCGCCCGAGCCGGCGCGGCCGCGCTGGGCGGCGCCGCCGTCGCGGCCGCCGGGCGCGGGGCGGCCCACCAAGCGTGAGCGCCGCGCGCTCGATCGGCTGCGCGGGTGGTAGGGGCTCCCGCCATCGCGTAGTATCCAGGCGGGGAGGGAGCGATGACCGCCGAGCGCTACGACTGGACCGCGATCGTGGACGGGCTCACCCGGCACCTGCGCCTGCGCTCGATCCCGATCGGCATGAAGCTCTTCGAGACCGTCGAGGCGATGGAGGCGATCCCGAAGATCCGCCGCCCGAAGGCCCGGCACACGACCGACCAGATCGTCGCCCAGGCGCGGCAGCTCGGCTGGACGGTCGGCGTCACGATGGGCGACCTCGTCGGCGCCCAGTGCGGCGCGGTGATCGGGCTCCATCCCCAGGACGACGAGTGGCTTTCCGGCCGGCGCATGGCCGGCGTCTGGTTCGAGACGCAGGAGGACGCGGCCGCGCACCAGCGCGCGATGGACGTCGTGCCCTACGGGCGGTATCGCGCCCTGGCGGTCTCTCCCCTCACGTCCGGGCGGCTCGACCCACCGGACGTCTGCCTGATCTACGGCACGCCCGGCCAGATGATCCTGTTCATCAACGGGCTGCAGTGGTCGGGCTACCGGAAGCTCAGCTTCACGTCGGTCGGCGAGTCGGCGTGCGCCGACTCGTGGGGCAAGGCGCTCAGGACCGGCGAGCCGGCGCTCACGATCCCGTGTTACGCGGAGCGGCGCTACGGCGGCGTCGCCGACGACGAGCTGCTGATGGCGCTCCCGCCGCGCTTCCTGCCGAAGGTCGTGGCGGGGCTCGCCGCGCTGGCGCGCAACGGCCTCCGGTACCCGGTCCCGCCGTACGGGATCCAGGCCGACGCCGCGGCGGGGCTCGCGGCGAGCTACGCGGACACGGAGAGGAGGGGATAGGGCATGGAGCTCCTCAACCGGATGCTGGACGGCTCGATGCTCTTCGACCTCAAGGAGGCGCTCGCGAGCGCCACGGGCCCGGCGGTCCGGCTGGCGAACGACGAGAAGATCCGCCACCTGCAGCGCGTGCCGATCTTCGAGGGTTGCGGCCGGAAGCAGCTCCGCGCCGTCGCCGACATCTCGAAGGTCGTCGAGGTGCCGGCCCTCGCGGTGCTCACGCGCCAGGGCGCGCGCGAGGACGAGTTCTTCGTCATCATCGACGGGAGCGTGACCGTCAGGCTCTCCTCGCGCAAGCGGCTCCGGCTCGGGCCCGGCGACTTCTTCGGCGAGATGAGCCTGCTCGACGGCGAGCCGCGCTCGGCCACGGTGAAGGCGGAGACCGACCTGCGCCTGCTCGTGATCAACCGCCGCCACTTCTGGGAGCTCCTGCGGGAGGTCCCGGAGCTCACGCAGCGGATGCTCATGACGCTCTCGCGGCGCGTGCGCGAGCTCGAGAAGGCGCTGAACGCCTGACCCGACGCGTGCCTCGGGGGGGCGTGAAGGCACCGGGCACCCGGGATCCCGTTGGGGGGTGTCGGGGGGAGCGGCGGTCGCTCCCCCCGACGTCGAATCAGGCGGTCCGTAAGACGTGCTGCGTCACGCGGTGGATGTCCTCGGGCGTGAGCGGCTTGGTCACCGTCGGCGCGCCGGCCCGCGTGAGGAAGCGGGTGCTCTCCGGCGTGAGCGTGTCGCCCGTCACGAAGACGATCCGCGGGAGCAGCTCGGGGCGACGGCGCGCGATCTCGCGGTAGAAGCCGGCACCGTCCAGCTTCGGCATCCGGAGGTCGCAGAGGACGACGTCGTACACGGCGCGGTCGAGCCGGCCGAGGGCCTCGAACCCATCGGCCGCCGTCTCCACCTGGTGGCCGTCCCCGGCGAGCATGTCCGCGAGCATGCGCGCGATCTCGGGCTCGTCGTCCACGACGAGGACCCTGCGGCCACGGATCGGGGCCGCCGTCTCCGCGGGGGCCGGCTCGGGCGCGGGGAGGTCCGCCGCCTCGACGGGGAGCTCGATCCTGAACACCGCCCCCTGGCCGCTTGCACTCTCGAGCGTGATGTGGCCGTGGTGCTCCTCCACCACGCCCTTGCAGAGCGCGAGCCCGAGCCCGGTGCCCTCGCCGGGCGGCTTGGTCGTGAAGAAGGGCTCGAAGAGCCGCGTCCGGTGCTCGTCGGCGACGCCGAGGCCGGTGTCGGCGACTTCGAGCGCGACCCGCCTCGGCGCCGCGGCCCGCGTCCGGAGCGTGAGGCGGCGCGGACCGGCCGCCTCCCGCATCGCGTGGTGGGCGTTCGAGATCAGGTTGACCACGACCTGGTGGAGCTGGTGCGGATCCGCCCAGAGCGTCGGCAGGTCGTCCGCCAGGTCGAGGACCACCGCGACGTCGCCCACGCGGAGCTGGTAGGCGACGAGCTCGACGGCCTCGCGGACGATCTGGTTCAGCGACACCCGCTGCCGCTCGAGTGGCCGGTGGCGGGCCAGCGCGAGGAAGTTCTTCACGATCCGGGCGCACCGCTCCGCGGCCTGGGCGATCTTGCCCGCCCGCTCCGCGACGGACGGGTCGGCGGTGCTGCGGAGGATCGCCGCGTGGCCGATGACGACCGAGAGGGGATTGTTCAGCTCGTGGGCGACCCCCGCCAGGAGCTGACCCATCGCCGCGAGCTTCTCGCTCTGGTAGATGGTCTCGCGCTGCCGCGCGAGCTCGGCCGCCGCCCGCCGGCGCTCGCTCACGTCGCGAACCACGCCGAGGCGGCCGACCTCGCGGCCGTCGCGCACGATCGGCGTGTCGTGCGCCTCGACCCAGACCTGCGTGCCGTCCTTGCGGACCAGCTCGGCCTCGAAGAACGGTGTCACCGCCTCGCCCGCCCGGGTCGCGGCGAGGCGGGCCTCGGCCCGCGCGAGGCTCTCGGGCGTGAGCAGCGAGAGGACGCTGCGGCCGGCGAGCTCCGCCTCCGAGTAACCGGAGAGCTCCTCCGCGCGGCGGTTGGCGAACACCACGCGTCCCTCCGTGTCGACCAGGAACACGCCGTCCATGATGCTCTCGGTGATGAGCCGGTGCCGCGCCTCCGACTCGCGAAGCGTGCGCGTGAGCCGCCGCCGCTCGATCGCCTTGGCGAGGATGGCGAGCAGGTGGTCCATCCGGAACGGCTTGACGAGGTAGGCGTAGGCCGCGCCGTCGATCGCCTCGATCGCGGTCGGGAGCGAGGCGTAGCCGGTGACGAGCACGACCTCGAGCTCGGGGGCCTGGGCGCGGAACGCGCGGAGCAGGTCGAGCCCGGAGACGTCGGGGAGCTTGACGTCGACCACCGCCGCCTCGAACTCCCGCTCGCGGAGGCGCTCCAGGCCCTCCGCGCCGGTCGCCGCGGCCTCCACGGCGTAGCCCGTGGCCTGGAGCACGTCCCGGATGGACTCGCGGCTGCCGGCCTCGTCGTCGACGACCAGGACGATCCCGCGATCGCTCATGCCGCGTCCGCCCCGGGCGCCGCCACGCTCAGCCCTCGGTGCCCGCCGCCGGCAGGCGGACGGTGAAGCGGCTGCCGCGTCCCGGCTCGCTCCACGCCTCGATCGTGCCGCCGTTGGCCTCCGCGAGCCGCCTGGCCACGGCGAGCCCGAGGCCGATGCCCCGAGCCTTCGTCGTGAAGAGCGGCTGGAAGAGCCTCGGCAGGTGCTCGGGCGCGACCCCGGCCCCGGTGTCGGTGACGCTGATCGCGGCGCGTCCGCCGTCGCGCGCGACCGCGATCGTGAGCGTCCCGCCGTCGGGCATCGCCTGGACGGCGTTCGTGACGAGGTTGCCGAGGACCTGGTGGATCTGCGCCGGGTCGACGGCCGCGCACGGGGCGTCCGGCGCCTCGCGGACGACGACCTCGACGCCCGCGGGCGGCGGCGTCCGCTCGAGCACCTCGCGCGCGACCGCCGCGAGATCGGTGGGCGTGACCTCCGGCGACCGGACCCGGGCGAAGTCGAGGAGGTCGGACACGATGCGGTTCGCGGCGGTGACCTCCCGGTCGACCATCGCGAGGTGCTTGCGGACCCGGTCGTCGTCGCTCGGCACGACCATCCGGAGGTAGTAGACCGAGTTCCTGATCACGCCGAGCGGGTTGCGCAGCTCGTGCGCCACGCCCCCCGCGATCTGGCCGAGGACGGCGAGGCGCTCCGTGCGGGCCAGCGCCTCGTGGGCGCGCTCGAGCTCGGCGGTCTTGGCCTCGAGCGCCCTGAGGCCGGCGAGCGTGCGGCGGCGGTTCCCGAGGGCGATGAGCGCGAGCGCGCCGAGGGCTGTGACGAGGCTCAGCGCCACGCCCCCGACGACGAACGCCACGAAGCGGTGGACGAGGGCCGTCCAACTCGCGAGCACGAGGAGCAGCGCCACGAGGACGGCGCCGAGAGCCCAGAGCGTGGCGCGATCGGGGGTCCTCACCATCGACGGGCCACCGGCGCGAGCAGGCGCTCGAGCTCCCGCTCGATGGCCTGGAGCGAGAGGGGCTTCGTCAGGCAGGCGTCGGCACCGGCGGCCAGGAGCGCCGCGACCGCGTCGGGGAAGCCGCTGATCCCGAGGATCTTGAGCTCGCGCGTCGCGGGGTTGCGCTTGAGGCGCCGGCAGACCTCGACGCCGTCGAGCAGCGGCATCAGCACGTCGAGGATGAGCAGGGCGGGCTTGAACGCGCCCACCTTGATGAGCGCCTCGTAGCCGTCCGTGGCGGTCTCGACCTTGAAGCCGAGCGGGTGCTCGACGAGCAGCGCCGTCAGGAACCCGACGACGTCGGGCTCGTCGTCCACGACCAGCACCGGGATCGAGGCGGGCGCCGCGGCGGGATAGGGCGGCATGCCGTGCTCACGCAGGAACCGCTTGAACTCGTCGACCGGGATGCGGGCGTGTCCCCCCACGGTCTTGAAACCGGCGAGCCGCCCGGCGCGGATCCACCGCTTGAGCGCCGCCGAGGAGACCTGGCAGTGGCGGGCCGCCGCGCCCGTCGTAAGGAAGGCCTCGGCCGAATTTTCGGAATTGTCCGGTTTTTTCACTTCTCGCCACGCCCTTTATAGTGCGCGGCGCACCCGAAAGTCAAGAAAGGGGCGCCGGTTGCGCGGGGCGGGGGTTTCTGCTACCGTTCCGCCGTTGCTCGCGCCCGGGATGCCCGCGAGGGCCCAGGGAAGGCGGTCAGAAGCCGCCGCGACCCCGTCACTGTAATCGGGGACGAAACCCGCCGATGCCACTGGCCGCGAGGCCGGGAAGGCGCGGGGAGTAGGACGATCCGAGAGCCAGGAGACCTGCCCGGGCGCGCACCACAGAGACCGGTCTTCGAGGGAGGATCCGGGTCGATGGCCTCATCGCTCCTCATCCTGGGCGGGGCGCGCAGCGGCAAGAGCCGCTTCGCCGTCGCCGATCCCGCGCTCGCGGGGCGGGTCGCGTTCGTCGCGACCGCCGAGCCGCGCGACGCGGAGATGGCGCGCCGGATCGCGCGCCACCGCGCGGAGCGCCCGCGCGAGTGGGCCACCGTCGAGGCGCCGCTCGAGCTGGTCGCGCGCCTCGGCGAGGTGGAGCGCACGCACGACGCGGTCGTCGTGGACTGCCTCACGCTCTGGGTCGGCAACCGTCTGCTGCGGGGTGACGACGACGCCCAGGTGCTCGCGGAGGCCGACCGTCTCGCGGCGCTCGTGCGGCGCGCCGGGTGCCGCCTGACGCTCGTCTCGAACGAGGTCGGCGCCGGCGTGCATCCGGAGACCGCGCTGGGCCTGCGCTTCCGCGACCTGCTCGGCTGCGTCAACCAGCGCGTCGCGGACGCCTGCGAGCGTGTCGTGCTCATGGTCGCGGGGCTCCCGCTGGTGCTCAAGGCGCCCGGCTGGCGCCGTGGAGTCGCCGATGACGGCGCTGTCCAGGCTCCTTAGCGCGGTCGCGCCGCCGCCCGCGGAGGGCGTCGAGGCGGCCCAGCGCCACCTGGACGGCCTGACGAAGCCGCCGGGCAGCCTCGGGCGGCTCGAGGAGCTGGCCCTGCGCCTGGCCGGGCTCGCCGGCGGCGCGCCCTCGGTCGAGCGGCCCGTGATCTTCACGTTCGCCGCCGACCACGGCGTCGTGGCCGAGGGGGTGAGCGCCTATCCGCAGGTCGTGACCGCGCAGATGGTCGAGAACTTCCTGCGCGGCGGCGCCGCGGTCAACGTCCTCGCCAGGCAGGCCGGCGCCCGCGTCGTCGTCGCCGACTTCGGCGTCGCGAGCCCGCTCGGGGAGGCACCCGGGCTGGTCTCCTGCCCGGTCGGTCCCGGCACCCGCAACATGGCGCGGGGGCCCGCGATGACGCGCGCGCAGGCGGAGGAGGCCCTGCTCGCGGGCGCGAGGCTCGCGACGGAGGCGCTCAGCGCCGGGGCCGACCTGCTCGGCACAGGCGAGATGGGCATCGGGAACACGACGGCCGCGAGCGCGATCACCACTGCGCTGACCGGCGCCGCGCCCGAGCGCGTCACCGGGCGCGGCACGGGCGTGGACGACGCCACGCTCGCGCGCAAGCTCGCGGTCGTGCGCCGGGCCCTCGCGGTCAACGCGCCCGATCCGCGCGACGGGCTCGACGTGCTCGCGAAGGTCGGCGGCTTCGAGATCGCCGGCCTCGTCGGCGTGATCCTCGCCGCTTCGGCGCGCCGGGTGCCGGTGGCGCTCGACGGGTTCATCGCCGGCGCGGCCGCGCTCGTCGCCGTGGCGCTGGCGCCCGACGCGCGGCACGCGCTCTTCGCCGCGCACCGCTCGGCCGAGCCCGGGCATGCGCTGGCCCTCGAGCACCTGGGGCTCGTGCCCTACCTCGAGCTCGGCATGCGCCTCGGCGAGGGCACGGGCGCCGCGCTGTTCGTGCACCTGGCGCGCGCGGCCGCGCGGATCTTCCGCGAGATGGCCACGTTCAAGTCCGCGGGCGTGAGCGGGCGGACCTGACGTGACGACGGCTCTCGCGCTCGCGGCGCTCCTCGTCCTCGCCGCGCCCGCGCAGGCGCTGACGCTCGTCGACATGCGCGGGCGCGAGGTCACGCTCGCCGGGCCGCCGGCGCGCATCGTCTCGCTGGTCCCGAGCGTGACCGAGATCGTCTTCGCGCTCGGCGCCGAGGACCGGCTGGTCGGCGTGACCGACTTCGACGACTACCCGCCGGGGGCGCGGCGCAAGCCCCGGGTGGGCGGCATGCTCGCGCCGAGCCTCGAGGTGATCGCGTCGCTCAGGCCGGACCTGGTCGTCGCGACGACCGAGGGCAACCGCGAGGAGACCGTCGCCCAGCTCCGGCGCCTCGGCATCCCCGTCTACCTCGTCGCGGCGCCGGGCCTGGCTGACGTGTGGGACGTGATCGCGCGGCTCGGCGTCCTCACCGGGCGCGAGGCGGCCGCCGGACCGCTCGTGGCCGGCCTCCGCGCGCGCGTGCGCGCCGTGGAGCAGGCGGTCGCGGGCGCCCCGCGGCCGCGCGTCCTCTACGTCCTCTGGCCCGAGCCCTTGATCGTGCCGGGGCGCGAGGCGCTCGTCACGGAGCTGATCGCGCGGGCCGGTGGGCGCTCGATCACGGCGGAGGCGGGCGACGCCTATCCGCGCTTCGCCCTCGAGGCGGCGGTGGCGCGGGCGCCCGAGGTGATCCTGCTCGCGAACCACAGCGCGAGCGCGGGTCCGATCGACCGCGCGCGCTGGCGCGGCCTCGAGAGCCTGCCCGCGATCCGCGCCGGCCGGCTCCACGGGGTCGACGGCGACCTGCTGCACCGCTATGGCCCGCGCGTCGTGGACGGCCTCGAGGCGATCGCGCGCGCGATCCACCCGGAGGCCTTCCCCTGAGCCCCCGCCGGCACCTCGCCGCGGTCCTCGGCGCCCTGGCGCTCGTCCTGCTGGCGGTCGCCGCGCTCGCGCTCTTCCTCGGCAGCGCCGCGATCTCGCCCCGTGCCGTCCTCGCCGCGCTCGCGGGGCGCGCCGGGGCGCAATCGATCGAGGGTGTCGTGACGCTCTCGATCCGGCTGCCGCGGATCGCCGCCGCCGCGCTCGCCGGCGGCGCGCTGGCCGTGGCCGGCGTGGCCTTCCAGGCGCTCACCCGCAACCCGCTCGCGGAGCCGTCGGTGCTCGGCGTCTCCGGCGGCGCCGCGTTCGGGGTGGTAATCGGCCAGAGCCTGGGGCTCGGCCTGGGCCTCCTCGGCGCGGCGGGGCTGACCGCGCTCGCCTTCGCGGGGGCCGTGGTCGCGGCCGCCGCCGTCTATCTGATCGCCGGCGCCGGGCGCCTGTCGGTGCAGACGCTGCTGCTGGCGGGCGTCATCGTCGGGCTCTTCTTCGCCTCGGCGATCACCCTGGTGATCTCCGTCGTGGACGTGAACCGGCTTGGCGGCGTCATCTACTGGCTCCTGGGCAACCTCGGGACGCTCCCGCCGGCCTCGCTCGGGCTCTTCGCGCTCTGCGCGGCGGCGGGGCTGTGGCTGGTCCTGGCGCGCGCGCGGGAGCTGAACCTCCTGGCCCTCGGCGAGGAGGCGGCGCAGCAGCTCGGCGTCGACGCCGAGCGGCTCAAGCTCCGGATCTTCGCCGGCGCGGCGCTGCTCACCGCGAGCGTCGTCGCCTTCGCCGGCCCGATCGGCTTCGTCGGGCTCATCGTGCCGCACGCGCTCCGCATGCTGCTCGGCCCCGACAACCGCCGGCTCGTGCCCGCCGCGTTCGTCGGCGGCGCGATCTTCCTGCTCGCCGCCGACACCGTGGCGCGCAGCATCGTGGCGCCCGCCGAGCTGTCGGTCGGCGTGATCACCGCGTTCTGCGGCGCGCCGTTCTTCGTGTGGCTCCTGCGCACGCGCTACCGGGCGCTCCTGTGATCGTCGAGGCGCGCGGGGTCGGCTTCGCGTATCCACCGTCGCGGCCGCGGCGCGCGAGCCCGTTCCGGCTCGCCGACCTCACGTTCGGCGTGGCGCCGGGCGAGATCCTCGGGGTGATCGGCCCCAACAGCGCGGGCAAGACGACCCTGATCCGGCTGCTCACGCGCGTGCTCGAGCCGGCCGCCGGCGAGATCCTGCTCGAGGGCCGGCCGCTCGGGCGCCTGGACCGCGCGGAGGTGGCGCGGCGGGTGGCCGTCGTGCCCCAGGGCCTGCCGCCCCAGTTCCCGTTCAGCGTCGAGGAGCTGGTCCTGATGGGCCGCTTCCCGCACGCGCCCGCGCGCTACTTCGAGGACGCCGCCGACCGGCGGATCGCGCGCGGCGCGATGGAGGCGACCGGCGTCGCCGAGCTGGCGGCGCTGCCGCTCGACGGCCTCGGCGGCGGTGAGCGGCAGCGCGCGGTCCTGGCGCGGGCGCTCGCCCAGGAGCCGCGGCTCCTCGTGCTCGACGAGCCGACCGCGCACCTCGACCTGCGCCACCAGGCCGAGGCGGCGGCGCTGCTGCGGCGCCTGAACCGCGAGCGGGGCGTCTCGATCCTGCTCGTGTCGCACGACCTGAACCTCGCCGGCGAGGTGTGCGACCGGCTCCTGCTCCTCGCTGCGGGCCGGCCCGTGCGGATCGGCCCGCCCGAGGACGTGCTGGACGCTGCGCTGCTCGAGGCCGTGTACGGCTGCGAGGTGCACGTCGACAAGAGCGCGGCGAGCCGCCGGCCGGTCGTGCAGGTCGTGTGGCCCGACGCGCGGAGGAGGTGAGAGGGGACCGTCTCGACGTCGAGGACGTGCCCGGGACCCAGGGAAGCCGGTGAGGCCGCCCCGCGTGGCGGCCGAGGCCGGCACGGTCCCGCCACTGTGAGTGGGGAGGGGGCTCCCACGCGACGGCCACTGTGCGCCCGAGCGCGGATGGGAAGGCCGGGAGCCCGCGACGATCCACGAGTCAGGAGATCTGGCCCGGGCTGTGGCTCTCATCCTTTCGCGGAAAAAGGAGTCGGGCGATGATTCGGATCGCACGGGTGCTGCTGCTGCTGCTGCTGCTGCTCGCGATGCCGGGCGGAGCGGGACTCGCCGCCGCCCAGGAGACGAAGAGGCTCGAGCCCGTGGTCGTGACCGCGACCAAGACCGAGACGCCCGCCGGGGAGCTCGGCGCGAGCGTGAGCGTGGTGACCGAGGACGAGCTGCGCGCCTACCAGTACGCGACGGTGGAGGAGGCGCTCCGCCGCGTGCCGGGCGTGGAGGTCCGCCGCTCCGGGAGCCTCGGCAAGACGTCGTCGATCACGATCCGCGGCGCGAACGCCAACCAGGTCCAGGTCCTGGTGGACGGCGTCCGCGTCAAGTCGACGACGACGGGCCAGGCGGAGCTGGCCGACATCTCGCCCGACCTCATCGAGCGCATCGAGGTGATCCGCGGGCCGCAGTCCACGCTCTACGGCGCCGACGCGATCGGGGGCGTGATCAACATCATCACGAAGAAGGGGCGGGGGCCCTTCGCGGCGAGCGTGGAGCAGCAGGCGGGCAGCTACGACACGTACGCCTCGCGCGCGACGCTCGGCGGGAGCTGGCGGCTCCTCGACTACTCGCTCGCCGGCTCGCGCCTGGAGAGCAACGGGCAGTTCAGGAACGACGACTCCACGCAGGAGGCGCTGAACGGCCGGCTCGGCCTCGCGCTCCCGCTGGACAGCCGGCTCGACTTCACGCTGCGCTGGAACCGGAGCGAGACGGGCCTGCCCGTGAAGTTCCTCTCGACGAACTTCGGACCGCTGCCGATCGTCCCGGTCATCGACGTCAACAACCGCCAGTCGAGCGAGACGTCGGTGCTCGGCCTCTCGGGGCGCACGCGGCCGGTCCCGTGGTGGGAGAGCGAGGTCCGGCTCGGGCGGTACGAGAACCTCCTGTGGTTCATCGACCTCCCCGACCCGGCCGACAGCTGCCCCTTCGGCGCGCCCTGCGAGTTCCCGTCCCGGATCCGCGTCGAGCGCCGGGAGGCGGAGTGGCTGAACCATCTCCACGTGGGGACGTGGTCCACGTCCTCGGTCGGGCTGGAGTACCGGCACGAGGAGGGCGACAACCGGAGCAGCACGCCCTTCGCCGCCCGGGGCTGGACGCGGTCGGCGTTCTTCCAGCAGCAGTTCCGGGTCCTCGACCGCCTGTTCATGTCGGCGGGGGTCCGCGTCGAGGACAACAGCATCTTCGGCACGTCCACCACGGAGCGCGGCTCGCTCGCGTACGTCGTCAAGGCGTGGGGGACCCGGCTCCGGGGCGGCGCGGGCTCGGGCTTCCGCGCGCCGACCTTCAACGAGCAGTTCTTCCCCGGCTTCTCCGACCCGACGCTCAAGCCCGAGGAGAGCTTCTCCTGGGAGGCCGGCGTGGACCAGAAGCTCTGGGAGAACCGCCTCCGCCTCGGCCTCACGTACTTCCAGACCAGCTACGAGAACCTGATCGCGCTCGTCACCACGGCGACGTTCCCGTTCGTCCGGGGCGTGAACGCCGGGCGCTCGCGCGCGGCGGGCATCGAGTGGAGCGTCGAGGCGGATCTGCTCGACACGCTCACCGCCTCGGTCAACTACACCTACACGGACACCGAGACGCTCGCGACCGACCGGCCGTTCCCGCGCGAGCCGCGCCACCGCTGGAACGTGGCCCTCACGTGGGAGCCCGTGCGCACGCTCCGGCTCTTCGCCCAGGTGCACGCGGTCACCCGCCAGTTCGAGAGCCGCGCCGCCGGCTACAACCGCGGCCACACGCGCGTGGACATCGGCGGCTCCTGGCGGCTCCTCGAGCGCTGGCGCGGCGTGCAGTCGCTCGACCTCACCGCGCGCGTGCAGAACCTCCTCGACGAGGGCTACGCCGAGGTGCGCGGCTTCCCGGCCCTCGGGATCAACGGACTCGTCGGCCTCCGGGCGGCCTTCTGAGGGCGGCGTGAGCGGGCGCGCGCGCGGCATCGACGGGGTCGAGGTGACGGTGGACCGCGAGGCGGTCGTCGTCACGGCGCGCGCGCCGCTCACGGTCGTCTCCTCGGCGCTCGTCGGCGGCGGGCTCGGGCGCGCCCGCGCGATCGTGAACCTCCACGTGCGGAAGGACGTCGCCCCCGCCGAGGCGGCGGCGCTGCTGCCCGGGTTCGTCGCGCGGCGCGGCCTGCCCGGGCCCTGGGTGGGCCTGCTCACCTCGGCGTGGACCGAGAAGGCCGAGCTGGCCCGCGCGTCCGGCGAGGGGCTCGAGGCGTTCGCGGTCGTCACCGTCGGCCTCGGGAACCGCGTCGCGGCGGGCGCCACGCCCGCCGCCGCGTGGGCGCCGTCCACCATCAACACGATCGTCGTCGTGGACGCCGCGGCCGAGCCCGCCGCGCTCGTCAACGCGGTCATCACCGCGACCGAGGTCAAGGGGCTCGTCCTTCACGCCGCGGGCGTGCGCTGCGCGGACGGCGGGCCGGCGAGCGGCACCTCGACGGACGCCGTCGTCGTGGCCGCCACGGGGCGCGGCGCCGGCGCGCGCTTCGGCGGGCCCGTGAGCGCGCTCGGCTGGGTCGTCGCGCGCGCGACGCGCGAGGCGCTCGCGGCGGGCGTCCGGCGCTGGCTCGAGGCGCACCCGTGAGCCGGCGCGGCCTCGCCTCGCTCGGCGCGTCGCTCGCCGCGCACGGCGCCGGGCTCGCGCTCGTCTTCCTCCTCGTCCAGGGCGAGTCGCTGCCCGCCCTCCTCTTCGTGGATCTCACGCGTGAGCCCGGGCCCGGGGGCGCCGCGGCGTCGGCGCCCAGCGGGGGCGCCCCGGCCTCGGCGCAACCCGGCGCCGTCGGCCCGCGCGCTCCCGCCGGCCGCCGTGGCCCCGGGCCGCCCACGACTCCGCCGGCGCCGCGCGCGACGCCGCGCGCCGCCCCGCCCGCGCCCGCGGCTCCGGCCCTGGTGGCGCCGGCGGAGCCCTCGCCGGCGGCGGCGAGCGCTGCGGCGACGGCGCCCGCCGCCGCGAGCGCGGCGGCCCCCATCGCGGCGATCGCGGCCGCGCCGGGAGCCAGCTTGGCCGTGGCTCCGCCGCGCCCGGCCGGCGAGGGGGCGCCCGCGAGGGCAGGGAACGTCGGCGCCGGCGGCCGCGGGGGTGCGGCCTTCGACGCCCCGCCCGGCGTCGGGCTCGGCCTCGGGCCATCCGCGATGGCCGGCTCCGGTAGCGGCCTTGGCGCCGGACGCGCCGGCGCCGGCGGCAGCGGACGGGGGACGCTGGCGGCGGCGCTCCCCGCGCCGGCCAGCCCCGCCACCGAGTACGGCGGTTACCTCGCCGAGGTCAGGAGGCGAATCCAGGAGGCGCTCCGCTACCCGCTCGCCGCCCGGCGGCGCGGGCTCGCTGGCACAGTGCAGCTCGAGATCCTGATCCGGGCGGACGGCGAGATCGGCGGCGTCGCGCTCGCGGGCTCGTCCTCGCACCGGTTGCTCGACGACGCGGCCCTCGAGGCCGTGCGGGGCCTCGGGCCGGTGCCCTTCCCCGCCGGCGTGGCGCCACGGCCGCTCAGGGTCAGGCTGCCCGTCGTGTTCGAGCTCGAGTAGGATGCGCGCGCGCTGCCTCATGGTCCAGGGGACCGCCTCGTCGGCGGGCAAGAGCCTGCTCTGCGCCGCGCTCTGCCGGCTGTTCGCGCGGGCGGGCTGGCGCGTGGCGCCGTTCAAGGCGCAGAACATGGCCCTCAACGCGGCGGTCACCGTCGGGGGCGGGGAGATCGGCCGCGCGCAGGCGGCGCAGGCCGAGGCCGCCGGCGTCGAGCCGACGGTGGACATGAATCCGATCCTCCTCAAGCCCGAGTCGGACCGGCGCTCGCAAGTCGTCGTCCGCGGGCGCGCGCTCGGGAGCGTCGACTTCCGCGAGTACGCGACGCTCGGGCCCGCGCTGCTCCCGGTCGTCGCCGAGTCCCTGGCTCGCCTCCGCGGCGCCCACGAGCTGGTGATCATCGAGGGCGCGGGGAGCCCCGCCGAGATCAATCTGTCGTCGAGCGACCTCGCCAACATGCGCGTGGCCCGGCTGGCCGACGCGCCCGTCATCCTCGTGGGCGACATCGACCGTGGCGGCCTGTTCGCGGCCCTGCTCGGCACGCTCGAGCTGCTCGAGCCCGAGGACCGCGCTCGCGTCGCCGGCGTCGTCGTCAACAAGTTCCGGGGCGACGCCGCGCTGCTCGCGCCGGGCCTCCACGAGCTGGCGGCGCGCACGGGGGTCCCCGTGCTCGGCGTGGTGCCGTGGCTCGACGGCGTGCTCCCGCCCGCCGAGGACTCGCTCGACCTCGACGCCCCGGGACGCTGGGGACGGGGTGGCGCGCTCGAGGTCGCCGTCGTCCGGTTCCCGCGCATCGCGAACTTCGACGACTTCGAGCCGCTTGCGGCCGAACCCGGCGTGCGCGTCGTCTTCGCCCGCTCGGCCGCAGACCTCGAGCGTGCGGACCTCGTGGTGCTGCCCGGGACGAAGAGCACCGTGCACGACCTCCGCTGGCTCGGGGCCACGGGGCTCGCCGACGCCGTCACCCGGGCGGCCGCCGCCGGCCGGCCCGTCCTCGGCGTCTGCGGCGGCTACCAGATGCTGGGCGAGGCGGTGCACGACCCCGACGGCGTCGAGTCCAACGAGCCTACGGTGCGCGCCCTCGGGCTCCTGCCCGTGGTGACCACGTTCGCCCCCACGAAGACGACCGTGCGGGTGCGCGCCCGCGTGGCGCTGCGGGCGGGACCCTTCGCCGCCGCCGGCGGACGCACGGTGCGGGCGTACGAGATCCACGCCGGCCGCACCGAGGGCCACGGCGCGGGCGCGCCGTTCGCGATCGTCGAGCGCGGCGGCGCCGAGGTCGCCGACCTCGACGGCGCCGTGAGCGCCGCGGGCACAGTCCTCGGCACGTACCTCCACGGTCTCTTCGCCGACGCCCAGCTCCGCCGCGCGATGCTCGCGCACCTGGCGGAGCGGAGGGGGATCGCGACCGACCCGCGCTGGGGCGCGCCGCGCGACGACGGCTGGGACCGGCTCGCGGACGCCGTGGGGCGCACCCTGGACGTCCCCGCCGTCGCGAAGCTCGTGGGGCTCCGATTCCCGAGACGCTGACGCTCCTCCTCGCCGTCACGCTCGACCTGGCGCTCGGCGACCCGCCCAACCGCCTGCACCCCGTCGCGTGGCTCGGCGCCGCGCTCGATGCCGGGCGGCGTCGGCTCTGTCGCGGCCCCGCCTGGGCGCTCCTCGCCGGCGGCGCGGCGCTGACCGTCGCCGTGGCCGCGCTCGCCGGCGCAGTCGGCGCCGGCGTCTCGGCGCTCGCCGCGCGGCTCGGACCCGCGGGCCCCGCGCTCGAGGCGGTGGCGCTCGCGTGCCTCTTCTCGCTCCGCGACCTCGCGCGCGCCGCGCGGGAGGTCGCCGGGGCCCTCGACGCCGGCGACCTGGAGGGCGCGCGCCGCGCGGTCGCCCGGCACCTCGTGAGCCGTCCCACCGGCGAGCTCGACGCCGGCCGTGTCGCGTCGGCCGCGGTGGAATCGGTCGCCGAGAACCTGACCGACAGCTTCGTCGCGCCGGTCTGCTTCTACCTGGCCTTCGGCCTCGCGGGCGCGGCGGCGTACCGCGCGCTCAACACCGCCGACGCGATGCTCGGCTATCGCGCCGGCGCGCTCGAGTGGTTCGGGAAGGCCGCCGCGCGGCTCGACGACCTCGCGAACCTGGTGCCGGCGCGGCTCGCCGGACTCGGGCTCGTCGCGGGCGCGGCGCTCGCGGGCGAGGACGCCCCGCGGGCGCTCGCCGCACTGCGCCGCGAGCGGCGCGCCACGGCGAGCCCGAACGCGGGATGGACGATGGCGGCGATGGCGGGGGCGCTCGGCGTCACGCTCGAGAAGCCCGGGGCGTATCGCCTGGGGCGGGGACCGCTGCCCGGCCCGGCCGAGATCGAGCGCGCGCTCAGGGTCTTTGGGCTGGGGGCGCTCTCGAGCGGGGCGGCGGCGCTGCTCCTCCGTGGCTTAGCGACGATGTTTCGGTAGGTTAGCGGACGCTTCCTCACCCCCGCCGTGAAGGGCGCCCGGGTCTCGACGGCACGCCGGTGGGCGCTCTCTCGCGCGTCGCGCTCGCGCATTTTCTGGCGTCGGCCGCCGCGGCGCTCGGTATCATTGAATGAAATCGCCGCCGACGCGCGGCGATTCGTGTTCTGGCGCCGACATGGACCTGACGGAGCGGCTGACCGAGGGCGTCCGCACGGCGCTCGCCAAGGCGGGGCTACCCGAGCCGGAGACGTGTGCGTGGGAGGTCCCCCGTCAGGCCGAGCACGGCGACTACGCCACCAACGTCGCGATGACGCTCGCGCGCGCCGCCCGGCGCCCGCCGCGGCAGATCGCCGACCAGATCGTCGCCAACTTCCCGCCGCTCGCCGAGGTCGAGCGCCTCGAGGTCGCGGGCCCGGGCTTCCTCAACGTGTTCCTCTCGCCCGCGTGGTGCGTGGGCTCGCTCCGGGAGATCCTCGCGGCGGGCGCGGCGTACGGGCGCGGCACCGGCGAGGCGGGGCGGCGCGTCCGGCTCGAGTTCGTCTCGGCCAACCCGACGGGGCCGCTCGTGATCGTCAGCGCGCGCGCCGCGGCCGTCGGCGACGCGCTGGCGCGCCTGCAGAGGGCCCAGGGCGCCCGGGTCACGACCGAGTACTACGTCAACGACGCGGGCAACCAGTTCGAGGCCTTCGCGCGCTCGTTCGACGCGCGCCTCGCCCAGGAGCTGGGCGAGCCGGCGACGCTGCCCGAGAACGGCTACCCGGGCGAGTACCTGATCGACCTCGCGAAGGAATATCGCGGTGAGGGCAGCGATCTCCTGCTCGACGCCCCGGCGCCCGAGCGGCTCGAGCGCCTCGGGCGCTGGGCGGTGGCGCGCGTGGTCGAGGGCCAGCGGCGCATCCTGCGCGACTACGGCGTCGAGTTCGACGTCTGGTCGTCCGAGCAGCGCGACGTGCGCGCCGCCGGGCTGCCCGAACGGGTGCTCGCCGAGCTCGCCGCGCGCGGCCTGACCTACGAGCAGGACGGCGCGCTCTGGTTCCGCTCGACCCAGCTCGGCGAGGCCTCGGGAGACGACCGGGACCGCGTGCTGCGCCGCTCGAGCGGCGAGGTGACCTACTTCGCCGTCGACGTCGCCTACCACCACTACGTGAAGTTCCAGGCCGCGGACCGCGTGATCAACCTCTTCGGGCCCGACCACCACGGCTACGTGCCGCGCATGCGCGCGGCGATGCAGGCGCTCGGCCATCCGCCCGGAAGCTTCGAGGTGCTGATCGTGCAGCTCGTCACGCTCCTGCGCGAGGGCCAGCCGGTGCGCATGTCCAAGCGCCGGGGCGAGTTCGTCCTGATGGAGGAGCTGCTGGAGGAGGTCGGGCGCGACGCGGCGCGCTTCACGTTCCTCACGCGGCGCCACGACAGCCCCCTCGAGTTCGACCTCGCGGTGGCCACCCGGCAGACGGCCGAGAACCCCGTGTACTACGTGCAGTACGCCCACGCGCGGATCTGCTCGATCCGGAGGCAGGCGGCCGAGCAGGGGATCACGCTGCCGCCCCCCGGCGAGGTCGACCTCACGCCGCTCGCCACGCCCGAGGAACTGGCGCTCGTCAAGCGCCTGCTGCAGTACCCGGAGCTCGTCCGTGCCGCCGCCCGCGCGCTCGAGCCGCACCGGGTCGCGTACTGGCTCCAGGAGGTCGCCGGGATGTTCCACCCGTACTACAAGACCCACCGGGTGATCCAGGACGACCGGCGGCTCACGCTCGCGCGGCTCGCGCTCTGCGAGGCCGTCGGCAGCGTGGTCAAGAACGGCCTCGAGCTCCTCGGCGTGAGCGCGCC
>Ga0209211_10003996_pt1 | contig 23436 bp, 23 predicted proteins | sample RifGroA2_FD_183992 | JGI IMG/M metagenome (GOLD analysis project Ga0209211, IMG submission 183992) | Groundwater microbial communities from Rifle, Colorado, USA - Groundwater A2 (SPAdes) (version 2) | ecosystem: Environmental > Aquatic > Deep subsurface > Groundwater | place: Rifle, Colorado...
GATACGTCTAATCCTGCATAATACCTCATTGAATGTCTCCTTTTTGTTTTCGTTCATCATTAAACGACTTGGAGCCCTATGCTCCAGGAGACATTCTCCCCTATCTCAGGGCGCTATTACAGTATGTGGTATAGCAAAGGATTAAACGGCTCAACGACCTTTCGGGGTGCTATCAATCAATCAAACTCTGCTGATGAGGTTAGAAAGTTAATTGATAAGCTTTATGAAGATGATGGTGAATAATCATGATGAACGAGTTTAACAAACAACTCTTTACCCTTGGTCTTGGTGAAGTTATTGAAAGGTATATAAACCATTATTTTGACCTTCACGGGGATGTTTTGCCCCCCAATGGACTTCATAATGTTTTATTGCGAGAAATGGAAAGGCCATTAATTGAGGTGTCCCTCAAACGTTTGAAAGGAAATCAAGTGCAAGTGGCCAAGCTTTTAGGCCTGAATAGAAATACGCTTCGTCGTAAAATTACGGACTTGAACATTTGTCTCGAGACATTGCTCTATGAAACTTAAAAAGGGTTATATAAAACTTAAGGATTGGGCCGTTCGTCATCAATTAGACCGCAAGATTTTGTTTGTCTTAGTCTTTGGGTCTATCATTGCGGTTATTGTCACAGCTTGGATGCTCCGGAAGGAATCAAACCTAGCCAACAGCCACCTCCTTTATCTTTTGTTTTTAGTCGATTTTGCCCTTTTAATGTTTTTTATGGCCGTTATTGCAAAACATATTGCTGCTCTCTGGGCGCAACGCAAAAAGGATCAGGCCGGATCAAAACTTCACAGCCGAATCGTTGCTATTTTTAGTCTTTTAGCTATTGCCCCAACCATACTTGTTGCAGCATGTTTTGTCCTTTTTTTTAATATGGGCCTCCAAAGTTGGTTTAACCTACGTGTGGAGACGGCCATCAATGAGTCAGAAACTGTTTCTAAGGCTTATTTGCAAGAACACCAAAAGGTTGTGAGCGCAAATGCACAGGCTATGGCTGCAGAGCTTATTCCCTTTGTCAGATCTTTTGCTTTTGATCCTGATGTCTTAACTGAAAAATTAACAGAAGAAACAGAACTTCGTGCCTTGGATGAAGCCCTCATTCTGAATAAGAGTATGGCAGTTTTGGCGCGTTCGCGATTCTCCTATTCCCTCGATTTTGAAAAAGTTCCGGCGGAAGATCTTGAGGAAGCAAAAAGTACTCCAGTGCTTCATGCAGATAAGGAAAATGCTCGTGTTAGAGCACTCGTTTCAATTGATCCTTTAACCCAGACCTACCTCTTAGTTGCTAGGCGAGTATCCCCGGCAGTTTTGAGCCGTGTTGAAAGCACATCTAAAGCGCGTAATGAATACAAACGCCTTCGATCAGAAGGCGCAGCCTATGCCTTTAAACTCGCTGGGATTTTTGTGGGCATTGCTATTCTCCTTTTGCTAGCGGCCGTGTTGTGGGGGCTTCTCTTTGCAAACAAGCTCGCAGGGCCGATTCGACGTTTAATTCAAGTCTCGGAAGAGGTATGCAAAGGAAATCTTTCTATTCGCATAAAGGAAACAGAAGAAACGCCAGAGTTGTCGTCATTGACATCAGCGTTTAATCGGATGACCTCCCAGCTTGAATCTCAACGCGATGAGTTAATGATTGCGAATGAACACATAGATGAAAGGCGTCAGTTTACAGAAGCTGTCCTTTCTGGTGTTTCTGCGGGTGTCATTGGCCTCGATGCCAAAGGAAAAGTTCAGTTATGTAATTCCTCAGTAAGTCAATTGCTGGGCTTGAATCTGAAGGAAGCCGTTGGGAAAAATTTCAAAAAGGTTATCCCAGAAATGGCACCGCTTTTAGATGAAATCAGGGAGGAAGCTGCTGAGTTTGTTGAAAAACATATCACCTTAAATCGAGGGGGGCATAACCATACCTTTGTTGTTCGACTTTCACAGAATCAAAAGAAAAACAAACTCATAGGATATGTGGTGACCTTTGATGACATTACCCAATTGCAAAGTGCACAGCGCAAAGCAGCATGGTCTGAAATGGCCCGTCGTATTGCCCATGAAATTAAAAATCCTTTGACTCCTATCCAACTTTCTGCAGAACGTTTAAAAAGACGCTATACAAAACAAATCCAGCAGGACACTGAAACATTTCAGAATTGCGTTGATACGATTATTCGTCAAGTAGGATATATTGGAGAAATGGTGGGTGAGTTTTCTTCCTTTGCGCGAATGCCAGCCCCTGATATTAAGCCAGAAAATTTAGTTCAAATCTGTCAGGAAGAGATCTTTTTACAACAGCAAGCTCATGGAGATGTGATCATTGACTTTATCTCTCCTCTAAAATCTCTTCCTTTCCCGTGTGATAGGGGGCAACTTGGACAAGTTCTGACGAATCTTTTGCAAAATGCCCTTCAGGCTATTGAAGCCAAGTCAACGTCCAAAGGTCAAATCAAAGTTCATCTCGAAAAAGTGGCAAAAAAAATTATTCTTAGTGTTTCTGATAATGGGATTGGATTGCCTTCGGAAGGAAGGGAACGCTTGACAGAACCTTATATTACTTATCGAGAAAAAGGGACAGGACTGGGGCTTGCGATCGTGAAAAAAATCGTAGAAGATCATGGGGGAAATTTAAGCTTTATGGATTCCCCAGAAGGAGGTGCCCTTGTCAAGATTGTATTTAATTCCCCAGCCTAAGAGTTTAGAAACATGAGCCAAGATATCCTCGTTGTTGATGATGAACCAGATATCCGGGAACTGGTCGCTGGTATTTTAAAGGATGAGGGCTATACATGCCGCGTGGCATCAACAGGAGAGGAAGCTCTTGACCAAATTTCCATTCGTCAGCCCAACCTTCTTATCCTTGATGTGTGGCTCGGGGACCCCAAATATGACGGTTTAAAAATTCTTGAGCACATAAAGAAAACAAATGCAGACCTCCCTATTGTTATGATTAGTGGTCATGGAACAGTTGAGACGGCTGTCACTGCAATTAAGCTGGGCGCTTATGATTTTATTGAAAAACCTTTTAAGACAGATCGCCTGCTGATGATTGTCTCTAGGGCCGTTGAAGCTGCACAATTGCGTCGCGAAAATCGCGAGCTAAGAGATGGTGTCTCTTTTCCTAAAATGATTGGCAATTCTTCGGCTATTTTGAGTGTTCGGAAAACTATAGAAAAGGTGGCTCCCACGAATAGCCGTGTGCTGATGCTTGGAGATTCAGGCGTGGGGAAAGAATTAGCTGCCCGCGAAATCCACAAAGCTTCAAAGAGAGCTTCTGGCCCGTTTCTTGTTCTTAATTGTAAGGCGGATTCTGAAGAATCTTTGGATAAAAAACTGTTTGGGGAGGAAGCGATTCAAAACGCCCCACGTAAATTAGGGATGTTGGAGTATGCTCATGGAGGCACTCTTTATTTAGATGAGGTCACAGAACTTTCCCTTGATGTTCAATCTAAGCTTGTTCGTTTTCTTCATGAAAACTCCTTCAAGCGAAGTGGCGGCGAGCAAAAAGTTATTGCCGATGTGCGTGTGTTTGCTGGGTCTCAAAAGGATGTGAAAAAACAATGTGAAGCAGGAGCCTTTCGGGAGGACCTTTTTTATCGATTAAACGTCATTACCCTCCAGTTGCCCCCCTTAAGAGAGCGCCTCGAGGATCTTCCTGAATTGGTGGCTTACTTTGTCGAAACCATATCCCGGCAAGCAGGGGTTATGGCTCGCCAGTTTTTAGACTCAACGCTTGCTGTCATGAAAACACATACCTGGCCAGGAAACATTTACGAATTGAGGAATACTATTGAAAGAGCTTTGATTCTCTCCCCTGCAGCAAATGATGTGCCCGTCATGCCTGATGAATTGCCTCCGGAGATACGAGGGGAAAATCTAAAGGTTCTTACGCATCAAAACTCTCCTAACTTTTTATCCATGCCTTTGCGCGAAGCACGAGAGTATTTTGAGCGGGAGTACCTTTTAGCGCAGGTACAAAAGTTTTCTGGGAATATCTCCCGAACAGCCAATTTTATTGGAATGGAACGCTCAGCGCTCCACCGCAAACTTCGCCAGCTGCAAGTGGAGAGAAAAAAGAGGGCTTAGGGACATTGAGTACAGAGAACCTCAATCCGACATTGACCGAGAATTGGATCAAGATGAAGCTTCATTTCTTCAGGGAAGTTTCCTTTTAAGTCCTCTTGGATCTGGCAGAAAGCATAGACCATCTCTCCTTCACATGTGTTATAAGTGACGAGAAGCCCTTGTTGAAAGTCAAGGTTCAAAGGATCAGCCTTATCAGAGAAGCTTAATATCGTACCATTTTCGAGAGGAAAAGTTTGCTTCCACCCGCAATCAACCGCAGGCCTTAAAGTCATTTCTGTAACCTCAAGATCCCTCAAGTCACATAAGGTCAATTCATCGATTTCAATTTCTAAACGCATGTCAACTTCTTGAAGCGGATCGCAAATGACGCGTTCAGCGCGTGCTTTAGTACTAAAAACGATGCAGGTGACTAGCAGGCTGAAAAAAATAGATCGAATGGCTCCCATAATGACTCTCTTTTTGTATATGTGTTTATCAATAAAATCTTAACTATTGATGTTATATCATAAAAACATCAGTCATAGGAGATATAACATGAAAAATCTTACCATTGCCACCATTCTCATTGGCCTTTCAGGGACCATGCTCTCAGCAGCAGTTGACGAGTCTAAGTTACCAGCGGACCTTCAGTCTAAGGTTCAAGCTGCTGAGCAAGGCGCTTCAACTGCAGGAAATCCTGTCCAGTTGTTTGTCCAAAGCTCAAGCCAAACTCTTGATGGTTTTTATACGCAGCTCAATCAACTATTGCAGGAAAAGGGATACCTTAAAGGAAACCCTGTGACAGACGTTGTTCAGCAAACGCTGAAAGAAATTAAAACGAATCTTAATAGCCTTAAATCAGCTGAGAGCGCTGCCGATACGGTTTCTACTGATATTACAGTCCTACCTCTGCTTTTCCAGTATTTAAGCAGCATTACCCCTTCAGAAAACTTTCCTGATGTCTGTAAAACCTATACGGCGCAAAAAGTAACTGGACTGGTGGAAACTTTAGCTGGAAAATGGACTTTTTATGATCCATATACTAATACTTATTACCCTTTTTTATCTGAGATTACAGATGTGGGGCTTATTAACAGTGGAGCAGAATACGTTGTTTCTCGTACACCTGATGAAAAAGTTCAAGATGGTTATTTAGCGCCAGATCCTCTCACAACTAAACAAGTTGTTGCATGTTTATCTAACCCTTATACACCACCAACGGCTCCAACCTCTGGAACAACAAAAAAATAGCCCTATTGTTGAATAATATAAAATCCGCACCTCTTTTGAGGTGCGGCTTTTTTTAGGGGTGAGCAGGTTTGTGAGAGGTAGGATAAGGCTCATCCATATCCTTCAGATGACAGCAAAGCTTATCCACCTTTAACTTAATTTCTGAACCTCCTGAAAAAACCAGGTGAATACACCCGTCATTAGCGTTATGGATGGTTAAAAGATTCACAATCTCATTTTCATTCTGGAGATCAAGGCTCTTTTTCTTCACATCTTTGACATGATGAAAGGCAAGCCCAGCTGCAACGCGAGCGTAATAAGACTGGCCTTCAATAGATTCAGGATTGCATTCCCAGCAAAAACGGTTGACCACCATGTGGAACTCCCCCTTTTTGGCATCATATTCCATGCCTGAAAGAGGAATCAACGCATCTTGAAGGCACGCTGCAATGACCTGAAGATCCTCATGATCTTCGGCAATTATTTTTAGTGGCGCATAGGGCATGGCGTTTTTCTCATGGGTTAAATTCAATTCTTTCTTTTATATAGGGTCAGAGTCTTTGAATATCAGCCCCGCACCCACGTAATTTTTCTTCTAACTTCTCATAGCCGCGATCTAAGTGGTAAACGCGGTTGATAAGGGTTTCACCTTCGGCTACAAGCCCTGCTAAAACAAGGGATACGGAAGCTCTTAAGTCCGTGGCCATGACAGGGGCTCCCTTGAGCTTGTTAACTCCGCGTACAAGAGCTGAGGAACCGTGAACGGTAATATTGGCTCCCATGCGGCACAATTCGGGTACATGCATAAATCTGTTTTCAAAAATAGTTTCCGTAATCATGGCAGCACCTTTAGCAACGCTCATGAGGGCCATCCATTGGGCTTGGAGATCTGTTGCAAAGCCTGGGAAAGGTTCAGTCATGACATCGACTCCTTGTAAACGTGTGGTAGGTGCTTTAACCGTAAGGCAATTTTGTGTTTCTTTTAAAGTAACGCCAGCTCTCTTTAAGAGAGTGGAGAGGGTAGGAAACAGCTGAAGGGTTGTGCCTAAAAGGCAAATTTCTCCTCCCGTAAGGGCGGCTGCCATAGCATAGGTCCCTGCTTCAATACGGTCCGCTATGACGGAATGGGTTGTGCTCTCCAATTTATCAACTCCCTCAATGACAAGAGTGTCTGTGCCAATACCTGAAATTTTTGCACCCATAGCATTGAGGCAGTGGGCCAAGTCACCAACTTCCGGCTCACGTGCCGAATTCATAAGCCGAGTTTGTCCCTTTGCTAAGGTTGCGGCCATGAGAAGATTTTCCGTGCCTGTAACAGAAACGGTGGGAAATGTAAAAGGTGCCCCTATAAGTCCGTGAGGGGCTTTGGCATGAACATAACCCTCCTCTAAGGAAATCAAAGCTCCGAGGGCTTCAAGCCCCTTTAAATGAAGGTCTATGGGGCGCGTGCCTATGGCACACCCTCCGGGAAGAGACACATGTGTTTGCTTTTCACGTGCAACAAGAGGCCCCAATACAAGGACGGATGCCCGCATTTTTCGGACCACATCATAAGGAGCTGTTGTGCTGGAAAGATTATTTGCACAAAGCTCAACAGTGTTGGTGTCTTTATGACGGGTTACTGACACCCCTAATTGTGAGAGAAGCTGGGCCATACTGCTAATGTCCGAAAGATTTGGCACATTACAAAGATAAAGAGGTTTGTCTGTTAAAAGGCAGGCGGCCATTAAGGGAAGTGAGGCATTTTTTGCGCCACTGATTTTAATATCTCCCTTAAGGCTGATCCCACCACGTATACGGATTTTATCCATTGATCTTCCCTTTTTAAGATGCAGGTTTAATGATTTTTGGCAATGTAACTCCCGTTTGCCCCATATATTTTCCCATGCGATCCCGGTAAGAGATTTCACACACATCACTTCCTTTTAAGAATAGGAACTGACAGGCTCCTTCGTTGGCATAAATTTTTGCTGGAAGCGGGGTTGTATTTGAAAACTCCAAGGTTACTTGGCCTTCCCATTCCGGCTCAAGAGGGGTCACATTCACGATGATGCCGCAGCGCGCATAAGTTGATTTCCCAAGGCAGATCACTAATACATCCCGGGGAATTCGGAAATATTCCGTGGTGCGGGCTAAGGCAAAGCTGTTGGGAGGGATGATACATACATCCGTTTTTCGTTCCACGAAACTAGTAATTGAAAAATCTTTGGGATCAACAATGGCATTGTCCACATTAGTAAAAATCTTGAATTCATCAGACACGCGTGCATCATAGCCATAGGAGGAAAGACCGTAAGAAATAACAGCTTGCCGCTCTTGATGCTCAATAAAAGGGTCTATCATGCCTTTGAGAGCTTGTTCGCGAATCCAAGTATCCGGTAAAAGGGCCATTTGATTTTGATCCTAGTTCTGAATTAAAACTGATTTATTTCTAGAGCAAGTCGCTTCTCCTCACAAGAGAGGAATTTAATTAGGCCATGTCCGTGTGCAATTACGTCCAGCAGCTTTAGCAGCATATAAAGCCTTGTCAGCGTGTTCAATAGCGTCTTCAATGGGTAGCTGTGTGTCGAGTTCTGCAATTCCAAAGGAGGCTGTGATATAAATTGGATCTCGTTTGCCGATATCAATTTGCTTTTTAGAAAGGCGGTCTCTCAGAATTTCAATCCTGTCATAACAATCTTTGAAGCTTGTATTATGCAGACATATTAAGAATTCTTCTCCCCCATAACGAAAGAGTTTATCATAGGGGCGAAGATTATCCATTAAAAAACGAGCTATGACCTGTAAAACCTTATCTCCTACAGGATGTCCGAATTTATCATTGACCTTTTTAAAGAGATCTAAGTCGATCATAATAAGAGAAGAATTTTGAGATAGGCGTTTATCCATAGATTGAATTTCACGCAATACGGGAAGCATATCAACTCGATTAATAGCTCCTGTAAGAGGATCATGAGTATAAAGGGACAATTCTATTTCGCGTTTTAGAGAAGAAATTTCAAGCCTCAACCGTTCGACTAAATTGCAGAAGCTATCATAATTTTGAGAATCAATTACTTGCCCAACATTGACGCAGGAGAGAAGTTCTGATGCCAGGTGGTGCATTTGCCTATGAGTTTCCCCAATTGAAACGAAGCTGGGGTGTTTATAGAGTTTTTTGTTGGCAGCTGTATAATACCACTGGCCAAAAAGGCACTTTTTATAGGATTGGGGGTGCATGTCATTAAGATTACAAGGAAGATGACATGCAAATACCCGAATAAGAGCATTGTGCCATTGAAGGTGGTTATAAAGGGCCTGTTCCAGCTGGACAACTATGGCCTGTAATTCCTCACGATCGATAGATGTAAGATTCATAAACCAAACTCTCTTCCGACTTTTTTTACTCCTTTTGTAGAATATAAAAGTTAGATTAAATTTTGATTAATTCTCTTTAAAAAAAATAGCGATTTAAGCTTCTATAGATTTTGCTCTTGAAATTACGGGCTCTTATTATTATTTTAATGGTATGGTAAAGAATGAGTATTACATATTAGATATCTTAAGAGGGCTTGGGGCTCTTTTTGTTATATTTTATCATTTTTTTGTTTTTTTCTTTGATCATCAAACTTTTTCAGCAGGCTTATTTAATCTAGAACCAGTAGAACTCTCCAGGCCTTTTTATTTGGATATGATCAATATGTTGCCTTTTGATATTGGTCATTTGGGCGTTGCTTTCTTTTTTTTGATTTCGGGATTTCTTATTCTTCCATCCTTGGAACGCTATGGATCCTTAAAGAATTTCCTTAAACATAAGGTGTTCCGCCTTTGGCCAGCGTATGGTGTTTGTTTTTCCTTAGGTCTTCTTTTCATTGCTGGGGTTTTTGCCCTTCAGGGTTGGGAGTTTCCTTACACTTTCGGGCACGTTTTGTCCTATTTCTTTTGGATAAGGGACCTTGGCCATTACTCTTATATTGATGGGGCTGTTTGGACCTTAGAGATTCAGATTAAGTTTTATATATTTGCTGGTCTTGTATGGTCCTTTGGTAAGACAAATTTCCTGGAGAAAATGTGTGCTCTAACTCTTGGGTTGAGCCTTCTAGTTTATATACTCTGTATTTATACAGCAGGAGATGACTTTCATTGGGCCTATCTTTTTGTTTTAGCCCAAAAAAATCTGAAGTACTATAGCCTTATACTTTTAGGGACGGTTCTTTATTCTTATTATAAGGAGAGCATTTCCTTGCAAAGAAGCCTTTTATTGGGAGTCCTTTTCTTAAGTGCCTTTCTTTCGCCTCTATTTAGTTCACCAGATCCTTTGAAAACCAACGCTTATCTTTTAGGGCTTGTTATATTTAGCTACTTTGTCCTCTTTGATAAAAAGGGCCTACAGATACAAAAAAAAGGTAATAGGTTTCTTGAGTGGGTTTCAAAGATCAGTTATCCCCTTTATATAGGCCACGTTTTGCCGGGCTATATGATCATGTATTTTATGATAAGCTGTGGATACAATGTATTTTGGGGAATATGCCTTGGCCTTTTTTATACATTTATTATGGCGGAGATCGTTCATAAGTATGTCGAGAAAAGAGTCCTTACCCTTTTTTGTCATAACAAAGCCTTTACTAAGAAGCAGGCTCCACAAGCAAGCGCTTAAAATCTACGTTAGGCAATAATATCTGGGATGAGTCTAGCCCGAAGTTTAATAATTTCGTCTTTTATTTGAAGTTTCCTTCTCTTTAACCGTTGTATGGCCAGTTGATCACATAAAGGCGTTTTGAGAAGCGTTAAAATTGTCTCTTCCAAAGTTTTTTGTTCGTTTTTAAGTTTATCTAATTTATTCATTGCATTTTCTTTCATCATCATACCACACATAACTTCACCTTACCTTTCGGAAGTATATCAAATTTTTTTTTAAAAATCTCCAAAAAAATTATTAATAAAATCAAGTGTAAAATCAACGAATATCAAAAGGGAATGGTTAAGTACTCCCTTTTTTTAAATATATAAGTTGGCTCTTATAAAGGAAACACTCGAAAATTGGGAAAAACGTATCGAAGGCATTTATAATTTTATTTGCTAAAAGAAGGCAAATGCCATACAAAATTGCAGGTTGATCATAAAAGGGAACATAGAGTTTTACATGAAAAGACCATTTTCAAAAAAAGGAATAGTTATTGGTTTTTGCGGAAGTTTCTTTGTTTTGATTCTTCTATTTTGTCTTTTCTTTGATGCTTTTTATGAAAGCACTTTTCGCTCAATGCAAGATAAGGTTTCATCCCTTGCCGGTGTGGATTCAGGGGGGCTTCGGGAAATGCGGGCTTCAGGAGGAAATAGCGTTCGTTTTTTAGATCTTAAATGGAGGCTGTCTCATGTAGATAGACCTGTAATTATCGTTGATGCTATGTCTGAATATCATGGGTATATCAAAGGAATTCCTACTTCTTTTTTGGCCTATCATAAACAAGCTTCTTATAAGCATCTCTTGAGAAGATTGATCCTTACGGGGTCAATAAACGTTCATCCAGAGCTTGTGACTTCGGAAGAAGAGGAAGTAATAAAACATGGGTTTGCATATAAAAAAGTCGATATAGGAAGTAGTTTTGTATCAAATGATGAAGATGTTGATAAAATCATAGCTTTTTATGATAGTGTATCCCCGGATGCGTGGCTTCATTTCCATTGTTCCCATGGAAAGGGAAGAACAACCCTTTTGCTTGTGATGCTTGATATAATGAAAAATGCGCCGCGCGTGTCTATAGGGGATATTGTGAAGCGACAACATCTTCTTGGTTCTGAAAATTTGTTTAATACTGAAGTTTGGAAGAATGGGACATATAATAAGGCTATGCTCGTCCAGCGTAAGAATTTTGTTGAGAAATTCTATAAATTTATTTGTCAACGAAAGGCGGGAGGAATTCAGGTTTGGTCTAAGTGGCATCCTCTGAATAAATAAATAGCCCAAAGAAAATAGCATGAAAATCTTTAGCAAAAAAAGAATTTACATTATAGGGATGAGCTTTTTGAGCCTTATTGCCCTTTTAGTCGTTTATTTGCTTGCGACAGATCGTTGTGCAGATGCGCCTATTCGTACCATGCAGGATCAAATACTTTCCTCACAACAAGTAGACCTTACAGGCCTTCGGGAGTTACAGGTTTCTGGGGGCCCGATCGTTCATTTCTCTGCTCTGAGCGACCAATTAAAAAACATGAAGAAACGTATTATTATCGTCGATGGATTAGATGAAAATCATGGATATTTCAATGGCACACCAACAACATTTTATGGGTATCATCGGGAGCACCTTGGGATTCGTCATCTTATCCGGCGTCTTCTCTTTACAGGAACTTATAAAAAGCTTGAGGATAAGGTTGTTTCAGAAAAGGAAACCACCGAAAAACTAGGGTTTACCTATAAGGAAATACCGATAAGTAGCCGTACAGATACCCCGCCTCAGGTCGTTGATGAGTTTATTAATTTTGTGGAAACCTTGCCTGAGACGGCATGGGTCCATTTTCATTGTCGGCATGGAAAAGGTAGAACCTCTGTGATGTTAGTCATGTTTGATATTATTAAGAATGCGCCTCAAGTAGCTCTTTCTGATATAGTCACACGCCAGCATTTACTTGGTTCAATAAATTTATTCGATACATCTATTTGGAACAATGGGACATATGATAAGGTTAAGCTCGAGCGTCGTAAGAAATTTATTGAAGATTTTTATGCTTTCATTTGCCAACGAAAAACGGGTGGTATCCAAAAGTGGTCTATCTGGCGTCAAAACCTTACTCCAAAAGTTTCAGCCACTCGACTTCATTCAAAACCTTGATCCCAAAAGCATGTGCTGCCTTTGCTTTTGAGCCAGCATCAGCCCCAACTACAACGTAATCTGTTTTTGCTGAGACAGAACTTGAAACCTTCGCCCCCAAAGCTTCAGCTCGAACCTTGGCTTCTGAGCGGGTCATACGGTCAAGGGTTCCTGTAAAAACAATGGTCTTGTTGGCGAGAGGGCTCGCACTCGCTTGTGGGGGCGCTTCATTTAGGACGGTGATTTCCTGTAGAAGTTCATCGAGAACCTTAAGGTTGTGGGGTTCATCAAAAAATGCGATCAAATCCGCAGAAACGCTCGGCCCAATGCCATCAATTGACATAAGCTCTGCGTAGGGTTCTCCCCCTTGGTCCTTTGCAGCGATCATTGCGTCTTTCCAGCCTGTATAAGACAAATAATGCCGCGCCAAAAGTTTTGCAGTCGCTTGGCCCACCTGAGGAATACCCAGCGAATAAATAAAGCGATGGAGAGGAATTTTGCGACGCACGTCAATGGCTTTAAAAAGATTATGAGAGGAAAGAGGACCCCAACCTTCTCGCGTGCGGAGAGGAGTTAAGCTTTCTTTATTACGCTCCTCGAGGGTGAAGATGTCTTGAGGAGAATGGATCAATCCTTCCTTATAAAAAGCATCAATATGCTTGGACCCAAAACCTTCGATATCAAACGCATCCCGAGAGACAAAATGCCGAAGCCTTAAAGCGGCTTGAGTTGTACAGATAAGCCCTCCAATACATTTTCGTGCCACTTCCCCTGGCAAACGAACGGCATGGGATCCGCAAACGGGGCATGTGTGAGGAAAAATAAATGGATGTGAGTCTTCAGGTCGCTTGTCTTTGAGAGAACTTAGAACCTGAGGGATCACATCCCCTGCCCGTTGAAGAAGAACCGTATCACCAACGCGAATGTCTTTGCGCGCAATTTCATCTTCATTATGCAATGTTGCACGTGAAACAACAACTCCTCCAACGGTGACAGGTTCGAGAATTGCTACTGGCGTTAAGGTGCCTGTACGTCCCACTTGGATAAGGATATCTTTGAGGACAGTTTGAGCCTTTTCGGCAGGAAATTTATGGGCCAAAGCCCAACGTGGGGCACGTCCAGAAGCTCCCATGCGGCGTTGCCAATCGATTCGATTCACTTTGTAAACGATACCATCAATATCATAGGGAAGGGAGGCACGTTGGGCCTCAAGCTCATGATAATAGGTTAAAATGTCTTCTGTTGTTTTACACAACCGAGCCAAGGGGTTGGTTGTAAATCCCCAGCCTTTTAATTTCACTAAAAAATCCCAATGCGTAGTTTCATGAAAGGGGGAGTAGTCGTCACAACTGTAAGCAAAAAACTTAAGGGGGCGACTTGCTGTTACCTTTGGATCCAACTGCCGTACCGACCCTGCAGCTGCATTACGAGGATTTGCAAAAAGCGGAAGATGATCTTTTTCCCTTTCCTGGTTCATGGCCAGAAAGTCATTGTGACGCATATAGACTTCTCCGCGGATTTCGGTAAGAGCAGGGAAAGTCTTGTCTTCAACCACCTCAGGGATGTCCTTTAAGGTTTTGAGATTTTGGGTAATATCTTCACCTTCAGTGCCATCACCCCGGGTGGCTCCCAAAATAAAAATCCCTTTTTCATACCTTAAGGTTGCTGAAAGTCCATCAATTTTAGGCTCAGCCACAATGTCGATAGGGGTATCTCGAGAAAGTCCTAAAAACCGCCGGATACGGTCCATAAAGTCATATACATCCTTGTCCTCAAAACCATTATCGAGAGAGAGAACAGGCTTAAGATGTTTGACCTTTTTAAAAGGCCCCAGAAGAGGAGCGCCTACCCTGAGGCTCGGGCTATCTTCCCGAACCAGGTGCGGAAAACGCTTTTCAATGGCCGCATTGCGTTGGCGAAGTTTATCGTAGTCGGCATCGCTGATTTCCGGCTGATCTTCTATGTAATACAACATATCATGATGAGCTATGAGCTTTGCTAAACGCTTGAGTTCTTCCCTTGCCTCCTCTTCCTTGAGTTGATCTACAGGCATTGTGGTCACCTTCCCGCTCCCATAAGCCTGCGCGCCGCAGCGCGGGCTTCATCTGTGATTTCTTGACCAGCGAGCATGCGGGCCACTTCCTCATCTCTATCTTCTGTCGTTAGTTCCTTCATGTGAGCTGTGGTTACGCCATTTTTAATTTCTTTAAAAACAATCAAATGTTGAGTTCCATGGGCAGCAATTTGAGGAGAATGCGTAATGGCTAATACTTGGAGAGAGTTTGAGAGAGCTTTGAGCCTTTCCCCCATAGCTGCCGCCACAGCGCCTCCTATACCGCTTTCAATTTCATCAAAAATAAGCGTAGGAACAGCCCATGATTGAACCAGAACAACTTTTAAGGCGAGCATGAAGCGAGAGAGTTCTCCCCCTGAGGCAATAGAGGAAAGGGGCCCTTCAGGTGTTCCAGGATTGGTTTGAACATAGAATTCAACACGGTCATATCCATGCGGGCCCCAATGCTCTTCCTTTAACCTGTCAAAGTGAACGTGGAAAGAAGCTTGCCCCAGCTTGAGAGGAGCGAGTTCGTCCATTATAGCTTTTTCAAGTTCTAATGCCTTATCTTGTCGAGCTTTTGAGAGCTGTTGAGCTTTTTTAAGGTACCCTTGATGGGCTTCCTGTAGTTTTTGTTCAAGGGCTTTCAAAGACTCTTCCCCATGGTTAAGAGAGCTCAGTTCTTCTTTAAAGGTTTCCAAAGAGGTGAGGAGATCTTCGGTTTGATATTTTCGGGCAAGATCCCTCAGAGTATAAAGACGGTTTTCCAGGGTTTCCAAACTATGAGGAGATCCTTCAACGTCTTCATTAAAACGGCCTATTTCTTCAAAGAGCTCTTGCGTTTCAATGAGAGCCCGTTCGGCAATTTCAAGAAGAGGGCTTATTTTTTGGGGGATTAAGTCTTGAATCCGCGTTAAAGCCTTGTGGGTTTGGGAAAGGTCAGAAATGGCGGAGGTAAGGTTTTGGCTCGTAACGACAAAAGTCTCTGCCATTTTTGCATGATGGGCGATAAGCGCTCGCTCATTTTCCAATTCTTTTTCTTCGCCCTGTTTTGGATTTATTTTTTTGACGTCTTCAATGGCAAAGCGGAGGTAGGCTTGTCGTTCATGAGACTTTGCAAGATCTTCTTGGAAGGACTGCAAGTTCTCTTTTGCGCTTAAGTAGTGTTTATAAGCCTCAGCAATTGGGCTTTTGTTCAGCTTTCCAAACTCATCTAGAGCATTTAAATGGGATTTTGGTTGAAAAAGGGTGTCAAATTGCCCATGGATTTCCACAAGCTCTTGACCAAGGCGGCGCATTAGGTTTTGGCTAATGATTTGATCATTTAGAAAACATTTGTTCTTTCCATCAGCCTCAAGAATGCGGCGAAAGATCAGCTCTCCTCCTCCATAATCAATTCCTTGCTTATCTAACTCTTTCCATATGAGGTGGGTTGAAGGAAGAGAAAATGTAGCCGTCACTTGGGCTTTAGAGGCTCCAGCCCGCAAAAGGCGAGAATCCGCACGTTCTCCTAAGGCAAGCCCTAAGGCATCTAAAAGGATAGATTTTCCTGCTCCCGTTTCTCCCGTCAAAAGACAAAGGCCGCACCTGAAGGAGATATGAAGGTCTTCAATCAAAACAATATTGCGAATGGAAAGGGATTCAAGCATGAATGTCCATCTTCAATTTTTATTTCCTAAGGGAGGATACAATAAATTATAATAGGCCTGCAAAGTTTATTTATATTTCATCCATGGACAACTTTTATAGATTACTTTAAAAATTTCTTTAAGGGGTTTATACGGAATAAAATAGCAATGATATTGGACTGGGATAAATTAAGAGTATTTTATCACGTCGCTAAAGCTAAAAGCTTTAATCGAGCCGCTTGTCATTTAAATATTTCTCAGAGCTCTCTGAGCCGAAGTGTTCAACAGTTGGAGTATTTACTTAAAGTTCAACTTTTTAATCGCGTTCCAAAAGGACTGATTTTAACAAAACAAGGGCAGATTTTATTTGAGAAGGTTAAGGAAATGGCGGTCTCCCTTGGGGATGCTGAAACGACTCTCCAGGAAGAAAGTTCAGAGCCACAAGGTAACATAAAGGTTGCAACGACGGTTGCGCTTGCAAACATATGGCTTATTGAAATTATTCCAGATTTCCTTGCATCTTATCCAAAGATTAAGCTCGATATTATAGGTAGTGACGAAGAATTAGACATAAAGGCGCGAGAAGTAGATGTATCGATTCGCCCCTTTGTTACGGACGAACCTGATTTAGTTCACGAATATCTTTTTTCCTGTTGTTTGCAGCTCTATGCAAGCCCTGAATATCTTCAAAAATTTGGCTGTCCTCAAACGGTAAATGATCTTGATCATCACCAGATTATTACTTTTAGCGAATCTCGTATAAAACCTCATGATTACGTTGATTGGATTTTATGGGTTGGTAAGGCGCCCGGCGGATATAAAAGAAAGCCTTACATAAGAATTAATTCATCAAAAGGGGCCAGTCGTTTTGCAGAATTGGGCTTAGGCATCGTTGCTTTGTCAAAGGAATTTCCGGGAATAGAAAACATGAATCTTGTTAGTATATTACCAGATGTAAAAGGGCCTACTATAGACATATATTATGCCTATCCTCTATCTCTTAAAACCTTAAAACGAGTTCAAGTGTTTGGAGAATATCTCGCAAAATCCGTGCCAAAGAATTCTAGAAGAGGCATAGATATTCGAAACCTGAACACTCCACATATACATAAGAAGAATAAAATTGACTTAGCGGTTGTTTCGCGTTAATTAGAGGATAGAGACTCTTGCTTTTTGATGAGAGTCGTTAAAAAGGAGGAATATAAAATGATCATTTATGATACTAAAAAATGGCCCTAAAATTTTAAAGTAATAACTCTATTTTTGAGGCTTTTGACTATTCGCTGTGCATAAAGCATTGTTTGTGGAGAGAGGGTATGTTTTAATTTTTTTTGAGCTTCTAGTGAGAGTAGCAATAAAACTTGGGAGGAGTTCATGGAAAAAAATTTTATCATCCTTTGTACATTGGTGTATAATGCATTTGCGTATTACCAAAATATTCTTTATGGGTTTTTTTCATTTATCTTAGCTTCTACTTTTTTTCCTTCTCACAATTTAACTTTTTCTATTTTTGCAAGTTTTTCAACATTTGCAGTTGGTTTTTTAGCAAATCCTTTTGGAGGACTGTTGTTCGGTTATTTAGGGGATAGATATGGAAGAAAATACACAATAAATTTATCAATCATATTAACGTCTTTCCCTACTTTTTTAATCGGCGTACTGCCGACGTATGAGGAGATTGGGATTGTTACAAGTCTGGCTCTTATCTTTTGTCGTTTTCTCCAGGGACTTTCAGTGGGGGGGCAGTCCAATAGTAGTATCGTTTTTATTGTCGAGCATTCATTTCGAAAAAAAGTTAATTTTGCGTGTGGGCTTCTTGCCTCCTCAAGTCTAATGGGGGCCATTCTGGGTACTTTTATAGGTTTTCTTTGCCTTTTAGATATCATGCCAGCATGGGCTTGGCGCATTCCTTTTCTTTTAGGAGGTCTTTTGGGCTCGATAAGTTATTTTATTATGCGGAATGTGAATGAAACAGAAGAATACATGAATGCCCAGCGCTCTGACGTTTTAAAACAACGCCCTATTATCAATGTTATAAAAAATTACCCCACTAACTTTTTCTGTACAATGGGGGTTTCAATAGCAACGTTTATTCCTTTTTATATTATTGTAATTTACATGATTAATTATGTTTTTTCAGTAAATTTTGGCTTCTCTCCTGCTCAAATAATGATAACAACTACTTTTTTTATGGCTATTTGGGGTATCTTTCTCCCCCTCATGGGATATCTCGCAGATAAAATAGGTGAGATTCGTGTCATGCAGGCTTCTACACTTATTATGCTTTTCGTCTCTTTTCCGTTGTGTTGGGTTATACAAGTATCCTTATCCTTGCCTTTAACTTTTATTGCTCTCGTTCTTTTGTGTGTCATAAGTGCTGCTTATGTAGCTCCTAGTGGAACTCTAATGACGAAATTGTTTCCTGTTCCCCTTCGATGTAGTGGAATTTCAGTTGCCTCCGGCATTGGAAATGCTCTTTTTGGTGGTACGGCTCCACTCATTGGGTTCTTACTGGTTGAAAACACAGGTATGCTCTCTTCTTTGGCCCTTTACATCATGTTTGGGAGCTTGATCGGCTATATAGCCATTAAAAAAACCAATTTTAATGTTGAGGAAAGTCAAAAAGAATCACAAGCAGAGGGGAGCCCAATTTGCCCCTCTGATATGAGAAGTGATGATGAAATTCCGGGAGTTCTTATCGCTAAATAAACCTTCAAAGGAAAACTTCAGCATACCCCTAATGTCAAAATTGCACTATGCACTTTAAAAGTTTCAGGTAACATAAAGAAGAAGCTGCTTTCGAAGCCTCCATGCTAAAGAACCAGCTTTTAACTCTTCTCTTCTTTCTTAAGGAAAAAGAGGTGTAGGAAGGAATAGTGTGTTGTGTTGTTACATTCCTTCCTGAACGTTCAAAGCTCTCTTGACATCTTCTCATTCTCTCGCCATGTCTTAAGATGAAAACTATATACCGGTAAGCACGCATGAAAGCATTTCTTTTCCCAGGGCAAGGATCTCAAAGTATTGGGATGGGGCGTGAGGTTTATGATGCCTTTCGTTGTGCAAAGGACGTCTTTCAAGAAGTAGATGAAGCCCTTAATCAAACCCTGACCAAGATCATCTTTGAGGGGCCGGAGTCGGAACTTGTCCTAACAGAAAACGCCCAACCAGCATTGATGACTGTCAGTCTTGCCCTCATGCGGGTTTTAGAGAAGGAAGGAAACCTCAATCTTTCTCAAGAAGCATCTTACGTTGCGGGCCATTCCTTAGGTCAATATTCCGCTCTTTGTGCGGCAGGAGGACTCAGCCTTGCCGATACAGCACGCCTTCTTAAAATTCGAGGACAAGCCATGCAACAAGCCGTTCCTATAGGTGAAGGTGCTATGGCTGCGATTTTAGGTCTTGAAATGGCTGAGGTAGAAAACATCGTGGGTGAGGCTGCTCAAAGTCAAGTATGTGAAGTTGCTAATGACAATAGCCCTGGGCAAATTGTCATTAGCGGTCATCGGGATGCGATTGAACGGGCCATTGAGCTCGCCAAAGAAAAGGGGGCAAAACGCAGCGTTCTTTTAAACGTGAGTGCCCCTTTCCATTGTGCGCTTATGAAGCCTGCTCAAGCTAGGATGAGAGCCGCGTTTCAGGACATTTCTATGAAAAACCCTTCTATCCCAGTGCTGGATAACGTTTCGGTTGAAGCTGTTCAAGATGAAGTAAGGCTCCGCGAGCTTTTAATTCAACAAGTGACGGGACGCGTTAGGTGGCGCGAGAGTATCGAAAAAATGGCTGAGGGAGGAGTGGCCATTACCATCGAAGTTGGTGCTGGAAAGGTTCTTACGGGACTTTCAAAGCGTATTTGTCCTGGGCTTGAAGCCTTTGCATTGAATACACCTTACGATATAGAGCTATTCTTAAAGCATGATATAGCAGCATAAAGGAGTTAAGATGTTTGAATTAAAAGGAAAAAAAGCTCTTGTGACAGGCGCTACAGGTGGACTTGGGGCACAAATTGCGCGAGCCCTTCATCAGCAAGGCGCTCATGTAGCCATTTCTGGGACGCGAAAGGAAAAGCTCGCCGACCTTGCTAAGGAGCTGGGGAATCGTATTGAAGTCCTTCCCTGTGATCTTTCTAATCCAGAAGCCACACAAAAATTAATTTCTCAAGCAGAAACAGCCCTTGGGGGGCTTGATATTCTGGTGAACAATGCAGGTCTTACTCAAGATGGGCTTATGTTACGCATGAGTGATGAGCAGTGGTATAAGGTCATTGAGGTAAATTTAAATTCTGTATTTCGTTTGTCTCGTGAAGCAGTCAAGAGCATGATGAAGCAACGGATGGGGCGTATTATCAATGTGACCTCCATTGTAGGGGTTACAGGAAATGCGGGTCAAACAAACTATGCGGCGTCAAAAGCTGGGTTAATTGGCCTCACTAAATCTTTGGCGGCAGAAGTTGCCACCCGGGGTATTACGGTGAATTGTATCGCGCCTGGGTTTATTGAATCTCCCATGACAGCTGTATTGAATGATAAACAGCGGGAAAAAATCTTGGGAGAAATTCCTCAAGGATCGATCGGGTCACCCCGTGATATTGCTGCTGGAGTTATCTATTTGGCAAGCGACGAAGCGAAATATGTGACGGGCCAAACCCTTCATATTAATGGTGGAATGGCAATGGTGTAGATTTTTTTACTCTAGGCTAGCCAAAAGAGACAGAGTATGATAGCAACCCATAGGTAAAGTAGGTAAATTGTTTACCTAAACTAATAATTGTCAACAACGTAAGGAAGAAGTTGAAATGAGTGACGTTGCGGCACGTGTAAAAAAAATTGTCGTTGAACACTTGGGTGTTGATGAAGACAAAGTGATCGATAGTGCAAGTTTTGTGGATGATCTTGGTGCTGATAGCCTGGATACTGTTGAGCTTGTTATGGCTTTTGAAGAAGAATTTGGATGCGAAATCCCAGATGACGCAGCTGAAAAAATCATTACGGTCAAAAATGCCATTGACTACGTTCAAGAGCGGGCCTCTAAGTAAATCATTCATGGTATAAAATCTATGCGTCGAATCGTTATAACAGGCTTGGGTCTTGTGACCCCTTTAGGAAACGGAGTTGAAACGACCTGGAGGCGCCTTATCCAAGGAGAATCAGGGATTCGACGGATCGATACTTTTGACACAGAAGGTTTCGCTTCAAAAGTTGCTGGACTTATTCCGATTGGCGTTGAAAAAGGACAGTTTAATTTTGAAGATTATATGACGCCGAGTGAGCGGCGACGGGTAGATGATTTTATCATTTATGGAATTGCTGCTGCTGAAGAAGCTCTAAAAGATTCTGGATGGGTTGCAGAAACTGAAGAACAAAAGGAAATGACTGGCGTTATGATTGGCTCCGGTGTGGGGGGCCTTCCCCGCATTTATGAGGCTTCCATAACCCTCAAGAAAGGGGGGCCTCGGAAAATAAGCCCCTTCTTTATTCCTTCTTGTCTGATTAACCTTGTCTCTGGCCAAGTTTCTATTCGTCATGGCTTTAAAGGCCCGAATCATGCGGTTGTGACAGCCTGCTCTACAGGGGCGCATGCCATTGGGGATGCCGCACGGCTCATTCAATGGGGCGATGCGGACGTGATGATTGCGGGAGGAGCTGAAGCTTCAGTTTGTGAGCTTGGGGTTGCTGGGTTTGCTGCTTTAAGGGCTCTTTCCACTAATTTTAACGATCAACCGACAAAAGCTTCTCGCCCTTGGGATCGTGATCGTGACGGTTTTGTTATTAGTGAAGGGGCGGGCGTTGTTGTGCTCGAAGAATATGAGCACGCGAAAAAACGCGGGGCTAAGATTTACGCAGAAGTATTAGGCTATGGCCTTTCGGGAGATGCCCATCACATTACAGCACCTGCTGAGGATGGGAATGGGGGGTATCGTGCTATGAGAAACGCTCTGCGTCATGCGAAGCTCAGTCCTGAGAATATAGGTTATATCAATGCTCACGGGACCTCAACTCCCCTCGGAGATATGATTGAGTTAGGTGCGGTGAAGCGTCTTTTTACCCATAAAGTCAATATGTCTTCGACAAAGTCGGCTATTGGTCACTTGTTGGGAGCTGCAGGAGGAGTTGAGGCCATTTTCTCAATCCTCGCTTTGAGGACGGGGATTTTACCACCAACCCTTAACCTTGATAACCCTTCAGAAGGGACAGAAGGAATTGACCTTATTCCCCATAAGGCTAAGGAGGAAAAAATTCATGCTGTCATGTCTAACTCCTTTGGATTTGGAGGGACCAACGCCTCCCTTGTTATGGGGGCCGTTTAAGCCTTGTTGGGCTTTTTTTCTCAGTGATGAGGGAGAAGACTTTTCAAGGATTACCTCTTGGTTTAAGAAAACTGCTTTCCATAAAAAGCTAATCGTTTGCGCGGTTTTTATCATCCTTCCTTTCCTCTTTGTAGGGTATGTTGCCTATTGGTATCAGCATCCTCAAAATAATGAAACGACAACGGTTTTAATTGAAAAGGGGACTTCGCTTTCTCAAATCGCTCAAATTTTGAGCAAGCAGAAGGTCTTAGATTCTCCTGACCTTTTTAAAAGCGTTGTTTATGGCGCAGGCGTCACCCAGAAATTAAAGGCTGGCGAATATCTTATCCCCGCTCATATTACGCCTGCTCAACTCATCCATATTTTGGAATCGGGAAGAGTGCTCCTCCATCCTGTGACGATGATTGAAGGGGAGACTTGTACGCTCCTTGTAAAAAAACTTCTATCGAACTCTCACTTTCCAGGGGTTTGTGATATTCCGGAAGAAGGAAGTCTCTTGCCTGAAACCTATCATTTTGCTCACGGCACTGATTGTCAAATTGTCATCAAACAAATGCAAAGAGCCATGAATGAAACCCTCGCAAAGGTTTGGGCTGGACGTTGTCAAAATCATCCCTTAGAAACGCCTCAAGAGCTTTTGATTCTTGCATCAATCATTGAAAAAGAAACGTCACGTTACCGAGAAAAGCCGGTTGTCGCTGCTGTTTTTTTAAATCGATTGAAAAAAGGCATTCCTTTACAAGCTGATCCTACGGTCGTTTATGCCTTGACTAATGGGAAAGAAAACTTAGGTCGTTCGCTTGTTCGTTTAGATTTAAAAATTGAAAGCCCCTTTAACACTTATCTTTATAAAGGCCTCCCCCCAACACCCATATCAAATCCAAGCCTTGTCTCTCTGAAAGCTGCGGCGCATCCAGCAGATGTGCCCTACCTTTACTTTGTTGCTGATGGCTCGGGCGGTCACGCGTTTTCAACAACCCTCGTCGACCATCAAAAGCATCATACCCATTGGCGAAAGATTCGACAGAAGAAATAAGAAAACACCCCTTTCAAGTATTTTTATTTTCATAACCCCTTGTCCTTAACCAAGGTTATCGTATACTTTATAGTCGACCGTTAAAAGCGCGATTTTAGAAAAATGATCGTCAAGAAGGAAGGCGATGAGAAAAGCGAAAGGACAAAATGGACATGAAGAGGAGATCGAGGGAAGATTAGACGGCTAAAACAGCAGCGATTTGTCTGAAGTTGAACCCAATGCCCGCAAGAATGGCATTGATTTCATCTCCTTTACGACCTTTAAGATAATTTCTGCGCAAAAGCCCATCGTTTTTCGCATGACCAATGATGGGCTCAATGACAGACCTGCGCTTGATATCT
>Ga0209211_10003997_pt1 | contig 23434 bp, 16 predicted proteins | sample RifGroA2_FD_183992 | JGI IMG/M metagenome (GOLD analysis project Ga0209211, IMG submission 183992) | Groundwater microbial communities from Rifle, Colorado, USA - Groundwater A2 (SPAdes) (version 2) | ecosystem: Environmental > Aquatic > Deep subsurface > Groundwater | place: Rifle, Colorado...
CATGTCCGGGCGAAAGGCGCCGGTGCCGAGCAGCAGCCGGCCGGCGCGCGCCGGCTCGTTGTACAGCGGGCTGCGGCTGGTGGTGAGCAGGATCACCACCTCGGCGCCGTCGTCGATGCGGCCAACCCTGGGCGTCAGTTGCAGCGGCAAGTGCGCCAGTTGCTGGCACACCGTGGCGGCGCTGTCCGCGCTGCGGCTGTGGAGGTCGACGCGCAGGCCGGGCCAGGTTTCGGCCAGCGCCGCGGCATGGGCGCGCGCCTGTTTGCCGGTGCCCACCAGCGCCACGTGGCGCGGCGCTTGCGGTAGCAGGGTCTGGATCGCCAGCAGCGATACCGCAGCGGTGCGGCGCGCGGTGACGGTAGAGCCATCCAGCAGCAGCTGCGGCGCGCCGCTTGCCGCGTCGTAGACGCTGACCACGCCGTGGATGGTGGCGAGACCCTGGCCGGCGTTGCGCGGGCAGACGTTGACCAGCTTGTGGATGGCGATGTCGGCGGCACTGGCCGGCATCGACAGCAGGGTGCCGCCCTCGGGCAGCGGCAGTGCCTGCCGCTCCGGGCTGTGGATGTGGCCGGCGGCCAGCTCGGCGGCGGCCAGGGCGACCTCGCGGCACAACTCGGTCATCGGCAGCCGCGCCAGGGTAGTGGCGGCGTCGAGCACCGGCAAGGGGGAAACAATGGACATCGGGCAATCTCCGCTAAAAAAAGTGGCCGGCTTGCGCCGGCCCCAAATGCAACTGCAACTGCCAGCGCCGGCACGGCCGGCCGCCAGCGGCACCACCACAACGGCGCGCCGCCGCACCGGCGCATGACGCGCGACCGGCGGCGACGCGCCACCGCGCTTACTGCACGACGGTCTTCACCTTCCAGTCGTTGCCTTCCACCGCCGAGATGGTCACCGGCGCGTTCTTCAGGTTGCCCATGCCGTCAAAGCTGAAATCGGCGGTGACGCCCTTGTAGCCGGTCCTGGCGATCAGCGGCAGGAACTTGCCCGGCTCGGTGGAGTTGGCGCGCTTCATCGCGTCGGCCACGATCATCACGCCGTCGTAGAACTGCGGCCCGAGCAACACCACTTCCTGCTTGAAGCGCGCCTTGTAGCGGCTTTCAAAGTCGCGGCCGGCCGGACGCGAGCCCAGTTCGCCACCCGGTACCGCCGAGAAATGGCCGGCCGAGTCGGCGCCGGCCAGCTTGATGAAGGTCGGGGTGCTGAGCATGTCGCCGCCCATCAGCTTGGCGTTGATGCCGAGGCGTTTCATCTGCCGCGCCATCGGTGCCGCCTGCGCGTCGGCGCCGCCGTAGAACACCACGTCCGGGTTCTGCGCCTTCAGCGCGGTGAGGATGGCGGTGAAGTCGGTGGCCTTGTCGCTGGTGTATTCACGCTTCACCGGCTTCTTGCCCATGGTCTGCAGCGACTTGATGAACTCGTCGGCGATGCCCTGGCCGTAGGCGGAGCGGTCGTCGATCACCGCGATGCGCTGCGCTTTCAGCTGCATCACCGCGTAGCGGCCGAGCGAACCGCCGACCTGGCTGTCACTGCCGACCAGACGGAAGGCGGTCTTGTAGCCGGCGGTGGTGTAGGCCGGGTTGGTGGACACCGACAGCTGCGGGATACCGGCATCGGAGTAGATGCGCGACGCCGGGATCGACACCCCGGAGTTGAAGTGGCCGATCACCGCCTTGACGCCGGCATCGACCAGCCGCTGTGCCACCTGGGTGCCGACGCGCGGGTCGGCCTGGTCATCCTCGGACACCAGCTCGAACTTCACCTTCTGGCCGGCTATGGTGATCGGTTTGGCGTTCAGGTCGTCGATGGCCATGCGGGTGGCGTTCTCGTTGTCCTTGCCGTAGTGCGCCTGCGGGCCGGACAGCGGCGAGGAAAAGCCGATCTTGACCACGGTGTCGGCCTGTGCCGCGCTGATGGCGAACGGGGCCATCATGCCGCCCAGTGCCAGGACCAGATGCAGTGCGCGTGGTGCGATGGAATGCTTCATGCTGTTTCTCCTTTGTGTTCACGACTGAAGGTTGGCCGCAAAGGCGGCTGTTTGTTGCCCAAGGTCTGTCTTGCGGTCTTGTTGCCGCGTGCTTGCTACTGCAAAAGCCGGCGCATGCTGCACCGGGAAATGCCTCAAAAACGGTCCGGCCGGTAGGCACTGGCGTCCAGGCTGCAGGCCTGGCCGCAGATCTGCTCGGTCAGCAGCGCACCGGTGGTGGCCGCCAGCGTCAGGCCCAGATGGCCGTGGCCGGTGGCGAAATACAGGCCGCCGCAGTCCGGCGCCGGGCCGATCACCGGAATGGTGTCCGGCAGCGACGGGCGGTTGCCCATCCACACGCTCATGCCCTCGGTGCTGAAGTCGCCGACGATGCGGCGGGCGCGCTCGATCAGGATGTGGGCGCGCTGCCAGTTCGGCGGCGCGTCGCGGTGCGCCAGCTCCACGGTGCCGGCCAGGCGCAGGCCGCCGTTCGCCATCGGCAGGATCACGAAGCTTTCGCTGGCACACTGGATGAAGTGGTGCAGCGCCACGCCGGCGTTGGGCAGGGTGACGTGGTAGCCACGCTCGCTCTCCAGCGGCAGACGGCAGCGCTGCTGGCGGGCAAAGCGGTCGCTCCACACGCCGCAGGCGATCACCACCGTGTCGGCCTGCAGCCGGCCGTTACCGGCGGTGTCCACGCCGACGATGCGGCCAACGTTGGCCGCGGTGGCCAGCACCTCGTCCTGGATGAAACGCCCGCCCTCACGGATGAAGGCATCGAACAGGCCGCGGCTGAAGGTGTAGGGGTCGTCGACGTGCGACCACTGCGGCACCTGCACCGCCACCTGCCACTCGTCGGCGATCTGCGGTGCGATGGCGGTCAGGTCGGCGCGATCCAGCTTGCGCCACTCGACACCGTGCTGGCGCTTGCTGTGCCAGGCGCCGGCGGCGGCGCGGAATTCCGCCTCGCTGCGGTACAGGGTGAGGTTGCCGTGGCGGCGCCACATGGACGCCAGCCCGGCACGCTCGATCAGCGGCGCGTAGTCGGCATTGACCCGCGACAGCAGCGCGTTCAGCTGGCGGGTCAGCTCGGCCACCCTGCCTGGGCGGCTGGCGGCCAGAAAGCGCAGCAGCCACGGCGTGAGGCTGGGCAGGTAGCGCCAGCGCAGCGCCAGCGGCCCCAGCGGGTCGAACATCCAGCCCGGCACCTTGCGCAGTACGCCCGGCTCGGCCAGCGGGATGATGTCGCTCACCGCGAAAGCGCCGGCATTGCCGTAGCTGGTTTCCATCGCCGGTTCGCCGCGGTCGAGCAGCGTCACCGCGCAACCGGCGAGGCGCAGCTGCAGCGCGGTGGCGATGCCGACGATACCGGCGCCGACCACGATCACGTGGCGGCTGCCGGCCGTACTCGCCGGCTGCAACAGGGTGTTGTCTCGCGGTGCGCTCATCATCAGGCCACCACGAAGCCGTGCACGTACGGGTCGGCATCATCCAGCAGGATGCGGTTGTAGCCGGTGGTGATCGCCCAACCCTCGATGCCGGGGATGATGGCGGCGATGCCGGCCACTTCGCATTCCGCCTCGATGCTGCCGGTGAACTGGCTGCCGATGATGCTCTCGTGCACCAGCACATCGCCCTTCTTCATCAGGCTGCGGCCATAGCGCTGCGCCAGCCGTGCCGAGGTGCCGGTGCCGCATGGCGAGCGGTCCAGCGCTGCCGCGCCGTACAGCACGGCGTTGGCCGCATGCGAGCCGGGGGTCTTCGGTGCGCCGGTCCACTGCACATGGCGCACGCCGCGGATGTTGGCATCCAGCGGATGCACGATGTCGTAGTGCGCGTTGATGTAGTCGCGCAGCTCGTTGCCCATCGCCACCAGCTGTGCCGGCGTGTAGTCGGCCATGTCGCGGTAGTTGTCCTGCGCTTCGACGATGGGATAGAAGTTGCCGCCGTAGGCAATGTCCACCGTAAGCCGGCCCAGTGCGGCGATCTCCACCTCCACGTCCTGCGTGAACAGGAAGGACGGCACATTGGTGAGCTTCACCGATTTCACCTTGCGGCCAACTTGCGTGTACTCGGCCACCACCTTGCCGGCCGGGGTGTCCAGATTCAGCACGCCCGGGGTCCTCGGGGTAACGATGCCGTGCTCGATGGCCATGGTCACCACGCCGATGGTGCCGTGGCCGCACATCGGCAGGCAGCCGCTGGTTTCGATGTACAGCACGGCCACGTCGCAGTCGTCGCGGGTCGGTGGGTAGAGGAAGGCGCCGGACATCTGCGCATGGCCGCGCGGCTCGTCCATCAGGCCGGTGCGCATCCAGTCGTAGCGCGCCAGGAAATCCAGCCGCCGCTCGGCCTGGGTGTTGCCGTTCAGCGCCGGCGCGCCCTTGGTGACCAGCCGCACCGGGTTGCCGCAGGTGTGGCCGTCTATGCATTCAAATTCTGTCACTGCCATCACGTTTGCTCCTTGCTTGCGTTGAACCCACTGTAGGATTTTGACGTTTTGAATGCAATAACTGAATGCAATGTGCCGAAATGATACAGTCGCCGCCCGCCACCCGCACCCCGACAAAACCGGCAAACCACCAATAAAATCAACACTTACAGCCGTTGTCGCAAAAAAACACAGCCGCAGCACAGCATTTTTACATCGCAGCGAAATGCAAACATTGCATACAAAAAAGCTTGAGGATTGGATACAAAAAGTCCTAGCATGGGAACCGAACGCAGCACCCGGCTGCAGCACACCCGCAAGGAGCACACTTCATGGCACATCTCTGGACTGGCGTTTTCCCCGCTGTCACCACCAAATTCCACGCCGACGAATCGCTGGATCTCGCCGGCACCGTGAACCACATCAAGTGGCAGCTGGAATGCGGCGCCGACGGCATCATCGTCTGCGGCTCGCTGGGCGAAGCCTCCACCCTCACCGCCGATGAAAAAATCACCATCCTGAAGGCGGCCAAGGAAGTCGCCGGCAACAAGCCGGTGCTGCTGACCGTGGCCGAGGACAGCACCCGCGCCGCCGCCGCGCTGGCCCAGGCCGCGCACGCCGCCGGCGCCGACGGCATCATGCTGCTGCCGGCGATGCGCTACGTGTCCGACGCACGCGAAACGCTCAACCACTACCAGCGCGTGGCCGATGCCAGCCCGCTGCCGATCATGATCTACAACAACCCGATCGCTTACGGCGTGAACATCACCCCGGAGATGTACGCGGAAATGGCGGCGGAACCGAAGTACGTGGCGATCAAGGAATCCAGCGGCGACATCCGCACCCTGACCAACGTGATCAACGCGGTCGGCAGCCGCTTCGCCATCTTCAGCGGCGTGGATGACCTGGCGCTGGAAAGCATCGTGATGGGCGCCGATGGCTGGGTCGCCGGCCTGGTGGTGGCGTTCCCGAAAGAGACCGTGGCCATCTACAAGCTGGCCAAGGCCGGCCGCGTGGAAGAAGCGCGCGCCATCTACCGCTGGTTCGCGCCGCTGCTGCACCTGGACGTATCGATGAAGCTGGTGCAGAACCTGAAGCTGTGCGAGGCGATGGTTGGTGTCGGCACCGAACATGTACGCGGGCCACGCCTGCCGCTGGTCGGCGCCGAGCGCGAACGCGTGGCGGCGGTGATCGAGGCCGGTCTCGCCAGCCGTCCGGCGCTGCCGACGCTGTAAGCCGTTGCGGCCAACCCTGACCGCAGCCGCCGGCCATGCCCGTCATGGCCGGCGGCCTTCCTGTCCATAGGCCCGCCCCTGCGGCGGATGCGCGCTGCCGCCTGCCGGCAGCCACCGGGAGTTTCCATGCATTGCAACCTGATCAACGGCGAGTGGCGCGGCGGACAGCCGGCCATCGTCAACCGTAATCCGTCCGACCTCGACGACGTGGTCGGCGACTACGCCAGCGCCAGTGCCGCCGACATGCGCGACGCCGTCGCCGCCGCGCGCGCCGCCTTTCCGGCGTGGTCACGCAGCACGCCGCAACAGCGCGCCGACATTCTCGATGCCGCCGGCAACGAGATCCTGGCGCGCAAGATCGAGCTGGGCATGCTGCTGGCGCGCGAGGAGGGCAAGACGCTGCCGGAGGCGATCGGCGAGGTGGCCCGTGCCGGGCAGATCTTCAAGTTCTTTGCCGGCGAGGCGCTGCGCGCGCAGGGTGAACTGGTGGATTCAGTGCGCCCGGGTGTGGAAGTGCTGATCAGCCGCGAGCCGGTGGGCGTGGTGGGGCTGATCACGCCGTGGAACTTCCCGATTGCCATTCCGGCGTGGAAAGCCGCGCCGGCGCTGGCCTTCGGCAACACCGTGGTGATGAAGCCGGCGGAGCTGGTGCCGGGCTCGGCGTGGGCACTGGCCGACATCCTGCAACGCGCCGGTCTGCCGGCCGGGGTGTTCAACCTGGCGATGGGCAGCGGCCGCGTGCTGGGGCCGGCGCTGCTGGAGGCCGGCATCGACGCGCTGAGCTTTACCGGCTCGCAGGCCACCGGACAAAGGTTGGCCGCAGACTGTGCCGCGCGCGGCATCAAGGTGCAGCTGGAGATGGGTGGCAAGAACCCGCTGCTCATCGCCGACGACGCGCAGCTGGAGCAGGCGGTGGAATGCGCGATCAACGGCGCGTTCTACGCCACCGGCCAGCGCTGTACCGCCAGCAGCCGCATCATCGTCTGCCATGGCATCCACGATGCCTTCGTCTCGCGGCTGGCCGAGCGCACCGCCGCGCTGCGCGTCGGCCACGCGCTGGACAGCAGCAGCCAGATCGGCCCGGTGGCCAGCGAAGCGCAACTGGCCGGCAACCTGTCCTACGTGGACAAGGGCCTGGCCGACGGCGCCAGCCTGCTGTGCGGTGGCGAACGGCTGTCGCTGGCCACCCGCGGCTACTACCAGTCGCCGGCACTGTTTGCCGGCTGCACGCCGCAGATGGCGATCAGCCGCGAGGAGATCTTCGGCCCGGTGGCGGCGGTACTGCGCGCCGACGACTACGAGCACGCGCTCCAGCTCGCCAACGACACGCCGTTCGGCCTCGCCGCCGGCATCTGCACCCAGTCGCTGGCGCTGGCCACGCACTTTCGCCGCCATGCCGAGGCCGGCATGGTGATGGTCAACCTGCCCACCGCCGGGGTGGACTACCACGTGCCGTTCGGCGGCCGCAAAGGCTCCAGCCACGGCCCGCGCGAACAGGGCCGCTACGCCGCGGAGTTCTACACCACGGTGAAGACCAGCTATCTCGGCCTGTAATGCTTGCTCTGCGTGCAGGCGCCCCTGACTGCACCTTGCGCCCTGCGGGGCGCTTTTTTGTCGCCGCCAGCAATGACAAGCGCGTGGCCGGCCGGCCAGCTATGGTAAGGTAGCGCCTGCATGAAAGAGGTCACCATGAGTCAGGAAAGCAAGGACAGCGCACCGCTGTCACTCACCACCGTCGCCACCGACGCCATCCGCCAGCGCATCCTGGCCGGCGAATGGGCGGACGGCAGCCAGCTGCGCCAGGAAGCGCTGTCGCGCGAGCTGGGCATGAGCCGGGTTCCGGTGCGCGAGGCACTGCGCCAGCTGGAAGCGGAAGGGCTGGTCAATATCGAGGACAACAAGGGCGCGGTGGTGTCACAGCTGTCGCTGCCGGAAATCGTCGAGCTGCTGCGCGTGCGCGTGCTGCTGGAGTGCGACGTGCTGCTGGAGGCGATTCCGCGCCAGACCAGCGCCGACATCGCCGAGGCCGAGGCGCTGCTCGCCCGCTTCGAGACCGCGCTGCGCGACAAGGACATCAGCGCCTGGGGCATCCTCAACGCGCAGTTCCACCTCGCGCTGTACCGCGCCGCCAGCCGGCCGCAGACGCTGGCCATCATCGAGCAGCTGCACAACCGTACCGACCGCTACACGCGGATGCAGATCCTGCTCACCGGCTTCAACGACCGCGCCCACCGCGAACACACGCAGCTGCTGGAGCTGTGCAAGCAGAAGGACGCCATCAGCGCGGCGGCCTTCTTGCGCCAGCACGTGATGAACGCGGAGGAAGCGCTGGAGGCGTGGTATCGCGCGCAGGAAAGCCAGCAGAAAACCCCGCGCGGACGCAAGAAAAAAGCCGCGCCCTGAGCCCGCCCACGCGGTGACGGCTAAGGCCTTGTTTTGCCGGAAAAATCGCTGCCGGTAGCGCCGGCACTGGCACACAGGCTGAAGCCACACCGCGGCAGGGGGCTTTTCTTTGGCCGGCAAGCTGGCTAAAATACGCAGCATTCGGGGTGTAGCTTAGCCTGGTAGAGCGCTACGTTCGGGACGTAGAGGCCGGAGGTTCGAATCCTCTCACCCCGACCAGAATCAGAAAGCCGGAAGTGCTGCCCAGCGCTTCCGGCTTTTGCCGTTTGTGGCGCACCGTTGACGGCGATCACCCCCGCCGCGCCGCGAATCTGCCATGCTGTAGTGACCCCTCCCCCACGCTGCCTGCCCGCCGCTGGCGTCGCCGGCCGCACTGCCGAAAGGTTGCCCATGCACTTTCTCGACCAGGCCCCACCCTTCCTGTTTTTCACCGGCAAAGGCGGTGTCGGCAAGACCTCACTGGCCTGTGCCAGCGCCATCCATCTCGCGGCGCAAGGCAAGCGCGTGCTGCTGGTCAGCACCGATCCGGCCTCCAATGTCGGCCAGGTGTTCGGCACCGAGATCGGCAACCGCATCACCGCCATCGGCAGCGTCGCCGGGCTGTCGGCGCTGGAGATCGACCCGCAGGCGGCAGCGCAGCAATACCGCGACCGCATCATCACCCCGTTGCGCGGCGTGCTGCCGGACAGCGAGGTCAACAGCCTGACAGAACAGCTGTCCGGCGCCTGCACCACCGAGATCGCCGCCTTTGACGAATTCACCGCTCTGCTCACCGATACCGCCCTGCAGCAGCAATACCAGCACATCGTGTTCGACACCGCGCCCACCGGCCACACCATCCGCCTGCTGCAGCTGCCCGGCGCCTGGAGCGGCTTCCTGCAGGCCGGCAAGGGCGACGCCTCCTGCCTCGGGCCGCTGGCCGGCCTCGACAAGCAGCGCAGCCAGTACCAGGCGGCGGTGGCGGCGCTGGCCGACGGCAGCAGGACGCGGCTGATCCTGGTGGCACGGCCGCAGCCGGCGACGCTGCGCGAGGTGGCACGCACGCAGGGCGAGCTGGCCGCCCTCGGCCTGCAGCAGCAGTACCTGGTACTCAATGGCGTACTGCCGCAGCAGGCAGTCGGCGACGATCCGCTGGCGCGCGCGCTCTGGCAACGCGAGCAGGCGGCGCTGGCGGCGATGCCGGAGCCACTGCAGGCGCTGCCGCGCGACCTGCTGCCCTTGCTGCCGTTCAATCTGGTGGGGGTGGCGGCGCTGCAGGAGCTGCTGCAACCGGCCGGCAGCACACCGGCCGGCGCGACGGTGGCAGCGCCCGTCCCGCCGCCGGCGCCGGATCTGGCCAGCCTGGTCGACGAGCTGGCGCGGGACGGCCACGGTCTGATCATGCTGATGGGCAAGGGCGGTGTCGGCAAGACCACGCTGGCCGCCGCGGTGGCGGTGGAGCTGGCCAGCCGCGGCCACGCCGTGCACCTGACCACCTCCGATCCGGCCGCCCACCTCGCCGAAACCGTGGCCGGCGCGCTGCCCACGCTGCAGCTCAGCCGCATCGACCCGCTGGCGGAAACCGCGCGCTACCGCGAACAGGTGCTGGCCAGCAAGGGCAAGCATCTGGACGCCGCCGGCCGTGCGATGCTGGAAGAAGACCTGCGCTCGCCGTGCACCGAGGAAATCGCCGTGTTCCAGGCCTTTTCCCGCATCATCCGCAGCGCCGGCAGGCAGTTCGTGGTGATGGACACCGCGCCCACCGGCCACACCCTGCTGCTGCTGGACGCCACCGGCGCCTATCACCGCGAGGTGGCGCGGCAGATGGACAGCAAGGGCCTGCACTTCACCACTCCGATGATGCAGTTGCAGGACCCGGTGCAGACCAAGGTGCTGCTGGTGACGCTGGCGGAAACCACACCGGTGCTGGAGGCGGCCAACCTGCAGACCGACCTGCGCCGTGCCGGCATCGAGCCGTGGGCCTGGCTGATCAACAACAGCCTGGCGCTAGCGCGGCCGCAGTCGCCACTGTTGCAACAGCGTGCCGGCAACGAGCTGGCGCAGATCGAGCTGGTGGCACGGCAGCACGCGCGGCGCTGGGCGATCGTGCCGCTGCAGGCGGAAGAGCCGGTCGGCGTGGCGCGGCTGCAGCGGCTGGCGCGCCACTAGGCACCGCGAGCAAAACCGCTGACCGGTCTTGCGCCGCCGCGGCGTGCTGCCGCGACGATCGGCGGCGGCGCACCCGGGCTTAACTGGTTTGCGGGGTGTTGCCAGCCACGCCACAAGCAGCGGCACAGCCATGAAAAAGGGTACGACCGTGGTCGTACCCTTTTTGCGGAAATCGGCGTCGCGCTTACTTACGGTCGCTGTTTTTCACCTTCTTGATGAACATCACGATAATGGTGGTGACGATCACCGAAGTGACGCCGATGGTGATGACACTCAGCAGGCCGACATCGTCAGAGAGCAGTTGTTTCCACAGTTCCATTTCAAGCTCCTCCCGGTGTTTCCGGTATCTAATCAGGATAAATTCGATCTTACCCCTACCCTTGACAGGGACTTTGATACAGGTCAATCCGCCGCGAGGCACCCGCGGGAAAGCAACAGCCCGCTGCCGCGCTTACCCTCAGGAATAGCTCAGTTCGCGCGCCTTGCCCCAGAACACGCGGTAGGCGAACACGGTGTAGCCGATGATGGTGGGCAGTACCACTGCGGCGCCGGCGAGGATCACCCACAGCGCCTCGGCGTCGCTAGCCGCCTGCCAGATGGTCAGCCGGCCGATGACGATTTCCGGAAACACGCTGTAGGCCAGACCCCAGAACGACAGCAGCACGATGCCGACGGTGGCGGCAAACGGCAGCCAGCAGAAGCTGTCGTTGCCCGCCGCCTGCCTTGCGGCCAACCTTGGCAGGCTGACGGCCAGCAGCACGAACAGCGCCAGCGTGACCAGCGGCAGCGGCAACAGCAGCAGCACATCCGGCAGCGTGAACCACTTGGCGGCGATGCGTGCGCTTGCCAGCGGCGTGGCAATCGACACCGCGGCGACCGCCACGCCGGTGCCCAGCAGCGCACGCTGCGCCCAGCGCGTGGCGCGCTGCTGCAGCTCGCCCTCGGTTTTCATGATCAGCCAGCCGGCACCGAGCAGCACGTAGGCGGCGGTCAGCCCGGCGCCGGCCAGCAGCGCGAAGCCCCACGCCGCGGCGCCGGGGGCAAAACCGGTGAGGTAGCGCCCCAGCATCACGCCCTGGCTGGCTGCCGCCAGCAGCGAACCGGCGGCAAAGGCGGCGTTCCACGCCGGCTGGTGGTGCGCCTGCGCCTTGACGCGGAAGTCGAACGCCACGCCGCGCAGGATCAACCCCAGCAGCATCAGCGCCACCGGCAGGTACAGCTCGCCGAGGATGATGCCGTGCGCCATCGGAAACGCCACCAGCAGCAGGCCGACGCCCAGCACCAGCCAGGTTTCGTTGGCGTCCCAGAACGGGCCGATGCTGGCGATCATGTTGTCGCGCTGGCTGTCGCTGCCCAGCGGCAGCAGCACACCGACGCCCAGGTCGTAGCCGTCGAGGATCACGTAGGCCAGCAAGGAGATGGCCATCAGGCCGGCGAAGATCACCGGCAACCACAGTTCCGCATTCATGCCGAGACTCCTTCAAGGTTGGCCGCAGCCGGCAGGCCCGCCTTCTTCGCCAGATAGAACACCACCGACACGTAACTGGCCAGCAGCACCGCGTACAGCGCCAGATACATCAGCAAGGTGGACAGGATCATGCCGCCGCCCACCGCCGAGGCGGCATCGGCGGTGCGCAGGATGCCGGTCACCAGCCACGGCTGGCGGCCGATTTCGGTCACGTACCAGCCGGCCAGCGTCGCCAGCCAGCCGGAGAAGGTCATCGCCACCAGCACGCGGGCCAGCCACGGCGCCGGCTCGCCACGGCGACGCAGCTGCCACCGTGCCAGCCAGCTGGCCAGCAGCATCAGCACGCCCACCGCCACCATTACGCGGAAACTCCAGAACACCTTGGCCACCGGCGGGTGTGCGCCGGCAAACTCGTTCAGCCCGCGTATCTCGCCGTCCGCGCTGTGGGTGATGATCAGGCTCGCCAGTTTGGGAATGCCCAGCGCGTAGCGGTTGGACTGTGTCGCCTCGTCCGGCAGCGCGAACAGCAGCAGCGGCGCACCGCGCTCGGTATGCCACACGCCCTCGATCGCCGCCAGCTTGGCCGGCTGGTGGTGGAAGGTGTTCAGCCCGTGCGCGTCGCCGACCAGGATCTGCAGCGGGATCAGCACGGCGGCCAGGGTGACGCCGGTCTTCAGCGCGTGGCGCACACCGGCGGCACGGTCGCCGCGCAGCCAGCGATAGGCGGATACACCTGCCACCAGGAAGGCCACCGTCAGACCGGAGGCCAGCAGCATGTGCGTCAGCCGGTACGGCATCGACGGGTTGAAGATCACCGCCAGCCAGCTCTCTACGTGCACCTTGCCGTCCACCACGCTGACACCGGCCGGGGTCTGCATCCACGAGTTCAGCGCGATGATCCAGAACGCCGACACCGTGGTGCCGAACGCCACCAGGAAGGTGGCCAGCGTGTGCACGCGGTTGCTCACCCGCGAGCGGCCGAACAGCATGATGCCGAGGAAGGTGGCCTCCAGGAAAAAGGCGGTCAGCACCTCGTAGGCCAGCAGCGGCCCGGCGACGTTGCCGACCTTCTGCATATAGCCCGGCCAGTTGGTGCCGAACTGGAAGCTCATGGTGATGCCGGACACCACCCCCAGCGCGAAGGTGAGCGCGAAGATCTTGACCCAGAAGCCGTAGGCATCCATCCATGCCGCGTCGCCGCTGCGGTCGAAGCGGGTCTTGAAGTACAGCAGTACCCAGCCCATGGCGATGCTGATGGTGGGAAACAGGATGTGGAAACTGATGTTGGCCGCAAACTGGATGCGCGCCAGCGTCAGCGGATCAAAGCTGTCCATGTTCAGGCCTCCGCGTCGGCGTTACGGTTGCTGTCGCGGCCGGTGAGGCGGCCGATGCTCTGCGTGAACTGCAGCACCTTCTGCACCTGGCTGCCCAGCTTCATCAGCTTCTGCAGCGTGTCCACGTCCATGTCGCGGATGTCGGCGAACCACTTGGTCACCAGTTCGATCAGCTGGTACATCTCGTTCATGCGCGCCTGCGCGTGGCGCTCGGCGTCGCCGGACGGCGTTTCCATGATCGCGCCGCGCAGCATGGTCAGCGTCGGCTCCACCTCGCGCTTCTGCCGCTCCTCGGCCAGGGTCTTGAAGATCGCCCACACGTCGTCCGGGGTGGAGAAGTATTCGCGGCGGTCGCCCGGCAGGTGCTGCAGCCTGACCAGCCGCCACGCCTGCAGCTCCTTCAGCGCCATGCTGGTATTGGAGCGCGAACAGCCGATGGCCTCGACGATGTCGTCGGCGTTGAGTGGTTTGTCGGAGACGTACAGCAAGGCGTAGATCTGGCCCACGGTGCGGTTGATGCCCCAGTGGCTGCCCATTTCGCCGAAATGCAGCACGAAGGATTGAATCAGGGGTGGCAGGTTCATGTCGTTTTCCAATTTTCAGTAATTTCTGAAAGTTTGATACAGATCATAGACGCCGGAAATAATACTTGTCAAACCACACACCAGCACCATGCCATGGCGGCCACCATTCATTGCTTCCGCAAGCCGGAACTAAGTCGCATACTGGAATGGATACGCACCGAGCGCGCCAGCCATGCCCGATCCCCAACGCATCCGCGATGCCCTGTTGCTGCACAGCGCCAGCTGCATCGGCAAAAAGTACCTGCAACAACTGGTCAGCCAGCTTGCCTGCCTGACCGGGGCCGAGCGCGTGCTGCTGTCGCAGCGCAGCAGCGGCCCGCACCGCCAGCTGCAGGTGCTGTTTGCCAACGACGCCGCCGGCACACCGCACGCGCTGCCCTGCAACTGCCAGTTCGACAACCGCCAGCCGCTGCTGCTCGGCCGCGGCCTGCGGCAATGCCTGCCAGACGCCGGCCAGCTGGCGTGGCAGAGCTGTCTCGCCTGGCCGCTGCTGGACGGCGACGCGCATTGCCTGGGCCACCTGGCGCTGCTGGATGCGCGTCCCGATTTCTTCGCGCCGGAGCTGCCGGCGCTGCTGCTGCCCTTCATCGAACGCGCCGGCGCCGAGCTGGAACAGCTGCAACAGCGCGAGAAACAGGCCAGGCGCCAGCACTGGCAGCAGCTGCACAGCGACATCCTGCGCCAGAACGCGCAGGGCACGCCGCTGGACGCCCTGCTGCGCACCGTGGTGCAGCAGATCGAGCTGGCGCTGCCGGAATGGCACTGCTCCATCCTGCTGCTGGATTCGCGCGGCCGCCTGCAGCCGGTGGCCGGGCCGTCGCTGCCCAGCGCCTACCAGCAACGCCTGGTCGGCCTCGCCCCCGGTCCGATGGTCGGCAGCTGCGGCGCCGCGGTGTGGCACGCAAAACGGGTGGTAGCGGAAAACCTGCAACTGCACCCCAACTGGGCGCCGTACCGCGAGCTGGCGGCGCGCTTCGAACTGGGCAGCTGCTGGTCCGAGCCACTGATCGACAGCAAGGGCACCGTGCACGGCACCTTCGCCGTCTACCACCGCACGCCGTCGGCGCCGACGCCGCAGGCGATCACCATCCTCGAGGACACCGCGCGCCTGCTGGCGCTGCTGCTGGAAAACCAGACCATCCACCGCCAGCTGGACAGCCGCAGCCAGTGGTACCGCGCCATCCTGCAGAACGCCGCCGACGGCCTGTCCATCATCGACATGAACGGCCGCTTCCTGGAGGCCAGCGACAGCCTGTGCCAGATGCTGGGCTACAGCCTGGACGAGCTGCTGCACATGCACCTGTGGCAGGTGGTGCCCGGCAGCACGCCGCAGAGCATCCGCCAGCGGCTGGCCGCCACCGGCGAGGACGGCGAGACCTTCGAAAGCGTCAACCGCACCAAGGACGGCACGCTGCTCGACGTCGAGGTCAGCGCCCGCCGCCTGATGCTGGACGGCCAGCCGGTGATCTGGGGCTCGGCGCGCGACATCAGCCAGCGCAAGGCGCTGCAGCGCATCCTTGAGCAGCAGGCCACCATCGACGCGCTGACCGGGCTGTTCAACCGCCCGACGCTGCTGACGCGGCTGGAAACCCAGCTGCAACTGGCGCAGGTGCAGCACGCGCCGCTGTCGGTGCTGATGCTGGACCTCGACCATTTCAAGCAGATCAACGACCGCTACGGCCACCACGCCGGTGATCTGGTGCTGGCCGCGCTGGGCGACGCGCTGGAAGAAGTGCTGCGCGAAAGCGATGTCGCCGGCCGCATCGGCGGCGAGGAATTCTGCCTGCTGCTGCCGGGACTGGGGCTGCACGAGGCGCTGGACCTGGCCGAGCGCATCATCGACGACATCAGCGAGCTGCGCATCCAGAGCGGGCACCACATCCTCGCCATCACCAGCTCCATCGGCGTCGCCTGCCTGCAGGCCGACGACGACAGCCGCACCCTGCTCGCCCGCGCCGACAGCGCGCTGTACGCGGCCAAGGCCGCCGGTCGCCACCGCGCCGTCGCGCTCAGCGCCGACCCGCCGTGACGGCACCGGTCACATCCCGTAAAATAGCTTGCCGCGCCCCGCCTGTCGGGGCGTTGCCTATTGCGGCCAACCTTTTACCTCCGACGGACAGCCTGATGACCACACCCCAGCACACGCCGATGATGCAGCAGTACCTCGCCCTGAAACGCGAACACGCCGACAAGCTGCTGTTCTACCGCATGGGCGACTTCTACGAGCTGTTCTACGAGGACGCCGAGAAGGCGTCGCGGCTGCTGGACATCACCCTCACCGCGCGTGGCGCCAGCGGCGGCAACCCGATCCGCATGGCCGGCATCCCCTATCACGCCGCCGAGGGCTATCTGGCGCGCCTGGTGAAGATGGGCGAGTCGGTGGCCATCGCCGAGCAGATCGGCGACCCGGCGACCAGCAAGGGCCCGGTGGAGCGCAAGGTGGTGCGCATCGTCACCCCCGGCACCCTCACCGACGCCGCGCTGCTTGATGACAAGCGCGACAACCTTGTGCTGGCCATCAACCTGCACAAGGGCGTGCTGGGGCTGGCCTGGCTGTCGCTGGCCAGCGGCGACTTCAAGGTGATGCAGACCGGCGTCGAGGAGCTCTCCAGCGAGCTGGAGCGGCTGAAGCCGGCCGAGCTGGTGATCCCCGACGACACCGGCCTCGCGGTGTTCGACAGCATCACGATGCCGAAAAAGAAGCTGCCGCCGTGGCAGTTCGACGCCGAATCGTCGCAGCTGGCGCTGACCCGCCACTTCGGCACCCGCGACCTGGCCGGCTTCGGCGCCGACACCCTGCCGGTGGCGGTCGGCGCCGCCGGCGCCTTGCTGGAGTACGTGAAGTCGACGCAGGGCGTCAATCCGGCGCACATCGCGCAACTGGCGGTGGAAGACGCCGGCGAGCTGATCCGCATGGACGCCGCCACCCGCCGCAACCTGGAGCTGACCGAAACCATCCGCGGCGAACCGTCGCCGACGCTGGCGTCGCTGCTGGATGGCTGCGCCACCAGCATGGGCAGCCGCCTGCTGCGCCACTGGCTGCACCACCCGATCCGCCGCCACGACAAGCTGGCGCGCCGCCTGCAGGCGGTGCGCGTGCTGCTAACCCGCCACGGCGACATCCACGCGCAGCTGCGCGAGGTGGCCGACATCGAGCGCATCACCGCGCGCATCGCGCTGCGTTCGGCGCGCCCGCGCGACCTCGCCGCACTGCGCGATTCGCTGAACGCGCTCGGCGACGCCAAAACCTTGGCCGCCAGTCTGGACGCGCCGCTGCTGGCCGAGCTGGCGACGCTGCTGCCGGACAATTCGCCGGTGGAAAGCCTGCTGCGCGCCGCCATCCTGCCGGAGCCGGCCACCTTCCTGCGCGACGGCGGCGTGATCAACCACGGCCTCAACGCCGATCTGGACGAACTGCGCGCGATCCAGAACGACTGCGGCGACTTCCTGCTGCAGCTGGAGGCGCGCGAGAAGGAGCGCACCGGCATCAGCACGCTGAAGGTGGAATTCAACCGCGTGCACGGCTTCTACATTGAGGTGTCGAAGGCGCAGTCGGTGAACGTGCCGGAAGACTACCGCCGCCGCCAGACGCTGAAGAACGCCGAGCGCTACATCACGCCGGAGCTGAAAACCTTCGAGGACAAGGCGCTGTCGGCGCAGGACAAATCGCTGGCACTGGAAAAACAACTGTACGAACTGGTGCTGGACCAGCTGGCGCCGCACATCAGCGAGCTGAAGCTGATCGCACAGGCGGTGGCTGGGCTGGACGTGCTGGCGGCGTTTGCCGAGCGCGCCGCCAACCACAACTACGTGGAACCGCAGTTCGTGGCAGAGACGCGGCTGGACATCATCGCCGGCCGCCATCCGGTGGTGGAGGCGGAGGTGGAGCGCTTCATCGCCAACGACACAAGGTTGGCCGCAGAACGCAAGCTGCTCTTGATCACCGGCCCGAACATGGGCGGTAAGTCGACCTATATGCGCCAGAACGCGCTGATCACGCTGATGGCGCACATCGGCAGCTTCGTGCCGGCCGACGCCGCCACCATCGGCCAGATCGACCGCATCTTCACCCGTATCGGTGCCAGCGACGACCTCGCCGGCGGGCGCTCCACCTTCATGGTGGAGATGACCGAGACCGCCAACATCCTCAACAACGCGACCGACAAGTCGCTGGTGCTGATGGACGAGGTTGGCCGCGGCACTTCCACCTTCGACGGCCTGGCGCTGGCGTGGGCGATTGCCAAGGCGCTGATCGAGAAGAACCGCGCCTACACCCTGTTCGCCACCCACTACTTCGAGCTGACCAGCCTCGCCGCCAGCTACAACACGGTGGCCAACGTGCACCTGTCGGCGGTGGAGCACAAGGACCGCATCGTGTTCCTGCACCACGTCGAGGACGGCCCGGCCAGCCAGAGCTACGGCCTGGCGGTGGCGCAGCTGGCCGGCGTGCCGCCGAAGGTGATCCGCGAGGCGAAACGCTATCTCACCGAGCTGGAAAACCAGTCCGCCGCCAGCCAGCAGCCGGACCTGTTCAGCACCCCGCGCGTGGTGGAAGTGGAGGCCGAGCCGCACCCGGCGCTGGAGCGGCTGCGCGATATCGACAGCGACAGCCTGACGCCGCGGCAGGCGCTGGAGCTGCTGTACGAATTGCAAAAAATGACAAAATAAAGACAGGCGTTCTGCATACGGTTGCCTACAATACAAACACGAATCTGCCGCAAACACAGTGCAGATAAGTGAGCACCCGATCAACGCTGTCCCACTGGAGGAACCCCATATCATGCATGCAGAAGGTTACGCCGTTACATCCGCTCTAGCCCGCCTGTTCGGTACGGCCAACGGTGGCGAAGCCCTCCCTCTTTCAGGCATCCGCGAGCGCGCGATGCGGGAGTTGTCGCAATTCTCCGCCATTGTGCGTGAAGAGCTTGCCAGCCTGAATATTTCCATCCCACCGGCAATCAGCCTGGTCAGTTGTTCCGATTGCCAGCTCAGTCTGGAAAGCGAACACCCGCAGCGGGACCGCATTCTGGCGTGGCTGGACGGCAATGACCGTGTTGCCAAATATTTCAAGGAAGTTGAAGTGTTGTTCGAGGTGGTACGCGCCACCGAAAACCTGGGTGTCACTTTTGCGGAGGACAGCTGTTTTCATATCGGCCTGACCAGCGCGGGCCCGATCGCCTACTTCCAGGACCACCAGTGCACGCCACAATAGGCACGGGGTCACCACCACACCGGGAGCGCTGAACTCCCGGTTTTTTTATGCCCGCCGCCGGCCGTTACGGCGCGCCGGCATCCTGCCCTCGCAGCCGGGCGGCGTAGCGGTGGCAGAAGCGCAGCTCCACCGGGTAGGGATAGAAGTCCTCGATATAGCCATCGCGGATGCGCTGCTGCTTGTGCTGCCAGAAGCCGGCGTCCAGCAGCTCGCGGTGGTACTGCAGAAATACCCGCCGCACCAGCGGATCGCCCAGCAGGAAGGTGCCGAACTCCTCCGGAAACACGTCGTTACGCGCCACCGGATACCACACCTCGCCGGACAGCTCCATTTCCGGGTTCGGCGCCGGCGGAATGCGGCGGAAGTGGCAGTCGGTCATGTACTCGATTTCGTCGTAGTCGTAGAAGATCACCCGCCCGTAACGGGTGACGCCGAAGTTCTTGAACAGCATGTCGCCGGGGAAGATGTTGGCCGCCGCCAGATCGCGGATCGCGTCGCCGTACTCGCGCACCACGCGCTCTTTTTCCGCCGTGTCGCTGTTCATCAGGTACAGGTTCAGCGGCTTCATGCGCCGCTCGATGTACAGGTGCTTGATCACCAGCGTGTCGGTACCTTCCTCGATGCTGCTGGTGGCCAGCCGCCGCAATTCGTCCAGCAGCTCGTCGCTGAAGCGCGCCTTGGGAAACGCGACGTTGGAAAACTCCAGCGTGTCGGCCATGCGGCCGACGCGGTCGTGGCGTTTCACCAGCTGGTACTTGGCCTTCACCGTGGCGCGGTCCACTTCCTTCGGCCCGCCGAACACGTCCTTGATCAGCTTGAACACGTAGGGGTAGGACGGCAGGGTGAACACCAGCATCACCAGGCCGCGAATGCCCGGCGCCACCGTGAACTGGTCGCCGGAGTGCTGCAGGTGCTGCATGAAGTCGCGGTAGAAGGTGTTCTTGCCCTGCTTCTGCAGCCCCAGCATGGTGTAGAGCTCGGCCTTGGTCTTGGTCGGCAGCATCGAGCGCAAAAACTGCACGTAGCCGGACGGCACCTCCATGTCGGCCATGAAGTAGGCGCGGCTGAACGAGAACAGCACGCCGATGCGCCACGGCTCCAGCAGGATGGTGTCCAGATACAGCCGGCCGTCGGCGTCGTGCAGCACCGGCACCGCGAACGGGTACACCTGCCCGCCGTTGATCACCTTGCCGAAGAGGTAGGCGCTCTTGTTGCGGTAGAAGGCGCTGGATAACAGCTGGATCTGCAAGTTGGCCTCGGCCTGTGGCCAACCTTGCGCGAAGTATTCGTCCACCGCGCGGATCACCCACGCCAGGTCGCGCGACAGCTTGGCGAACGGCCGCCGCCAGCCGAAATCGGCCACGACCTGGCGCAGCGTGTGGCGCAAGCCGCGCTGCTTGGGATAGTAGCTGCGGTAGGACGGCGGGTCGGACTCGATGTACTCGGTGGAGATCGCCGGGCGGATGAAGATGAAGTCGTTGTTGAAGTAGTCGCGGTGCAGGATGCGGGTGAACACCGAGTTGAAGAAGGTCTCCGCCAGCTCCGGCTGCTTGTGGTTGGTCAACAGGCCGATGAAGTACAGCTTGGCCTGCTGCCAGATTTCGTCGTCCAGCAGGTCGGCGTGAAACTGGTGCTGCAGGCGCTGCACCGTCTCGTGCACACGCTCGTCGTAGAACTGGATGCGGTCGCGCACCAGCTTCTGCACGCCCTGCCACGCGGCGTCCTCGAATAGCTGCTTGGCCTGCTGGCTGACCTCGCGAAACAGCTGGTAGTGGCGGTTGAAGCCGTCCACCAGCGCCTGCGCAATCTCGCGCGCCACCGGGTTGTAGTACTCGGGAATCTGCATCGTGGCACCTCGGTTGCGCCTGCTGGCGAGCGGAGAGAGATGACTGCTGCTGCCTTACTTTTTCTTGGCGAAGCGGAAGCGCGGCGCCGGCGCGGACGCGGACGCGGCCTGCGGCGCGGCGGGCTGCGTTCTGCTCTGGTTCGCGGCGTTCTTGCCTGCCGGATTCTGGTTCGCGAAGTTCTTGCCCGCGGGCTCCCTGCGCGCTGGCGACGGCGCGGCCGGTTTAGCATGCCGCGTGCGTGGCAAGTCGGCAAGCGACACCTCGATGCAGCGCAGCATGCCCGGCTGCAGCTCGTCCAGCCGCCACGGCCCGATCGCCACCCGCACCAGACGCAGCGTCGGCAGACCGACCTTGGCGGTCATGCGCCGCACCTGGCGGTTCTTGCCTTCGCTGATGATGATCTCCAGCCAGGTATCCGGCACCGTCTTGCGAAAGCGCACCGGCGGCTTGCGCTCCCACAGAGCCGGCGCTTCCGGCAGCACGCGCACTTCGGCCGGCTGAGTAATGAAATCGCCAAGATCGACCCCGGCGCGCAGCGCGGCCAGCTTGTCCTCGTCCGGCCGCCCTTCCACCTGCACCCAGTAGGTCTTCGGCAGCTTCCAGCGCGGATCGCTGATGCGGTGCTGCAGCTCGCCGTCGCCGGTGAGCAGCAGCAGCCCTTCGCTGTCGGTGTCCAGCCGCCCGGCCGGGTAGATGCCGGGCTGGGCGACGCAGGACTTGAGCGTGGGATGCAAGGGGTGCTCGGAAAACTGGCAAATCACGCCGTAGGGCTTGTTGAGCAAGAAGAGTTGGGACATGTCCGCGCCGCCGGTATTAAGCAATGGCCCGGATGATAACAAGGCTGGTCGCCGATAGTCACATGCGCGTTGCCGCCGGCAGGCGCGGCCAACCTTGCGCCCTGCGCGACAATTCAAACATTCGTTTTAGAAAACGGCGACACCATAGCAGATATAGCGCTTCGGAATAGGCGGCACCCGGCGTAGCCGCGGCGCAACACAATTCGCATTCGAACAAGCGTTCACCGGAAAAACGACGCCAAAGTTCGAATGTGCGTCGAACAGCAGGGCGCGGACGGAGTATAATTCGCATCTGAAAAGTCGCCCGAGAGCCACCTGGCATCACCGTTCCGGGCGACGCTGGCACCTGACGAAGCAAGAGCCGGCCTTTCACAGCCTTTCCCCGCGTCGACACGGGTTGTCGTCCAGCACCGCAAGCCCCCGTGCCATCGCCCCGTGCCATCGTTTAGTCGTCACAAAATAATCATGGAGATAGAGTAATGCCTTCGGAACAACCGACCATCATCTACACCCTCACCGACGAAGCGCCCGCGCTGGCAACCAACGCCTTCCTGCCGATCATCCAGACCTTTACCGGCGCCGCCGGCATCCATATCGACACCGCCGACATTTCGGTCGCGGCGCGCGTGCTGTCCGAATTCCCCGATTACCTGAGCGATGCCCAGAAGGTGCCGGACACCCTGGCTGCACTGGGCCGCCTGACGCAGGACCCGGACGCCAACATCATCAAGCTGCCGAACATCAGCGCCTCCGTCGGTCAGCTGCAGGCCTGCATCAAGGAACTGCAAAGCAAGGGCTACGCGGTGCCGGACTTCCCGGAAAACCCGACCACCGACGAAGAAAAAGCGATCAAGACGCGTTACAGCAAGTGCCTGGGCTCGGCCGTCAACCCGGTGCTGCGTGAAGGCAACTCCGACCGCCGCGCACCGAAAGCGGTGAAAGAATACGCGCGCAAGCACCCGCACAGCATGGCCGACTGGAGCCAGGCATCGCGCACCCACGTATCGCACATGCACCACGGCGACTTCTACCACGGCGAAAAGTCGCTGACGCTGGACAAGGCGCGTGACGTGAAGATGGAGCTGGTGACCAAGAGCGGCCAGACCATCGTGCTGAAGCCGAAGGTTGCGCTGCTGGACGGCGAGATCATCGACAGCATGTTCATGAGCAAAAAGGCACTGTGCGAGTTCTACGAGAAGGAAATCGAAGACGCGCACAAGACCGGCGTGATGTTCTCGCTGCACGTGAAGGCCACCATGATGAAGGTGTCGCACCCGATCGTGTTCGGTCACTGCGTGAAGATCTTCTACAAGGACGCCTTCGCCAAGCACGGCACGCTGTTCGACGAACTGGGCGTCAACGTCAACAACGGCATGGCCAATCTGTACGACAAGATCGCCACCCTGCCGCAATCGAAACAGGACGAGATCAAGCGCGATCTGCATGCCTGCCACGAATACCGTCCGGAACTGGCGATGGTGGACTCCGCCAAGGGCATCACCAACTTCCATTCGCCGAACGACATCATCGTTGACGCTTCCATGCCGGCGATGATCCGCAACGGCGGCAAGATGTGGGGCGCCGATGGCCGCCTGAAGGACGTGAAGGCCGTGATGCCGGAATCGACCTTCGCCCGCATCTATCAGGAAATGATCAACTTCTGCAAATGGCATGGCAACTTCGATCCGAAGACCATGGGCACGGTGCCGAACGTTGGCCTGATGGCGCAAAAAGCCGAAGAGTACGGCTCGCACGACAAGACCTTCGAGATCTCCGAAGACGGCGTGGCCAACATCGTTGACCTGGCGACCGGCGAAGTGCTGCTGAGCCAGGACGTGGAGCAAGGCGACATCTGGCGCATGTGCCAGGTCAAGGACGCTCCGATCCGCGACTGGGTCAAGCTGGCCGTTACCCGCGCCCGCAACTCCGGCATGCCGGCGATCTTCTGGCTGGACCCGTACCGTCCGCACGAAAACGAGCTGATCAAGAAGGTGAAGCTGTACCTGAAG
>Ga0209211_10003998_pt1 | contig 23431 bp, 28 predicted proteins | sample RifGroA2_FD_183992 | JGI IMG/M metagenome (GOLD analysis project Ga0209211, IMG submission 183992) | Groundwater microbial communities from Rifle, Colorado, USA - Groundwater A2 (SPAdes) (version 2) | ecosystem: Environmental > Aquatic > Deep subsurface > Groundwater | place: Rifle, Colorado...
AAGAAGATGCCCGTTATGATCAGCTCAAATTAGGCATGTGAGCCAGCGCCTTTAGGCGCATCACGTTTTTGCCCCTTTGAGGGGCTAATAGAGATAAACCCCCGGCTTTGCCGGGGGTAACTTAATTTGAATTCCGTTTTTAAATCCTTCTGCAAAGTTACTGGATGATGAGAGAAATGTCCCGGCTTTACTTGGGAGATCCATCGCATACGCCACCTGTTTCCCCATTAAAATTTGAGCTAGAACTTGTTCATCTTTGGTGAACTGCCCCCCTTCGTTACTTCGAACTGCGTACAGCGAACGACGGTCCAAACTCCCCAGCAACTTATACAAGTCTTCTCCTTCTCGCTTATTGATGTCGAAGGGTTTGCCGCTGGCTTTCATCGCCGCATATTGGGTATCCATGCTGGCACGTGCATCGAGGGCGACTTGTGCGAAACTCTTCTGCCCACCTGTTACGGTCAGATCGGTTTTAGAAGCACTCATAGCCTGAGCGGTGAGCGTCACAACAACCCCGGTTGTCGGGGGCGCGGCGTTGTCGGCGGTAGCCGCCGTATTGCTCGCCGCTTGATTTGCATCGGGTGCGATGGAATTGGCAACGGATCGTTGCGTAGTCGCGTTCGACGTATTGGCGTAGGCGGACGTTGCTGTCGAGATAATGGTCATCTTATGCTTTCAGTCCGGCGGATGTCGTGCCCGGCTGGTTGCTTGCGAAATCGGTCGAGTTCGGCCACATCATCATGGCGCGGAAGCGTGCGGGTTGTTGCTCTTCAAGATCGAGAAATTTATTCAGTATTTCGCCGGGAGGTGTTTCTTTTGCTGCCTCTGTGTCATACAGTCGAAGCAGGTCATTCTGGAAATTCTGTATTTGCTGTTTCCAGTATGTTTGACTTTCCTTGGTCACCGGCTCACCGCTCGAATATCGCAGGATGCCATCCCCTCCGACCAATGTCCCTCTGATGTCGAAAGCAACGGCTACATTGACCATGCCCGAGCCGCCCGTCTCGGTCCCCATGCCATCAGTGAAATTCGAGTGGGCATAATCATGGGCAAACTGTGCTGCCTCAGGTGACGTTAAGTTGGAGCCACTCACATTATTGATACGCGCCTGCGCTCTCCCCGCCGATATTTCGGCCATTTTTTGTTCATGGCGATTACGGCTCGTGGCATCGGAAGAAATCGTGGCGCTGCCGACATTGACCGCAGCTTCCGGTTGAGCGGCAACAGTTTTCGAAGCGGTCGTTTTGCCAGTCATTGCCAGAATCGACGACCGCATGGCGGTGATGATGTTTATGGCAGACATGTCATATCTCCTTGGCGTTATATCACTACGATTTCACGCGTGCCAAACGTTGCGAATTATGGTGGCGAGCGCGGCTTTTCGCGCAGGTCCGGTGGAATGATGGGTTGGGCATCGTTCTCACAACGGTATTGCGTCAAACCGCCGGATTGTCTTGCAAGAACTGGATCAAGGCTTGAAACTGGGATTGGGCATTACCGGTTGGGTCAATGATGCTGTGGCTGAAGTATTTCTCGATGTTAGCGGCCGTGATCTCCGTGTTGAGCGGGTCGTAGGTCGTGCCGTTGGCGCCGCCCGCCGTGTGTCCCATCATGCGAACGAGTGCGATTTTGCCGATGCCTGCAGCGGCTTCGGTGTTGCCGCTGGCGACGGCCTTGTCATACAGCGCTTTCTCCGCCGGACTGAGATTGGCGAAGGTGTTGACAAGCCCCGTCGCCTTTTGCATGTAATCGAGTTCATCGGCGGTGAGTTTATCGGCTGATTTCCCTTGGGCGGTGATTTCGGCAAGCCTCTTGTCGTTGGCGAAAAGATAATCATGATCTTCCTTGGATCTGTTCACTGGGCCTTTGGCCCTGATCTCGGCAAGCCGCGCTTCGACCGACTTGTCGACGTTTGCAGCGCCTGAGGAAGACGACGAAGAAGAGGCATTCGAGGCCGCAAGCGCCTCCCTCGCCGCTTTAGAAATGCTGACGGTATCGGCAGTGTTTACCGGCGATGTGGTCGCGGTTTGCCGTGGCGATGGTGAACGCGCAATATCGGCAGTGGAGAAAAGGGTTGAAGTGGATTGAACTATCATGCCATGCCTCCATTTGTTAAATTGTGATGCTCAACGTGGTGCTAAGGGGCTAGGACTGTGCAGCTAACACCGTTTGTTGAGCGGTGGATTTTCCGGACGTTACAAGGCTCGACGGATGCGGCGCTGTTATGTTGTTTATAACGGACATGTCATAGCTCCTTGAAATTATGTTGCTACGCCTTTATTCCACCGGACGCTGCATCCGGCTGACTGCTTGCGAAATCGGTGGCAGTCGGCCATCCCATCATTGCGCGGAAGCGTGCGGGTTGCTGCTCCTGCAGATCCAATATCTTGATCCATATCTCGCCCGCTGGTGTCCCTTTTGCCTTTTCCGATGTATACAGTTCGGTTGCCGCGTTCATATAGCTGTGTACTTGCTTCTGTTGGTATGCATGGCTTGCCGCCGTCACCGGCTCACCGCCCGTATAGTGTATTACGTCCTCCATCTTGGATAGATTTGCACTGGTCTTACCCCACGAAAGATCGATGCCCGCACCATTCCCCGTTCCAGGACTGAAATTTTTACTGGCCGCCTCGTCGAGAAACTTGGCATACAGAGGATTGTTAGGATCGCTCGCATACTGTGCACGGACTTGATTCTTCCCCGCAAATCCTTCAGCCATATGTTGCATATATTTCGCAGCAGCGCGCGGATCGTCGGAATAAGGAACGATTTTGTTTTCTTTGGCCACGAGGTCTTTTGCGGCTTGGGAAATAGTGGCGCTGCTGTCATTGGCCGCAGGCTCCGGCTGGGCGGTAGCAGCAGTTTGTGATGCGGTGAATTTTCGTGCCGTTACGGAATTAGACGACGGTGTGGCGGTGATGAAATTGATTGTGGACATGTCGCGTCTCCCCGGTTTGAGCAGTTCATTTTAGAAACAAGCGGTTCGATTCTCGACGCTTCCACAACCCGATAGCAACCTATCAACCCTGATAGGTTTTGCAATTTCAGGCTTGACGCAAACGGGAGTTCTCTCGATGCCTCGGCCTACGGCATCGATGCGGTTACGTCGGATTAATGATTCCCATCCGGATTGCCTTGGCCTCTGCATGGCGGCGGGTGGTGGTGCCGAATTTGCGGCGTATGTTGGCGAAGTGGAAGTTCACGGTCGCTTCCGAGCAGCGCAGTATTTGAGCGATATCCCACGAGCTTTTTCCCGATGCGCTCCACTTGAGGCATTCGAGTTCGCGTCGCGTCAACTCGACCGTTTCATTCGGGGCCATTGCAGGCTTGATGAACTGGCGCGATGTTTCGAAGATGAAATCCCGGAAGCACGACAGTTCGGGAATGCTGTAAAGAATATCTTTTCTGGCGCGTTTGTCCGGGTTCGTGTCGGACACGAAACAGAGTATGCCGAGTTCTCCGCCGCAGCCGTGTATCGGTAACGTAACGCCGGAGCGGATCGTATAGCTGCAAGCTTCCTCGTATAACTCTTTTTGTTTGCGCGAGGCAAAAATATCCGGCGACCAAATCAGCGGGGTCGATTTTTCAATGCAATGAGATACGACCGGGTCGATATAGCCCATTTTTTCGTCGTCGTATTTCTTGCGCCATGTCGGGGAATAATTGCTGTGAAAAAAGGCATTCCCGGCTTCCATCGGAGTGTTGTGATCAGGCAAGATCGCCAGCAAGGTGCGTTCGTAGCCGAGATCTTTGCCCAGGCTGAAAATGCGGTCGCGCCAACCTTCTATCGTGGTGTAGTTTGTAAGGTCTGCGAATTTCTCAATGGATTTCACGCGACATCCTTCCCTGATGTTTGTGGTGATCTTGACCGCTTGCACCGTACCTGCCCGCCGTTGTTCGGTCAATATGCCGAAAGGCCTAGATAATTCGGCCTAATAGTTTGGCGTGGCCTTCATCTTGCTTGTTATCATTGCATCACTTCCTTGTGATGGAGTCGATGATGAGTATCTGTACATTGCGCGGCCATGTTGCCTTAGTTGCGATGTTGTTTGGTTTTGTGAGTACGCCGGCGTGCGCCGGCGAGGTGCGCGCGGCGGTGGCGTCGAATTTCTCCGCACCGATGGAGCGCATCGTCGTGCTGTTCCAGCAGGAGAGCGGGCATACGGTGAAGGTCAGCCTCGGTTCCAGCGGCAAGTTCTATACGCAGATCAAGGGCGGCGCGCCGTTCGATGTGTTCCTCTCCGCGGACGAGGCGATCCCGAAGCGCCTGGAACAGGAGGGGCTGGCGGTCGGCGGCTCGCGCTTCGTTTATGCGCTGGGCAGGCTGGCGCTGTGGAGTGCGCAGCCGGGTTTCGTGGATGCGAAGGGTTCGGTGCTGAACAGGAACGGCTACAACAGGCTGGCCATCGCCGATCCCAGGCTTGCGCCTTATGGCATCGCGGCGAAAGAGACGCTGGAAAAGCTGACGATGTGGAACGCGATGCAGCGCAAGCTGGTGAAGGGCGAGAACATCACGCAGACTTGGCAGTTCGTCGCGACCGAGAACGCCGAGCTGGGTTTCGTCGCGCTGTCGCAGATCATGCATGACGGCAAGGTGAGCGAGGGCTCGTGGTGGCTGGTGCCGGCCGAGATGCACAAGCCTATACGCCAGAGCGCGGTGCTGTTGTCTGGCGCAAAGGATCAGGCTGCGTCGCGGGTGTTTCTCGCGTTCCTGAAGAGCGAGAAAGCGGCGGCAGTGATGCGCGGGTTCGGTTACGAATTGCCTTGAATCAGAAAAATCATCTATCCGCAGATTAAATAGATTACGCAAGATTAAAGAATCCATATCGAAAATGCCTCTTGTCTTTAAATCTGCGTGAATCTGTGTAATCTGCGGACACCATCATCGACTGACATGAAAACAACATGCCCGTACTAGACCCCAACGACCTGCAAGCCATCTGGCTGACGCTCAAGCTGGCGAGCGTCACGACCTTCTTGCTGCTGCTGATCGCCACGCCGCTGGCCTGGTGGCTGGCGCACAGCCGTCGCTGGTACAAGGGACTGGTATCGGCGGTGGTGGCGTTACCGCTGGTGTTGCCGCCGACGGTGCTGGGCTTCTACCTGCTGCTGCTGATGGGGCCGCAGGGTACGGTGGGCGAATTGACCCGCGCGCTCAACCTCGGCACCTTGCCGTTCACCTTCGCCGGACTGGTGGTCGGCTCGGTGCTGTTCTCGCTGCCTTTCGCGGTGCAGCCGATCCAGAACGCGTTCGAATCAATCGGCCAGCGTCCGCTGGAAGTCGCGGCGACCCTGCGCGCGAGCGCGTGGGATCGTTTCGTCAGCGTGGCGTTGCCGCTGGCGCGCCCCGGTTTCCTCACCGCGATCATCCTCGCGTTCGCGCACACGGTCGGCGAGTTCGGCGTGGTGCTGATGCTGGGCGGCAACATCGACGGCGAGACGCGCGTGCTCTCGGTCGCGATCTACAGCCATGTCGAGGCGATGGAATACGGCGCGGCGCATGTGCTCGCTGGCGGTATGGTGCTGTTCTCGTTCATCGTGCTGCTCGGCTTGTATCTCGCAAGCGGCAAGTCGTGGCGGGTGACCCGATGAGCGGGAAACAGGCGAGCTGGATGCGCGTGCATTTCAAGATGCAGCGGGACGGCTTCGAGCTGGATGCCGCGTTCAGCGCGCCGCCGGTCGGCGTCACCGCGCTGTTCGGCCCTTCCGGCTCCGGCAAGACCACGTTGCTGCGCTGCATCGCGGGGCTGGAGCGCACGCAGGGCTGGCTGCATGTGAACGGCGAGCTGTGGCAGGACGAGCAGACCTTCATGCCGGTGCACCGGAGGCCGCTGGGCTATGTGTTTCAGGAGGCCAGCCTGTTCCCGCATCTGTCGGTGCGCGCCAATCTGGAATACGGCTACAAGCGCATCGCGCCATCCGACCGCAAGGTACAACTCGATCAGGTGGTGGAATGGCTGGGGCTGTCGCACCTGATCGAGCGCAACGATCCGGCGCAACTCTCGGGCGGCGAACGCCAGCGCGTCGCCATCGGCCGCGCGTTGCTCACCAGCCCGCGCATCCTGCTGATGGACGAGCCGCTGTCCGCGCTCGACACGACCAGCAAGCAGGAGATACTGCCGTATCTGGAACGGCTGCATCGCGAACTGAACATCCCCGTGCTCTACGTCAGCCACGCGCTGGACGAGGTCGCGCGGCTGGCCGACCATCTGGTGCTGCTGGAAAAAGGCCGCGTGATCGCCAGCGGTGCGCTCGGCGAAACGCTCGCGCGGCTCGACCTGCCGACCGCGCATTTCGACGATGCGGGCACGGTGATAGTGGCGGAAGTGGCGCGGCACGATGAGGCCTATCACCTCACGCAACTGGACTTTCCCGGCGGCAACCTGTGGGTGGGCCGGGTGGACCAGCCGTTCGGTACTAGCGTGCGCGCCCGCGTGCTGGCGCGCGACGTGAGCATCGCCACGCAAGTGCCGGAAGGCACCAGCATCAACAACATCCTGAACGCACGGATTGAAGAGATACGCGACGAGGGACCGGACAAGGTGATCGTGCGCATGAAAGTGGGCGAGGCGCAGATGCTGCTGTCGCGCATCACCCGCCGCTCGCGCGATCACCTCGGTTTGGTCGCGGGCATGTATGTGTGCGCGCAGGTGAAGAGCGTGGCGCTGATGTAGGGGGAGGGCACGGCACGCCGTGCCCCTACAAGAATCATGCAGGGTGGGCGCGTTTTGTGCCCAAAACCGTGCCCGCCCTGCTTAGTTTTCTTTCGCGGGTAGCGGCAGCTGGATTTCCATTTCAAGCGCGGCGATTCCGAGATTCACGGAGGCTTTCAGCGAAGACGGGTGTTCCGCCAGTGGCCGGGACTTGAGCTCATCCAGCGCGATTTCGAGGATGCTGTACATCTGTGCCGTCGAGGCGCGAACGGCTTTTTCGTTGAGTGTTTCGGTCATGCTGGATGCACTATGCGCCAGCGACTCGACGCCGCCTTTGACGGAAGTGGCAACACCCTCTACGGCGTCGCCGGCCTTGGTCGCGACTTGCGCGCCGATCCCCTTGATTTTTTCCAGCATGAATGCGGCTCCTGTGGTTGATAGGTCAGAATTGGTTCATGGGCGGTTGGCTATAAAGCCAGCTACCATGCGAGCGATCAGAGGTTCGCACCGTACCCGTCCACCGCTATCCGGTCAACATGTCCGGTCCATATGGATTTTGCTGGCCTTCATCTTGCTGGTTTGCAGACTCGTTACGAAAAGGAGTGCGACTTGGATTCGAATGACAACATCAGTATCGATTTCGCCGCTGGCGACGATCTGCCGCAACTCGCCGATCTGCTTGCCGAGCTATTCACGCTGGAGAGCGACTTCCAGCCCGAGCGCGACAAGCAGTTGCGCGGTTTGCGTTTGATACTCGATAACCCCGAATTGGGCAGGCTGTTCGTGCTGCGAATCGACGGACAAGTTGCGGGCATGGCGAATGCGCTCGTCACCGTCAGCACCGCGGAAGGCGGGCGCGTGCTGCTGCTCGAAGATGTGATCGTCAGCCGTGAACATCGCGGCGGCGGATACGGGCGGCGGCTGGTCGAACATGTGCTGGACTGGGCGCACGAACAGGGCATGACGCGCGTCACTCTGCTGGCCGATCGTGACAACCATGCCGCGCTGGATTTCTACCGCAGGCTCGGTTTCGAAACTTCGCATATGACGGTGTTGCGTAAACAGATGTAGGGTGGGCACGTTTTTTGTGCCCACGCTGTTGCTGAGCCTGTTCTCGCGTGGGCACAAAAACGTGCCCACCCTACGATAACTGCGAAAAGATTTGTAGGATGGGTTGAGCCCTTCGACTAGCTCAGGACAGGCTTCGCGATACCCATCACCGTTGATATTCGCAGTGCCATGTTGGGTATCGCTACGCTCAACCCAACCTACGATACCTGCCGTCCTTATGACTCCAGAAAACTCCGATGCAGCCGCTCCGGCGAGATAACGACGATCATCCCGCTCTGGGGATTGTTGGGTTCCGGTTTGACCAGGCTTTCCGACAGGGTGCTGCCGGCGAGCATGCCGGAGATTTTTTCGATGCGCTCCGCCGGGATCTCCGGAATTTCGCCGAGCTCGTCCACCATCACGCCCAGCAATACGCCGGGCTTGAGTTCGATCACGACGATCTGCGGGTCGCCGCCGTGGGCGCGCTGCAGGTCGGATTGGCCCAGCATGCCCCATAGCGCGACGATGGGGATCAGGGTTTCCCGGAACATCAGGTAGCCCAGCATGTTCTCGCCCGAGCCGGGCACGCTGGTGACGCCCTTGATGTCCACGGCTTCCACGACATGGCGCGACTCGATGCCCAGCCAGTGGTTGTCCACGTAGAAGGTAGCGATCTCCACCGTGTCGCCGTTGTTTTCCGCCTTGCCGTTGCTGCGCTGCAATCGGTTGCGCGTCGCGCTCGCGGCGTTGTGCCGTTCTTCGCGGGGTTTCTCGCCCAGCGGCGTGAGCACCAGCGCGACCACGTCGTTGCGGTAGGCGTCCTCCTCGCTCTTGTATTCGCGGTAGCCCTTGGAGACGCTCGCGCCTACGGCGTAATAGTGGCCGTTGTAGACGGCGATGCCGGAATGGCTGTGGCCGTTGTTCAGGCGGAAATACTGTTCGTCGATCTCCAGCGTGTCGCCCGGATGCAGGCTGTCCAGCGTGGAGGCGAGCACGCGGCGGTTGCGTTCGGCGAATACGCCGAAGCAGCCGGGCGGCACCTCGCCCTTTTCGTCGCGCGGCAGCGCGTCGTTCAGCATCGCGTCGAATTGCGGCGCGGAATCGAACACGATGCCGATGCCGCCGACGACCTTGCCGCTGTCGGCGGAATCGAACACCGCCGCCGCGTAGATGTAGGTGTGCAGGCCCTGATACAGCGGCGTGGCGGCGAAGGGCGACACCGCGTAATCCTGGCTGTCGGTCAGCTGCAGGGTCTGGCGCACCCAGTCCTCGCCCAGTTGCTGGCCGCAGCAATCGCGGTAGCGCGGGTTGGATACGGCGACGACAACGCCCGTGCGGTCGAACAGCACGAGGTTGTCGTAGACGGTGTACAGGCTGTTGATGTGGGTCAGCGTTCCGGTCACCTGCTTGCGCGCGGTCTCGGTTATCGCGGGGGCGGCGAGGATGTTGCGGAACACCGGGGCCAGCGCCCACCAGCGGCAGTCGTTGGCGCGCTCGTACAGGTTGCGATCCATGATGTCTATCGCCAGCGCCGCCTGGAACTGGCTGTCTTGCAGGATGGACGAGACCACCATCTGGTGCAGGTTGCCGATGGAGCATTCGAACACGTTCTGCGTCTTCTGCCCGGTGTTGCTGATCTCCCACAGCAGCACCTTGGAGAAGGCCGGGTTCATCGCCTGGCGGTCGTTGCCGCGCTGGCTGACGTTGCCGTTCCACACCGAGCGGTTGAGCCCGCGCTGGATGCAGGCGGCCTGCGCCGGAATCTCGCGCAGGGCGCTGCCGAACAGGTTGGGGTTGCTCATCACTGCGTGCAATGCGCCGGCGGGAATGTCGCTCATGTTGAGACTCGCATCATGCTCGAACGCATGATCCAGCGGCAGCATCACCTGCCCGTACCAGCCCGGCCCCATATAACCCTGATAGCCCTGCGTGGCCCGGGTGACGGCGAGGTATTCGCGCCCGGCGGCACGCACGACCTTCCAGTCGCCGTCGAGCGCCATTGCGAGTTTCGCGCCGACCGGGATGTGCCAGTGGTCGCTGCTGGCGATGACGCTGCCTTCAGGGTCGAGCAGGGTGATCGCGCTCCAGTCGTGCTGGCCGGACAGGTTGGCGAAGATGCGCTCGGTCTCGTTGGCGAAGCGGAAATTCAGGCACAGCACGCCGAGATTCTTGCCCTGTTCGTCAACCACGCGGCAGGAGTAGATCAGCGCGGCATCCTGCCGCGGCGCGAGATCGCTCTTGCGGAAGGTCTCGACATAGGCGGCATTGGTCGCGAGCGACTCGCGGATCAGCGGGTCGCTGCTGTGCGTCACATGGTTGTGCTCGTCGAGCTGCAGCAGCACGTTGCCGTCGGTGTCCAGCAGCAGGATGTTGGAATAGACCGAATACTTGCGCGCGTATTCGCGGAAGTGCGCCAGCAGCAGCGCATTCCGTTTCGACAGGTCGGTGCCGACAGCCGGATTCCTCACGCCCTGGGCGTATTGTTGCGATGCGCTTTCCTTCAGGTAATCGCGCACCATGCCGTCCATCGCGAGGAAGCCGATGTCGGCGGTGCGCTCGAACAGGTTGCGGATCATGATGTCCACCGCCACCTGCGCCTTGGACTTCATCGCCAGCACGGTCTTCTTCAGCGTCTCGCGGCCCAGGTGGTTGAGCAGGCTGCCGGTCAGTTGCTGGAAGGCGCCGCGCGTCTCCGACATATCGGCGCCAGTGCCCGAGAGGTAGCCCAGCAGCGTCAGGTTGTCCCACACGGTTTGCAGACTTTGCAGGCTTTCGCGGTATTCCTCGACCCGGCCCATGCGCCCGATCAGGCCGTGCAATTCGTCGTCGACTTCTGCTCCCTTGTAGCTGACCATAGAACCTCCCTGTTTTTTATCCCGACATGCTGCGCAAGCGACCTCCGGATGAATCGACTAGATGAACGCAATAACCATGCCATTGCCGGTATCATGATTGCCGACAATTATTTCCTGCAATAACAGCCTGTTAATCGACAAGATGCATGGCGACAAGCGTGATCCGGACAAGGCTTGTGGGCTTTGCGACATTGGCCGCACGGGGATTGTCGGTTTGGCGCTATGGCGAAGATGGGCGAGGGCATTAAGTACAGAAAATCAAGCAAATGCAGAATGCCGGAGAGATGGCACGGGGGTTGCTCATTCCCTGCATATGATTTTGTGGAGCAGTGAAAGAACATGACGGAACGTCACTCGGGGGCGTCGCCGTTGAGCGAGGTTGTGCTGGCCGACTGTACGGCGTGTCCGCATCGCGCGCTGTTGGCGGAAGGGCATTGCGTGCCGGGCGACATCTGCCTGATGGCGAACAGCGGGCGGCAGATCGACCGTTTCATGCGGTGCAACCCGCAGTTCGCCGAAGCCAATCTGGCCGACGGCTTCTGGGAACGCCGCGCCATCGCCGCGCGCTATGCGCCGCTGGACGTGTTGCGCGCGATGCCTCGCGACGAAGACGAAGTGGTGCGCCGCGTGGTGGCGAGTCGCTTGCCGGTGGACGAACTGGACGATTACCTGCACGATAGCGACCGCGAAGTGCGCATGACCGTGGCCAACCGCCTCCCGCCGGAGCGGCTGAGCGCACTGATAGTCGATACGGATTATCTGGTGCGGCTGCAGGTGGCGAAGCGTTTGCCGCACGGCCAGTTGCCGCGCATGGCGCAGGACGACGACCGCGAGGTGCGCAAGGAAGTGGCGCGCCGCCTGCCGCCGTTCGCGCTGGGGCGCATGGCGCAGGACGAGGATGCCGAAGTGCGGCGCATCGTCGCCGAACGCATGCTGCCGGACGATGCGGCGAAGATGTTGCATGACGAAGACTGGGTGGTGCGCTTGCTGGCGGCGCAACACGCGCCGCTGGTAGCCATCGCCGAACTGGTGGACGATGCCGAGCCGGATGTGCGCGCCGCGGTGCGGCAACGATTGAACGACTTTCTGAACGAGGAACACGAATGAGCCTGTATACGCCCGACGAAACCGCGCTGCGCGACCTCGCCGCAGAGATCGAGTCCATCCCGCCGCGCCCGCACCATGCCGCGCTGCTGGAGATCGCGAACCGCATCCGTCCCGGCTGCACCTTCCGCTATGCGCTGAGTCGCGGCGGCTGGTACCGGCCCGGCGGCGTGATCGCGCCCGACGGCGTACGCATCGCCGACAATCTCGAAGCCTGGGCTCGCGCCGAACTGGAATCCTGCGGCGGCGATATGCACGAACTGGCCGAGCGTTATGCCGACAGCGGCCTGCTGGTGACGCGCCACAGCGGGCGCAGCCATTATTTCGTCGCGGCCTACGGTCCCGCGCCGGCGGACGTATTGCAACTCGAAGTCGAAGAGTTGCAGGAGATACTGGATCGCAACCTGATCGACCAGGACGCCTGGCCGGAAGACCTGCAGGAACTCACCGAGCCGGTCGCGCCGGCATTGCTCGACGCCCAGGCAGTCGGCGCGCCGCGTTACCGTTTCCGTCGTTTGGTCGACCTGAGTCAGATCGTCGGCAAGCCATTGTCTGCGGAAGGCTACGCCGCCGGCCTGCCGCGCATGCTGTTCGAGTGGATGCGCAGCAGCGCGGCGAACCGGGGGCATTTCAGCGACCACTGGCTGTTTGCATTGCGCGAACATCAGGACCGTTACCGCAATCAGGTGACCTCGGTCACGCCGGTGTCGTGCCATGCGCGCAAACTCAAGCCGTTCCAGTGGAATATCGAGTTGAGCGGCGTGGACATGTCTGCGCAATTGCAAGATTTTGATCGTGCCGCCGGCTATCCGGGCGCCTGGTACTTCCACCTCGTCGCGGGAACCATTACTCCGCCCAAGGTGGCTTACGCCGTCGTGCGCGATCTGGATAATGGATTCCGCTATCTGCCCGATGCCGAGGCCGCGTTGGTCAGAAGCTGGGTGGCTGCGCCGTATTCGGTGTAGCCTTTTTCGTTCCCTGTGTCCGGCCTATATATTTTGAAAAATATATAGGCCTTTTTTCTGCTTGAAGCAGTGTAGGGGGCGGGCTAGGATGCGGGCCGATGTATTCGGAACACAGAAGGTCGATCATGAAAACACTATTGATAACCGGCGCCAACCGCGGCATCGGGCTGGAATTCTGCAAGCAATATGCGGCGGCTGGCTGGCGTGTTCTGGCTTGTTGCCGCGATCCCGGCAAGGCGGATGCGCTCAATAAACTGGCGGCCCGTTATCCCGACCTGATCAAGCTCCACGCCCTCGACGTCACCAACCATGCGCAGATCGAGCAACTTGCGCGGACGCTGTCCGATGAGGCGATAGACCTGCTCATCAACAATGCAGGCATCTATCCGGCTGCGGATAAACGCGGTTTCGGCCACACCGACTATGCGGAATGGATGGCCGCATTCAACATCAACACCATGGCCCCGCTGAAGATGGTCGAAGCGTTCGTCGAACAGATTGCGCGCAGCAAACTCAAGCTCATCGTCACCCTCACCAGCCAGATGGGCAGCATAGACGACAACGGCAGCGGCGGGAGCTACCTGTATCGCAGCAGCAAGGCGGCGGCCAACATGGTGGTCAAAAGCCTGGCCGTGGACCTGAAAGAAAAAGGCATCACCTCCGTGGCCTTCAACCCCGGCTGGGTCAAGACCGACATGGGCGGCCCCAATGCCATGATCCCGGTCGAGCAAAGCGTGACCGACATGCGCAAGGTCATAGCCGGCCTCACCCCGGCGGACACGGGCAAATTCATCGGCAATGACGGGCGGGTGATTCCCTGGTGAGGGTTGCGGCTGAGGGAAGGTCTGTATATTCTGGCATATAGGCGAGAAGGGGCTTTGCTGATAATCTTCGGCGTGAATGAGGAAATAAATCGACTCCGGTACCTAGAGAATTACGAACCCACTTTCAGAAAGAGATTGCCATGCCGATCTTGTCAGTGTTCTTTGGCATCATAGTCCGCATGTGGCACGACGATCATCCGCCACCCCACATCCACGTGGAATATCAAGGGTTCGAAGCGCTGGTGAATATGCAGACAGGCGAGGTGAGCGAAGGAAAGTTGCCCAACAAGGCCGCCGCCATCGTCAAGGAGTGGTGTTTGCGGCATCAGGCGGAATTACTTGCCAATTGGGAGCATGGACAGCGCTTCGAACCCATGGAGCGCATACCGGGAGCAGATCAAGATGATTAAATTGACTGAAGCACGTTATCTGGGCGATTTCCAGGTCGCTTTGAATTTTTCCAACAGACAAGAAGGGGTGTTCGACGGGCGCATGCTGTTGCAGCGCAGCGGCCCGCTGCTCGAACCACTCAGAACTGAGGCTTATTTCCGCCGTCTGTTCGTTGATGCGGGCGCGCTGTGCTGGCCGAATGGACTGGAGCTTTCGCCTGCGAGGCTATATGAGATGTGCAAAAAGCTGGAGAGCGTGGGCTGATCTCTGGAAGTATCAGAACAAGTCTTTCAGATTTTCTGGAAATTAATTCGAGCCTGACCCGTTTAATCCCTGGCTGGTGATACTTTGGTGAGGATTGCGGCGGAGGCATAGCTCCCGGAGGGGAAGATCCATATCGTATTGCGGGAGGCCTCATTGATTTCCGGGATTGCCATAAGACCATTAAAAGACTATATTTGGTTCGAATAATCCGGGGAATGAAACCATGCGCTCAACCAACATCAAACCCATCAGCTACCTCAAAGCCAACGCCGCCGAAGTGTTGCAAGAACTGGCCGAAAAGCGAGAGCCATATCTGATTACGCAAAACGGCGAAGCCAAAGCCGTCATACAAGACATCGCTTCTTACGAAAACACCCAGGAAACGCTGGCTCTGCTCAAGTTGCTGGCACTGGGCAACCAGGAGATCGAAGCAGGAAAAGTCACCCCGGTGGCCGAAGTGGTGCGTCGCCTTAGAGCCAGAAAGACCGTAGCGGCATGAGCTTCAAAGTCTTGCTCACGCGCGGTGCCGAGCGCGACCTGGAGAGCATTTACGACTACATCGCCGAGTACGATAGCCAGGAGAATGCCAACTACGTGCTGGACAAACTGCTGGAAGTCGTTGCGACATTGGCCACTTTCCCCGAGCGCGGCACCCACCCAAAAGAACTCATCGCACTGGGCATACGCGAATATCGCCAGGCGCATTTCAAACCCTATCGCCTCATCTATCGGGTGAGCGGAAAACAGGTATTCATTTACATCATCGCGGACGGACGGCGCGACATGCAGGCACTGTTGTCGCGCAGGATGCTGGGCGTATAGCTATTGTGGCCGGGAACTGGAGTGCATGACGGTCTTGGTGAAGGTCTAATCGTTTGGCATATAGGCGAGAAGGGGCTTTGCTGCTAGGCTTCGGGGCGTTGGATGGTGCTGGGGCAGAAAAGTATTCCGAACCTGACCCCAATAATTTCAGAATATTCATAACGGGGTAACAAATGAAAAGCTATGACTCGCGAACCTATAGTATTAACGACTTTGTGGAATGGGACGCAGCTAAGCAACTTGAACTAAACCCAAAGTTTCAGCGTAGACCTGTCTGGACTGAAAAAGCCAAATCATTTCTCATAGATACCGTCTTGCGAGGGAAGCCGATGCCTAAGGTTTTCATCCGCCAGAAAATTAATGTAACGACTAAATCCTCAATCCGTGAGGTTGTTGATGGCCAGCAGCGTTTGAGAACGATCTTGTCTTTTATTAAGGATGGTTTCACTGTTAATAAGCGACAAAATCAACAATATGGTGGAGTTCTTTTCAGCCAGTTACCGGAAGAAATTCAAGGACAGGTTTTGGCCTACGAGGTATCAGTAGACTTGCTAATTAATCTGCCTGATTCTGAAATTCTAGACATATTCAGCCGTTTGAATTCATATGCAGTTGTTCTTAATGAACAAGAAAAAATCAATGCGGATCACTTCAGCCCATTCAAGACACTCGCCGATAAAATAGGCCATAAATATAACGAGTATTGGACTGAGCAGGGCATTCTGACATCAAAACAAATTGTTCGGATGCTCGAAGTAAACTTGGTTGCGGATATTCTGATTGCCTCATTAGAAGGAATTAAGTCGAAGAAACAAGTAAAGAAATACTACGATCAATATGAGTCAGTATTCGAACATGACCCTGAAATACTGGAGGATCGTTTTGAAAGAGTCGTAGCAAAAATTGCTGAAATATACCCTGAGGGCCTCTCCGATACGGAGTTTCGGCGTCCGCATTTGTACTATTCGTTGTTTACAACAGTAGCCCACAGACTTCTTGGAATTAAGTCGTTGCCAGCTGAATTCAAAGGAGTAATGGAACCGATTGGAGCCCTTAGAAATAAGCTGGAACGAGTAGATCAAATATTTGCCGAGACAGATGTAGAGCACCTCAGTAAAATTGAACAGCAATTTCTTTCGGACTGTCGACGTGCAACTACTGATGAAAAAGTACGAAATCGGCGCAGTGAATTCCTTCTGAAATTAACTGCTTAAGGTGATTTGTGTCGCTCACCATTACACTGGCTGAATGGCAGGCTCGCGCTGTTCAGTGCGATAGTCTTATTTCGAATGCACATAAGATGGACGTCAATACTGGCGCGCCAATCCTTCCCGCCCTTGATAAAGAACAAATTACGATAGCCGCGTTCTTAAATCTTTTTATTGCGTGGGAAGGTTTTTTGGAGGATGCGATGACGAAACTAATGTCAGGCTCTCCGACTATCTCAGGTAAATTTCCCACGCGCTATGTTATTCCGCCAACGCAAGTTGCAGCCAAAGAGTTAGTTATTGGAAACAACAAATATTTTGACTATGCGAATATTGACTTCGTTAAACGCTTAACAAAGATGTATTTTGATAGTGGCTATCCATTCGAGCCACACTTGAGTTCTATTTCTTCAGACTTAGCCGATCTAAGAACAATGCGTAATGCGTCAGCTCATATTACTTCTACCACTCAAAGAGCTTTGGAGGCACTTGCACAACGTATTTTTGTTACTCCCAGACCCGGAATTACTTTATATCAACTACTCACAGCAGTTCATCCGCACTCGCCATCAGGTCAAACTGTTTTTTCTGAATCAAAAGATAAGCTCCTTGTTGCAGCCGGCCTGATTGCAAATGGTTAAACATGGAACAATTGCACCGGGCTAAAGGGGCCGGGCTCGAATTAAATCTTGAGATGGGACGCTAAGTAGAAGATACCGGAGTCGATTTGTTTTTGAAGTGATGGTCGCGCGATAGTCAAAGCAGCCATCGCCGGTACAATGACAGTCATCCCATCGAGAGCGCTCCGCTCATGTCATGCACCATGCACAATGAATTCGATCGCGTCATTCCGCGCGCCGGCACGGCCAGCCTGAAATACGACGCGCGCCGCGAGGTGTTCGGCCGTGAGGATGTCATTCCGCTGTGGGTGGCCGACATGGATTTCGCGGCGCCGGACGCGGTGCAGCGCGCGCTGATGCAACGCGCCGCGCATCCGGTGTTCGGTTACACCGTGCATCCCGAATCGATGTACGAGGCGCTGATGCACTGGCTGGCCACGCGCCACGGCTGGCACATCGAACGTGAGTCCATCCTGTTCTGTCCCGGCGTGGTGCCCTCGCTGCATGCCTGCATCATGGCGCTCAGCCGGCCCGGCGACGGCGTGATCGTGCAGCCGCCGGTGTACGCGCCGTTCCTGTCCGCGCCGGAAACCTGCGGGCGCAGGCTGCTGCTCAATCCGCTCAGGCTGGAAGAGGGAAGATACGAGTTCGATCTGAGTGATCTCGAACGCTGCGCGGAGGCAGGCGGGCGCCTGCTGATCCTGTGTTCGCCGCATAACCCGGTCGGTCGCGTGTGGCGGCGCGAAGAATTGCAGGCGCTGCTGGAGGTATGCGAAAGGCACGGCATCATCGTGGTCTCGGACGAGATCCACGCCGACCTGGTCTATCCCGGCATGCGCCATCTGCCGCTGGCCACGCTGAACGACAGGGTGAACATCGTCACCGCGGTCGCGCCCAGCAAGACGTTCAACATCCCCGGCCTCGGCTTGTCCGCGCTCATCGTGCCGCAGCCGGCGGATCGCGCCGCGATTGGTCAGGCGTTCGGCACGCTGCATGTCAGCGCCAGCAACCCGTTCAGCATCGCGGCGTTCGAAGCGGCCTATCGCGAAGGCGCGCCGTGGCTGGATGCGCTGCTGGACTATCTGGTCGGCACGCGCGACATGGTGCGCGAATTCCTGCAGCAGCAGCTGCCCGCAATCAGGTTGATCGAGCCGGAAGGGACTTATCTGCTGTGGCTGGATTGCCGCGAGCTTGGGATGGGCGACAAGCAGCTCAGGGATTTCTTCGTGCAGCAGGCGGGCGTCGGCATGAGTCCGGGCACGCTGTTCGGCGAGCAGGGCAGCGGCTACATGCGCATGAACATCGGCGCGCCGCGCAGCGTCATCCGGCAGGCGTTGGAGAACATCGCCCGTGCCGAGCGGGCAAGGCGCTGAGGCGGGCTCCCATCTCTTGATTCGCCCTCAGGTAATGCACGTTGAACCAGCCGTTCCCATCGCTCCACACCGTCTCCGGCTGCCAGCCCGCCGCGCATGCCAGTCGCTGGAACTCCTGTGCGGTGTATTTGTAGGAGTTCTCGGTGTGTATGCTCTCGCCCGCATCGAACGTGAATGATTCCTTGCCCAGTCGTATCTCCTGCCGGCAGCGGCTGACCAGATGCATCTCGATGCGCCCCAGCGCCTCGTTGTAATACGCATGGTGGGCGAACTGCGTGGCATTGAGCTGCGCGCCCAGCTCGCGCTGCATGCGCGTCAGCAGGTTGAGGTTGAAGGCGGCAGTGTGTCCGGCCGCATCGTTGTAGGCCGCATGGAGCGTGTCGGGCGACTTCTTGCAGTCCACGCCGATCAGCAGCCCGCCGCCGGGTCCGACCAGCTTCGCCGCATGCCGCAATAGATGCACGGCGTTCCCCGGCGTGCAGTTGCCGATGGTGGAGCCGGGAAAGAACACCGCATGCCGCCGACCGGCATGGCGCTTCAGCGCATGCGCGTGCAGCCGGTGGTAGTCGGTGCACAGCGGCTGCATCTTCATCGACGGGAACATGTTCTGCAGGCGCTGCGTGCTTTTCAGCAGGTGCGGTTCGCAGATGTCGATGGGTACATACACCGCATCGTCGGCCAGGTGTTGCAACAGCAACGGCGTCTTGGTCGCGCTGCCGCTGCCCAGCTCGATCAGCACGCAGGACGCGCCTATCCTTGCGGCCATCTCCGCGCCGTGGCGTTCGAGGATGCCGGTCTCGGTGCGCGTCGGGTAATACTCCGGCGTGGTGCAGATCAGGTCGAACAGCTGCGAGCCGTGCGCGTCGTAGAAATATTTCGGCGGGATGGTCCTGGGGCGCCGGCGCAGGCCTGCGCGCACGCTGGCCAGGAAGTCGTCGTCTTCCTGCGCGGTTCGCGGTGTGGGCGATGCGTTTCTCATAGTACGTCCTCCGCCAGGCGCAGGCCGGAGAACATCCAGCGGTCCGCCGGCCGGAAGAAGTTGCGGTAGCTGGCGCGCGCATGGTCCTGCGCGGTGACGCAGCTTCCGCCGCGCAGCACCATCTGGTCGCTCATGAACTTGCCGTTGTATTCGCCCAGCGTGCCGGGCAGCGGCCGGAATCCGGGGTAGGGCAGGTAGGCGCTGCGCGTCCACTCCCACAGGTCGCCGTGCAGTTGAGTCAGTCCGTTTTCTTGCGCGGGGAGCGGCATATACAGGCCGTCGTCGAGGAAGTTGCCGGCGACGGCCTGCGCGCCGGCGACATGTTCCCATTCCGCCTCGGTCGGCAGCCGCTTGTCCACCCAGCGCGCATAGGCGTCCGCCTCGTAATAGCTCAGGTGCGACACCGGCTCGTCCGGGCGCAAGTCATGCGCGCCGCTCAGGTCGAAGTGCAGCCAGTCGCGGCCTTCCCTGTACCAGTACAGCGGCGCCTGCCAGCGCCGTTCCCTGAGCGTGCGCCAGCCGTCGGACAGCCACAGCTCGACACGCGAATAAGCGCCGTCGTCGACGAAGGTCAGGTATTCCGCATTGCTAACCAGCCGCGTGCCGAGACGGAAATCCTGCAAATATGTTTTGTGTCTCGGCCGCTCGTTGTCGTAGGCGAAGCCGTCGCCGTCGTGGCCGATCTCCACGATGCCGCCGGCGAATTCCTGCCAGCCCATGGCCGGCGGTTCGACAGAAGAGAGAGGCGACACATTGTGGTACGCCGGCTGCAAAGGGTTGATGGAGAAGTTGTAGAGGGTGTCCATCAGCAGCAGTTCCTGATGCTGGGTCTCGTGTTCGATGCCGAGCTGCAGCCTCTGCCGGATGTCGTCCGCATGCTGTTCCGGCGGCTGCGCCAGCAGTTCCAGCAGCGCGGCATCGACATGGCGGCGATAGCGGTATATCTCGCCCACCGTCGGGCGCGACAGCATGCCGCGCTGCGGGCGCGGGAAGAAGCTGCCCGCGGTCTCGTAATAGGAATTGAACAGGTGCGCGTATTCCTCGCGCAACATGCGGTACTGCGGCGCATAGGGCGCGAGGATGAAGGTCTCGAAGAACCAGGTGACATGCGCCAGATGCCACTTGGGCGGACTCGCGTTCTCCATCGCCTGGATGCAGTAGTCCTCGATCTCCAGCGGTGCGCACAGCGCTTCCGTACGCGCGCGCACAGTCCGGTAACGCTGGATCAATGCGGCATCGTTCATCGTCACGTCATTCCTCCACTGTGACGCCGTGCCAGAACGCGACGTGGTCCTTGATGCGGGCCGCCAAGACAGAAGGCTCCGGGTAATACCATGCGGCATCCTCGTTCACCTTGCCGCCGACCACCACGTGGTAGTAGCTGGCTACACCCTTCCAGAAGCAATGCGTGTGCGTATCGCTGGGTTGCAGGAACTCGCGTTTTACCGCGCCGGGCGGGAAATAGACGTTCCCCTCCACGCGATGGATATCGCTGAGGGGAGCTTCTGCGATGACCTGGTTGTTCCAGATTGCCTTGGGCATGTCGTTCTTCCTGGAGTGCGCGACGGACATGAAGGATTGCGCTACGAAGGTTGTTCGGTCAATACAGCAAAGACCTTACAGCCATATCCATGAGGTTGCGATAAGTTGCCCACGATGCAGGGAACCGAAAGGCTGAACGACTAATCGATACGTAACCAACCGATAAACCTCCCAGGAGGCGGCCATGATCAAGAGACTCTTAGTATTGCTGGCGCTGCTGTTCCCGCTGTTCGCCCATGCCGTCGGCGAGCCCTACACGCAAGACAAGCTGGACGCGCTGAACCGGTCCGGCAAGCCAGTGCTGGTGTTCATCCATGCCGACTGGTGCCCGACCTGCCGCGCGCAGGATGCCGTGCTGGAGAAGCTGCTGCCGAGCGACGAGTTCAAGGCCATCACCACGCTGCGCGTCGATTTCGATACGCAGAAGCCGGTGGTCAAGGCGTTCGGCGTGCGCTACCAGAGCACGCTCATCGTGTTCAAGGGCGGCCGTGAAGTCGCGCGGGTGACCGGCGAGACGGATCGCGATCGCCTCGCCGATCTGCTGCGCAAGGCGCTGTAGGCGGCGCGATGGAATTGACCGCAAGCAGCTACGGCCTGTCGTTGCTGGCCGGCGTGTTGTCCACGCTGTCGCCCTGCGTGCTGCCGCTGGCACCCATCCTGATGGGCTCGGCGGCCGGCGCCCATCGCCTCGGCCCCTACGCGCTGGTGGGCGGGCTGATGCTGTCGTTCACCGCGATCGGCGTCGGGCTGGGCTCGCTGGGCGGCAGCATCGGGCTGGAGCAGGACGCCTTGCGCATGGTCGGCGGCGGCCTGCTGATCCTGTTCGGTGCGCTGCTGGTCTCCGTCCGCCTGCAGGATTATTTCAGCGCGGCGGTGAGCCGGATGGGCATGGGGCAGGGCTGGCTGGCGCGCTACAACCTGGACGGACTGCACGGCCAGTTCCTGCTCGGCTTGTTGCTCGGCGTGGTGTGGAGCCCTTGCGTCGGCCCCACGCTGGGCGTGGCGATCACACTGGCCAGCCAAGGCGAGGCGCTGGCCCAGGTCGCCGCGGTGATGCTGGCGTTCAGCCTCGGTGCTGGCCTGCCGCTGCTTGCCATCGGCATGCTGTCGCGGCAGGCGCTGGGTCGCTGGCGCGGGCGCATGCTGGAAGCCGGGCAGAAGGCCAGGAAGCTGTTCGGCATCGCGCTGCTGTTGGCCGGCATCCTGGTGCTGACGGGGGCGGACAAAGGTTTCGAGAAATGGGCGCTGGACGCGATGCCGGACTGGATGGTGAATCTGACCACCCGGTATTAAAATTCGTCACACCGGCGGAGGCCGGTGTCCAGCGGTTTGAGAATACTGGATTCCGGTGTACAACTTGGCATCATCAGGGAAGATCAGCGATGGAAGATACCCCACTCAAGCGAATCAGAAACCTGATTGCCACTCGGGTAGGCTTGCTGGTGCGTGAGCAGGATGATGTGTTGCTGCGCAAGGTGGTCGCCGAGCGGGTGCAAGCGCTGAATCTTTCCGGTGCGGAGCAATACTGCCAGTTTCTGGGCTCGGATTTGGATATCCGGCGTGAGCGGGAAGCGCTCACCCTCCTGCTGAGTGCGGGTGAAACCTATTTTTTCCGCGACCGGGAACTGCATGTGCTGCTTCAGGACATCATCCTGCCGGAATTGCTCGAACGCCGGAAGGCGGAGCGCACATTGCGCATCTGGTGTGCCGCCTGTTCCAGCGGCGAGGAGGCCTATTCCCTGGCCATCCTGCTGGATGAGCTGATGGCTGACCAGTCCTCGTGGAATATTTTCATCCTCGGCACGGACATCAACCAGGGCTTCATTGAGCGGGCGCGGCAGGGGATTTACACCGAGTGGTCTTTCCGTGGCATGAGTGACGAGCGGCGGCAGCGCTTTTTCCATCTGCACAAAAACACATGGGTGCTGGCAGACTTCATCCGCAACAGGGTGACCTTTCTTACGGGTGACCTGGTGGCCGACAAGTTTCCGGATTTCGCCTCCGACCTGTACGGCATGGATCTGATCCTGTGCCGAAACATGTTCATATACATGGCGGACCAGATGGTTTTCCGCATCGCGGACAAGTTCACCGAGACGCTGGCCGAAGGCGGAATACTGATCACCGGTCACGGTGAACTGCATGCCCATCATCTGGGGAAACTGCGCACGCGGGTGTTTCCCGTGTCCATCGTTTATCAGAAAGTTTCGGCTTCTTTCTGCTTGCCAACCCCGGCGCCGCTTGCTGAGAAACCACATCCAGCACTGAAAAATTCGGCAGCGATATCGCCTGCCATACGCCCCCCTGCCGCGGCAACTCCGCCAGTGCCGCAGGCTGCAGCAGAGATATGCAAGGAAATGACCGGATCGGGAATCCATCAGGCCTGGCAATACGCAAACCAGGGCCAGCGAGACAAGGCCGCAAAGTCTTGCTGGGAATTGATTGAAAAAAATCCGTTGGTCGCGGAACCCCATTACCTGCTGGCCTTGCTCGCCCATGAGCGAGGAGAGTTCGCGGAGGCCAAAAGTCTGCTGAAAAAGGTTATTTATCTCGCCCCATCGTTTATCGCCGCCTACCTCGATCTTGGCGACCTGTATGCACGGGAAGGCGATGATGTGCGAGCAGGCAAGATGCGCGCGACTGCGCGTGATTTTCTGAAAGCACTGCCTACAGTGGACCCATCCGTCAAGACAGAAATCAGTCTAGTTTAAGCTTGCCTGTCCGTCCTTCTCGCAACTGCATGGCGTTGCCCCATTCTTGCTAAATTTGTCGACTATCCTTG
>Ga0209211_10003999_pt1 | contig 23430 bp, 30 predicted proteins | sample RifGroA2_FD_183992 | JGI IMG/M metagenome (GOLD analysis project Ga0209211, IMG submission 183992) | Groundwater microbial communities from Rifle, Colorado, USA - Groundwater A2 (SPAdes) (version 2) | ecosystem: Environmental > Aquatic > Deep subsurface > Groundwater | place: Rifle, Colorado...
GAAGTCATTCCGCGCTGAAGAGGAAAACGAAAAAGCGTTGTTTGAGGTTGCCATACTATAACGTATAACGTCCGGGTCGTCCGTAGACGACTCGGACGTTTTTACTTGCGTTGCGTTGACAACAATTTTATTTTTGCTACACTGTTATTATTGTTTTATAATATGCTCGTTCAGTTAATTTTGATTTTTTAATTTTTAATTTGACTGAGCGAAGCGAAGGAATATGCCGACAATAAATCAATTAAGAAGAAAGGGAAGAAGAAGCGTTAAGGCGAAATCAAAAACGCCGGCTTTGAGACGCGGATTTAATTCTTTAAAGAATAAGCCTTCAAAATATTGTTCTCCGTTTAAGAGGGGCGTTTGCGTTAAAGTAACAACCGTAACTCCCAAGAAACCAAATTCCGCTTTGCGTAAAGTGGCGAGAGTAAGGTTGACTAACGGGATGGAAGTAACCGCTTATATTCCCGGCGAAGGACATAATTTGCAGGAACATTCTGTCGTCGTGATAAGGGGCGGAAGAGTTAAAGATTTACCCGGAGTCAGATATCATATAGTAAGGGGAGTATTGGATGCCACTGGCGTTGAAGGCAGGAAGCAGGAGAGGAGCAAATACGGCGTTAAAAGAGCAAAATAAAACAAAATAATATTTTATTAAAATTATGCGTAGGAAGAAAAAAATACAAAGAAATATAGAGCCGGATTTCAAGTATGGTAGCGCGCTGGTAAGTAAATTCGTCAACAGCGTTATGAAATGCGGTAAAAAATCAACCGCTCGCAAAATTTTTTACGGTTCACTTGATATTTTGCAGGAAAAAACCAAGCAAGATCCTTTGGAGATTTTTAATCAGGCGATTAAAAATGTTTCACCATTACTTGAGATAAAATCAAAAAGAGTGGGAGGGGCTAATTATCAGGTTCCTCGTCCGGTAAGCGGAGAAAGAAGAATAACTTTGGCTATACGTTGGATATTAGAAGCTGCTAGAAGCAAGAAGGGTATGCCTATGGCGCAAAAATTAGCCGAGGAATTGTTGGCGGCATCCAAAAATGAAGGGGGAGCGATTAAGAAAAAGATTAACACCCATAAAATGGCGGAAGCGAATAAAGCGTTTGCCAGATTCGCCTGGTAGGCTTGTTTTGCTTAATTTCAAATCTGGAATTTAAAACATAAGAAGAATGAAAGCGGTAAATTTTGAATATAATTTTTTAGTTTGCAGATTTGAGATTTTATTTTGAAATATGCGGGAATATCCATTAGGAAGAATTAGAAATATAGGTATCATCGCTCATATTGATGCCGGGAAAACCACCGTTTCGGAAAGGGTTCTTTTTTATACCGGCCGAAAACATAAAATCGGCGAAGTGCACGAAGGGGCGGCGGAAATGGACTGGATGGAACAGGAAAAAGAACGGGGCATTACCATTACGGCGGCAGCAACCACTTGTTTGTGGACCCAGACTTATTTATTAAAGGATTTAACCGTTGGCAAAGATATGGAAAAAACAAAGAAAGAAAAAGAGCATCAAATCAATATTATTGATACGCCTGGACATGTTGACTTTACCGTGGAAGTTGAAAGAAGTTTGAGGGTGCTTGACGGAGGCGTTGTCGTGTTTGACGGAGTCGCCGGAGTTGAACCGCAATCGGAAACGGTATGGAGACAAGCCGACAAATATAAAGTTCCCAGAATTTGTTTTATAAATAAGATGGACAGAATCGGCGCCAATTTTGAGCAAAGTTTTCAGTCAATTATTCAGCGTTTAACTTGCAATGCTGTTAGGGCGCAAATTCCGATAGGAGAAGAATCGGGATTCGAGGGGGTTGTTGATTTATTGACCATGAAGTCGTTCAGATTTTTCGGCGAGCACGGAGAAGATATACGGGTAGGAGAAATACCGGACAATTTGAAAGAATCGGCAAATAAATTCCACGAGGATTTGGTGGAGAAAATCGCGGAAAGCGATGATATTTTGATTGAAAAATTTCTTTCGGGAAAAGATATAGCATTGGAAGAATTGCGGACGGCTTTGCGCAAGGCGGTGATCGGTTATAAAATAGTGCCGGTATTTTGCGGATCGGCGTTAAAGAACAAAGGCGTTCAGCTGGTGTTGGATGCCGTTATTGATTATTTGCCGAGTCCTATTGATTTGCCCGCGATTAAGGGTCATGATTTGAAAACCGGCGGTGAAATTATTCGTGAAGCTAAAGATGAAGAGCCGTTTTCCGCTTTGGCTTTTAAAGTTACTTCCGATCCGTTTGTCGGTCAGCTTACTTATTTCAGGGTTTATTCAGGATTTTTAAAAGCGGGATCGTACGTGCTGAATTCCATCAGCGGAAACAAAGAAAGAGTCGGGCGTATTTTAAGAATGCATGCCAATAAACGGGAGGAGCTTGAAGAGATTTATACCGGAGGCATAGGGGCGATTGTGGGGCTTAAAGATACGACAACCGGCGATACGCTTTGCGATGAAAACACGCCGATTATTTTGGAAAAAATAGTTTTTCCGGAACCGGTTATTTCCATTAGAATTGAACCGAAAACAAAAGCCGACCAAGAGAAAATGGGTACTACGATTCGGCGTCTTATGCAGGAAGATCCGACTTTTAGAGTTAAAAGCGATGAAGATACCGGCGAAACGATAATATCCGGTATGGGAGAATTGCATCTTGAGATTATAGTTGACAGAATGTTTCGCGAGTTTAAACTTGAGGCAAATGTCGGCAAGCCGCAGGTTGCTTATAAAGAAACGATTTTAAAAACAGCCGAAGCGGAAGGAAAATATATAAGACAAAGCGGAGGTCGGGGTCAATATGGTCATGTTTGGCTCAGGGTTATTCCCGGTGAGAGGGGAAAGGGTTTTGAATTTTTAAATGAAATAAAAGGCGGTGTTATACCCAGAGAATTCATAGCTCCGGTAGAGAGGGGCGTAAAGGAAGCGATGGATAAAGGCGTTTTAGCCGGTTATCCATTAATTGATGTGGATGTCGCTCTTTATGATGGTTCGTTTCACGAAGTTGATTCCAGTGAGGCGGCTTTTAAAATCGCGGCATCAATGGCTTTACAGGAAGCCGTAAAAAGAGCGAATCCGATTTTATTGGAACCGACTATGAAGGTAGAGGTGATTGTGCCGGATAATTATATGGGAGACGCAACCGGCGACTTAAATTCCAGGCGCGGAAGAATTGAGGACATAGGGGATCGTCCACCTTCCCTTAAGGTTATAAAGTCAAAAGTTCCTTTATCGAATATGTTTGGATACGCGACAACGTTGAGATCATTAACTCAAGGAAGGGGAACATTTACTATGGAATTTGATAAATATGAACAAGTTCCGTCAAACGTTGCCGAAGAAATTATCAGCGGTAAAAAATAAAATTTAAATTTTTCGCTTTAGGCGAGTTAGCCTTGGGTTGATAGATTTTATTTTTTAGATTGAAACAATGGATATAAACGAAATAAAAAAATTAATATCTTTAACCGGCGGGAAATATATTATCATTGACAATGATAAGCCGCAATTTATTTTAATGACTTTTGATGATTTTCGCGGTATGGTTGAAGCCGATAAAAATAATCCGTCCAGAGTTGATTTGCCTCGAGCGGTGAAGATAGAATCGGAAAATAAAAAACAAGATGCCAATATCTCCGCAGGCAATGTTTTTAATGAAAATGAAGAAATCCCCGTTGATTTATTGGATATTAAAGAAGATCGTTTGGGGGAAGTTCGAATTGAAGACTTGCCTTTTTAGTTTGTCCACATTTTTTAGCGCTAATTCGCTTGACCCCGTACCTTTTTAGGATTATATTAAGAGTAAAGTTTATAATTCAATTAAAATTAGAATTAAACATAAGATTTTTCATTTTTGAAAAGGTACGGGGTTGACACTTTTGGAAATTAAATTTAATATTGATAATATAATTATCACAAATCCTAAATCACAAATCTCAAATCACAAATAAATTTCAATATCTTAGAATTTAGAATTTATTTGTAATTTAGTGTTTGGAATTTGGAATTTTACAAACACAATGGCGGAAAAATTTGAACGCACAAAGCCACATCTCAATGTTGGCACCATAGGTCATGTTGATCACGGAAAAACAACTTTAACGGCGGCTATATTGCATAGTCTTAATTTAAAGGGGAATAAAGTGAAAGTGGAAACCGTTGATCAGATTGATAATTCTCCAGAAGAGAGAGCGAGGGGTATTACCATAGCTCTTCATCACAGCGAATATGAATCGGATAAAAGACACTATGCTCACATTGATGCTCCCGGTCATGCTGATTATATTAAGAATATGATTACCGGAGCGGCGCAAATGGACGGCGCGATTTTGGTTGTTTCCGCCGCGGATGGTCCGATGCCGCAGACAAGAGAACATATTCTCTTGGCGCGTCAGGTTGGAGTTCCGACATTGGTGGTATTTTTGAATAAAATTGATCAGGTGGATGATCCGGAATTGATTGATTTAGTTGAGCAGGAAGTGCGTGAATTGCTTACTAAATATGAATACGACGGAGCGAAAACTCCCATTATTCGAGGTTCGGCTTTAAAAGCATTGCAGGCGACTTCCGCTGATGATGAATCGGTAAAAGCGATTTTGGAGCTTGTTAAAATCATTGACGAATACATTCCGGAGCCAAAGAGGGAAGTTGATAAGCCGTTTTTAATGCCTATTGAAGATATTTTCTCTATTGAAGGAAGAGGAACTGTAACAACCGGAAAAATTGAACGCGGAGTTATCAAGATAAACGAAGAGATAGAAATTGTAGGATTGAAAGATACTATCAAAACGATTGTAACCGGTATAGAAATGTTTAATAAATCATTGGACGAGGGGAAGGCGGGAGACAATGCGGGAATTTTATTGCGCGGAATAAAGAAAGAAGATATTGAGAGGGGTCAGGTTATCGCCAAGCCGGGAAGCATTACTCCGCATACGGAATTTGAAGGCGAAATTTATATTTTAACGAAAGAAGAGGGTGGCAGACATACGCCATTTTTCACCGGTTATAAACCGCAGTTTTACATACGCACAACCGATGTTACCGGAGAGGTAACTTTACCGCAAGGAACGGAAATGGTTATGCCGGGCGATACGATTAAAGTTATGATTAAATTGATGGTTCCAGTAGCGTTGGAAGAGCAACAAAGATTCGCCCTTCGCGAAGGCGGTCATACTGTCGGAGCGGGCGTTGTGACGAAAATCGCTAAATAAAATTATGATATCGTATTTGAAAATTTATTTTTTATACCTCATTAGAAACTTGAATATACAAGATGGTATATTGGTTCAACTAAAGGGGTTTCTAATGAGGTATGCCAAAGGTTATTAAAAAGAAAGAAAAAAATACTTCGGTTAAGCCATCGAAAAAGAATCTTGACGATAAAGCAAAATCCAGTATTATAAAAGAGGAAAAATCCATTATTAGGATTAAAATTAAAGCTTACGATCATAAGATTATTGATCATAGTGTTCGCCAAATCGTCGAGACAGCCGAAAGAAACGGAGCTGAGATACAGGGACCAGTGCCTTTGCCGACAGCTATCAAGAAGTTTACCGTGAATAGGTCCACTTTTATTGATAAAGATTCCAGGGATCAGTATGAGATGAGGGTCCATAAACGGATTATTGATATTTTAAATCCAAGTCAGAAGATAATTTATGCGTTGGAAAATTTGAATTTGCCGGCGGGAGTGAGTATTGAGATAAAGATGTAGAATAAATAATCGTTGTCTTTGCTTGAAGTTGTTTATAAAATGGTTAATGCAGCCAATTTATTAAAGACGGGGTTGCAGGTAATTTGATGGTTTATTCCATTTATAATATTTAAAAGAATATATCGTATTGAGATCTGCCTGGTGAATTGTTAATACCGAGTAGTTTCTCGGTATTTTTTATTTGCCCGATTAGAAGTTTAAGAATTAATTATTTTAAAAAATAATTTGAGCCGTAAGGCGATTTCGCTTCGAAATAAAGTTTAAAAATAAAAGACTTTGATGAAATTTTAACGGGGTTGAAAAGTATTGTAATTATGAAATTCATATTAGGAAAAAAAATAGGAATGTCGCAAGTGTTCGACGAGAAAGGGGTAGTTGTTCCCATTACCGTTGTTGAAGCCGGTCCTTGTTTTATTACCCAGATTCGCGATAGTAAGAAAGACGGATATTCTGCGGTTCAGATTTGTTACGGAGAGAAAAAGTTAAAAAATAGCAGTTTGGCTTTAAGGGGTCATTTGGCGAAAGCGGGAAGAAAAAGCGCGCGATTTCTGAGGGAATTTGAATTTGGAGAAGACGATAAGTTGCAAATTGGCGACGAAATAAATGTTTCCATTTTTGGCGAAGGGGACAAGATAAACGTAAGCGGTTTTTCTAAGGGCAAGGGCTTTCAAGGGGTGGTTAAGAGGCATAAGTTTGCCGGCGCGCCCGCTTCTCACGGGCATTATCATGTTTTAAGAATGGGAGGTTCTGTGGGATGCCGTTTTCCTCAACATACAAGAAAGGGCAGAAGGATGCCCGGACATACCGGCGCCGGGAAAATAACCGTTAAAAATTTAACCGTCGTGAAGATAGATAAAGGCAATAATTTAATAGCTATCGGAGGAGCCGTTCCCGGACATACCGGCTCATTATTAAAGATAAGTTCCATTAAATGAATTACCCTGTTTATAATTTAAAAAATGAAAAAATAGGAAATATCAGATTATCCGATGATATTTTTAAAGTTAAAAATAATCCTGATTTACTTCATCAAGTAATGGTCAGCCAGATGTCAAACGCGAGACGGGTTTTAGCGCATACAAAAGGACGCGGTGAAGTAAGGGGCGGTGGAATCAAACCGTGGAGGCAGAAGGGAACGGGGCGAGCGCGTCATGGTTCTATCCGTTCTCCGATCTGGATTGGCGGCGGAATAACTTTCGGTCCAACCAAGGAAAGGAATTTTTCACGTAAAATACCGCAAAAAATGAATAAGCAAGCGCTTAGAATTGCTCTTTCAATGAAAGCTGAGGAAAAAAATTTGAAAATTTTAGATATATTAAAATTGGAAAATTATAAAACACAAAAAATGGTGGGATTGCTTTTTGAACTTTTTAAGGGTAATATAGAAAAAATTCGCAAGAATAGCAGTTTTGTTTTAATTTTGCTTGGCAAAAATGATTATTCCAAAAATATAGCGCGGGCAAGCAGAAATATTCCTTATGTCAAAACCATACGAAACGCTAATCTCAATGTGTTGGATGTTATGTCGTATAAGCAGATATTATTGGACAAAGAATCATTGGATGTTATTAAAAATAATTTAGAAAAAAATGTTTCCGCGGAAAGTTTCCCGAAAGGGGAGGGAAAGTAAAACGGTATAAAGTTGATTATGTCATTTATTAAACTTTTTAAAAATAAAAAAAACGGAAAAAAAAATTCCAAACAAACCGGGAAGGGGATTATAGAGAAAGCTAATGTCGGCGGGCAAGCTATGTCCATTGGCGGACAGGCGGGAGAAATGAAAAAGACAAAGAAGAAAAATTTTAATTCCGGAAAAATAGACGGCAAACCGGTCGTATCTGGAGGAAAAAAAATTGGGTACGCGCCGATTGCTTATAAAACAATAAAGTTTCCCCATATTACGGAAAAAAGCGCAAATCTTGCCGGTTTTAATAAATATGTTTTTAGGGTTTTACCGGACGTGAATAAAATAGAAATAGCAAAGAGTATCGCCGGATTTTACGGCGTTAAAGTGAAAAATGTAAATATAATCAATATTCACAGAAAAAAAAGATTTTCGCGCCGGCATAAAGGATATAAAAGCGGATATAAAAAAGCGATAGTAACATTGAAACCGGGGGAAAAGATAGAAGTGTTGCATCATTAAAGGGCTTTGCCTGAAAATTGAAGCCGAAGGGCGCACAATTTTCAGCTGCCAAACCTTTACCCGGCACATATTCCAACCACGTATTTTGGCAAACAATAATTTGAAAGCGAAGCGGCTTTGCCTTCATACGGTAAATAATCAATATTCGTTGCTGGAATATGTGCCGGGTTCAATAAAATTGGTATGAAACAATATAAACCAACAACAAAATCAAGAAGAGCGATGCTCGGTTACGATTTTAGCGGTTTGTCTAAAAAAAAGCCGGAGCGAAGTTTATTAAAGTCTTTTGCCAAACAAGGGGGAAGAAATTCGTCCGGAAAGATTACGGTTAGAGGGCAAGGGGGAGGTCATAAACAAAGATATAGAATGATTGATTTTAAAATGAACAAATTTGATGTGCCGGCTATAGTAAAATCAATAGAATACGATCCGAACAGAACGGCACGAATAGCCTTATTGAATTATAAAGATGGCGAGCGGAGATATATTTTGGCGCCGGACGGATTGAAAATCGGCGATGAAGCGATTGTTTCAAAGAAAACTTTTGTAAAGGTTGGCAATAGAATGCAATTAAAAAATATTCCCATAGGCATAGAAGTCCATAATGTTGAATTGGATCCGGGCAAAGGAGGTCAGTTAGCCAAATCAGCCGGCGCTTCAATACAGGTGCTGGGGAATGAGCATGGTTATAGTCATTTGTCTTTGCCTTCGGGCGAAGTGAGGATGGTGTCGGAGAGATGTATGGCGAGTATCGGTAAGATAGGAAATGCTGAGCATGGTTCCATTGTGTTGGGGAAAGCGGGTCGGTCGCGGTGGTTGGGAATAAGACCACATGTTCGCGGTTCGGCTATGAATCCATGCGATCATCCGCATGGCGGAGGCGAAGGCAGGCAGCCAATCGGATTAAAACATCCCAAAACGCCATGGGGGAAACCGGCATTGGGAGTCAGAACCAGAAATAAACACAAAAAATCAAATATATTTATTATAAAAAGGAGAAGAAAATAAGTAAAAATAAATTATTATGTCCAGGTCATTAAAGAAAGGTCCATTCGTGGATCAAAAATTATTAAAGAAAATATCAAAACTTTCCGCCAAAGGTAATAAGGCGGGAGAGATTATTAAAACATGGTCGCGAAGCAGTACGATTATTCCGGAAATGATTGGTATTACTTTTGGCGTGCATAACGGGAGGGATCATTTGCCTGTTTTTGTTACGGAAGAAATGATCGGGCATAAATTGGGAGAATTCTCCCCGACACGGAAATTCACCAGACACGGAGGAAGAATGCAGAAGGAATTGGATTTAAAGAAAGCGGAAGCGGAAAAAGCCGCCAGAACGGTGGAAAAATAAAATAATAAAATTATAATTAATTTGAAATGTTGATTAAAGCTTCATTGAATAATATAATAATAGCGCCGAGAAAAGTCAGATTGGTGGCTGATTTAATACGTGGCGCATCTTTTGGCGAAGCTGAACGCCAGTTAATTTTTTCCGATAAAAAATCGGCATTGCCGATGCTTAAACTTTTACGGTCGGCCAGAGCGAATGCCAGGGCGAATTTTAATATTCAAGACGCTGATTTGTTGCGCATTAAAGAAGTAAGAGTAGATGAAGGACCGCATTCATTGAAAAGATTTTTTCCGCGGGCTATGGGACGAGCATATCCCATTATGAAAAGAATGAGCCGCATTAACTTGATTTTAGAAACTAAAGAGGTTAAAGTAAATAAAAAAAATAAAGACACGATTGATAATATAAGGGTAGATATTGCTCCTAAGATTAAAAAAGAAAAAGCCGATAAAATAACGGAATTGTCAATTAAAAAAGAAGTTTTGGGTAAAAAGAATTCCGATGCCGATCATATTCCTCCCGAAAGACCTTATGGATCGTCCGGTGAAGCGAAAAAAAGATTTTTCAGCAGGCAATTAAATGGTTTTGGCAAGAAATTTTTTAGAAGAAAAAGCGTATAAATAAAATTTCTAATTTCTAATTTTCAATGGGTCAAAAGGTTCATCCGATAATATTTCGTTTGGGAATTATAAAAGATTGGACATCTCGCTGGTTTAGTGTTGCGAAATATAAGCATTTTTTAAAAGAGGATATTATTATAAGAAAATTTTTTGATGAAAAATTATCGCGGGATGCCGCCATACAAAGAATAGAAATTGAAAGGACGGCCAATTCAATCAATGTTTTGGTTAATACGGCCCGTCCCGGGATATTGATCGGTCGCGGTGGTTCAGGTATAGAGAGCATAAAAAAGAACATCGAGTCGATTATATTTAATTTGCGAAAATCAATTAAGGATTTTAAAATGCCGGTTATAAGGGTAGAAATTCGCGAGATACGCAATCCGGAAGCATACGCTTCTCTTTTGGCGTACGAGGCGGTTTCGGATTTGGAGAGACGATTGCCTTTTCGTCGCACTTTAAAGAGAATAATAGAAAAAGCGCTGGGGAATAAAAGCGTGAAGGGAGTTAAAATATCTATGTCGGGAAGATTAAATGGTTCGGAAATAGCGAGAACGGAATGGTTGTCAAAAGGGAGGATACCCTTGCATACTTTAAGAGCCGATATAGATTATTTCCAAACTGGTGCTTATACCGCTTACGGCGTTATTGGCATTAAGGTATGGTTATACAAGGGAGATATATTTAATAATAAGCAAATGGAAGTAAACGATAAAAATAACACTAATCAATAAAATTATACTCCGTTAGAAACTTAAATATACAAGATGGTATATTGGTTCAACTAAAGGGGTTTCTAACGGGGTATGCTTTTTCCCAAACAAGTAAAATATAGAAAAAGGCAGAAAGGACGAAGAAGATTTGGCGGTATAAGCACCAGGGGGAACAATATCAGTTTTGGAAGTTTCGGACTTAAGGCTCAAAGTAATGGGTGGTTGAGTTCGCGTCAAATAGAGGCTGCCAGAAAGGTACTTGTGCGTTTTTGCCAAAAAGGCGGAAAGATTTGGATAAGAATATTTCCAGATAAACCGATAACGAAAAAGGGCGCCGAGGTGGGTATGGGCGGCGGAAAGGGCGCGGTTGAATATTACGTGGCACCGGTAAAAAGCGGAAGAATTATTTTTGAAATCGATGGTGTGGTTGAAGAATCGGCTAAAGAAGCTTTTAGGAAAGCGGGCCATAAATTACCGGTTAAAACAAAATTTATAATAAAATGAAAATGCTCGAATTAAAACAAAAACTGGAAGTGGATTTGCAAAAAATGCTTATTGAAAAAAGAAGCAAGCTTTTTGATTTGAGAATCAATTTAAATGAAGGGCAGATTAAAAGCACTTCGGACATTAAGAAATCGAGAAAAGATATTGCCAGAATTTTAACTATTTTAAAATCTAAATATGGAAAAAAATAACAACAGTATAATAAAAAAACGACGGCTTAAGGGTATTGTAGTGTCTGATAAAATGGACAAGACTTTGGTTGTCAGAATAGATATTTTTAAAAAACATTCCCGTTATCATAAGTATTTTACCGTAAGCAAGAAATTTAAAGTTCATGATGAAGAAAATAAGTATAAGATTGGAGATCGGGTTGTAGTTGAAGAATGCAGACCGTTGTCAAAAGGAAAAAGGTGGACAGTAAAAGAATTGATCAATGATATAAAACAAGAAAATATAAAATAAATGATACAACCACGTTCACAACTTAGGGTGGCGGATAATTCCGGAGCTTTGATGGTCCAATGTTTTAAGGTATTGGGCGGTACAAGGCGGCGTTACGCTCAGATAGGAGATGTTATTGTCGCTTCGGTAAAAAAAGCGTTGCCGCGAAAAGCTGTTAAGAAAAAAGATATTGTGAAAGCTCTTCTTGTGCGGCAAAGAAAACCGTTCAGGAGAAGAGACGGTTCTTACGTAAGATTTGATGATAATGCTGTTGTTTTATTGGACGGGAAAGAACCGAAGGGCGGTCGTATATTTGGTCCGATACCGAGAGAAATCAAGGAAAGGGGTTATGATACTATTGTGTCAATGGCAGCGGAGATAGTATAGGGTTTAAATTATAAATTCATATTTTATAAAATTATGAAGCTGAAAAAAGGAGATAATGTTTTAATAATAAGCGGGAAAGACAAGGGGAAAAAAGGGAAAATTCTCCATGCTTTGCCGAATGAAAAAAGGATAATGGTTGAGGGAGTATTCATTATGAAGAAACATGTACGACCGAGACGCCAGGGCGAAAAGGGTCAGCGGTTGGAAATTCCCGGTTATATAGATATTTCTAACGCTAAATTGGTTTGTTCAAAGTGCGGTAAGGCCGTAAGGGTAGGATATAAAATAATGGGGGATAAGAAATATAGGATTTGCAAGAAATGCAGTCAGGAAATATAATTGCAATATTGTATAAGTAAAAATTAAAAATGTTGGATTTACAGGAAAAATATAAAAAAGAGGCAATGCCCGCGATACGGGAAAGATTGGGTTGCAAAAATATTATGTCTTGCCCCAAGATAATTAAAGTTGTCGTGAATACCGGCGTAGGCAGGATAGCCAAAGAGAGCGGTATGATTGATGATATTAGAAAGGATTTGAGTTCAATAACCGGGCAATGGCCGGTTTTAGTGGCGGCTAAAAAATCAATTTCTACGTTTAAGATCAGAAAGGGTATGCCCGCCGGTTTGAAGGTTACATTGCACGGTAAAAAAATGTACGATTTTTTGTACCGTTTGATAAGTATAGCCTTCCCCAGGAGCCGTGATTTTCGAGGCATTGAAAGAAAAAATATCGACCAGAACGGAAATTTGAATATTGGGATTAAAGAGCATATTATTTTCCCGGAGGCGATGTCGGATGATATAAGAAAAGTTTTTGGTTTGGAAGTAAATATAGTAACTAGCGCTAAAGACAAGGAGGAGGCCGAGGTTTTATTCGAATCGTTGGGATTTCCGTTTAAAAATAAGTAGATTAATAATTTTCAATATTTATGGCAACAAGCGCTTGGGTGGCAAAATCAAAAAAGAAACCAAAGTATTCAACCCGAATTGTGCGGAGATGTTTTAGATGCGGGCGAAGGCGCGGTTATATGAGAAAGTTTGATTTGTGCCGTATTTGTTTCAGGGAATTGGCGAATAAAGGAGAAATTCCCGGTATTAAAAAATCATCGTGGTAAAGAGTTTTTTCCAAAAATTCATCTCTGCCAGCTGGCAGATCGAATTTTTGGCAACAAAACCTTTACCCAGCACATATTCCAACCACGTATTTTGTTATTTAATGATTTGAAAGCGAAGCGGCTTTGCCTTCATACGGTAAATAATCAATATTCGTTGCTGGAATATGTGCTGGGTACGCAATTTTGTAGCGAAATTTTGTTCGCTTATCAGCTAACATTATTTTGTTCCAAAATTTCGACAAAATTGGCAGATCCAATATCCGATATGTTAACAAGAATACGCAATAGTCAGGCGGTCGGAAAAGAAACCGTTAATATTCCTTTTTCCGCTTTTAAATTTGAATTGGCGGCATTGTTGTTGAAAAACGGTTATATAGCGCAGGCGGACGCAGTCGGCAGCGGAATCGGCAAGAAAATAGTGCTGGCATTAAAATATTTGAATAATAAGCCGGCTATTAGAAATATACGGCGAATTAGCAAGTCCGGACAAAGAATTTACGTCGGATATGATAAAATCAGACCGATTTTAAATGGATATGGAATGAGCGTGATTTCCACTCCACGCGGCTTAATGACCAATAAAGATGCGTTAAAAAATAAAATAGGAGGAGAAATTATTTGCGAAGTGTGGTAAAGGGCTTTGTTCAAATTTTCAACCCGCCGATTCGGCGGGGTAGAAAATTTGACGACAAAACCTTCAATTTTCTTAACATCTCAGCCGCGTCCCTTGGACTTGCTTCGCTGAGAAAATTGGTATGTCTCATATAGGCAAAAGAAAAATTAATATTCCCGATAATATCGATTTTAAGATTGAAGCGAATGCGGTTAAAGTAAAGGGTCCGAAAGGTGAAATTTCGGTAATGATCCCATTGGCGCTGGAATTTAAGTTGGAAGCAGGGGAATTTTCTTTGTTTCCCAAATCGGGAGGAAAGAAAGCGGATGCCATATGGGGTCTTACCAATGCGCTGGTGTCTAATGCTGTTAAGGGAGTGGTGGATGGTTTTAGCCGGCAGCTTGAAATCAAGGGGGTGGGTTATCGGGCTAATGTGCAGGGGAATAAATTGGTTTTATTGTTGGGTTTTTCGCATCCGATGGAAATTACAGCTCCTCAAGGCATTGCTTTTGTTGTAGAAAAGAATATAATTACCATTTCCGGCATTGATAAACAGTTGGTTGGTGAAATTGCGGCAAAAATTCGCGATATGAAAAAACCTGAACCGTATAAAGGGAAAGGTATCCGTTATGTCGGAGAATATGTAAGGCAAAAAGCCGGCAAGAAAGCTACGGGTTCGGGATTTTAGGCGAAATTTCTAATTTCTAATTTCTAATTTCTAATAAATTTTGGCAATCGGCTATTATTTGAAATTTGATATTTGGTTATTGGAATTTAATATTTTGAATCGTAAGTGGCGGCATAAAAGAATAAGGGCTAAAGTTAAGGGGGCGGAAGAACGTCCGCGGTTTTCCGTATTTAGATCAAATAAATATTTATATGCTCAAATTATTGATGATCAGGCGAGTCGTACTTTGGTTTCGGGGAATACCAAAAAAATAAAATCCGGTCGCACTGTTTTGGAAAAAGCCAAAGAATTGGGGAAAGAAATGGCGAAAAAAGCCAAAGATGTTAAAATAAAAAGTGTAATTTTTGACCGTGGCGGATTTAAGTATCACGGAAAGATAAAAGCGGTGGCGGATGGCGCGCGGGAAGAAGGATTAAGTTTTTAATAATATAATATATGGATCAAGGATCGGGAAAATTTAAAAAAAAGACGGAAAAATTCTCTCCAAGAGAAGGGGGGCTTGAGCAGTCCTTATTGGAAATAAAAAGAGTGACTCGCGTTGTTGCCGGAGGGAAAAGGTTTCGTTTCAGGGCCGTAGTTGTCGTCGGCGATCGTAAGGGGAGAGTAGGGGTCGGATCTGCTAAGGGCGCGGATGTTTCCGGCGCGGTTGATAAGGCAGCGGAAAAAGCGAAAAAAAAGTTGATTTTCGTGAAAATTATCAAGGGTACGATCCCACATGAAATTAGGATGAAATACGGAAGTGCCAATATTATGTTAAAACCCGCTGTCAGCGGAAAGGGAATCATTGCCGGAGGCGCCGTGCGAGTGGTTTGTTCTTTGGCCGGAATAGCGGATGTTATAGGAAAAATACTTGGTTCTTCAAATAAACTTAATAATGCCAGGGCTACTATCAAGGCGCTTGAGAATTTCAAAGTTTAAAAAATAATGATATGCAGATTCATCAAATAAAACCAATTCATAAGTTAAAAAAACGCCAACGAGTGGGGCGCGGAGGTATTAAGGGTACTTATTCCGGACGTGGAATGAAGGGGCAGGGATCCAGAGCGACATCCAAGTCTCGTCCACGTCAGGGTTTTGCCGGAGGCGATACCTTGCCGTTTAAAAAGATCCCTAAAAGCCGCGGATCTAAGTTTGGTCCGATAATAAAAAGACCAAGGGTGATTATCGGCATCGGCAAATTAAACGATTTTTTTAATGATGGCGAAAAAGTGACTCCGCAAATTTTATTGGAGAAAGGATTGATTAAAAAAATTTACGGCAAAATGCCCGAAGTGAAATTATTAGGGAACGGGCAGTTAATTAAAAAATTATTGGTGGAAAATTGCAAAATGTCCGAAAGCGTGAAAAAAATTTTAGGATCGGCGTTCGAAAGCGATAAAAATAATAAATAGTGTATTATTATTTTGTTTCAAAAACTTTTACTATTATTTAAAATACGGGAATTACGCAACAAAATTATTTTTGTTCTTTTTTTACTTTCCATTTTTCGGTTGGCGTCAACCATTCCAGTCCCGGGAGTTGACGTTGAGCGGTTACGATCATTTTTTGCCGGAAACCAATTTCTCGGTCTTTTGAATCTTTTTTCTGGCGGAGCATTGTCAAACCTTTCAATTATTATGCTTGGCGTGGGACCATACATTACTTCTTCCATTATTATGCAACTTTTGACTATGATTTTTCCGGCATTTAAAGAAATGTACCACGAGGCGGGAGAACAGGGCAGGCAAAAATTTAATCAATATTCAAGAATATTGACCGTTCCTTTGGCGATAGTGCAGGCTTTCAGTTTTATAAAACTTTTACAGAGCAATCAAATCATACTTCAAATTTCCCAATTTCAGATGTTGACCAATATTTTACTGATTACGGCTGGCATGGTATTTATAATGTGGATCGGAGAATTGATTTCCGAAAAAGGTATCGGCAATGGCATATCGTTGATAATATTCGCGGGTATTGTTGCCAAAATACCGGAGGTGTTGCGGCAGGCCATTCTTACTTTTGATGTATCCCAAATCCCCATGCTTGTTTCTTTTGTTGCGATGACAATTGCGGTTATAGCCGGAGTCGTGATGATTACCGAGGCGCAAAGAAACATACCGGTTTCTTACGCCAAAAAAATAAGAGGAAATAGAGTTTATGGGGGAGCAACTACGTATTTGCCGTTAAGAATCAATCAGGCCGGAGTTATACCGATAATTTTCGCTCTGTCCATTATGCTTTTCCCGGGTATGATTTCCAGTTTTTTAAGCGCCACGAGCATTGCTTGGCTTTCAAATTTTGCGGCTTCAGTCAGCGGGATTTTTCAAAATCAACTTTTTTACGGTATTTTGTATTTTATATTGGTTGTTATTTTTACTTTCTTTTATACGGCCATTACTTTTGATCCCAAGGCGATTTCGGAAAATATTCAGAAGCAAGGGGGATTTATCACGGGCATAAGGCCTGGAAAATCAACCGCTGATTTTTTATATTATATTTTAAACAGGATTACGCTTGCTGGCGCTTTGTTTTTGGGGCTTATCGCCGTTATGCCGTTTCTTGTGCAATGGGGAATGGGTTTGAGCACTACTATGACTATCGGCGGCACGGCGCTTTTGATCGCTGTTTCGGTTGTTTTGGAAACAAGCAAGCAGATTGATTCGCAGCTTGTAATGAGGGATTACGAGGGTTTTCGTTAAACGAAACCCCCGAATTTTCAATTATCAATTTTCAAAAAAAATAAAAACTCACGAATTGTAATTTTTTCTTTATGCATAAAAAAAGAATTATTATTATTTTGGGTCGCGCCGGTTCCGGCAAAGGAACTCAATCCAAGTTGCTGGAAGAAAAATTTGGTTTTAAATATATGGGCAGCGGGAATATTTTACGGGCCAGATTTAAGAAAAAAGATTTTACGGGAAAAAAATTAGACAGGGTTTTGGGAGGCGGAGGCCTTGCGCCAACAGCGATAATTTTTAAATTATGGGTGGATGAGTTGGAGAAGATAAAACAGGAGGATTCTAATGGATTTATCGTAGACGGGAGCCCTAGGAAAATTTTTGAAGCGCAATTGATGGATCAGGCGTTTGAATGGTATGAATGGGAGAGGTGTTTAAGAATTTTTTATATTGACATATCGCGTCAAGAATCATTCAGTAGATTAACCACAAGAAAATTATGCGGTAAGTGCGGGCGTATTATTCCGTATATAGGCGAATTCAAAAAAATAGAAAAATGCGATAAATGCGGAGGAGAATTAAAAGTGCGCCATGATGATCATCCGGACGGTATAAAAAAAAGGCTGGATCTTTTTGAAGAAGAAACAAAACCGATAATTGATTATTATAAAAAAACAGACAGAGAAATTATTGAGATTAACGGCGAGCAAAGCATAGAAAAAGTTTTTGCGGATATATTAAAACATTTAAAATAAAGTAAAAACAAATAATGGACGGGGTTATTATAAAGAGCAAGGAAGAAATCAATGTGATGCGTGAAGGCGGCCGGATTCTGGCCGCCGTTTTGAATGAATTGTCGGAAGCGGTTAAGCCCGGAATTAAAACATTGGATTTGGAATTTTTAGCGGAAAAATTGATTTTAAAATACGGAGTAAAAGCGGCTTTTAAGGATTATAGTCCGTCGGGATCGCGAAAATATCCGAATATTTTATGCGTTTCAGTCAACGAAGAGATAGTTCATGCTATTCCATCGGAAAGAATTTTGGCGGAAGGCGATATTGTGAGTTTGGATTGCGGTATTTGGTACAAAGAATTATGTCTTGACGCGGCCATCACTGTTCCGGTGGGTCAAATATTGCCGGAAACGGCGCGGCTTGTGCGTGTAACGAAAAAAGCGCTTAAGAGAGCGTTAAAGAAGATAAGGCCCGGTAATACTACGGGTGATATCGGTAACACAATCGAACGTTATGTACAGAGCCAGGGTTTTGGCGTTATCCGCGATCTGGTTGGTCATGGTGTTGGTAAAAAGGTGCATGAAGAACCGGCGATTCCCAATTATGGAAAACGCCACGGTGGTGTTGTATTACAATCGGGGATGACTATTGCCATAGAGCCGATGGTTTCAATGGGCGATTATCGAACAGCCGGGTGTGATGATGGATGGGGAGTGAGAACGGCGGATAAAAGTTTATCCGCTCATTTTGAACATACGGTTGCTATAACGGAAGACGGATACGATGTTTTAACCGCATAGTCATTTCGCCGGTTGCCTTGATTTTTAACTTAATGTATGTTACATTAAAATGATAATTATTTTATAGAAGTTTTTTGAAAATGGGGAGGTGATATATGAAATGTGATAAGGTTATTGTTTTGGGAGCCGGGGGTAGGGATTTTTTTATTTTTTTGCGTTATTTAAAGCCCCTTTTTTATAGAGTAATAGGATTTGTAGTGACACAAATTCCCGGAATTGAGGATAGGATTTTTCCGGCAAAACTTGCCGGACCGTTTTATCCGGAAGGCATCCCAATTTATCCAATAGATAAATTAGAGGAGTTGATAATCAAAGAACGAGAAAAAGAAGATACAAGAAAAGTTCTTGTGGTATTGGCTTACAGCGATGTTTCTGACACGGAGATATCGTTGATAGAAAATAGAGTTAAATCTGCTGGAGCAGAATTTGTTTTTGGAGATTTTCTTTATGTCGGAACGATGCTGCGCAGCGTCGGACCGGTTGTTGCCGTAACTTCCGTTAGGACCGGTTGTGGAAAAAGCGCGGTTTCACGATATATCGCGCGATGTTTGAAAGACAGCGGGTTTAGTCCGGTTATCGTAAGACATCCGATGCCTTACGGCGATTTGGTTGATGAAAGAAATTATGTACAAAGGTTCGCAAAGTACGGGGATCTTGATGTTTTTAAATGTACTTTTGAAGAAAGAGAAGAGTATGAACCGATAATTAAGGCCGGATTTGTGGTTTACGCCGGCGTTGACTATAATAAAATTTTAAGAGTGGCTGAAGATGAAAGCGATGTAATAATTTGGGATGGCGGGAATAATGATTTGCCGTTTTTTAAACCCGATTTATGGATAACAGTTACGGATCCCCATCGAGTGGGCGATGAACTTAAGTACCCGCACGGATTATGGAATTTAGAAAACGCGGATATTGTTTTAATGAATAAAACGGGAAGTGCCGATCCGTACGATGTTGAACTTTTACTGGAAAATATAGAGAAAAATAAAAAATCGGCGAAAGTTTTGGTTTATAAAACCGACATGGAGATAACCGTGGAATCGCCGGAATTTTTAAAAGATAAGCATGTTATAGCGATAGAAGACGGGCCGACTGTTACGCACGGAGGTATGCCATACGGTGCGGCAGTTTTAGCCGCCAAAAAATATGGTGCTGAACTGGCTGATCCGCGACCGTATTTAGATGAACCATTGATAAAGGTTTTTAATAAGTATCCTCATTTATGGAATACAAAGATACTCCCGCTTATAGGATACAGCGCGCGAGAGGTACGGGCGATAGAGAGAACAATAAAGGTTACGCCAGCCGATGCGGTTTTATATAGTTCGCCGATAGATCTTAATCGTGTGATTAAGTCTATGATTCCAATGATACAAGCGAAATATGAATTAGTTTTTAATTACGAATTAGACGAAAAATTATTCAAAACGCACGTTTTGGACAAAACTAACGAAATTATAAAAAAATATAACACAGATTAAATTTTTAAGGGTCGGAAAAATTCCGATCCTTTTTATTGTGTCGTTGAAATTTTTTTGCATTCTGAGTACATTTTTAATATTTGTAAAGGTTGTATGATTTTTTTAATTTGGTAAAATAAATAATAGTTATTTGAAAAAATAATTTTTAGAAAGAGAGGAGTATTTTTATGGAAAATAGTTTGTCCAGATCATTCTCGTTTGTTGCCGTATCGGGGATAAATTTCCCGTATCGTAGTCGAAGATATCTTATCAATTTAGTTCAAGATATCGCGAAAGAAGATAAGGTTAATAATTTTATTTTTGCCGGCAATACTTTGGATGGACGTTCTTTAGAAAAGGATTTAAAGAATCGGATAAAAGAAAAAAAAGAGTCAATTAAGAAATATAACGAAACGGCTCCGCGCGGCAAAAAAATTAAACTTGACGATAAGGAAAAGGAAGAAATAAGAAGCGATTTTATTATGGATATGGCATTGTCTTTTAATGATTTTTTAACACAGGTGGGGATTAATTATCATATCGTGATGGATGAGGTTTATGATCGGCCGATAGGAATGGAAGTTTTAAGAAAATTACAAGATATGAATCGCGATGACATACGGCTTATCAATGATTCTGAAGCCAAAATCCCCATAAATATACAGGGCGTGGAAGAAATGCGTGTCATTGTTCCGCGCAAAAAACCATGGTTTTACAAGGTAATCACGGGGCTTATGCAAAGATTGATTGATTCGTTTGTGCAAAGGACCTTTTCGCCTCCGCCTTCATTGATTTTAGTGGGTTGCTGCGGAATTGGCGCCCAGTTGCCTTCTTATAAAGGCGTGTATTCATTTGCCATTCCGACATTGCATAAAATCAACGAACAGCAGTCAACGGAAAGTACGGTTGGTTGTTTATCAATGAAGATTTCCAAAAATCACGAAGGAAAACTTAGTGTAGATCATAAGAGATATTATGATTTTCGTTCAGTGATTTTTAATGAGCGCGAGATTGCCACTGTCAATAATGTTTCTAATAAGGAAAAAAGAGTTATTGATGCCTTAAAATCCAGCTCGGCCAGTTTGAAAACTTTGATGTTTCGTGTTAATAGCAATGAGCAAGATTTTATTAACGAAGACGATATTAAAAAAATGCTTGGCGAGTTGGAAGATAAAAGCATTATCGTATGGGATAAAGAATCAAACAGGTATTCTATAAATGAAAGTTTGGTGCAGAAAGCCAATGTAAGTCTTGATGAGTTTTTGAAAGACAGCAAGGTAATAGAACATACCGTTCTTTCTTGCTTTCATGTGGGAGCGCTCAAATCTCTTTATTTTACGGCATTGAAATATTTGCCGATCAATGCCGTGAATTCCGATGCTTTAATTTTGAATGGTGATACGATTTTAGGTTTAGCGCATAATACTGAATATACGGGGGAGTGTCTTCCTATCGCCGTCGGTTATGATAAGCAGGAAATTATAGCGGCTCACATAATTCATAAAATTTTACGGGAAATTTTCGAAAAGCGTTTTGAGCGGATAAAGGATAAAAATAATTTAGCGATTCCCGTTATTCTGGATAAATGCTTAATTAATTTGGTTATCAATACGGGAAATCATGATCTCTGGGAAAATTATGCCAAAAGCGCTTTGCCGTTATCTCTCTTACATAGTCAATTGAAGTCATTGTTAATGAAAAGCATAATTGATATATGCGAAAAAAATGGTTTAAAATTAAACCTTTTTATGGTTGATGGTATTATAGAAGAAAAAATAATAGGAGTAGGGGAGAATAATGTTGTGGAGATAAATGGCGTGCCGATCGGTTTAAAACATCCGCATAAAGCCAGAACTTTGGCTAAATCGCATAGGATTCAGGAAGTAGCGGCTTTTTTTTCGGAACAAAAATTCAAGAATTATCCCGAGCTTTCATTGGTGTATGTCGCCAATTTTCACGAAGCGGCGGCTGTAAGCGTAAGCATTTTTGGCCGGACTATTTTAGGAGTAATGACCGGAGCTTACCTGAAAGATACTATTTTTGAGAATCATAAGGATAAAGTCGTTGATTACGGATCGGCTAAAGTGAGAGTTTGTTTTAATCCAAAAAAACAAATTATTTACAGCGAGGTTGATTTTGATCAACGAATTCACTCGTTTGATAAAAAAATCGTTTTAGCGGACAAATTGACAAGTAAAGATGTTTTGAAATTATGTTTGAGACTTTGTAAAATTGTTAATTTGCCATGGAGAAGCAATTAAATTAGAATCCTTCGCGGTATCGCGAGGGATTTTTTATTTTTAGAAATAAAAAAATATTTGTAAATAATTCTACGCTTGTTATAATAATTATTATGTTGAAAGAACTAATGTTCAAAAATTTTATAACAAAAATAGCCGTGGAAGCCGGCGGAATTTTGCGCGAAAAATTCGGGAAAATTCGTGGCATAAAATTCAAAGATAAATTCGGCGATCCGGTAACTGAAGCGGATTACGCGTCGGAAAAGCATATCATTTCCGCGATTCGGAAAAAATTTCCCACGCATAATATATTATCGGAAGAAGACGGTAATCATAACCGTCAAAGCGATTATTTATGGATTATTGATCCTTTAGACGGAACTAGCAATTTTACGATGGATATTCCGTTTTTTTGCGTTTCCATAGCCGTGGCGCGCAAGAATAAAATATTGGCCGGCGTTATTTACGATCCAATTCATAGTGAATTGTTTTTCGCGGAAAAAGGCAACGGCGCTTCTCTTAATGGCAAGAAGATCGCGATTTCCAATGTTTCCAAATCAAGATTATCTAGAGTGATGATGGCGTGGAACGGAATTAACGCTAAAACTTTGGATGTATTGAAAATGTTTTCCGACAACGGTTTCGCAAAGGTGCGGGCAATCGGTTCGGCGGCGCTTGGGTTGGCTTATGTCGCGGCCGGTCGCGGCGATGCCTATATGTCATTGGGTTGTAAATTGTGGGATGTGGCGGCAGGCGTTATTATTATTTCCGAGGCCGGAGCGAAAATCAGCGATATTTCCGGCAAGAAGTGGGATTTTCAGTCATCAACATTAGTCGCGGCTAATAAAATTCTCCATAGTAAAATTACAAAATAATAACGTTTTATGAATTTATATAATATTTTAAAATTAAAATTATTTTTTTCTTCGGTTATTTTATTATTTTTATTTTTTGCCACAATCGGTTTTTACGGTTTTGTTCGTTACCGGATTAACACGCCTTTAAATATGGCGGATGGCGAAGAAAAAATTTTTATTATCGCCAAAGGAGAGGGAGTGAAAGAAATCGCTGTTCATTTGGAAAAAGAAAATTTAATTCGCGGCGCTTTTTATTTTGAAATGCATATTTGGTTTCAAAATATTGAAACCAAAATGCAGGCAGGCGAATATTTGATTTCTCCGAAAATGAGCATAAAAGATATGGCGCGAAAATTCAGCGAAGGAGA
>Ga0209211_10004000_pt1 | contig 23428 bp, 21 predicted proteins | sample RifGroA2_FD_183992 | JGI IMG/M metagenome (GOLD analysis project Ga0209211, IMG submission 183992) | Groundwater microbial communities from Rifle, Colorado, USA - Groundwater A2 (SPAdes) (version 2) | ecosystem: Environmental > Aquatic > Deep subsurface > Groundwater | place: Rifle, Colorado...
TCGAGCGGCGCATGCTGGAGATGGCCAGCGTCATCGACGAAGCCGTCGATGCCTGCCGGCCGGCGATGGACGCGCGCGAGCAGAAATTCCATTGCGAGATGCCGGCGCGCGCGCTGGAAGTGCATGGCGACCCGGTCCGCCTGGCGCAGGTGTTCAGCAACCTGCTCGACAACGCTTCGAAGTACACCTTGAACGGCGGCGAGATCAATCTCGTGGTCACCGCCGCCGGCAATGCAATGGTTTTGACCGTGTCCGACAACGGCATCGGCATCACTGCAACGGCCTTGCCGCACGTCTTCGATCCGTTCGTACAGGACATCCAGGCCACGGTGTTCAACGGCGTCGGCCTGGGCATCGGACTCACCGTCGTGCGCGAACTGGTCGAGGCGCATGGCGGCAGCATCGTCGCCAGCAGCGCCGGCAGCGGCCTGGGCAGCGAATTCGTGGTGACCTTGCCGCTGGCCGAGCCCTCGCCTTTCAGCAGGAGCGCGGCGGTGCGCGGCGGGCCGTCGGCCTAGCTTTTCTCGCCGTGCGCGCTACTCGCCGGTGCTATCCGGTCTTGTTCCCAGACTCACCCGTTCGCCTTCCTCCGCCACGCGACTGCCCGTGCGCGTGATCTGCCGGCGTGCTTCGGTGTCCGCCCACAACGCCGCATTGGTGTGGTTGAGATGGATGAACCGGATCTTCGCCCGCTCCGACTCAGGCAACGCCGCGAAGCGCGCCAGGCTGGTGCTGATGAAAGGATGCGGAAAGCCGCTCATGTCGCGCCCGGGAATTTCACCATTGGCGAAGAACGTGCCGTCCAGGTACGCCACGTCAACCTTCGCGATCTCGTCCTCGATGCGCGTACCTTGCTCGTCCCACTGGGTCCAACTGTCGATGTCGGGAATAAACAGCACTGACGTCGCCGGCCCGTCGATGCGAAAGCCAACCACTTCGGAATATTCCTGCCGGTGCGGCACCAGGATCGGCGTGACCTTCAAGCTGGCATTCAATTGCACCGGTTCATTGGCCACCAGTGCCTCGAGCTTGATGTTGTTGAAGCGCACCAGCTGCTGCCACGGTCCGTTGTCAGTCAGGAACTGACGCATGCGCGGCATCGCCCAGACCGGAACCTCCTTGGCGCCGATCACTTCCTTGCCCAGGTACATCAGGCCGGTGTAATGGCCGATATGCGCGTGAGTCAGGAAAATTCCGGACAACCCGGGCCGGCTCTTCGCCGGCGCTGCTTCGTCCAGGCGCTGCAACTGCTCGGGAAAATCCGGCGTGGCATCGAACAGCCAGCGCCCGCCGCTGGCCGGATCGACCAGAGCCAGGCTGGTTGCCAGGCGTCGGCGGCTCGCGTCGCGCCAGCCGGGTTCGGCCGGATAGCCAGCCTGCGGCGCACCGCCATCCTGGGCGATGCCGAGCACGAGCACATAAGGCGATTGCATGGGTACGGTGGACTCCGGTTGCGCAAGTGAACTCGCCGGCGACGCCGACGACGCGATCAGGGAAAGCAAAAACAGCGGCGTGCTCATCATCCTCGGCATTTCCTCGTTTCAATCGCGGCCGGCTTCAACAGCAGCGCCCGCCGGTGCCGCGATAACGCGCCGCCTGGCGTTCGGCAAAAAATTCCGTGTAGGCCATCGGCGGGCGCTCCGGATGGTGCTCGCGGCAATGACGAAGGTAGGTGTCGTAGTCGGGGATACCGATTGCGCTGCGCGCCGATTGTCGCGCGCGCCGCCACAATTCCGACAACGACTCAAGCCGCCACATACGGTGTCTCCTGCGTGCTGATGCCAGGCGTGCGCCGCGCGCGTAACGCGGCGCGCAGGCCCAGGCCGACCAGCGCCACCACCAGGGCCATCAGCACCACGGTCAGCGTCGCGTTGACGTAGTCGTTCTGCACCACGCGCTGCATCTCGGCCAGGCTCTTGGCTGGCGCCATCACCGTGCCGCTGGCCATGGCGTCGCGGAACGATTGCGCATGGGCCAGGAAACCGATGCGAACGTCGGCACTGAACAATTTCAGCCAGCCCGCGCTCAAGGTGCAGATCACCAGCCACACGGTCGGCAGCAAGGGAATCCACAGGTAGCGCTCGCGTTTCATCTTGACCAGGCAGACGCAGGCGAAGGTGAGCGCCATCGCCGCCAGCATCTGGTTGGCGATGCCGAACAGCGGCCACAGCGTGTTGATGCCGCCGAGCGGATCGACCACGCCCTGATAGAGGAAATAGCCCCAGGCCGAGACGCACAGCGCGGTCGCCAGCACGTTGGCCGCCCAGGACTCGGTGTGTTTGAGCGGCGCCCAGACCATGCCGGCGAGGTCCTGGATCAGGAAGCGGCCGATGCGCGTGCCGGCATCCACCGTGGTCAGGATGAACAGGGCTTCGAACAGGATCGCGTAGTGATACCAGAACGCCAGCATGCCCGAGCCGGAGAAAATCTGGCTGAGGATCTGCGCCATGCCCACCGCCAGCGTCGGCGCGCCGCCGGTGCGCGACAGGATCGAGGTCTCGCCGATGTCATGCGCGGTCTGCGTGAGCATTTCCGGCGTCAGCACGAACCCCCACTGGCTGATCGTGGCCGCGGCCTGTTGCACGTCGCTGCCGATCAGCGCCGCCGGCGCATTCATCGCGAAGTACACGCCCGGCTGCAACGCGCAGGCGGCAATCAAGGCGGTGACGGCGACGAAACATTCCATCAACATCGCGCCGTAACCGATCATGCGCGCGTCGCCTTCGTTGGCCAGCAACTTGGGCGTGGTGCCGGACGACACCAGCGAATGCCAGCCCGATACCGCACCGCAGGCAATGGTGATGAACAGAAACGGAAACAGGCTGCCGGCAAACACCGGGCCGGTGCCGTCGACGAATCGGGTAAACGCCGGCATATGCAGCTGCGGCATCGCGATCAGGATCGCCACCGCCAACAGCAGCACCGTGCCGACTTTAAGAAATGTGCTCAGGTAATCGCGCGGCGCCAGCAACAACCACACCGGCAGTACCGAGGCGAAGAAGCCATAGCCGATCAACATCCAGGCCAGCGCCGGGCCGTCGAAAGTAAATAACGGCGCCCACTGCGGATCGGCGGCGACGCGGCCGCCGAAATGGATCGACAGCAACAGCAGCACCAGGCCGATCACGGACACTTCCAGCACCTTGCCCGGACGCAGGAAGCGCAGATACACGCCCATGAACAAGGCGATCGGAATGGTCATGGCCACGGTGAAGGTGCCCCACGGACTGATCGCCAGCGCCTTCACCACGACCAGCGCCAGCACGGCGAGCAGGATCATCATGATCAGCAGGATGCCGATCAGGGTCAGCGTGCCGGCGGCCGGACCGATCTCGTGGCGAATCATCTCGCCGAGCGACCGGCCGTCGCGCCGCAGCGAAAAGAACAGCAGCATGAAATCCTGCACGGCGCCGGCGAGCACCACGCCGATCAGCAACCACAGCAAGCCGGGCAGGTAGCCCATCTGCGCGGCCAGCACCGGTCCGACCAGCGGGCCGGCGCCGGCGATGGCGGCGAAGTGATGGCCGAACACCACCCAGCGATCGGTCGGCACGTAGTCGAGACCGTCGTTGCGACGCACCGCCGGTGTTTTTCGCGTGCTGTCGAGGCCGAGCACTTTGTCGGCGATGAAACGGCTGTAGAAACGGTAGCCGATCATCTGGATGGCGACGGTCGCGGCGATCACCCAGGCGGCATTGATACTTTCGCCCCGATTCAAGGCGAGTACGCCAAGGCACGCGGCCCCAAGGCCAGCCATCGCCAGCCAGAACAACTTCTTCAACACAGGAGCCATGCGTGCTCAGTCGGTAGCCAGAAAGCAAATAGACTACGACGATTTCACCCTTCCCGAACCACCCGTGTAGGAGCGGCTTCAGCCGCGATCACCCCAGCCGCGATAACCCCAGCCCCGATCACCTCAGCCGCGATCACTCCCGCTACCGCGCCCCCTCGCGCGCATGCTGCTTGGTATCCGCCGGGTCCGGATCCTTGATCGGCTCCCGCTTATGCTCGCCCGGCGGCGTCGGCTCGGAGTCCTCCGGCTCTTCCTCATCTTCGTCCGGCAAGGCCGCAGTGACCTGGCTGGCCTCATTCCCCGGCACGCCCGGCACCGGCTTGTCGCGCTCGGTGGTTTCAGTCGGTCTCGGCTCCGCGTAGCCGGACGCCTTGGGCTTGCCGGGATTCCGGGTGATCTGGACATGCGCGCTGCCGGCGGGCGGCGGCGCCGCGCCTGCTGGGTCCATCCGCTTGCTCATGGCATTGCTCCGTCGGCTGTTTCGGAACTCCAGATTGGGACTGCCCGCAGGAATACAGGCTTAATATCAGACTTGGGGCTGGGCCTGCCGGCTCGCCTGAGCTTGAGGCAACCCATTCCATGCAGCGCGACTCCTCCACACCGCCATCGGCGAGCTCCACCCAGGCCGACGGCTGCGCGCTGGCCATTCGCGATGCCTTCGCCGATTACAACAAACGTTTCGCCGAGATCACCCGGCGCGCCGCGCAGCATTTTGCCGCGCGTGATTGGCCTGGGGCGCGCGCTGATGCCGTCGGTCGCATCGAGCTGTACGATCGTTGCATCCATGAAATCACCATCGCCCTGCGCAGCCACTTGGGCGACCGCGCGCAGGACCGCCGACTCTGGGCGGCGGTGCGCAAACGTTACTCGACGCTGATCGCGCCCCTGCTCGACCAGGAGTTGTACAAGACCTTTTTCAACACGCTGACGCGGCGTTTCTTCAAGACCCGCGGCGTCGCTGCCGATATCGAATTCGTCGCGCTGGATATCGAGCCGACCGATCGCATCACCCATCCGGTCGCCCGGCACAGCTACGCGGTCTCCGGTGACCTGGCGGCAACCTTCGAACGCGTACTCGGCGACTATCCTTTTGCGATGGATTACATCGATGCGCGGGCCGACGCGAGCAGCATCGCAGCTGCACTGCACAGTCGCCTGGCGGAAGCAGACAGCTCCGGTCCGCTCGCCGTCGAATTGCTGGATACCGTGTTCTATCGCGAGCGCCGCGCCTACCTCGTGGGTCGGATATTCAGCCGTGAGACCTACGCCCCGTGCGTGATCGCGCTGGTGCACGAAGACGACGGCCTGCGCGTCGATGCCGTGCTCAGCAGCCGGCACCATACTGCGGTGCTGTTCGGCTACACCCACAGCTACTTCCATGCCGACCTGGCCACGGTCGGCGATGCCGTGGTGTTTCTGCGCACCCTGCTGCCGGGCAAGCCGGTCGATGAAATCTACACCGTGCTCGGCCGCGCCAAGCAGGGCAAGACCGAGCGTTACCGGCATTTTTTCAGCCATCTTGCCGCGCATCCGGAACAGCAGCTGGTGCATGCCGACGGCGAGCGCGGCATGGTGATGGCGGTATTCACGCTGCCGTCGTACCCGCTGGTGTTCAAGCTGATCCGCGACAAGTTCGCCTACCCCAAGGACATCGCCCGCGAGGACGTACGCGGCAAGTACCAGCTGGTGTTCAAGCACGACCGCGTCGGCCGCCTGATCGACGCCCAGGAATACCGGCACCTGCGTTTTCCGCGCGCGCAATTCGCCCCGGCGCTGCTCGAAGAGCTATTGCGCGACTGCCGCGAATCGGTCAGCAGCGACGGTGACGACATCGTCGTCCACCACTGTTACGTGGAGCGCCGGCTGCGGCCATTGAACCTGTACATCAAGGAAGTGGCCGACGAGGCAGCCCTGGCCGCGATCCTGGATTACGGCCAGGCGATCAAGGACCTGGCGCGCAGCAATATCTTTCCCGGCGATCTGCTGCTGAAGAACTTCGGCGCGACCCGACACGGGCGCGCGATCTTCTACGATTACGACGAATTGTGCCTGGTCAGCGACTGCCGATTCCGGCACTTGCCGGAGCCGCGCAACGACGAGGAGGAGATGCATCACGGCGCCTGGTACTACGTCGCCGACAACGATGTTTTTCCGGAACAATTTCCGCGCTTCCTGGGCATGACGCCCGCGCAACGCGAGGCCCTGCTGCACGCGCACGGGGAAATCTTCGATGTCCGTTGGTGGCAGGAGCTGCAGGCACGCAACCGCGCCGGCAGCTTCGTCGATGTGCCGCCGTACCCGGAGTCCCTGCGCCTGGAACGAAAGCCGGATTTCGCGGTCTCAAGCGCCACCAACACGACGCACGCGGTGGCGCCCGCCAACTGACAGCGCCCGTGCTAGCCTCGCAACCCAACCCAGGAGTTCATCCATGCGCCCATTGTTGCTTGCTGTCGCCGTGATCGCCGCCGTGTCCGGTATCAACGCCCAGGCCAAGCCGCCTGCGGAGATCATGCCGGTATTGCCGCCGCCGGCGATGGCGGACGTCGCGCAAAGCGCGGCCGAATCCCCCATCGATCGAATCCTCGCCGGCGACTGGCGTTCGGACGGCAACAAGGCGCGCGACCAGTACCGGCATCCGCGCGAGACGCTGGCTTTCTTCGGCGTTACGCCGAACCAGACCGTGATTGAAATCTGGCCCGGCGGCGGCTGGTATGCCGAAGTATTGGCGCCGCTGGTGCGCGATGGCGGCAGCTACATCGGCGCGATTCCGGCCCCGGCCAAGACGGGCGATAGCGGCGCCAGGACCGAACGCGACAACCAGAAATTGCGCGACCTGTTTGCCGCGCGCAGCGATGTGTTTGGCAAGGCCAAACTCATTGAGGTGGACAAGGATGCGCCGGTGCTCGGTGCCGCCAATTCCGCCGACGTCGTGTTGACCTTCCGCAATGCCCACAACTGGGTCATGGCCGGCAATGAGCAGGTGATGTTCAAGGCGTTCTTCGACGTACTCAAGCCGGGTGGCACGCTCGGCCTGGTCGACCATCGCGCCAAGCCCGACCAGCCGCCCGCGGAAATGAAGTCCAGCGGTTACCTGCCGGAGGCGTACGTGATCAAGCTGGCGACCGCTGCCGGTTTCGAGCTCGCTGAAAAGAGCGAGATCAATGCCAACCCGCGCGACACCAAGGATTATCCCGACGGCGTCTGGACCCTGCCGCCGACCCTGGCCAAGGGCGACCAGGACCGCGCCAAGTACCTGGCCATCGGCGAAAGCGACCGCATGACCCTGCGCTTCACCAAGCCCGTCAAATAACCCTTCCCCCTCTCCAAGTGCCCCTGTAGGAGCGGCTTCAGCCGCGATAGCTCTTCGATGATCACGAGCATCGCGGCTGAAGCCGCTCCCACACAGAGGGCCCCGTCCGGGGCCCTCCTTGTATCCAGCGGAACCCGTGTCCCGCACCGTCAGGCCCTCGCGACTAGTTGCAGCCATGCGTTGTGAGTTGGGTGTTATTCGGAAGAAAATAAATTCGGGTCGCAGATGGGTGAGGTTCATGGACAGCAAACACCTGGGCTCAGTGAATTGTTCGACGACACCTTATAGGTCGTCGATCGAATGTGGCGTCAAGGCGCGCACGACGATGCCCTGATCGTGCTGCGACTACTTGCCGACTGGAGTGGCCTTCGTGGGAGCGGCTTCAGCCGCGAATGCTCTCAAATCTCCCAACAGCTATCGCGGCTGAAGCCGCTCCCACAAGAGCTCCTACACCGCGGCGGCTTCGCCGGTTTGCAGGCGCCAGAGGGCGGCGTAGACGCCGTCGCGTGCCAGCAGTTGCTCGTGCGTGCCGCTTTCGACGATGCGTCCGGCTTCCAGTACGTGGATCGCATCGGCCTGGCGCACGGTGGACAGGCGGTGGGCGACGATCAGCGTGGTGCGTTGATGGGCGATGCGCGCCAGCGAGCGCTGGATCGCCGCTTCGGTTTCGTTGTCGACCGCCGAGGTTGCTTCATCGAGTACCAGGATCGCCGGGCCGCGATACAGCGCGCGCGCCAGGGCGATGCGCTGGCGCTGCCCGCCCGACAGTTGCGCGCCACGTTCGCCGACCGGACTGGCGTAGCCCGCGGGCAGGGCGGTGATGAACTCATGCGCTTCGGCGGCGCGCGCGGCGGCTTCCACCCGGGCCGGGTCCGGCGCGCGTTCGCCGTAGGCAATATTGTCGGCCACGCTGCCATCGGTCAGGAACGGCTCCTGCGCGACATAGCCGATCGCCCGGCGCAATGCCGCCGGATCCAGCGCCGCGATGTCGGTGCCATCGAACAGAATTCGACCGGCGTCCGGATCGATGAAGCGCAACAATAATTTGAGCAAGGTGCTCTTGCCGCCACCCGTGCTGCCGACCAGGGCGACCGTTTGTCCGGCCGGCACCTGCAGCGACACATGCGCCACCGCCGGCCGCTCGTCATAGGCAAAACTCACGTTCTCGAAACTGAGACCGCCTTGCGCCGGCTTCGCCAGTTGCCCGTCGCCGCGTGCGGGCAGCCGTGTCTCGAGCAGATCCATGACGCGGTTCACCGACGCCATCGCGCGTTGGTACAAATCGGTCATGTCCGCCAGGCGGGTCATCGGCCAGAGCAGGCGCTGGGTCAGATAGACCAGCGCCGAGTAACTGCCGACGCCAAGCCTGCCATTCAAGACCAGCCAGCCGCCGTACAGCAGCGTGGCGACGAAGCCGAACAAGATCGCCATGCGAATCACCGGCGTTATCGCCGCCGAGAGACGAATCGCTTCGCTGTTGCGCGCGCGGAAACCATCGGACGCGGCGCGCACATGCTCGGCTTCGAATGCCTCGGCGGTGTAGGCCTGGATGGTCGCCATGCCGGCCAGGTTGTTGTTCAGTCGCGAGGACACCGTGGCCGCGGCCTCGCGCGCCGCGGCGTAACGCGGATACAGCCGGCGCTGGAACCAGAACGCGCCGAACAGGATCAGCGGCACCGGCAGCAACGCCAGCACGGCCAGGCTGGCGGTCAGGAAAAAGAATACCGCCCCGACCAGCAGGGAGGAGCAGAACACCTGGATCAGGTCATTGGCGCCGGTGTTGAGAAAGCGCTCGATCTGGTTGACGTCCTCGTTGAGCAGCGCCATCAGCCGGCCGCTGCGCTCGCGGGCGATGGTGTCGGGCGGCAGCGCCTGCAGGTGGGCGTAGGCGGCGTTGCGCAGGTCGTGCTGCAGGTTCTGGGCCAGGCCGCGCCACTTGAGTGCGTACAGGTACTCGAACAGCGACTCGAACACCCAGACCGCGACGGTCAGGGCCACCAGCGCATACAGCTGGTGCATCGGCTCGGGCAGGCCCATCCGGGCCAGGAAGGAGGCCTTCTGGTTAACCACCACGTCGACCGCCACGCCGATCAGCAATTCGGGCAATACGTCGAAAATCTTGTTCAAAACCGAGTAAATCGCGCCCAAAACGCTGTCGCGGCGGTACGGACGGGCGAAGCCGAGCAGGCGGCGGAGCGGGTGTGCGGCGGGCATGGGCAAAAAATGACGCGCGGGGACTGCACGTATTCTCGCATGCGACTAGACTGGGACCATGATGATCGTCTTCAACAAGCCCTATGGGGTGCTCAGTCAGTTCACCGACAGTGAAACGCCAAAGCGACCCACCTTGGCGGCCTTCGGTTTTCCGCCCGAAGTTTATCCGGCCGGCCGTCTGGATCACGATTCGGAAGGCTTGTTGCTGTTGTCCAACGACGGCGCGCGCATCGCGCAGATCAGTTCGCCGAAATTCAAATGGCCGAAAACGTATTTGCTGCAGGTCGAAGGCATCGCCAGCGATGAACAGTTGCAGGCGCTCGGCGCCGGCATGACGCTCAACGATGGCCCGACGCTGCCGGCCAAGGCGCGCAGCCTGCAGACGATTCCCGATTGGCTGTGGCCGCGCGATCCGCCGATCCGCAAGCGCAAGACCGTGCCCGACAGTTTCGTCGAATTGACCATTCGCGAAGGTCGCAATCGACAGGTCCGGCGCATGAGCGCCGCCGTTGGCCTGCCGACCCTGCGCCTGGTGCGCATCGCCATCGGCCCCTACCGCCTCGACGGCCTCGCCCCCGGCCAATGGCGCGAAGAACCCATGTAGGAGCGGCTGACCAGACATGCGTCTGTTAGAAGCCAGCCGCGAATGCTCTTGTAGGAGCGGCTTCAGCCGCGATGCCTCAAACCCCCACCCGGAGACCGCCACATGCCCCCGCGCTGGATTGCCATCTTGTGCCTCGCCCTGTCGCCCATCCTCGCCACCGCCGCCCCCGACCCTCAGGCCGCCAAGGCACTGCATGCCTTGTTCGATGCCGATTGGCAGCGACAGCTGCGCGAGAACCCGCTCAACGCCAGCTACCTGGGCGATGAACGTTACAACGACCGCTTGCCGGACCTGAGCCCGGGGGCGATCAAGGCCGCGGAGCAAGCGGTCCGCGATTCGCGCACGAAGTTGCTGGCCATCGATCGCAAGCAATTGTCCGAAGCCGACCAGCTGAACTACGACATCTACCTGGGCGACCTCGACGACAGCATCGCCGGTTTTCAGTTTCCCAGCGAACGGCTGGCGGTGACCCAGCAAGGCGGCGTGCATACCCTGGCCGACGACATGCTGCAGGTGTTGCGCTTCGAGCGCGGCAAGGACTATGCGGACTGGATCGCGCGGCTGCGCGCCTATGGCGCCTACACCGACCAGAACATCGCGCTGCTGCGCCTGGGCATGACCAGCGGCTGGGTGCCGCCGAAGGCGATCATGCAACGCGTGCCGGCGCAGATCGCCGCGCAGATCACGGCCAGGCCCGAGGACAGCGCCTATTACGCGCCGTTCAAGACCCTGTCCGCGAATATCGGCGCCAGCGAGCAGGCACAGCTGCGCGCACAGGCGTCGGCGGCGATCGCGGACGTGGTGACGCCCGCACTGCAACGTTTTCAGAAATTCTTCAACGACCAATACCTGCCGGCCACCCGCGATTCGGCGGCCGCCGGCGAGTTGCCGGACGGCAAGGCGTATTACGACTACCTGGCGCGGCACTACACGACCACGGACATGAGCGCGGCGCAGATCCACGCGCTCGGTTTGCAGGAAGTGGCGCGCATTCGCGGCGAGATGGAAAAGATTCGCGTCGAAGTCGGCTTTAAGGGCGACCTGTCGGCATTCTTCACTCACCTGCGCAACGATCCGAAATTCCATTACGAGAACCGCGAGCACTTGCTCACGGCCTATCGCGCGCTGGCCAAGCGGGTCGACCCCGAACTCACGCGCGTGTTCGGCCTGTTGCCGCGCGCGCCTTACGGCGTAGTTCCGATCCCGGACAACCTGGCGCCTGACACCACGACCGCGTACTACAGCCCCGGCTCGGTCGACGGCCGTCGCGCCGGCCACTACTACGTGAATCTGTACAAGCCGGAAACCCGGCTGATCTGGGAAATGCTGCCGCTCACGCTGCACGAAGCCGTGCCCGGCCATCACCTGCAGATCTCGCTGGCCAACGAGTTGCCCGAACAACCGATGTTCCGCCGCCAGGCCGGCTTCACCGCCTACGTCGAAGGCTGGGCGCTGTATGCCGAACAGTTGGGTTACGACATGGACCTGTACGCGGATCCTTATGACCGCATGGGCCAGCTGACCTACGAGATGTGGCGCGCAGTGCGCCTGGTCGTCGACACCGGCCTGCACAGCCAGGGGCTGAGCCGGCAGCAGGCGATCGATTACTTCAAGGCCAACGCACCCAAGTCGGACAACGACATCGTCAACGAGATCGACCGCTACCTGGCCACGCCCGGACAGGCGCTCGCCTACAAGATCGGCCAGTTGAAGATCAGCGAATTGCGCGCGAAGGCGCGCGCCCGATTGGGCGAGCGTTTCGATCTGCGCGCGTTTCACGGCGCGGTGCTTGGTGCCGGCGCGTTGCCGCTGCCGGTGCTGGAGCGGCGGATGGAGGCGTGGATCCAGGCGCAGGCGAGCGCGCACTGAAGCGGCAAGCGAGGACCGTGAGCACCCCGTTCAAGGACCACTTCTCCGGCCACGCCTCGGCCTATGCCGACGCGCGGCCCAGTTATCCACCGCAGTTGTTCGCCTGGTTATCGGCGCAGTGCCGCAGCCATGCGCAGGCCTGGGACGCCGGCTGCGGCAACGGTCAGGCAAGTGTGGCGCTGGCCGCGCATTTCGCCGCGGTGCACGCCAGCGACCCGAGTGCGGCGCAGATCGCCAGCGCCACGGCGCATCCGCGCGTGCGCTATGCGGTGGAACCGGCCGAGCACTGCAGCCTGGCGTCGGACAGCGCCGACCTGGTCACGGTGGCGCAGGCCTACCACTGGTTCGATCACGCGCGCTTTTGTGCTGAAGCCAGCGGCGTACTGAAGTCCGGCGGCGTGATTGCGTTGTGGAGTTACGCCGAATCGCGGGTCAGCGTCGAGGTCGATGCGGTGTTCGATGAATTGCACGACCGGCGCCTGGAGGCGGATTGGCCGGCGGGTCGCGAACATGTGATCAACCGCTATCGCGATCTGCCGTTTCCCTTTGCGCCGCTGGCGGCCCCCGCATTCGAAATGCGCTGCCGTTGGAATCTGGCGCAGTATCTGGATTACCTGCGCAGCTGGTCGGCCAGCCAGCGCTATCTCGAGCGCACCGGCCGCGATGCCGTCGCCGACATCGCGCCGGCGATGAGCGCCGCCTGGGGTGATCCGCAGGCGGCGCGCGTGGTGCGGTGGCCGCTGACGCTACTGGCCGGTCGCCGCGACTAATGCGCGGTGGTGCTGTCTTTCGACTTGCGCGTGCGCGACGTGCGGGCGACGACTTTGCTTGCCGTGCCCTTGCTGCCGTTACTGCGCATGTTCTTGGCCGTCAGGCGCTTCGATGAACGCGCGCCAGTGCCTTCTTCCCGCTCGCGCTTGCGCCGGCTGGCAATCGCCAGTGCGAAACCGAGTCCGGCCAGGGCCACGGCACCGGCGATGGCGGCGACCGGATGCCGGCGAATGGCGGTGACGGCAACGCGTGTGCCTTGCCGGGCCAGGGCCAGGCCAGCGCCGATCGAGACCACGTCCTTCACGCGCGGCAAGTTGCGGGCAAGGCTGGTGCCGACCCGGCTATTCACCGCGGCGTCCGACACGGCGGAGCCGGCGTCACGCACCATGTTCCAACTGGTGCTCAACATTTTTTCTGTCTGGATGTTCATGAGTTTGCTTCCCATGCGCGGTTAGTGACTGGGCGACGCAGTCTGAGTAATCAGATTACCGCAGCGCAGATGAACCTTCTCTATCCGGTGGCCTTGATGCGATCGTCGTGAACGGCCGCCGGCTCAGGTGCCGCGCGGCTTTGCGCGGTGCGTGGGTGTCGCCGCCCAGGGATCGTCCGGCCAGGGATGGCGCGGGTAACGCCCTTTCATCTCCTTCTTGACCTCCGGATAAGTGCGATCCCAAAAGCCCTTCAAATCCTGGGTAACCTGCAGTGGCTTGCCGCCCGGCGACAGCAGATGCAAGGTCAGCGGCACGCGACCGTCGCAGATGCGCGGCGTGTCGGCCAGTCCGAACAATTCCTGCAGCTTGACCGCCAACACCGGCGCGTGACCGTGCTGATAGCTGATGTTGCGCTCCATGCCCGAGGGCACGCTGATCGTCCGCGGCGCCAGCGCGTCGAGCTTGCTGCGTTGGCTCCACTCCAGCTGCGATTTCAGGGCGTCGCCGAGTTCCTGTTCGCTCAAGGCATCCAGCCGTGTCTTGCCGCGCAGCGCGGGCTGCAGCCAGTGCTGGCGCGTGGCCAGCAACGCCGCGTCGGCAAGATCGGGGAGCTCCAGCTCCGGCATCCAGGCGCGCAGGCAGCGAACGCGCTCCAGCCATTGGCGCAAACCGTCGGTCCAGGGCAGGGCATCGAGCCCCAATTCGGCCACGGCTTCGGACAAAGCCTCGGCGGCGAGCGCCGGATCGACGCGGCCGGCGGGTTTCGATTCCAGGATGATCTTGTCGAAACGTATTTCGCGGCGCGCCTGCAGGGCCCGCGCAAGCGGATCCCAGTGCACGAAATCGCGTTCGACGAAACGCTCGGGGAAATCCTGTTGCAGGCGCGCCTGGTCGAGCGGCGCGCCGCGCTGCACCAGGGAGTCGCGGGCGTCGAAGCGCAATTCGCTGGCGACGATCCACGGCTCGCCGAACAACGCGCTGTCATCGAAGATTCGGGCCATGCGGCCATTGGCCAACTGATAACGGCGCGGATCGCCCGGGTGTTGCCGGCCGATGCGCTCGGGGAAGGCGTGCAGGAGCAGATCGCCCAGCCCGTGGGCCGGCGCCGATGCCGGCGGCTTGCTCTCGCAGCGCAAGCGGCGTCGCCATTGCTGGCTGGCCTGATCGATCGCGGCCAGCGCCGAGCGATTGGCGGCGGCCGGCGCACGGCCGGCGCGGAAACCGGCGAGCGCTTGCCGGCGTGCGGCCCAATCGTCGCCGCGATAGCCCTTCAGCGGATCGCGCGCCTCCAGCAACGCCGCCAGGTCGCAGGCAAGGGCACGCTCCTCGCCATCGGCAGCGGCCAGGAGCATGGCGGCCAGGCGCGGATGGGTGCCAAGCGCCAACATTTGTTTGCCCAGGCCAGTGATCCGCAAGTCGGAATCGAGCGCGCCCAGGCGCTGCAGCAGCTCCTGCGCCGCCGCCATCGCGCCGGTCGGCGGCGGATCCAGGAAACGCAACTGGCTGGCGCCCCAGGCGGCCAGTTCGAGGCGTAGCGGCGACAGTTCGCTTTGCGCGATTTCCGGCGTGCGCGCCGCGTCGAGTCGTTGCGATTGCGGCCAGAGGCGATAGCAAAAGCCTTCGGCCACGCGCCCGGCGCGCCCGGCGCGCTGGTCGGCCGACGCTTGCGAGATGGCGACGGTTTCCAGTCGTGAAAACCCGCTGTTGGGATCGAAGCGCGGCTCGCGCGCCAGGCCGGCGTCGATCACCACGCGTACGCCCGGCAGCGTCACGCTGGACTCGGCAACGTTGGTGGCGAGCACCACACGCCGGTGACCGTGCGGGTCGGGCAGCAAGGCCTCGCTCTGTCGCTCCACCGGCAAGTCGCCATGCAGCGCGATGATTCGCAGCGGCGCATCGTTGCGCTGTGCGAGCCCGCCGAGGTTGCGTTCCGCCTCGCTGATCTCACGCTGCCCGGGCAGGAACACCAGCACATCGCCCGGATGCTTGAGCAGCGCGTCCTCGACGCAACGCTTGAGCTGGAACGCCAGCGCCTCGTCGCGTCGCGCCGGGTAATGGCTGATCTGCACCGGATAGCTGCGGCCGGCCGAACTCAGCCGCGGCGCATCCATCCATGCGGCCAACTTCTCGCCGTCGAGCGTGGCCGACATCACCACCAGGCGCAGCTCGGGGCGAAGTTGCGCCTGCACGTCCAGCGCCAGGGCCAGGCTCAGGTCGCCGCTCAGGTGCCGTTCGTGGAATTCGTCGAAAATGATCGCGGCGATGCCGTCCAGCGTCGGATCGTCCTGGATCATTCGCGTCAGGATGCCTTCGGTCAGCACCTCGATGCGCGTGGCCGACGAAATCTTTTTCTCGAAACGGATGCGATAGCCGACCGTGCCGCCAACCGCCTCGCCCAGCTGCGCGGCCATGAAGCCGGCGGCGGCGCGCGCCGCCACCCGCCTCGGCTCGAGCATCAGGATCTTGCCGCCGTCGCGCCAGCCCGCCGACAGCAGTGCCAGCGGCACCTGCGTGGTCTTGCCGGCGCCGGGCGGCGCTTCCAGCACCAGGCGCGCGCGCGAATCGAGCGTGCGCAAGATGTCCGGGAGGAGTGCGGTGATCGGGAATTCGGGCGTGCTCACCGGGAAAGTCTAGGGCATCGGAGGCATCCGCTAGAATTGCCGCTGTCATTCCTGTTCGCCAAGCCATGGATCTGATCGACATCGGCGCCAACCTGGGCCACGAAAGCTTTGCCCCCGACCTTGCCGCGGTGCTGTCGCGTGCGCGCGCCGCGGGCGTCGTGCAGATGGTGGTCACCGGCGCCAGCCGCGAGGGATCGCGCCGGGCGCTGGAGATCGCGCGCGCGCATCCGGGCTTCCTGTTCGCCACCGCCGGCGTGCATCCGCACCACGCCGTCGAATACACCGAAGAGGCCGATGCCGAGCTGCGCGCGTTGCACGCGGCGCCGGAAATCGTTGCCGTCGGCGAATGCGGGCTCGACTACCACCGCGACTTTTCGCCGCGCCCGGCCCAGCGCCGCGCGTTCGAGCGGCAACTGCAACTGGCGGCGGACATCGGCAAGCCGCTGTTCCTGCACCAGCGCGATGCGCACGAGGACTTCCTCGCCATCCTGAAGAATTTCGACGGCCGCCTTGGGCCGGCCGTGGTGCATTGCTTCACCGGCAGCGACGCGCAGATGTTCGAATGCCTGGATGCCGGTTATTACATCGGCATCACCGGCTGGCTGTGCGACGAGCGCCGCGGCCTGCACTTGCGCGAGATGGTCCGGCACATTCCCGCCGACCGCCTGCTGATCGAAACCGATGCGCCCTACCTGTTGCCGCGCACCGTGCGTCCGCAGCCGTCGCATCGGCGCAACGAGCCGATGTTCCTGCGCCACATCGTCGAGGAACTGGCGCGCGACCGCGGCGAACCGGTCGAGGTCACCGCCGCGGCAAGCACCGCCGCGGCGCGCGCATTTTTCCGCCTGCCCGCCGCGGAGGCTGCTGCCGCACCGTGATCGGCGTGCACCATGACGATTCCAGTACCGCGTGAGCCGCAACTGCGCCAGCGACGACCAAGCCGCTCGGCTTACTGGAACGTGCCGCCGTCTTTCTTCTTGCCGAAAATTTTCGCAAGAAACGCGCCGATGCCGAGCACCAGCAGCACGATGAATTTCTTGCCGGCCAGCAGCAGGACGCCAAGCTTGGCGAACAGGCCGGCTTTCGCCGCCACGCCACCGCCGACCAGCGCTGCCAAACCATAGGCCGCCAGCTTGTCGCTGCCTGGCTCGTAGTCGGCATAGCGATGCCCGCTGTCGAACTCGGCCATCGGCAGCACCCGGGTCATGCCGTCGCGCACCAGGGCCAGGTCGTTCATGCCGGCAATGGCATTCAAGCTCAGGTAACCCTCGCGCCCGAGCACGCGGATGTCGTAGTTCAAGGAATGATTGTCGCTGCCATCGAACTGCAGTTCCTTGGCCCAGTAGATTTTCTTGGCGGCGGCATCGTAATGCGGCGGCTGCGCCCAGCCGATCAATTCCACCGTGCCATAGCCGGCTTCCTTGCGCTCGGCGTTGGCCTCGTGCGTCTGCTCTTTCATATCGGCGAGCATCTGCGCGTAATCGATCTTGCTGGCATCCTCGTCGGACACATAGCCGTCGCTGCTGAAGGTGACCAGCACCGCCCAGCTGTGGTCGGAATCCAGCGGCGCGTTGTCGGGCACCAGCAGTCCGATGACATCGTCGTCGGGCGGGTTACCCCAGAGTTCCTCGAGCACGCGACGGGTGTCGTCGTGGGCCAGGTAACGGAAGCCAGATTGCACGCGCAAGTGCGCGGAGGCGTCCGGCAGGGCGATCTCGCCCGACTGGAAGTGCAGCGAATCGATGAAGGCGCGCGTTTTCGCGGCTTCGTCGGCATCCTGCGCTTGCGCGGCGCCAACCAACAGTCCGCTGGCCAGGACGGCCGCGACGAGTAGTGATCTCATTGGATTCCCCTGGAAATGGCCAGACCGCGCGTCCCCCGCACGGCCTACCTGCAGGCTGACCAGATTGCCCGCCTTTGGCAAGCGCCGCAGGGCGAGTTTGCACGCCGGCTTCGCACTCGGGGCGATCAATTCGGTTGCTTCTGTGCCAGCCTCACCACAGACTTCCGGGCACATGCTCGAGATCAGCCCGGCCATTGCCATTCCCGACGACGAATTGATCGAACGATTCGTCCGTGCCAGCGGCCCGGGCGGACAGAACGTCAATAAGGTTTCCACGGCGGTCGAGCTGCGTTTCGACGCCGCGCGCTCGCCGTCGCTGCCCGATGACCTGCGCGCACGCCTGTTGGCGCGTCGCGACCGTCGGATCACCAGCGATGGCGTGATCGTGATCAGCGCGCAACGCTTCCGCACCCAGGAGCGCAATCGCGAAGACGCGCGCGAGCGCCTGGCCGCCCTGATCCAGGCCGCCCTGTTCGTACCGAAAAAGCGCATCGCGACCAAGCCGAGCAAGGGCGCCAAAGAGCGCCGCCTGAGCGGCAAACGCGAGCGCGCGCAGGTGAAGAGCACGCGCGGAGCGCGCGGCTGGGAACGCGAGTCTTGACTCGCATCCTGCCCGAGCTGCCGCCCAATGCGCCGCGCAGTGGCGGCAACGCCTTCGGCCGTGCGTTCGCGGAGGCCGTGCTGCGGCTTGGTCGCTGGCGCCTGATCGGCGAGTGGCCGGACCGCGCCAAGCTCGTGGTCGTGGTCGCCCCGCATTCGTCCAACTGGGATGCGATCTGGGGCATCGCCGCCAAAGTGGCGCAAGGCCTGGGCATCGTCTTCATCGGCAAGCAGGAAGCGTTCTGGGGCCCGCTGGGCTGGCTACTGCGCTTGTTCGGCGGGGTGCCGGTGGACCGCAGCGCGCCCGGCGGCATCGTCGACCAGGTCGCCAACCAGATGCGCGAGGCCGAGCGCATGTGGTTCGTGCTGGCGCCCGAGGGCACCCGGCGCAAAGTCGATAAATGGAAAACCGGCTTCTGGAAAATCGCCCGCCGCGCGCAGGTGCCGGTGTTCTGCGTGGCCTTCAATTATCCGGACCGGACCATCCACCTCGGCCCGCTGGTCTGGATGACCGAGGACATGGAAGCCGACGTGCGCCGGGTACGGGGATTGTTTGCCGGCTACCACGGCAAAAACCGCAACGTCTGAGCTCAGCGTTCGGCCTTTGCAACAGCCGTTTTTTTCTATACATTGTATAGATGATAAGGTTCAGTTGGGACCGCGCCAAGGCCGCCGGAAATCTGAAGAAGCATGGCGTTTCGTTTGACGAGGCGCAGACAGTCTTTTACGACGACTTCGCTGTGCAATTTTTCGATGAGAATCATTCTGAAGGCGAAGAGCGCTTTCTCATGCTGGGCATGAGCACGGGCGCGAATTTACTGCTTGTATGTCACTGCGAGCGCGAGGGCGGCCAACTAATCCGAATAATTTCTGCCAGAAAGGCAACAAAGAGCGAAAGCGCTTTCTATGGACGAGACTAGCCATGAAAACTGAATATGATTTGTCAAAAATGCAATCGCGCAAGAATCCCTACGCGTCGAAGCTTAAAAAGCCGGTTTCAATGCGGCTATCCGAGGACGTTGTCAGCTATTTCAAGAAAATGGCTGTCGACGCCGGAGTGCCTTATCAGAGCCTGATTAACCTCTACTTGCGAGACTGCGTTATCAAGCATCGCAAAGTGGATGTCAGCTGGCCATCCAGGCGCTGATTATTCCGCGAACCAGGATAGGACCGATTCCGGTCCTCTTGGGCTCAGCGTTCGGAATGGCCAGATTCGAAATAATCGCGGCGCTCGAACAAGCCCGGCTTGACCAGGTCGGCGAACGCGCGCGCCTGCGGTGACAGGAACTTGCCCTTGCGCACGACCACGCCGTAGCTGCGCGGCGGAAAATATTCGCTGAGGTTGCGCACTTCCAGGCGCTCGCGATCGGCCTCGGTCAGGCAGATGCCGGTGACGATCGAAATGCCCAGGCCCATGGCCACGTATTGCTTGATGATTTCCCAGCCGCCGACTTCCAGCGCCACCGTGTACGGCACCCGGCGTTGCTGGAACACCAGGTCGACCAGGCGCCAGGTGGTCAGGCGCTTGGGCGGCAGGATCAATCCGTACGGTGACAGGTCTTCCAGCTTCAGTTTGTCGCGCGCCGCCAGCGGATGGCCCTTGGCCATGATCAGCATCGGGTCGAAGGAATACACCGGCGCGTAGGACAGGTCGGTCGGCACGTCGAGCATCGAGCCGACGGCCAGGTCCACGGTGTCCGAGCGCAACAGGCTCAGACCGTCCTTGCCGGTGACGTTGTGCAATACCAGTTGCACCGACGGATGCGAGGCGCGAAACGCCTGCACCAGCGGCGGTAGTAGATACAGGATCGTCGAGCTGCCGGCCGCGACGTGCAGCTCGCCGCCTTCCAGGCCCTTCAGCCGATTGCGGAACTCGCCTTCGATGCCGTCCAGGCCCTCGACCAGCGGCCGGGCCAGCTCATACAGGGCGGTGCCGCCGCGGGTCAGGGTCAGCCGGCGGCCAATCCGCTCGAACAGGGGCGCGCCCATGTCGCGTTCCAGGGCCTGCAATTGCAGGGTCACCGCCGGCTGGCTCAGGAACAGCGCCTCCGCCGCCCGCGACACCGAGCCCAGGCGCGCCACCTGGCAAAAGGCCCGCAGCGGCTTGAGCCGATCGCCCTTGTAATAGAAGCGCGGCTTCGCACCGGCCATCAGGCGTGCAGCTTCCGTTCAGGGGTGGGGCGCGGCGGCTCGATCATAAGGGGCTGTTGGAACAAGTTATATGATTTGCTTATACATTCCATTTAAATATTTGCTTTGTCAAATTCAAGCGGTCGTTTTACGGTCGGGTCATGGAAAACTCCCCCCGCAGCACTGAGTCAGGCCGCCACCCCCCCGAGGTAGGACACGCCGTGGCGCTGTTGGGCCCGGCCTTTCCCGGCCAGGAAGACCTGCTGACGCCGACCGCCCTGGCCTTCCTGGCCGACCTGCACCGCCAGTTCGAGGCCACGCGCCAGGCGCGATTGATCGCTCGCCAGGTCAAGGCGGCACGCTTCGACGCCGGCGAGCTGCCGGATTTCCGGCCGGACACCCGCGCCATCCGCGACGGCGACTGGCGGGTGGCCGAGCTGCCGGCCCCCTTGCTCGACCGCCGGGTCGAGATCACCGGGCCGGTCGAACCGAAGATGGTGATCAACGCGCTCAACTCCGGCGCCAAGGTCTACATGGCCGATTTCGAGGACTCGACCGCGCCGACCTGGGCCAACTTGCTCACCGGGCAACGGGCGCTGCGCAAGGCGATCGCCGGCACGCTCGACTGGATGGCGCCGGACGGCAGCAAGCATTACGTGTTGAACAAGCAGAACCTGGCGGTGCTGATGGTGCGGCCCCGCGGCTGGCACCTGGATGAAAAACACCTGCTGGTCGACGGCGCGCGCATGTCAGGCTCCTTGTTCGATCTCGGTTTGTTCGCGTTCCACAACGCGGCGGCATTGGCCGGCAAGAACCTTGGCCCGTACTTCTACCTGCCCAAGCTGCAGTGCATGGAAGAAGCGCAGCTGTGGGACGAGGTGCTGGCCTTCATCGAAGTGCGCCTCGGGCTGCCGATCGGCCAGATGAAAGTCACGGTGCTGATCGAAACCTTGCCTGCCGCGTTCGAGATGGACGAGATCCTGCACGCGCTGCGCGGCCGCATCGCCGGTCTGAACTGCGGCCGCTGGGATTACATATTTTCCTACCTGAAGACGTTCCGCCGGCACCGCGATCGCGTGTTGCCCGAACGCAGCCAGGTGACGATGGCGCAGGGGTTCCTCAAGGCTTATTCGGAATTGCTGATCAGGACCTGCCACCGGCGCGGCGCGCTGGCGATGGGCGGCATGGCGGCACAGATTCCGATCAGCGGCGATCCCGAGGCCAACGAACAGGCGCTGGCGCGCGTGCGTGCCGACAAGCTGCGCGAAGTGAGCGCCGGCCACGACGGCACCTGGGTCGCGCACCCGGCTTTGATCCCGCTGGCGCAGGAAATTTTCGACGCGCACATGCCGACGGCGAACCAATTGCACGTGTTGCGCGCGGATGTCGAGGTCAGCCGCGACGATCTGATTCGTCCCAGCATTGGCACCATCACCCGCACCGGTTTCGACAACAGTGTCGAGGTCTGCGTGCGCTACCTCGCCGCCTGGCTCGACGGCCAGGGCTGCGTGCCGATCCACTGGCTGATGGAAGACGCCGCCACCGCGGAAATTTCGCGCACGCAGTTGTGGCAGTGGTTGCACCACGGTGAGCTGCAGCTGGACGACGGCACGCCGGTCGACTTCACCTTGTTCGATCGCGCGCTGCTGGCATTGCCATCGAAACTGGCCGACCGCATGCGCCTGCCCGGCGGCTCCCGGATCAACGACGCCATCGCCCTGCTCGACACCCTCACCCACGCCCCCGAACTCACCGACTTCCTGACCCTCCCCGCCTACGAACAACTCCCCTGACCAAACCCACTTCCTGACCCACACCTGCCCACTTCCTGACCCATCCCTGTGGGAGCGGCTTTAGCTGCGATAGCCCCACCGCACCCCATCGCGGCTAAAGCCGCTCCTACACAACCGAGGACACGCCCATGAGCCGCACCCTGCCCAGCGCCGAACAACTGAAGACCGAGTGGGCCAGCAATCCGCGTTGGGCCGGCATCGTCCGCGGCTACGACGCCGCCGAGGTGGTGCGCTTGCGCGGCACGGTCGCCATCGATCACTCGCTGGCCCGGCTGGGTGCCGAGAAGCTGTGGAAATACCTGGGCGAGAAGCCGTTCGTCAATGCGCTCGGCGCACTCACCGGCAACCAGGCCATGCAACAGGTCAAGGCCGGCCTGAATGCCATCTACCTGTCGGGCTGGCAGGTCGCCGCCGATGCCAACGTCGCGGGCGAAATGTATCCGGACCAATCGCTGTATCCATCGAACTCGGTGCCGCTGGTGGTCAAGCGCATCAACAACACGCTGCTGCGCGCCGATCAGTTGAATCACGCCGAGGGCAACGACAGCGTCGACTGGTTGCAGCCGATCGTCGCCGATGCCGAGGCCGGTTTCGGCGGCGTGCTCAACGCCTTCGAGCTGATGAAATCGATGATCGAAGCGGGCGCGGCCGGCGTGCATTTCGAGGACCAGTTGGCCTCGGTGAAGAAGTGCGGGCACATGGGCGGCAAGGTGCTGGTGCCGACCCAGGAAGCCGTGCAGAAGTTGATCGCCGCGCGCCTGGCCGCCGACGTCATGGGCGTGCCGACGTTGATCATCGCGCGCACCGACGCCGAGGCCGCCGATCTGATTACGTCCGACATCGATCCCAACGACCACGCCTTCATCACTGGCGAGCGCACAGTGGAAGGCTTTTACAAAACGAAGCCTGGCGTCGACCAAGCGATCAGTCGCGGCCTGGCCTATGCCCCGTATGCCGATTTGGTCTGGTGCGAAACCGGCAAGCCGGACCTGGCCTTCGCGCGCAAGTTCGCGGCGGCCATCCACGCGAAATATCCCGGCAAGATGCTTGCCTACAACTGCTCGCCGTCGTTCAACTGGAAGAAGAACCTGGACGACGCCACCATCGCGTCTTTCCAGCACGAGCTGGCGGCGATGGGCTACAAGTTCCAGTTCATCACCCTGGCCGGTTTCCACTCGCTCAATTATTCGATGTTCAACCTGGCCTACGGCTACGCCCGCAACCAGATGAGCGCCTTCGTCGAATTGCAGGAAGCCGAGTTCGCCGCGGCCGAGCGTGGCTTCACCGCGGTCAAGCATCAGCGCGAGGTCGGCACCGGCTACTTCGACACGGTCACCCAGACCATCCAGGCCGGCACCAGCTCGACCACCGCCCTGACCGGATCGACCGAAGAGGAGCAGTTTCAGGACGCCCCAGGCATCGCCGCCTAGTCCTGGGAGCGGCGGGACC
>Ga0209211_10004006_pt1 | contig 23390 bp, 23 predicted proteins | sample RifGroA2_FD_183992 | JGI IMG/M metagenome (GOLD analysis project Ga0209211, IMG submission 183992) | Groundwater microbial communities from Rifle, Colorado, USA - Groundwater A2 (SPAdes) (version 2) | ecosystem: Environmental > Aquatic > Deep subsurface > Groundwater | place: Rifle, Colorado...
GTCTCTGAAGATGACTCTCGAGACAGGTTATACACATTTCTGGTCAAGATCACGCCAAAAGTTCTGGAAAAAAGGGGAGACTTCCGGCAATGTGCAGGAGGTCAGAGAAATATTCTACGATTGCGATGCTGATACGCTTCTGGTCAGGGTTAAGCAGAACGGACCGGGCGCCTGCCATACCGGGGAAAGAACATGTTTTTTCAGGAGGCTCTCAAATGAGTAATTGCCTTTTTTGCAGGATCATCGAAAAAAAGGTCCCGGCCAAAATAGCATATGAAGATGATCTTTGCCTTGCCTTTGAGGATGTAAATCCGCAGGCCCCCGTCCACACGCTCGTCATTCCCAAAAAACATATTCCAACACTCCTTGACCTTAAAGAGGAAGACAAAAATCTTATGGGACATTTAATTGGGATTGCCAATAAAATCGCAAAGGACAAAGGCATTGCAGAAAGAGGGTTCAGGGTAGTAGTCAATTGCAATCCGGAAAGCGGGCAGACGGTTTATCATATCCACCTCCATGTCCTTGGCGGCCGCATAATGCATTGGCCCCCGGGATGACCGAAATGTGATGATCGGAAAATGGAAATAATATCCAAAGAAACGGTATGGGAAGGCAGTTTTTTAAGGGCTGTCAAGCTTACCTATGAAGATAACAACGGTTCTCTACGAAAGTGGGAGGCCGTAGAGAGGGTCAACTGCGAAGGCATAGTAGCAGTCGTTCCGATAACCGCTGACGGAGAACTAATACTGATTCGGCAGTTCAGGCCGGTCGTAAACAATTACGTAATTGAATTTCCGGCTGGACTTAACGACAAGGGAGAAAGCCTTGTTGATGCAGCCCGGCGCGAATTGATCGAGGAGACAGGTCAAACAACTGAGGAGCTTATATTCCTTGCAGAGGGACCCATATCATCAGGCCTGTCCACAGAGATGCTTACCGTATTTCTGGCAAAGGGGACAATCCCGGCTTCACCTGAACTGATAAAGCAATTCCCTTCTGATGAAAGCGAAGACATTGAAACAATAAGAACGCCGGCCGCTGTCATCCATAACACACTGGAAAACTTTCGCAAAAAAGGGGATTACGTAGACATTAAAATTTACGGGCTTCTGGAACTGGCGAAAAAGCACCTGTAGCGCGCAGCGTTAAGCGTCGGTTGCAAGCGCATTATTAACAAGAACTGCCGCTTTACGCTCGACGCTCTAACGCCGTAACGCCTACTCCATCTTTATCGCCTCAACAGGACAAATGCTTGCGGCCTCCTCACAATTACATGTACTACACTTGTCATAGCCTATTACCCATGCCTTGTCATCCCTGAGTTCAAATACTTCCGGGCATACCTCAACACAAGAGCCACAGCCAATGCAAAGCTCCTGATCAACCACCGGTGTTGCCATAAAAACCTCCTTTGCCATCTAAGATTTATTATTAAGTATATCAAAAATCCTGTAAATCTCTATGACATAGATCAGGCTTCCCCTAAAATTTTAATTGATTTTAAATCGCATTTTCAGGATAATTATACACATACGCATAAAGGGGGCGCATAGTATGGACATCAAGCAATTTGTTTTTGACAAGGCAATTGAAGCCAGGAAAGGGGCAAGAAGCCTTGCAAAGGCGTCTTCAGACCAGAAAAATACTGCCCTGCTCAAAATGGCAGAGGCCTTAAGAGAGAACTCAAAAAAACTGATCGCTGAAAACAAAAAAGACATCGAATTTGCGGACAGTAAAGGACTATCCAAGGCCATGATCGACAGGCTTACCCTGAACGAAAAGAGGATTGCCGAAATGGCTGATGGACTTGTAGAAGTTGCACAACTGCCTGACCCTGTCGGGGAGATAATAAAGATGAGGCAGAGGCCGAACAAAATGGCAGTCGGACGCATGCGCGTTCCCATAGGTCTGATTGGAATAATTTATGAAGCCCGTCCAAATGTTACTGCTGACGCTACAAGCCTGTGTTTAAAATCAGGCAATGCTGTCATTCTGCGCGGCGGCTCCGAGGCAATAAATTCAAACAGGGCGATAGTCAATATTTTAAGAAAGGTTGCAAATACTGCGGGTATCCATGAAGGCGCCATTACATTCATAGACATTCCTGACAGGGAAGCTGTTCTGGAGATGCTGAAACTTGAAGGCATTATAGATTTGATAATACCGCGCGGCGGGGAAGGACTTATACGGGCGGTTACAGAGAATTCGAGGATACCTGTGCTCAAGCATTACAAAGGGGTATGTCACGTGTTTGTGGATAAAGATGCAGATCTACTCATGGCTGAAGACATCTGTTTTAACGCAAAGGTCCAAAGACCAGGCACCTGCAATTCCATGGAGACAATGCTTGTGGACAAGGCAATAGCCGGGAAATTTTTGCCAAAGATGATCAAAAGATTTGAAAAAGCTGGTGTCAAAATAAAAGGATGTAAAAAAACATTGTCCTTCTGTCCCAGGGTTGCCGACGCAAAGGATGAAGATTTTTACAGCGAATACCTGGACCTCACTTTAAACGTCAAGGTTGTAACAGACATGGACAATGCCATGGACCACATAGCAAAATACGGCTCAGCCCATTCCGACGCGATAGTGACCGAAAACTATAACAAAGCAATGCGTTTCCTGAAGGAAGTTGATTCTTCAGCTGTACTGGTTAATGCCTCTACGAGGCTGAACGATGGACACCAGTTCGGGCTGGGTGCGGAAATCGGCATATCCACAGACAAAATCCATGCACGGGGCCCTATGGGGCTTGAGGAACTCACCTGCACAAAATTCATAGTCTTTGGCAGCGGACAACTGCGAGAATAAAGGAGGATTGAAAAATGTCGGAAAGAATGAATCATGAAGAGTTTATAAGAAAAGCCATAGTAAGTCTCAGAAAAGAGGGGTACAAGGGCATACACACTGTTTACTCAGGGTTTAACGAAGCATTCAAAAAGTATTTCGAAGGAGAAAACCCTATTGAGACAACAACAAAGCTCGCCTCGGAAGGCAAGGTCGTAATAAGACCTGTCAAAGGCGGTGTTATGCTGTATCTCCCGGAAGATGCACCACAGTCAAAAAGCTCGGCAGATGAAGCGCTCAAGAAAATGGGGCTGTAAAAAGTCAGCTGGTTATGAGTTAACCCCCTTGCTTAGGCCAACAGTAGGGAACAGTACCTGCGTTAAGCAGAGCTTTAAGCTTACCTGCTTTCGGTGCTTAAGGTACCTACTTCTGGGGCTACTGACTCTTTAACTTAATTATGCGCTTAGGAATTTTCGGCGGGACATTTAATCCCATCCATTTCGGACACCTGCGGGCCGCTGAGGAGGTCAGGGACAAACTTGCCATTGACAAGATTATTTTCATGCCCTCCGGAAACCCGCCCCTTAAAGTTTCAGGTCTAATAGAAGCATCTCATCGTTACGCCATGACAAGACTTGCAACAAACTCCAATGTTAATTTTACCGTCTCTGACCTGGAAGTCCTCAAAACAGAGAAATCCTATACGGTAGATACACTTGAAAGACTTCTGGAAATTTATCCCGGTGACGAATTATTTTTTATCCTGGGACTCGATGCCTTTCTAGATATGCCCAACTGGTGGCAGCCTGAAAGGCTTTCTGGCATGGTTGATTTCGTTGCAGTCGCAAGACCCGGTTTCGACCCCGCGGATATAGGCAAATCTCCATATATAAAACACAAAGAAGGCCCCGGTCTTTGGGTCCTTAGCTCAGGGAAAAGAGTCATACACGTTAATATAACTGCCATGGACATATCATCAACAAATATCAGGGACCTCCTTAAAAAAGGTAAAGGCATAAAATATCTTCTCCCTGAAACTGTAGAACAATACATTTATACCTATAAGCTGTACAGTCTGGATTAGCAGAGAACTCCGCTGCCTTTCCACCTTTTCCAAAGCATTTCAAATGATCCTATTTTTTTACGGTTGACTTTTTGCTGTGCAGTGATACAATCGAAGTAGACAAATACAGAGTTATGATCATTGCCCTGGCAATAACTAAAGGAGACCGGCATGTGGCCGTGACTTAAATAAGGAGGATTTTCATGGGATATACGATTGTCGCATTGGAGAACAAAATACTCGAAATGTATCCTGATATTTCAAAGCACGGGATAGCCTTAAACGTTGGATTCAGCGAGGAAAAGAACGCTTATATTGCAAAATTCAGAAAAGACGGCCAGGAGCTTACAACACACCTGGAAAAAAAAGATGCGGATGACTGCATGGACGGGATTAAATGCGTTTATTTTGGTGTGCAGTTAGGACAATTTATTAAGAATTTTGAAGAAAGAAAATAAAAGACACTGTCTTACAGGAGGTGCACTATGCCGGTAGTTGAGCATTCTGGTATAAAGATCAATGTGGATGATGAAGGATATCTTGTGAATTATGATGACTGGAATGAAAAAATAGCATGTGCGCTAGCAGAGGCTGAAGACGTAGAAGAACTGACAAAAGACCGCTTGGACATAATTAAATTCATGAGAGACTATTATAAAAAATATAACTTTTTTCCAATTCTCGGCGCTGTTTGCAAAAACCTGAATAAACCAAAAGAATGCGTAACCGAACAGTTTATTGACCCCATAAAAGCATGGAAGATCGCCGGTCTTCCTAAACCGGATGAACATCTTATAGCTTACCTTCATGGCGAAGGGGGCATTGTATAGAGCCGAAAAATGCCATTGAAGAGAGAAGGCATTCCTGCCTTCTCTCTTCAAACTTAAGGATTAATTCCAGATATCTTTTTTCCCCATTCCGCTGCCTTTTCAAGTATTTCATTTTCATCAGCGGTAATCAGGTTCCTGTTATTCAATACCTGTTTGCCGTTAACTATGACATTTTCAACGTCGGATGCCATGGCTGCGTAAACGATGTGGGAATAAATATCGTATAACGGCATCATATGGGGCTTTTTGAGGTTAATGGTAATAATGTCCGCAGCCTTGCCGTTTTCAATGCTCCCGACCCTGTCTCCAAGTCCAAGCACATCCGCCCCCCATCTCGTTGCCATTAAAAGCGCAGTCTTTGAATCAAGAACCGTAGGGTCTTTTGATATTGCTTTATGGACTTTTGCGGCAGTAGACATTTCGCTTAGTATATTCAGGTCATTATTGCTGGCTGCGCCATCAGTGCCGAAAGAGACCCTCACCCCGGCTCTCAGCATTGCAGGCACAGGGGCAATTCCCGAAGCAAGCTTCAGATTGCTCTCGATGCAGTGTGCAACCCCTGTCTTCCTCATTGCCAGTATTTCTATCTCTTCATCATCAAGCCACACGCAGTGGGCGGCAAGGGCATTTTCATTCAGGAAACCGACACCAGAAAGATACACAGCCGGCCTTTTCCCATATTTTGAAAGCATTTCACCGACTTCCCATTCGGTTTCAGAGAGGTGGATATGACGTTGGGTATGAAGGCTGTCGGTAGTTGCTATTATTTTTTTCAAGGTCTCGGGGCTGCACGCATAAGCCGAATGAGCGGCAATACATGGTGTGATAAGCCCGTCACCTTGCCAGTCATTTATAAACCTTTCTGCATTTTTCAGGTAATCATCTGCATTTTTACCGGAGGCTGTAGGGAAATCCACAACCCCGGCCCCCAGAAAGGCCCTCATCCCGATTTTTTTTGTTGCCCTGGCAGCACTGTCTCCAAAGAAATACATATCACTGTAAGTTGTAACTCCTCCCTTGAGCATCTCAAGACATGCAAGTTCAACCGCATCCGAGACAAATTCAGGACTGAGCCATTTACCCTCAGCAGGCCATATGTGGTCCTCAAGCCAGTCTTTTAAAGGCAGATCATCCCCAAGCCCTCTGAAATAGGCCATTGCAGCATGAGTGTGAGTATTTATCAGCCCGGGCAGAACAGCCCTGTCCTTGTCCTTAAGGAGCGTTCCAGGGGCATATTTGTTGAGAAGGGCGGCCTCTGTATCCACGTCAACTATTTTCGTGCCCCTGACTGCAACAGCACCTTCCCGAATAACATCCATTTTGTCATTCATAGTAAGGACATAATCACCGCAGATCACATAATCAACTCTTTCCATATTGGTAACAATAATATTGAGTCAATGGGATGTAAGTCAAGAAATCTGTACAATAAAAAAGGGAGTGGTCAAGCTTCCACTCCCATTTTGAATCCTCTTACTGAGATTTTATTTTGTCTTTATCCAGCCTGCGCCGTTGCCTGAGAAATTGCCGGCAGTTGGTCCTGAAGGGACTGAAGTGATTTTTCCGGCTGCTGCACCATTCATGATAAAGTCTGTATTGTTCATAATGCCTGTACCTGTATATTTTCCCCCGCCTTTAACGTTTGCAAGCCAATTTTTGTTGACGGAATCCCATGTCTTTACATCAAACTTTGCTTCAAGGCCGCTGCCTGAAAGGTTGGCTGATATGCCAGTGGGATTGCCGAAATAAGTACCTCCAACATCGCCTGTTGCCCACAAAGAAGGTTTCGCTCCGCTTGTCGGCGCGAAGAATATTACGTTATTCATTTTAACGTCTATGCTATTCGTTGATGTTCCTCCGCTACCGATGAGGTCTGTTCGCCCTACCTCAACAGACGGTATTTTAAGGCTATTGAGAACGTCCTGGTTCGGGCTACTGCCGGTCTTACCGGCCAGTGCAAGGAATTTCTTGGTGTTCATCCATCCCCCCATCTGAACGGCTGTGAATGTGGTCGGGTCAAATACACCGATGGTCTCGCCTATGACGATCGCTGTTGTTGCCTTTGCCAGGTCAGCCTTATATCCGACAACGGTGCCTTCCAGCTTGCCGTCAGACCACTTTGTGCCTGTGGTAAGGGTGCCGAACACCCTTCCTGAGTCGCCATGCTCCATGGTCCAGTACCAGTTGTCAGATGCGGTAATGCCGCTGTAGCTGCCGTATGGCGCACTCCTCCAGACACCCCAGTCAGCAGAATTGGCAGCATTGCCGATGCTCAGGCTTTCCACATTAAATCCAAAATTGAACCCAAAGGCCGGTCCGGTTGAACCTCCCATGGCTGTCCCGTTGAACTGGAAATCAGCGGTTACAGTATCAAGGATTGTGTCCCTTACGATATTGGCAATAAAATTGTCCGGGGCAGGGACAGTTATTGATGACTCAACTGACAACTCAGCCCTGTTTATTGTACCGTCCATCTCAAAAAGATGGTTTGCATCAGGACCGATACCTTTTATAAGGTTCCCGGTCAGACCTCCTATCAAAATACCGGTCTTGCCGTTTGGGTCCACATAAATGCCGTAAAATTGCGAATCCATGTTCTTGTCAAGGGCCGCATTGCCGCTCCTCTCAGTGCCGCCTATGAAACCCTGATAGGCCCCGTCGTCATATGTTGTATAGAATTTTGACGAACCCTCATGATAGTTATTGGATGCTATCTCAGTGGCCCATAAATGCGGTTTGTCAGAGGCAGGGCTGTAAGCCCCCATCATTACCACTTTAGCAGGTGCAGTCCCCCACAAGGAGTCAACTCCTCCTATAAGGGCTGAAAGGGAGCCTTCATCGCTTGCAGCGGCTGATAAAGGAGAGAAGAGGGATGCAAATCCTATGGAACTGACAAATAACAAGGGGTCCTGCTTTGTCACGCCAAGGGCCATTGCCTGCCAGGTCTTGGTGGTATCATCATATGTGCCGAGGACATTACCGGAAATTGTCCCGAGCTCTTCCAGGCCAAGGAAAATGCCGTCTACTGTGCCCTGAAGTCTATTGTTCGCCCAATCAGAGCCGTTTAACTTGATTATCGCATAACTGTTTGGATTTCCTGATTCGTCATAATCGGTAGTGCCCAGGGCAGCCTTCCAGTTAGTTAGCGGGGTTGCAGTGAAATTCTCGGAACTCTGGAGCACGGCAGACCAGATGCCCCATTTTTGATTGATAAGGGCTATGGACTCAGCCTCGCCTACCCCCTTAAAATCACCGACGCCTTTTAACTCATGGGTTTGGATGTCAAGACACAGCCTGTCGCCACATATGCTGTTTTCATTAAGCTCCTCAGGCGTAATGACCGTTGTCCCCACGTCCGTGGCAGTCATAGTACCTGATGCGTCCCACATGCCGGAAGTCAAGATTCCGCTATCAGCAAGACCCGGATACTGGCTGCCTGTAAATGGGGCCATGTTGCCGGAAGTGTCAGCTGAGATCATATAACCTGCCCTGTATCCTGTCCCGTCAGGTCTTATATAAATAGCGGCGGCCATGCCCTCGATCGTGTTATTCCGGGCTATGCCCCCCATGCGTCCAAATAATGCACCTTCGTCTGATGTCTTGCCGTTAAGATCAGTGCCCCAGACACTGTGACCGGTTGGGTTCTCGTATATCCCCATCAAAGTGACTGACTGGGGACCGCTCCAGAGAGATGCAATGCCTCCCAAACGTCCGGTCATAAAACCGTTGTCATCCATTGCAACAGCAGAGAGATCGGTATTCAAGGCCGCATTTACCATAAAGCCGCCGTCTCCCTTGCCGCCGAAGGCAAGAGGAGTTTCAGCATATCCGTCAAGGGCGGAAACATCCGTCATATTCCATTGCCCTCCTCCATAACCGCCATTGACAACACCTGTGCCTGTGCCGAAGGCTGTGTCGGTCAAATAAGTAAATGTTGATGTCCCTGAGATATTGCCATTTGAAGCCTTTGCAGCTATTTTTGACATCCAGTAACCGCTGAAACTGAGGGCTTCACTGTCGTCAAGGTATGCAGGGCCTTTCAGGATAATACTGCCTGAGCCACCGGATACCACCTTCAAATCAGACGGAATTGCGCTTTCAGTTGCGCCTTTGCTTTTTATATTATAGGCGCCTATCATCTTACCGCTGTCATCAGCAGTGGAGGTGATCCAGATATTCGGGACCGCAACAGTCTTAGTCTCTTTTGTATTATCTTCCTTTACAACCTGGACATCTTTTCCGGACTCGACCAGGCCAGAAAGACTGCCTGTCACTCCTCCTTCAAGGTTATGCTGGATATTGGCGGTAAGCCATTTATGCTCACCGGATGTGGAGGTGTTACCAGACACGTCTACTGTCTTAAAGTTAATAGTGTGAATACCTTCCGGCATAGGCACAAAAACTGCATCTTCAGAGGCCCTTGGGTCACCAGGCAACGCTACCCAGCCTTCTCTATCCAAATCATAGAAAAAAGAGGCATCTTCGTTTGTATTTAATGAGAAGATTGCATCACTTTCGCTTGCATATATCCCCGGCCTTAAAGCAAATGTTATATTGGGAGGAGTCGTGTCCTTAAACTTTTCAGTGATAGGAGGTGTGCAGTTAATACAGATATTTTCTTGATTTGAATCTGGCTTAATTGAGTCTACACGCCGTGAATCTTTAACAATCGAGATAATAGTAGGCTCGCCTACATTGCCTGTTGTGTTAAGAACTTGAACTGCTTCCTGTGCCATATCCATTGTAAGCTTGACCTGAACAGTAGCTGGTGCAGGCGCTGTTGAAGGTGTTGTTGAAGATGAAGGCGCTGTTTTATCGTCCTTCGGTTGTTCATCTTTAGGCTTATCATCTTTGGGCTTGTCAGAAGTTGTCTCCTGCGTAAGGCCTTTTACAGCAGCCTCTGTGGCAGGTCTGGACGGCTGGGGCGGGGCCTGTGGAGTGACTGTAGTCATATTGCCTGCATTAACGGTAACAACCACCTTGGGGAATGCAGGGTTGATAACATGAACAGAGCCATCTTTGACAACAACCCCTGTCACGTTCCTGTCGTGGTATACAAAATAATCAGTGCCTCTCACGCCTGCAACAGCATTCGGCGTATGTATCTCAAATCGGTTCGCGTCCCGGGCCGAGATGCGCTTTGTGATGTCCCTCGGCACAATGGCCTGCACCTTGCCCCTCGGCAGCTTAATAGTCCCCTTGGTACCGGCAACATATTCGCTGATGTCCATCCTGCTCTTCTGCGCAAGTCTCAGGATACTCCCATCGCTGAAAGTTATCTCGACCTTTGAGTCGCTTTTTGTCCTGACAATATCTTTTATAAATACGGGGTCGCCGGGGTTTGCAGGCAGGGCAGGCGGTACGCCTCCCCTAAGTATCTCAGCCACACCCTCTACAGCAGTGATCTTGCCTGCTTCATCTGCTGATTCAGCATAATCAATGAATAGTGAACAAGTGAATAGCATAAGAAAAGCAAAGAAGATAGAGCTTAGGGCGTAGAGTTTAAAAACCGGAAAGTCTTTTTTATATTTATTTACCATTAACATAATTACCCTCCTTGTCAAGCCTTGTACAGCATATAGATTTATTTACTTTTAATAAATTTTATCTCTTTGTTATCTAATGATGCAAGGTAATATTCACATTGCATCAAACTTAAAAACTGTATTCAAGGCCTGATGCGTAAACGCTCCTTTCATAATCATAAATAGGGAAATTGGAATCTGCCCTTGTGTATGAATATTGCAAGTTCAGGTTGAGGTTCTTGAAAATCTCCCATATGAAGCCGGCTGAGCCGGAGTATATCTTGTCAAATCTCTCGGTTGGCTTGTCAGGATAACCCGGGGCATTAAAGATCGTGCTGTAATTTTTATATTTCTGGACAAATACATCTCCTGACATCACCATATTGATTTTATCACGCAAAGGCAAAAGGAGCCCGAGGTTCATCCTGTTGCCATTGTTATCCCAGTTCCTGCCGTCCGTCTCCTCTAGGGAATACTCGTACTTGAAGTTAATCATCGCCTTGCCGTCCATAAACGGGTAAACATAGCCCACTGAAGCATTATATATATTCGCGTCCCTGTCCTCATCCGGGTCAAGCGAGGCATTGATCATCTCCCTCTTGCCGTACCCCAGGGAGAACAGTCCTATCAAATCAGGGAAAAGCATTACACTCAGGGTCGGCTTTAAGGTAGTTATATGCATATATTCATGTTCGGTCAGCCAGACATGGCTGTAATTCAGAGGCAGCGTGACCGACCCCCTCTTCAGGTTGTACCCCGGGATCAATGATATTGATTGGAGGAAGGTGTCGTATTTAAAAGCTGGGCCGTGGAAATAATTATTGGTATAAGCATTGTATTGCGCATTAAAAGAAAGATCACCGCTTGTCATGGGGGCATAGTCTATTCGCAGCGAGTTGAATATGCTGCTGTCTTTTTTGCCTGAAGCCACATCTACCGCAGCTATACCTACAAATGACGTAGGTTGTGATATGACGTTGGTGTCAAATTGATACCCGGCCCCGATAGTGAACCGCCACGTCTTATAAGCAGCCAGGGTCCTGGCAAGGGCGTTTTCATACTCTTTTGCAAAGCTCGCCAGTTCAGATGTTGGATCTATGGATATGACAGCTTTCAGGCTCTCCTTTGCCTCGGCGATCTTCCGGTCTTTGGCATATATCATCGCGATCTGGAAATCAGACGACTGCGCCAAAGAGCTGTCCAGTTCCTTTGCCTTTTTAAAGGCCCCTATAGCGCCTTGATTATTGTCTTCTTTTGCAAAGACCATCCCTTTCAAAAAAGATATATGGGCTGGTCTAATGCCCTCTTTTTCAGCCTTTGCTATCCATTCTTTGGCCTCTTTGAACTCATTTAGGTTATAGAGCACTTCGATCAGTTCTGTATATGCATCTGTTACAGGGGGGGTAAGGCTGAGGGCATCCCTGAAATTATTTACGGATTGCCTGTAAATGCCGGTCTGTTTGTAGGAAAGCCCGAGATAAAAGGCCGCGATAGAAGAGTTTGGCAGCTTTCTACGGGCCTCCGAAAGGTATCCAACCGCCTCTTCAAAATTCTCCGCCTTATATTCCGCAATCCCCTTTTCAAGGGCCGCCTCCCCTGTGCCCAAAAGATTTCCGGCGGTCTTTTCAGCAGCGGAAATAATGCAGGGGTTTATTAACAGGAAAACAATCATTGTAAAAAATGCAAATCTCTTCATTTTGCCCCCTCTTTGTAATTCATTTTAAATAGATGCATTAATTTTATTAGCCTAAGTGTATCACAATCATTTTTTCCGGCGCAAGTGAAAAATACCATTGATTTTGCGAATATATTATAATTAACCGTTATACATAAAAATCATATTTATGAGGAGCATTCATATGTCAATACGCAAAGAGGCAGGTGAACTGAGAAAATTATGGGGAGGGTTCTGGTCGTCACGTGTTTTATTGACAGCCAACAACTATAGGGTGTTCGATTATCTGGAATCTCCAAAGACCGCAAAAGAGGTCGCAAAAGCTGTGGGGGCTGACGGTAGGGCCGTTGAGATACTGCTTGACGCTCTGACCGGCCTCGGCCTCCTGAAAAAAACAGCCCTTAGATATAAAAATACAGCGAGTTCCAACCGTTTTCTTGTCAAAGAGAGTCCCTATTATCAGGGTGATATAATAAAGCACGCGGACAACCTCTGGACAAGCTGGTCCGGCCTCGATGCAGTTGTAAAGACAGGCCAACCAAACCGTTTTGACCGCAAACCCCGTGACCACGATGCCTTTATAAGGGGAATGCATAACCTTGCTGTCTTAAAGGCAGGAGAAGTAATAAGCGTTATTGAGCTTAAAGGCGTAAAAAAAGCCATTGATATAGGCGGAGGCCCGGGCACTTATTCCATCGAAATGGCAAGAAAGGGTATCACTGTAATACTCTTTGACAGACCTGAAACAATAAAAATAGCAAAAGGTATAATCAGGAAATCAGGCGCAGGGAATATAGGTTTTCTTGAAGGGGATTTTCAGCGTGACGCTATTGGAACCGGTTACGACCTGATTTTTATAAGCCAGGTACTGCACTCATATTCAGACACTGACAACACTCGCATGATAAAGAAATGGGTGGGGTCGCTTAATCCCGGTGGCAGGATCGTGATACAGGAGTTCTATCTGGATAAAAACAGGGCCTATCCGCCCCAGGGCGCCCTGTTTTCAGTCAATATGCTTGTAAATACAACCGGCGGCAGATGCTATGCTCCTTCAGAGATAAGGCAATGGCTTTCAAAGGCAGGGCTCGGGAATATCAGGAATAAGGTCATGGATGACACTGTGCTGGTGACAGGGACAAAAAAGGCACAGATAAAGTATTAACTCTTTACCTTTACCTGTTTTTTATTTACTCCCGTTTTCCTGTTTGCGGTGTTCGTTTATTATCTTTTTTATTTCTTCAGCCTCTTTTTCAACAGTCCTCGACTTTGAGCCCCGGACGTATTCCCCTTCATATACATCCCAGTTGCCATGCTGGTTGGCAACATACTTTATGCCGTTACATTCATAACATGTGACTATCAGCCCGTTATAAAACGACTTTACATTGCTCCTTATAATCATATTCAGTCTCCTTTTTGAACCTCAATGAATTTCATAATATGATTTACCGCTTAATTTTCAGGTACTAAAAAATATAACAAATATGACATAATATGAGCAATACAGAAATAATTAAGCATTGCGAATTATGAGTTCAGGAGATTCCTGCCATGAGTATTTTAGACTGCATAGGAAACACACCAATTGTCAGCATTGATAATTTAAATCCCAACCCGGGAGTCAGGCTCTTTGCAAAGCTTGAGGGCAATAACCCCGGCGGCTCGGTCAAAGACCGCATAGCCCTTTATATGGTCCAGACAGCGGAAAAACAAGGGCTGCTGACAAGGGACAAAATAATACTCGAAGCAACTTCAGGCAACACAGGCATAGGACTTGCCATGGTTGCCACGGCAAAGAAATACAGGGTAAAACTCACAATGCCGGCCTGTGTAAGCGTCGAGAGGAGAAAGGTGCTCGAGGCGTTCGGGGCCGAGCTCATCTTAAGCCCGGCAGAAGAGGGGACAGACGGCGCTATAAGACTCGCGCACAGGATAATGGCGGAGTCACCGGAGCTTTACTTCATGCCCAACCAATTCAACAACAATGCCAATATCCTGGCCCATTATGAAACAACAGGCAGGGAAATAATAGAACAGACAGAAGGAAAGATAACCCACTTTGTATCAGGCATGGGCACTTCAGGCACGCTAATGGGCACCGGCAAAAGACTCAAGGAGTTCAACAGCAGCATAAAGATAATCGGGGTTGAGCCGATACTCGGCCACAGGATACAGGGACTTAAAAACATGTCCGAGTCCATCGTACCCGGCATATTTGATCCAACAAGGCTCGATGAACGATATATAGTCAATGATGAAGAGGCTTTTGATACCACACGGATGCTGGCTGTCAAGGAAGGTATATTTGTCGGGATGTCAAGCGGGGCCGCCATGAACGTGGCGCTGAAAAAATCAAGCGAACTGAAAGAGGGGACCATTGTGGTGATACTGCCCGACAGGGGAGACAGGTATCTCTCTACAGCCCTTTTTACTTCAGTATGCGGCAAATGCCCACCTTAGGAAGACAGTTATGAGTTATGAGTTGCGAGTTTTAAATTATGGATGAAAAGACAAAAAAGTTAATTTTGCAGATCCTCTCATCGGCCGGGCTTCTTTCTAAAGAACAGATAAGCAACATACTGTCAAAGGAAGAAGTATTCCGCTCCAGACTCCTTAAAACAAAAATTGGCGCAAGACGCACCAAGCCCATGCAGCCTGACATCTCAATTATAGATATCATTGACTCCCTCAGGATTGAACTGCCGGGACATATAGACAAATTTATCACTGAAGAGGTAATCACCCTTGAGATTGCAAAAAGCCAGGGCCTTCCTTTTTTCAAAATTGACCCTCTGAAACTTGATTCAGACGTAGTGACCAAATTCATCCCGAGGCCATTCGCAATAAAACACCAGATGGTTGCAGTCGAGCAATCCGGCAATAAACTCACAATCGCAACTTCAGATCCTTTTGATCGTGAAGGCATTGAGGCCATCAGGCATACCACCGGGTTTGACATTGAAATAGCCGTTTCTACGAAATCGGACATACAGAAGATCATCACTGAATTTTACGGGTTCAAATCATCAGTCGCGGCAGCGCATCAGGAGCTTAACGCCAATATAGACCTCGGCAACCTTGAGCAATTAGTAAGGCTCAAATCCATTTCAGAGCTGAGCGCGACCGACAAGCATATAATCAATGCCGTCGAATATCTCCTGCATTATGCCTATGCACAGAGGGCCTCGGACATACACATAGAGCCAAAAAGGGAATATAGCTCTGTGCGTTTCAGGATTGACGGCATACTTCACATCATCCATAAAATCCCAAAGCCTGTGCACCTCGCATTCGTCTCACGCATAAAGACCCTTGCCCGAATGGACATCTCCGAGAAGAGGAGACCGCAGGATGGCAGGATTAAAACAGAGAAAGACGGCAAAGAGATAGAGCTCAGGATTTCAACCCTGCCTGTGGCCTTTGGGGAAAAGGTCGTAATCAGGATCTTCGACCCGGCCATTCTCCTCCAGGAGATTGAACAACTAGGGTTCTTTGACAGGGAATTAGACCTTTTCAAGTCGTTCATAAAGGCCTCCTACGGACTCATCCTCGTTACAGGCCCTACAGGGAGCGGCAAAACTACAACACTGTATTCAGCTTTAAAAAAGCTCTCTTCACCCGACGTAAATATCACCACAATAGAAGACCCTATTGAAATGGTCTATGAGGAATTCAACCAGACAGCTATCCAGGCGCAGATCGGGGTCACCTTTGCGAGCAGTCTCAGGACCATCCTGAGACAGGACCCTGACATAATAATGGTAGGGGAGATAAGGGACTTTGAGACAGCGGAAAATGCGATCCAATCAGCTTTAACAGGCCACCTTGTGCTCTCGACCCTTCATACGAATGATGCCCCAAGCAGCGTAACCCGCCTCATTGATCTCGGGGTACAGCCATTCCTGATAAACTCGACCCTGATAGGTGTTATAGCCCAGAGACTCGTCAGGAAGGTCTGCGTGCATTGCGCTGAACAGTATACCCTTTCGAAAGATGAATGCCGGATGCTCGGAATAGGTTACGAAACCGCAAAGGACATCCCTGTTTCAGTTGGAAGAGGTTGCCCGCAGTGCAGGGGAACAGGCTACTTCGGAAGGACGGGGATATTTGAGGTCCTGGAAATAACAGAGAACATAAGAAAAGTGGTTGATGAAAAAGCAGCGCCCGAGGTCATCAGGAAGATCGCCAAAAGCGAAGGATTCACCACACTCAGGGAATCCGGGATAAAAATATTATTTAAAGGCATTACGACCTTCGACGAGATCATCAGGGTAACAGGGATTTCCGCTTAAAGGCCAACTGTTGCTACATATCGGCGTTTCAGAAACGGTACATGTAAAAAAAACGCTATCTTTATGAGTTCAGCCGCCATGCTGAAGATGTCCTTTGTTCTAATCTTTGACCCATGCACTTCTCCCCATTCATTGAGGGGGCATTCAAACACAGATGAAGCCACGGGAACGGACCTGCCGCTCTCGGCAAGGAGCTTGAGGCGGGCGAGGACCTCAACGTCAAAAGACCAGTTGACCCTGAAAGGCTTATTGAACAATATCCGCACAGTCTCCGTGTTTCTGAACATCTTTGCCCCGCACTGGGTGTCATAGACCGGCAGCCTCAGTATCATGCTTACTAAAGTGGCAAATACCCTTCCAAGATAGTGGCGCACCGCTTGCCTTTCTATTTTTTTACCGAGGAGTTTGACCCGCGATCCTAAAACTGCGATAACATCAGGGCATGTGAACAAGCGGCAGAGGTTTTCTATTTCGCTGAGAGGTGTTGCGAGGTCCGCATCCCAGTACCCTATAAATACGTCATCTCTTTCGAAGGCCGCTAACATGCCAAGTCTGACTGCCTCTGCCTTGCCACCATTTTTACTGAGGGTTATTATCTGGATACGACCGGGTTCTTTTGCCGACATTTCTTCAATTTTATTTAGTGTGCCGTCTCTGCTCCCATCGTTCACAAAAATGAAGGACAATCCCGGCTCTCTCCTGATGAACGACAAAAAGGCATTACTGTTCAGCCTGTCGGCCTCGTTATAGCATGGCACTACAATTACTGTTTTTTGCATAACGCCCATAAAGTCAGACCCGGTATCTTTATCCCTAACCGGGCAAGTGCAAACATTAATGCATTGTCAACGCGCAATACAAAGAGCACAATATCGCTGATCAATTTCCCATGCCCCCAGTTGCCGACCCCCCCCTCACCCGGTCTTTGCGCTCCGAATATTTTATCGGACCAGTGCATTAGAAAACGTATGACCAGAAGGGTCGAAAACATATAGCCGGATGAGATGATTTTAAGGCCGGAACCTACGATAGTCCTATGCAGGTTTTTAATGGCATAGCGGCGATAGTGGCCCAAAAATTCATCGTGTGTCCCGAAAAGCGCCTGAAAGGCGGGGACTGTTATGAGCATATGACCCTCTGCAGCGAGGTAACTGCCGGCGACTCCGGAGAGCAAGCCCGCGTCATCCTTCACGTGTTCAATAACATCAAGAAACAATACAAGATCATAGAAGTTTCGTTTGAGGGGAGCGTAGTTATTAAAATAAGAGGTCCTGTAATTAATGCCGGAAAGAGCGCTGATCTGTTCATCAGAAAGGTTTGTGTCAATACAGGTCATGCTGCCGATGTCAGCATTTCTGAAAAGCTCTCTGCTCATATAGCCGTCACCGCATCCTATATCGATGATATGCATTCCATGCATAGAAATCAGGTTGCGCTGGAGTATCTCCTTCAAGGCCTCCAGCCTGATAAGTTCCCAGGGGTGCCGATTGCAGCCTGCATCGCCAAGTTCGCGCAAGTCCATAACAGAAATAGTTTAGCATAAAGGACCTTTCAAGCTTATTTTAATAGTGTATAATACAAACCAACATGCCCCTATTAAAACATAAAATCTTCAGCAGTAATTACGCTTACCTTTCAGCATATCTCCTCATCGCCTGCCTTTACTTCAGTCACATTTTCCTAAAGGGGATCATCGTACTTCCGGAGGATGCTTATCTGTTCAATTATCCGGCAAGGGAATTCTATGCCCAGGCCCTTAAGAACTTTGAATTTCCCCTTTGGAACAATTACGAGTTTGCAGGCATACCTTTTGTCGGGGCTGTACAGACCGGCGCTCTGTATCCCCCCAATCTGCTGCTATACTTTTTACTGCCTGCACCTTACGCCTATGTCGCGGGCTTTATCGGTCATTTCGCATTGGCGGCATTTTTCACCTTCCTGTACGCACGCTTGCTCGGACTGACAGTAATCCCTGCATTCACGGCGGGTGTGATTTTCGGTTTCTCCGGTTTCATAATCAGCCACAAACCGCATACCGCAATTTTGAATACTGCAGCGTGGCTGCCGTTGGTCCTGTATTTGTTTGAGCGATTAAGGAGCACGCTTGAATTCAAATACGCCGCATTTGCGTCGCTTGTCATAGGAATACAGGTATTCGCAGGCAATATTCAAATTTGCATATATACCTATATTGTTTTACTGGTTTTCGGAGTCATCTATATGCCTGGCTTTGATGGACGGAAAAGAACGCGTTTTGGACTGCTCTGTCTATTTTCCCTGGTTGCGGGATTGCTCATAGCTTCCCCTCAGATTTACGAGGGCTACCGCTTTTCCGGGATCTCGTTCAGATCAACTCATCCCGAGAGTTACGGTTACGCTTTTTTTTCGGCATTTCATATGTATATTTCCATGCTTCCGTCGTTCATATTCCCTTTCTTTTTTGGCGGAGGCGAATATGGCGGACCAGGCTGGGGGCCTTCAGACGGCATGGTTCCCTTTATAGGGACCTTCCCCCTCATCCTCGCCGGTATAGTGTTCTTCTACGGGGTCAGGAGTGATAGAAACGTCAGGTTTTTCGGCGTCCTCGCGTGCGTTGGTTTTCTGCTCGCCCTCGGAGATGATACTCTTTTTAACCGCCTTTTCTATTATGTGCCGGTGTACAACCAGTTCAGGGGACATTCAAAGAACCTCCTTGAATTTTCACTTGCCGTCGCAATGCTTTCCGGCATAGGGCTTAATAGCATACTCCATTATAAAGGCGGTCTGCATAAATATCTTCAGCTCAGCCTGCTCTTGCTGGGCGCCGTAATGGCCCTAAGTTCGGTCCTAATTTATGTCCTCCCATCTTTTGAGTTGAAGGGGGTGTTTACATTTCTCAAAAGGAACAACTTTACAGACCCTTATATGCTGAAGAAATCCCTGTCCTTTTCAAATCCTGTAGTTTATGTCCCCTTTACCTTTATCTGCTTTTATATCCTGGCCGGCATTATGGCCTTTAAAAAGGAAGCTGCGCTCAAATATCTGCTGCCCGCTATCATCCTGATGGAGGCATATTCTTATGGAGGCTTCCATGAGATGGACGGAGTAAAGTTTTCGGATATCGGTCCATACCGGACCTGGCTTACAACGGCATTATCCTCGCTGAACCAGGGCGCTCATGCTCGGCACCGAATGTCTGCCTAACATTTCAATGTCGAGGGGGATAGGAAATCTCCAGGCGTATGATGCGCTCGTACCTTCCGAATATAACAGGCTATTAAAGTTCCACCCTGAAGGGATTGCAAACGAATATAACGACCCATACGATTTTTTACTGCGAAACAACATCATGCTCAATATGCTCAGCGTCAAACACATAATAATATCCCCTGAATGGAAGTTCGACTTCGCAGGGTACGGAACGTCATCTGGATATAAGTCCCCCGAAGTCTCAAAAGATATTGTCCCTGTTATTGCACGTGTTGAGAACACCGTAAGCACCGGCGGCAGGGTTGTTATATCCGGAGAGCGCCCCGGCCAGAAAGGATTTCTGTCTTTCAGCGCAGAGCTACAGGAAGGAACATACCTGATATCATTTAAGGCAACCACTGCTACTACCGGAAAACCTTTTCTTCTTTTGTATGTTGCAGAATCTCCGAATAAAGAAACAGGGAATGTGGTAGCAAAGCGCATGATGGTTGTTTATCCTGATGAGGCAAACAACAGACATTATGCAATAGTTACAAGTGCTGGAGGGAATTTTACAGGCGTGATGACCAACGATGTCCCTGGCACATGGCGTTATTCTGTTAACTATTCTCCGGTAGTTATAAGTGAGTTAAAATTGAACAGGATTTACAACTATGCCTCTCCGGAAATATCCTCTGCGTCGCATAAACAAAAGGTAGTACCCCCCTACCAAAAGAAGGCGGAATACAAGGATTTCTCAGTATATGAAAACGTAAATGCATTGCCAAAGGCCTTCTCCATTTCAGAAATTGTGCCGGTAGCAGACTTCAATGAAATCATTAAAACTCTATACACGCGTGGCATTGACCCTTCTGTGCAGGCATTGGTATATAAAGGTGATCTGAAGGAAATCGGCCGGTCCCATTTCTCACCGGGCAAAGTCTCTGTAAGTAATTACTCGGCAAACGCTGTTTCCATTAATGCAGACTTTAAGGGGCAGGGATTCATAGTGCTGTCCGACCAGTATTATCCCGGCTGGAAAGCATTCGTAGATGGAAAGGAGACAAAGATTTACAAAGTCAACGGCATTCTGCGGGGGGTAGTATCACCTGCGGGGACTCACATCATTGAATTTAAATACAGGCCATATATATTTTTCATCCTGCTCGGCATCAGTTTTTTATTAATTATTTTGTCCTGTATCCTAGTATTTGTCATTTAGAAACTGTGCAGGCCCTCGTGCCTTACTTCTGTAAACACTGCGGTAAGCATTTGATTCCTTACACTTTCAATCGTAAACTGTTTTCAGCTAATGGGCTATGACCGGTACTGCTTACTCACAGAAGTCAGCATTTTCAAGCGGCGTACTATCGGAAATTGTTATATTCAGCAAGTTACTTTTTTAGCGAAATAGAATGAGCAGCGTGTTGTACTACAGTATATAGAAAACCTCTTTGCCAAATTGAATCTACATCTGCTATTTAATTTTAGAAGCTAACTCTTTTTGACTTTTTCTTTGCCAGACATTTTTTTGACTACGCGTCCACCTTCATACACCACTAATGGGGTATGCGTCTGTTCAGCAATCACTCTTGCCCTTTTAGCCGCACGCTGCAGAGCGACCTCAGCGTTTGCCAAGTCTTTGTCCATAATATGCTTTTTTGCTGTGCTCATCTTTTTTCTCCTTTATCTATCAATCGGGGTGTTATGTTTGAGTTATCAAAAAGAACCCATGCATCAACCAAGTGTTTATAAAAAGACTGGAAGTTCTGCCAACCCTTTTCATAACGACGCCGGATAATTTTCTCCGGTATGTCATAACCTCCCTGTCTGACACGATATTTCACCCGCTCTATTGCAATTGCTACGTCAGGGAGATAAAGAAAAACCAATTTTACCCTATAGTCCATTTGCTGCCATTCGGGGATCATTTGAGCATAGGTCTTACCACTCAGTGTGGTTTCAAAAGCAAAACTTTCGCCATGAAGAGCATGTTTTTTGATTTCCTCAATCATTAGCCGGCCTGCATGGCACCAAAACATCAACAATAGTTTAAATAGACTGTTTGAGGTGTGATGTCAATCCCGGACACCAATTGCCTCATGCTACCCTCTGCTCCAAGTAAAACTTCCTGATAAAAGCAGCAGGGGATAAGTACCCCAAACGCTGCTGTCTCCGCTGCCGGTTATAGAATATTTCGATATACTCGGTGATCTCTCTTACCGCATCCGCTCTTGTTCTGAAACGGCGGTGATGGATCAGCTCGGTTTTCAGTACGCCCCAGAAGCTTTCCATAGGGGCATTGTCATAACAGTTACCCTTCCCACTCATTGAACTAAGCATTTCGAATTGCTCAAGCAATCTCCGGTAGCCGTAGGAACAATACTGGCTGCCACGATCCGAATGATGAATGAGCCCCTTGCCCGGCCTCTTTAATGAGACTGCCCGAAACAAAGACCGACTGACCAATTCTTTTGTCATGCGCTCAGACATCGCATAGCCCACTACTTCCCCGGTAAATAGGTCCTTGTGCCCCGCCAGATACAGCCATCCTTCTTCGGTTGGAATATAAGTGATGTCGGTTACCCAAACTTGATTAGGCGCTGCCGTCTCAAACTTCTGCTCCAGTAGATTCTCTGCCACCGGTAATGTGTGCTTTGAATTTGTTGTAGCCTTATATTTCTTCTTCTGGACGCACTTGATACCCAACTTCTTCCTGATTCTCCTTATACGACACTCTCCTGCCTTTATCCCATCTTCCGCTAAGTCTCTCTGAAGTTTTGCAGGCCCATGGGCACCACGGCTTTTCTTATGAGCCGCCTTAATCGCTATCTCCAGTACTGCTTCCTCCTGCTGCCGCCTGGATGGCTTGCGTTTAAGCCATTCGTAATAACCACTCTCCGATACTGACAACATATCGCAAAGAGCGCCGATACTATAATTGAGCCGCAGTTTCTTCATCATCGCGTACCGTGTAACGACTCCTTCGCAAAGTACGCTGTCGCTTTTTTTAATATGTCACGTTCCATCCTCACACGAGCCAGTTCCCGCTTGGTTTCGTACAACTCGCGTTCCAAGGCTGTTAATTCCCGCTGCCCTTTACCAACTTCACCAAGTTTTCCTGACTCATATGCTTTGACCCAGTACCTGATGGTAGAAGGTGGTAACTGCAATCTACGCCCCACCTCTGGAATCGATAGCTTGTCCTCAAATATCATCCTTACTGCTTCCGCCCGAAACTCCTTTGTGAACTTCCCTTTTGGAATCCTCTCAATTGCCATTTCGACACCTCCGTATTAGTTATTTTAACTCATACTTTGGTGTCCGGTTTTTCAATCATACCTCAATTAACCTGCTTTGCAATATAAGGAACACTATCATTTCTGAAAATCGCGAGATCGTTATTGCCAATATGTATTGCTGCTTTTTTAATTTTAGAAATCTTTCTTTTAGATAGAACTCTTCTGTTATATAATATATTGCCTAATAAATCATATCTTTTATGAAATTCCGTTTCATTCTTCAGGTAGTAGTTTGGGCCTCTTAATAAAGTTAAAAGAGCTAATTGTTCGGCAGTACTAAGCTGTTCTGGTTCTTTTGAAAAAAACTCCAAACTTGCAGCTCTTAGCCCATAAATTCTTTTGCCCCAGAACACCTTATGGAGATAAAGTTCCAGAATTTGGTCTTTAATATATTGATTTTCTAATTTAAATGCTATAAATATTTCCTTTAATTTTCTTATAATGTTTTTTCTATTATCCATAAGAATGTTTCTAGCTAACTGTTGTGTAATAGTACTTCCACCTTGAACGACCTTCCCAGCTTTGAGATTCTCAAGTATGGCACGTAGAATTCCTTTTATATCAATTCCTGTATGTTGATAAAATCTCTTGTCTTCTATAGCGATCAAATATCCTTGTAATTTTTTGGGCATAATTGTCATATTGCAAATAGCCATTCGATCACCATCGGCAGACACAACGCCAAGTGGTTTATTGTCGTTGCAGTAAACTGCATAACCGTTATATTTTGCTGTTCCAGTCG
>Ga0209211_10004008_pt1 | contig 23386 bp, 24 predicted proteins | sample RifGroA2_FD_183992 | JGI IMG/M metagenome (GOLD analysis project Ga0209211, IMG submission 183992) | Groundwater microbial communities from Rifle, Colorado, USA - Groundwater A2 (SPAdes) (version 2) | ecosystem: Environmental > Aquatic > Deep subsurface > Groundwater | place: Rifle, Colorado...
GGTTTTGTCAAATTAGGGCAGGGTGAAATTCATCCATAATTTTGGCATTGGCCAAAATTATGGATTCGATGTAAAATAGGTACGGATTTGGTTGTAAAGTGATACCAAAATTAAACATTCCTCAATTTTACCGATTTCCCCGTGGGCGGCGTTACGCGCCGCCAACCAAATTTTTACCGAAAATCCAAAATGTTTTTTTCTGGTAGCCTCAAGGGGAATCGAACCCCTATTCTCGCCTTGAGAAGGCGATGTCCTAACCGTTAGACGATGAGGCCAATAAAAGTGAAAACAATATAACAAAAAAAAATATAAAGGTCAATCATTTCCGCTATACCTTATACACAAAAATCCCCTGCTCTTTTTTTACCGGCGTGTGGCCGGGAATGGAAAACGCGTAGGAAATAATGATGGCACCGGGCTTAAGTTCGGTAAAAAGTTTGGACGCGAGTTTTTTCATCGGTCTAGGAAGCAAAAAAGCGAACACCACATCGGCCTCGGAAAGGTCGGCTTGATAGAGCGACTGACAGCGCGCCGAAACGCGGCCGGAAAGGCCTTTTAGTTTAATGGCCAGCAGTGTCCAGAAATATAAAACCGGATTCAGCTCATAACCAACCGCTTCAGCTCCCCGCTCGGCGGCGAGAAAAAGCAGGCGGCCGGCGCCGGAGCCCAAATCAACCGCGCGCATCCCGGGACGGAGCGCCGCTATTTCCATCATCACCCGCGCCTGTTTGCGATGAGTAGGCAAAAAAGGCACGCCGATAATCGCCGACACAACGAGAGTGAAAAGCGCCGCTCCTAGCAACACCAAAATTATCTGAAAAAAAATCACAAAAATAACATTAAACGCTAAATGTCAAATGCTAAATAACGATACTACTTTTTCGCCGTGTTTAACGTATGTCATTTCTTTAACCAATACTCTTCTTGCCTGACTAAAAAATCTTTGGCCCGAAGCGGCTCGGCCATCACTTCTTTGACAATTTTCTCCATGCGCGAACCCTGCGAGCCTTTTACTAAAATGACGTCGCCTTCGCCCAACTGCTCTTGTAAAAATTTACCGGCGGCAACTGAATTATCAAAACGAGTAATGCGGTGTTCGTCTAACCCGGCCTCGCGGGCGGCGGCGGCCGTTATTTTTGAAGCTTCCCCCACCGTGACGAGGCAATCAATGCCGAGCTCCGCCGCTTTGAAACCGATTTCCCGATGCGCGGCTTCCGTTTCCGGTCCGAGCTCCAGCATATCTCCGAGAATCGCCCAGCGCTCGGCGTCCGCCGGCGCGGGAATGCCCGCGAGCGTTTCCAAAGCGGCTTTGGCCGCCGCCGGGCTGGAATTATAGGTATCATCAATGATGAGTGTATTTTTTATGCCAGGAATGAGACGCAAATGCCCTGGCAAAGGGGCAAACTGCCGCAAAGATTCGGCGGCAGAAACCAAATTAACGCCGAAAATACTTCCCACCGCGATGGCGGCGAGAGCGGCCGGGATAAAGCTCTCGCTCAAAGCGCCCGGCAAAAAAACCGGCACCACATTCCCTTTATAATGCACCTTAAAATTTAAACCGACCGGCCGCCAACCAGAATCGTCAAAAAGCACATTCACGTCAGTCGCCCGAATAGCCGCGCCTTCTTTCAGCCCATAGGTTAAAACTGCGGCCTTGGTAACGCCGGCATTTTCCATCACCAGCTCATCGTCAAAGTTCAGCACCGCGAAACCGTCGCGCCGGAGATGCGAAATGATAATCCTTTTTTCCTGGGCGATTTTTTTAATAGTTTTGAAAAATTCCGTATGCGCGTGGGAAATGGCGGTAAGCACCCCCACGGCGCACGGCGCCATATCGGTGAGATATTTAATATCACCGGGGCGATCGGCGCCCATTTCCAAAATGAGCATTTTCGGATAGCGGTCGTCGCGAATGACAAGCAAACGGAGGGCTTTCGCAAAAACCTTCATCCAGCCAGCGACGGAACGTCCGGGGGTTTTAGTTGCGCCAATAATGGTAAGCGGCACGCCCGCTTGATTATTATAATTCTTGGTGCTCGCGCGCACGTCAAAATGAGACTCCAGTACCGTCCGGATGGCTTCCTTGGCCGAGGTCTTGCCGACCGACCCGGTGATGCCAATCACAGCCGGATGATATTTTCTGATGACGGCGGCGGAAAACTTTTTGAGAAAAAAATACAATAAAGTAGACAGCATATTAACGGTCGCCGGGTATGGCATAATAATTGAGCGCAAATTGCAAAACGTCTTTAAAAACCGGCAAGGCGGTCTGCTCCGCCCACTGGCGCTCCGGCTCTTCATATTTTACCACTAAAACGAGTGCTGGGTCAGAGGCCGGAGCAAAACCGGCGAACGTATGATTGGTGCGATTGGCGCTATATACTCCGCGTTCGGCAATCTGCGCCGTGCCGGTTTTGCCGGCGACATAATAAGTATCAATTTTTGCCGTCTGGTAGTGATTTTCCACGACCGAAACCAGCATGGCGCTCAAGAGCTTGGCGGCGTGTTCAGAAATGACCTGCTCCGCCACCATCGGCGCGGTAATTTCCTTTTCGCCGCTCGGATAGCGCACTTGATCAATAATGAATGGTTTCATCAGCTTCCCGCCATTAGCAATGGCGGCATAGCCGGCGGCCACTTGAAGCGGGGTGGCGGTAAGACCCTGGCCAAAGGAACCGTTGGCGCCAAAAATTTCTCCCTTCTTTTGAAGAGACTTGGCATCACCCGCCACCTCGGTATTAAGGGCGATGCCAGTCTTATCGCCGAATCCGAATTTCTCAATGTACTCCCGGAAGCGCTCGCCTCCCACTTTTTCTTCCACCCACACGGCGCCGGTATTGATTGACTTTTCCAAAACTTGCGTCATCGTTTGCTCGCCATAGCAGGCCTGCATGGCGTTGCGCACGCGATGGCCGTTAATAACGCGCTCGCACGGGTCAGTGTAGGTGGTATTAGGGAAAATCTTGCCAAGATCAAGCCCGGCACCCATGGTAAAAGCTTTAAAAACCGACCCTGGCTCATAGGCCGTAAAAATAGCGGTGTTATTATAAACCGCTAAATCATTAACTTTTGAATAATTATTCGGATCAAAATCCGGAAGACTGCACATAGCGAGAACTGCCCCGGTTTTAGAATTCATAAGCACCAGAGCGGCGCTTTTAGCGCCATAATCTTTCAGGCCCTGGCGCAACCGCTCGCAAGCGGCGCTTTCCACGGCGCGATCAATCGTTAAAACCAGATCGGCGCCATTCTCTGAGGGCACCATCGTGCGATCAGCGAACGATATCCAACTGCCGAGCGCGCCTTTTTCGCCCATCGTAAATCCGCCTTTGCCGGCCAATTTTTTTTCCCAATATCCTTCAATGCCATAACGTCCGGTAATATTGCCGGCCGAGTCAGAACCAGTAAAACCCAGCACAGACGCCGCCAGCGGCCCTTCCGGGTAGTAGCGCATGCTCACGCCAGCGGTATAGACGCCCTTGAGTTTGGCCGCCTCCAACCGAGCGGCAACTTCCGGCAAAACTTTTTTGGCAATCACCGCGTACGAATCGGAATGATCGGATAATTTCGCGAGCGTACTCTGCTGTTCCCCAGAAGTTTGGCCGAGCCGGGCGGCAATCTGCGCGCTGGTCGTCGCCGTTTCTTCCGGAGAAATTTCGCGCGGGTTGGCGTAAACAATGAAAAACTCCTTGTTCACCGCCGCGGGATACTCAATTCCCGCGCGCGCGTCTTTGAAATAAATTTGCCCTCGATCGGGGTGAAGCTTCTGGTAGATTTCATGGGTGTTAAGCGCGAAGAGAGCATAATAATTATGCTGGAAAATTTGCAATATGGATAGCCGGGCGGCAATCCACAGGGCGAGCAATAAAAAGACTAGCGCTACCCATCGGATTCGGGAGCGATCGTCAGCGGCTTGGGTTGACTGATGGTACATTCTCATAATACGCGCCTAGTATACCCTTTTTTGAACCTTTCAGCAACAAAAAACCGGCGCCGCGCCGGAAAATTTGAGGACAAAAAAATTATTAGAGTATTCCCTTGGCTTTTCGTCTGGCCTCGTCTTCATCCAATATCATTTTACGGATACGAATATTTTTTGGGGTTACCTCCACAAACTCATCTGAACCAATATATTCAAGTGCGTCCTCCAAATCCATCGTCTGCGGAGCGTTGAAGTGCTCGGCCGAACCATCGCCCTTGGAGCGCATATTGGAAAGCTGTTTGGCTTTGCAAACATTCACCCGAATATCTTCGCCGCGGGCATTCTGCCCGACCACCTGGCCTTTGTACACTTCCACGCCCGGACCGATAAACAAAACACCGCGATCTTGAACATTCAACAGACCGTAGAGATTTGAGACGCCGGTTTCATGAGCGACCAGCGAACCTTGATCGCGCTCATGCCAGCCGCCCGGGTCGGCGTCATACCCCCAGAAAATAGTGTTAATGATGCCCAGGCCGCGAGTGTCCGTAAGAAATTCAGTGCGATACCCAAAAAGTCCGCGGGTGGGAATAATAAATTCAAGCGAGGTAATACCGCCAGCCGCGCGCATATTTTGAAGCCGCCCGCGGCGCGCGCCGAGCTTTTGAATCACGATGCCGGCGTAGTCATCGGGCGCTTCCACAAACACTTGTTCGTGCGGAGTCAAAATTTTGCCAGCCGATTCTTTGTTAATTACCTGCGGCTGGGACACCTGAAATTCAAAACCCTCGCGGCGCAGGCGTTCAATCAAAATCGCCAGGTGAAGTTCACCGCGCCCGGACACAATCCAATTTCCTTCCGCTCCATCAACAACGCGGAGCGCGACATCGGTTTCCAATTCTTTAAATAACCGTTCGCGGAGCTGGCGCGAAGTGGAAAACTTTCCTTCTTGGCCGGCAAAAGGAGAATCGTTGACGGCAAAGGTCATTTTCACGGTTGGTTCATCAATGGTGATAGCGGGGAGAGCAGACGGGTTTACAACATCGGCGATAGTTTCGCCAATTGTCACATCGGGAATGCCGGCAATGGTCACGATGTCGCCGGCGCCCACCTCTTCTTTAGTTTCCACTTTATCCAGCCCCTGAAAAGTAAAAACCGATGTCAGGCGATATTTTTTCATTTCGCCCGCGCGGCTGATGTGCATGATTTCCTGATTGGCCTTTAGCCGGCCATTGTAAATGCGGCCGGTAGCCAAACGTCCCTTAAAGTTATCCGGCGCGATAGTAACAGTAAGCATCTGCAGAGGGGCAGACGGGTCGCCGGCCGGCTCCGGCACAAATTTCAAAATAGCCTCAAACAAAGGAGCGATATCGGTCATCGCGGATAGATCGGGGGCCAGCCCGGCCTTGCCTTGCTTGGCGGCGGCGTAAATAACCTGAAAATTGGCGATATCATCGGAAGCGCCCAGCTCCAAAAAGAGGTCAAAGGTTTTATCAAGGGCGTACTGCGGGCGAGCGTCTGATTTGTCAATTTTATTGATAACGACGATGATGCGATGGCCCATAGCGAGAGCCTTTTTAAGCACAAAACGAGTCTGCGGCATTGGTCCCTCTTTGGCATCCACCAAGAGCAAACAGCCATCGGCCATTTTCAAAACCCGCTCCACTTCCCCTCCAAAATCGGCGTGGCCTGGAGTGTCAATGATATTTATTTTAACGTCATTCCAAACGACGGAAGCATTTTTAGAAAAAATGGTAATGCCGCGTTCGCGCTCCAAATCGTTGCTGTCCATGATGGCCGCCTGGCCGGACTGTTCTTTGGAAAGCTTGGTGTTGCTTTGACGCAACAAAGCATCCACCAGCGTGGTTTTGCCATGGTCAACGTGCGCGATAATGGCGATATTGCGTATCTTCACAATTTTTAATAAAAAATCTGCTCACAGAGCAGAATACTCTAACGAACGCTAGCATAACATAAACAACAAAAAAAATCAAGCCACCGGGTGTTCTTTCTCAAAAGCCTCAAGTTTGGCGAGAAAAAGCTCCGCCTGCATTATAGCTTCCTCCAGGCGGCGCAAATGAAGAGAGGTGATAAAAGGAGCCGGGGTCGGCATTTTTTCACCATTCGGCGGAAAGAGAACCGCCTCCCCTAGAAATCGCGAAAGCCTCTCCGGCAGTTCCACCATCAGCCGGCCGCCGCGCGCCGCCAAATTGGCCTGCTTGGCTTCCATTTTTTCACGCAAAATTTTACGATTGTCGCTTGGATCAAATTTCTCTTTCCCAACCGTCCGTAAAAGATGGCCTAACCTTGCCATTAGTCCAATCCCCTCTTGTTCAAATCTGTCCCGGCGCTCGGAAACGCTCAATAAACTTTCGTTGCGAAAATGAACTACTTCAATTGGTTTTTCTCCAAACATACTCAAAAAATTTCTATATGAATACTTTTTGTGTTCATACCTTGAACAAGCAATATCCGGCGGACGTCTTCCACCATATCGGCACTACCACAAATATAATACTCCCCTCTGGCTGAAATTGGAAGATGCGCGGTGACTCTTCCCTGCTTGCCGACCCAACTAGAGCCGGGCTGGGTCAAAGTGATGACAAACTCAAAACGCGGCCGGCTTTGCTTCACCGCCTCCAAACGTTCAACCCAAAACAAATCTTCTTCGCTCCGGACACCCAACAACAACGCGGCCTGATCATTCGTCGCCAAACTGCCTCTAATCATAGACATGACGGGTGCGATGCCAGCGCCGGTGGCGATAAATATCTTTTGTTTGGCATGTTCCGGCTTCACGACAAAAAAACCGCGAGCCGCGCTTATAGCCACCTCTCCGCCGACCGGCAAACCAGCAAACAAGGCCGAGGCCTTGCCGCCGGGTAAAATTTTCACGCACAGTTCCAAATAATTGTCGTTTGGAATTGATGACAACGAGTAACTGCGCAACACAAACTTTTCGCCTTCCGGCACACGCACCTGCACAAACTGACCGGGCGCGAATGAAAAACCGACCGGTTTGGTGAAGCGCAAAATAACAATCTGGCGGGCGACTGTTTGCTTGGCAATAAGTTGTACTGTCTGAAAAATCGGAGCGGCCATATACATTGACAAAAGACCAAAAAAAAACTATACTAGTGGTGTTCTTTGCCCTTTTTTAAGCTAAAATTGCTTATTCATAGTATCATACGCAAAGATACGGCGCAACCCTATGACCAAACAAAAATTTAACAGCCTCACCGCCTCGCACCGCCCGCTCTACGACGGCGCCGACAAAGAATCAACGCGTTTTAAGGCCGCACCAGGTTTGACCGAAGAATTAGTGCGGGCTATCTCCGCGCAAAAAAACGAACCACCCTGGATGCTAGAGAAACGGCTCCATGGATTTTTTTTATTTCAAAAAACACCCCTCCCCGCTTGGGGGCCAGACCTGTCTAAGCTTGATCTAGACTCTATCACCTACTTTGTCCGCCCGGACACCGCCGAGGCCAAACGCTGGGAAGATGTGCCTGACACGATTAAGAAAACTTTTGACCGCCTGGGCATTCCGGAGGCGGAGAAAAAAATGCTGGCCGGCGCGGGCGCGCAATACGATTCCGACGTAGTGTACCACAAACTCAAAAAACAATGGGAGGAACAGGGCGTTATTTTTGAAAACATGGATACGGCCGTACAAAAATACCCCGGCCTCGTAAAAAAATATTTCATGACCGAGTGCGTGCCCGCGTCCGACCATAAATTCAACATGCTCCACGCCGCGGTCTGGAGCGGCGGCACGTTTATCTATGTGCCTAAAGGCGTAAAAATCGGCCTGCCTCTGCAGGCTTACTTCCGCATGAATGCCAAAGGTGGCGGCCAGTTTGAACACACGCTCATTGTCGCCGACGAAGGGTCGGAACTTCATTACATTGAAGGTTGTAGCGCCCCGCGCTACGGCGCGAACTCATTGCATGCCGGGTGCGTGGAAATTTTCGTCCGCAAAAATGCCCGCGTGCGGTACTCTTCTATTGAAAATTGGTCCAAAGACACCTATAATCTAAATACTAAACGTGCGCTCGTGAACGAAGACGGCGTGATAGAGTGGGTCAACGGCAATTTGGGTTCCGGCGTTACTATGCTTTACCCCGCGTCTATTCTCCGCGGACGCGGCGCCCGCTCGGATTCTCTGGGCGTGGCGTTCGCCGGCCCGGGCCAAAACCAAGACACCGGCGCCAAAGCGATTCATACCGCGCCCAACACCAGCTCGCATATTGTTTCTAAATCCATTTCCGTAAACGGCGGCCGAAACACCTTCCGCGGGCTTATTCACATAACGCCATCCGCGAAAAATGTCAACGCCTCAATGGCCTGCGACGCCTTGCTCATCGGCGAAAAATCCGCCGCCGATACTATTCCGGAGTTAAAAATTAAAAATGAACAGGTGAATGTAGCGCACGAAGCGCGCGTGGGGCGCATCGGCGAAGAAGAAATATTCTTTTTACAATCGCGTGGTTTTTCCGAAACGGAAGCCACCCGCCTGGTGGTGTCTGGCTTCATTGAGCCCATCATCAAAGCCATGCCGGTAGAGTACGCGCTGGAATTAAATAAATTAATTGATATGGAAATGGAAGACGCAGTCGGATAAAATATATGGACCAAATAAAAACCCAATTTCCCATTTTTGCTAACCACCCGGGGCTGGTCTATCTTGATAGCGCCGCGACCACCCAAACGCCCAGCGTGGTGATTGACGCCATGAACGACTACTACACCAAAACTCGCTCTAACGTGCACCGGGGAATTTATGATTTGAGCGAACAGGCCACCGCCGCCTACGAAGCCGCACGCACGAGCCTGGCGAAATTTCTCAACGCCGACCGCGAAGAAATTATTTTTACCGCCGGTACCACGCACGGGCTAAACCTACTCGCCTACTCCCTTACTCCCAAAATGTCGCACCGCGACAACGTGGTCCTCACTCGCCTGGAGCACCATGCCAACATGGTGCCCTGGCAGGAAATGGCCAAACATTACGGCTTTACTATTCGCTATATTGAACTTACTGCCGAGGGCGAATTAGACATCGCTTCGGCGGAAAAAGTTATTGATGCCAACACCAAAATTGCGAGCTTTGCCTTTGTTTCCAATGTCCTCGGCACGGTCGCCCCGGTTAAAAAAATCTGCGCGCTCGCCCACGCTCGCCGCGCGCTCACCATTGTGGACGCCGCCCAATCGGTGGCGCACCTCCCGACCGACGTACGCGACCTGGACTGTGATTTTCTGGTGCTCTCCGGCCACAAACTCTACGGCCCGACCGGTATTGGCGCGCTTTACGGCAAAAAAATGCTTCTAGAAGAATGCCTGGAACCGTTTTTCTACGGCGGCGACATGATCAAGACTGTTTCGTACACCGGCGCGGCGTGGGCAGACCTTCCCAGCCGTTTTGAAGCGGGTACGCAGAACATCGCCGGGGTCATCGGTTTCGGCGCGGCCGCGGAGTGGTTTATGAATCTTGGCTGGGAGAAAATTACTACGCACGAACGGAAAATCGTCAGCTATGCTTTAGAAAAATTAACGCCGTTGGTTGCTGTCACGGGCGCTACCGACCCGAACAAACGCACCGGGCTCGTAGCTTTCACTATTCCCGGCATTCACCCGCATGACATCGCCGAAATTTTGAATCAAGACAATATTTGTATTCGCGTTGGTTTTCATTGTGCCGAACCGCTCCACCGCCACCTCGGCATCGGGCCGACCGCGCGGGCGTCATTTGGAGTGTACACGACCAAAGAAGATATTGACCGACTGGCCACGGAAATTGAAAAAGTAAAAACCATCTTTGCCTAGTATGACTGACAACTTGTACCACGAAGCGCTATTGGATATCTACAAGCACCCGCTCAACAAGCAAGCGCTAGCTGATTTTTCTATCCAGCACAAAGAGATCAATTCAACTTGTGGCGATGAAGTAGAAATTTTTATTAAGCTAGAAAATGACCGTGTGACAAAAATTGGCTGGCAAGGCACCAGCTGTGCCATTTCCCAAGCCGGAGCCTCGCTCACCACCGACGCGGTGAAAGGCAAAACTGCGGCCGAAATTAAAGCCATGACCCCGGAAACTGTGCTGACGTTGCTGGGTTTGCCCAATTTGAACCCTACCCGTCTGCGTTGCGCCTTGCTCGCGCTTGAAGCGCTGAAGAAAGCCCTTGTAAAATGTCCCTTGAATTAAAAAACTTGCACATCGCGGTTGAAAAAAAAGAGATCATCCATGGTCTCTCTCTTATTGTCGCCCCGGGCGAAACGCACGTGGTTATGGGGCCAAACGGCAGCGGCAAATCCACGCTCGCGAATACACTTCTCGGCCACCCCAACTATGCCCTCACCAAAGGCACTATAAAAATTGACGGCACTGACGCCACCAAATTGAAACCGGAAGAACGGGCAAAACTAGGGCTTTTCCTAGCAATGCAACACGCGCCGGAAATTCCGGGCGTGAGTGTCGCTAATTTTTTGCGCCTCGCCATCGCCGCACGCACCGGAGAGCGTAAAAATCCTGTTATCTTCCACCAAGAACTAATAAGGATATTGCAAAAAGTCGGTCTCGCGCCGGATTTTGCCCTGCGCTCTTTGAACGCCGGATTTTCCGGGGGCGAAAAAAAACGCCTGGAGATAGCCCAACTCCTAATTTTTAAACCCAAGTACAGTATTTTGGACGAAATTGACTCCGGTCTTGACGTTGACGCGCTAAAAATTGCGGCTGACGCCGTTCAAAACCTTAAAAAAACCGACGCCGGGGTTTTAATTATCACTCACTACCCGCGCCTGCTCTCGCACCTCAAAGCTGACGCTATCCATATTATGGCCAAAGGAAAAATTGTGAAAACTGGCGGACCGGAAATAGCGGCCGAGCTAGAAAAAGATGGCTTCAAAAAATATGAAAAATGAAAAACCCATCACCAAGGAAGCCGCGATTGAGGCGCTGAAAACCGTGCTTGACCCGGAGATACATTTGGATATCTGGACGATGGGCCTGATTTATAACGTGGAAATAAAAAATGGCGGCGTTGACGTGCTCATGACCTACACCACCCCCTTCTGCCCCTGGGGGCCGCAGTTGAACGACGAGGTAACCGCCGCGCTCAAAAAACGGCTCGGAGTAAAAAATGTGAATCTAGAGATTACCTTTGATCCACCTTACATCATGCCGCCGGAGCTCCGGGCAACGCTCGGGATTTAGCGTTTGCCAAAAGTAACAATAACGATTATACTAGCGAACGATCTGTCATTCAGAGGTCGCTCGCCTAGGCGAGCGACCGAAGAATCTTCCGCTTGTGCCCGTTCACCAATTGGCATAAAAGTAAGATCCTTCATCCGCCTGAGGCGGATGAAGGATGACAATTTTATATGACAGAAAAAGTAAAGCTCCCGGCTAATCTGCCGGAACAAATCTCCCAAAAAATAAAAAACGGCGGAAAAATCCGCCGTATTGTCGTTGACCGCGCCAAATGCATCGGCGCCAATTCCTGCGTCGTCGTCGCGCCCGGCGTTTTTCAGCTTGATGAAGATAATCTGGCCTACGTTGTTGACCCAAATTCAACTGATGAAGACACTATCAGGCTGGCCGCCGAGTCCTGTCCGGTTTTGGCGGTGTTGCTCTACGACGAAAACGAAAAAAAACTTTTCCCGGAAGAATAGGAGCTAACCGAGATACTCTTTGTTCCGGCGCGCCATCGCTTGGGCGCGTTTTTTAACGCTCCGCGTTTTTATTTTATTCTTTTTTAGTTCTCCTTCTACTTTATTTTTTAATAAATCAATGGCCGCGTAGGCGGTTCCCGCCATTTTTTTAGCGAACAAATCATTGCCTGGGATTTCAATTTTACATTCAGCGTAAAAAATATCTCCTTTCAAGTGGTGTTTGGTTTCCACTCCGACCACCACCGTGGCGCGGATGATAGCCGGTAAAAATTTTTCCAGCCCAGCCATTTTCCGGTTCACATAATCCTCAATCGCGTCGGTCAGCGCCACTCCTTTCCCAGAGATAATTATCTGCATACGGCTGAAAAAATTAAAATTAAAAATTTACCTTACTACGCGCACTTCCTCCTCCAGCACTATGCCATAAGTAGTATACACCTTGTCTTTTACTTCTTCAACTACCGCTAAAACATCGGCCTGCGTGGCGTTTTGGAAATTAATAAGAAAATTGCCGTGCTCGCGGGAGAGCATCGCGCCGCCCCGCGCCAGGCCCTTGAGGCCAAGCTGTTCGGTTATCCACCCGGCCGGAACGCGGCCCGCGGCGACAAACTCCGGCGGAAGTTCGGAACGATCGCCTGGCCAATCTTTGAGCGGCACATTTTTAAAAAAACTGCCGGCGGAAGGAAGAGGCGGATAATGGCCGGCGCGCTTTTTCACGATTTCCTGCATCGCCTTGAGACTTTTCGCCGGGTCGCCCGAAACGAGAGCGAAACGCGCCGACAACACGACAGCTTGACTATGCTTAAAAATACTTTCGCGATACCCAAAACCGCACTCAGCGCGAGCGAGCTCAACCACTTCGCCGTCGCGCCAAACCGTCACTTTGTCCATACTGCGGGCAATGTCGCCGCCGGCCGCGCCGGCATTGCCGCGCACCGCGCCGCCCACAGTGCCGGGGATGCCGGCCGCCCATTCCAGACCGCTCAAACGGTGCGCTGGCGCGGCCGTGACCACCGCACCAAGCAGGGCACCGGACTCGGCGACCAAGGTGGTACCGGCAACGGCTACCGCGGCCCCCCGGTATTTAATGACTACACCCTCAATACCATCGTCGGGCAGAAGCACGTTTGACCCGCCGCCGATGATAAAAAAATCCTCGCCAGCGCCGGAGAGAAAATTAAGCAATTCAACCAATTTTTCCCGGTTTATGACTTCAACAAAAAACCGAGCCGGACCGCCAATTTTGAAAGTGGTTAATCTAGCCAGCGGAGCGTTAACTTTAACCTTGCCGTAACGCTTTAAATTTTCGTAAAGAGCCGCCATAGAAATAGTTGCCAAAACCGCTTATTTTTAGTATACTTCGTCAATATGATTAGCCCCTCTCATCCCTTTCTTACCCGGCCAGTGGTGTACGCTTCCCGCGACATTGAACGAGCGCTCGGAGCGCCGCTTAGCACAGAGAATTACTACATCATAACAAACTTCAGCGCTTTTGCGAAGAGCGCGGCTGAAGGGCGTCCAAACGCTCTCTTAATTAAGGAACGAAATCCGCTGGACACGCGCGAGCTCTTGGCTCACCCAAAAACCGCGGTCTGGCTCCGCGCTCTGCCGCGCCCGCGCATCGTGGTTTTTAAAAATACTGCCCAAATTGAAAAGGTGTGCCAAAAAAATGGCTGGGAGCTTCTAAATCCTCCCGCCGAGCTGGCGCGCCGGGTGGAAGAAAAAATTTCCCAACTGGAGTGGCTCGGACCTTTACAAAAATACCTGCCGCCGCACCGGGTGATGTTATGCGAAAATTTAACTTGGACAGACAAAAAATATATTGTCCAATTCAACCATGCCCATACCGGTCTCGGCACTATTTTGATTAACTCTTCCCGATCGCTCACTGAACTTAAAAAAAAATTCCCAAAACGCCAGGTCCGCGTCACTGATTTTGTGGCCGGACCGGCCTTTACCAATAACAATGTAGTGTGGGAAAAACACGTGCTTACCGGAAATATTAACTACCAAATCACCGGCCTCGCACCGTTTACCGCCAACCCGTTTGCCACTGTTGGCAATGACTGGACGCTACCGCAACAGCTTATACCCGCCCGACACGCAAGACCGCTTGCGGTCGTTGCGGGCGGGCAGAGGAGGCAAATTAAACAATTTAAACAAATGGCAACGGCGATTGGAAAAAAATTAGCGCATGACGGCTGGCGCGGGCTGTTTGGCATTGATGCTATTCTTGACGAAAAAACCGGCAAACTTTATTTGATTGAGATTAACGCGCGGCAACCGGCGTCAACCGCGTTTGAATCAGAATTACAAAAGAAAACAGGAGGCCGGGGTCTGACGATTTTTGAGGCTCACTTAATAGCTCTGCTGAAACTACCTTACAAAAAACAAAAATTAATCGCCATAAAAGACGGGGCGCAGATAGTTAAAAGAATGCCAAATGCCAAATGCCAAATGCCAAATAAAAAATTAATAATTAATAAATTAAAAAAGATTGGCCTCAATGTCATTCCCTACGAAAACACCATGCCCGGTAGCGACTGGTTGCGCGTTCAGAGCGAGAAAGGTATTATGGCCGAGCATAATAAATTTAACGAGATCGGAAAAAATATTAAAAAAATACTGCTATGAGTAAACAACAGCCAAAATCATTTTATTTGGCATTTAACATTCGTAATTCCCACTCCCATGCTCTCCCCGAAAGCTGAACAAGTTATCCGCAGCTACTTTAACCTTCCTTTCAAAGGAATCCCGGGCGTGCGCGCGCCTTATTTTAACAATACCCGGCAACGAGAACGCGGGCAATTGCGCGTTCTCGCCGGCAAAGGCACGCCCCAAGAAATTGTTGAGGAAGCCAAAATTATTTCCATCCAATATCACGCCGGCCTGTTTGATAAACAAGGCGACTGCTGTCTCCACAATTCCCACACGGGCAAAGTTGTCACCGAAGACGATCTCCGCCGATTTCTTATAGACCACAATTTAGGCATTGATTGTTCCGGTTTCGTGACCCAAGCGCTCCTCGCCCATTACCGAGAAACCCAGGGAATTAATTTCTTGAAAAAAATTATCATCGCCCCTCCGGGAAAAATTACGCGCCGTCTCATCGCCTGGTTTAGGCCGGTAGAAAATATCAACGTCGCCACCTACGCGAATGATGCCAACAGCGCGCCGATTCGGAATACCCGGGAAATAAAACCGGGTGATTTGGTGATAATGCTCAAAACCGGACCGCGCCGCGAACACGACCATATTCTGCTAATCACCGACGCGCAAGAAAAAACCATTCACTACGTCCATGCCCGCGCTTGGAATCGAGAGGGAAAATACGGCCACGGCGTGGCGCGCGGCTCCATCGCCATCACCAAACCAGGCGGCGCGCTTTTGGAACAAACCTGGGGGGAATTTGGTTTGGTAAATGAACAAAATGAAACCTATCTGGAGGCAAAGAGCGCTGAAACGTTGGCCTTAAAAAGATTACGCCTGACTCTATGAACCTTTGGCCGCTCCAACAATCACTCGCCTATCTCATCGGCGCGACTATCCTCGCTTTTTTGTGGGCGCCACTCCTCACTAAAATTTTATATAAATACCATATCACCCGCCGCGCCGAGTTTGACCCTACCCTCCAAGGGGAACGCCGGCACAAAGCGGGCACCCCCACTATGGGCGGGCTTTTAGTCATAGTTACCGTCACGGTGATTACCATGCTCTTCAACTGGCAACGCCGCTACACCTATGTGCCGATTGGCGCCATGGGTATCGCCGCGCTCCTCGGGGCGGCCGATGATCTACTCAATATTTTTGGGAACAAACGCCGTTTGCGCAATGTGCGCCACACGCTCATTCTTATCAAAGTGCACAAACGCTGGCCTATGAAAATATGGCATGCCGCCACTCTGCCCTGGATAGCGTTTCGCGAGTTCGTCAGCCTGCTTGGGTCAAAACAGGGGCGCGGCATCCAGGTGCACGAAAAACTGCTATTGCAATTTTTAGCCGGCGCCATCACGGCGTGGTGGGTCTACGCCAAACTCGGCGTGAGCTGGCATACTCTCAATATTCCTTTTGACGGCAACATCTATGTAGGCTGGCTAATCATTCCTATTATCATTTTCTTCGTAATGTTTACCGCCAACGCGGTGAATGTGGCCGATGGCATGGACGGGCTGGCCGGCGGGGCGCTCATCGCGGCGTTTCTGGGGCTCACGGTGGTGAGCGGCCTGGAGGGGCGCACCGCTTTCGCTCCGCTCAATGCCACCGCCGCCGGAGCATTGCTCGCCTACACCTACTTCAACGTCAAACCCGCCCGCTTTCAGATGGGCGACATCGGCTCGCTCGGTCTCGGCACGCTCCTCGCCATCAACGCCATCGCTCTTAACAAAACTTTGCTTATTCCTTTTTTCGGCTTTATTTTTTATGTGGAAATTTTTTCCGTTATTCTGCAAATACTGTCTCGCCGCCTCCTGGGCCGGCGGCTGTTCAAAATGTCGCCTCTGCACCACCATTTTGAAATTATCGGCTGGCCGGAAGAAAAAGTGGTCATGCGCTTCTGGATCATTCAGGCTTTTATGGTGGTGGTCGGCGTGTGGCTAGCACTGAATTAGCAGATTAAGCAGATTAAAATAAATTGTCATTCAGAGGCCGCAGCCGAAGAATCTTCCGCTTATGCATTCGTATTACGTTTACATAATGGCCAGCGAGAGCGCGGTGCTGTATATCAGCGTTACTAATGATCTACAAAGAAGGATTTCAGAACACAAACAAAAACTCGTTGAAGGGTTTACTAAACAGTACAATTGTTCTAAACTAATCTACTACGAAGACTTTTCTGATATTAACCAGGCGATTGCTCGAGAAAAGTATCTCAAAGGGAAATCGAGGAAATTTAAAGAAGATTTAATCAACAATCAAAATCCGTATTGGAAAGACCTGAGCGACGAATGGGACGAATAATAGGAAGATCCTTCGGTCGGCCTGATGGCCTCTCTCTGGATAACAATTACAATTATGTACCTTAAATGGAAAGAAAAAATAATTACCGACTTTTCCGACAAAAATATCAACGCCCTATACAATCAGGGCTTTGTTTTCACTCGGCAAAACAAAGGAACAATGAACCAAACTAGAAGCCTGCGCGTTGACCTTTCAAAATTTACACTCGCGAGCGAAAACCGCCGGGTGATGAAGAAGACTGAAAATTTAAGATTGACAAAAATACCACTCCCATACGTTGGTTACCAATGGTCAATTGGAAAACTAGGAAAAGATTTTTACGAAACTAAATTTGGGGAAGGAATATTTAGCGCCAACAAAATGCGCGAACTTTTAACTGACAAAGAGAAAAGCAATTTTAATACCATATTTGTCTACGAGCACCACGGCGTTGAAAAGGTGGGCTACTGTATCGCGCGCGAGACCAACGAGCTTATTCACTACTGTTACCCCTTTTACAAACTGGATGCCGCGATAGCGAACCTCGGCCTTGGTATGATGACCAAAGCCATTGTTTGGGCAAAAGAACACGGTAAAAAATATATCTACCTGGGCAGTTCCCAGCGCCCCGCCGACACCTACAAACTGCAGTTTGCGGGGTTGGAGTGGTTTGACGGGAAAATGTGGCAGACGGATTTAGAAAAATTAAAAAAAACTTTGTGAAACAACAACATATTCATTTTATCGGCATTTGCGGGGTGGCCATGAGCGCTCTAGCTTTGGCATTCAAACGTGCTGGATGGCAAATTACCGGAAGCGACGCGGGTTTTTATCCGCCTATTTCCACACACTTGAAAGACGCCGGCATTGATTTTTACCCGGGCTGGCACCCCGAAAAAATGTGCGCCCAAGGCGCATCCGCCTCTGGCGGAGGCTGTCCGGATTTGGTGGTGGTCGGCAACGTGGCCTCTTCGCACAACCCGGAGTGGCTTTACGCGCGGGAGAAAAAATGGAACTGCCAATCGTATCCCGAAGTAATCGTTAAATATTTTGTTAAGAAAAATTCTATTGTCATAGCCGGAACATTCGGCAAAACCACCTCCGCCGCGCTCGTCACCTGGATCTTGCGTGAAGCTGGCTTTGACCCGAGCTACATGTTTGGCGGTCTTGGCTTGAACGGCGGGGAGTCAGCCAACATTGCTCACAGCGACTGGAGTGTGCTGGAGGGTGATGAATACAAAGCCTCGTGCTCCGACAATGGTCCAAAATTCGCCTACTACGCCCCCACTCACCTGCTTTTAACATCGGTGGTGTGGGACCACGCGGACGTATACCCGACCGAAGAGAGCTACCAAACGGCTTTCCAAAAACTCGTGGCAATGGTGCCAGCGAATGGATTGAAAGTGATTTCGGAAAAGGCGGCCCCAATTGTCATTCTTCATCCGCCTGAGGCGGATGAAGAATCTCTGTCGCAATCGGCGAACGGAGAGGGATCCTTCGGTCGCCTCAGGCGACCTCAGGATGACAGTGACGCGCTAAACAAAACTGTGACCTACGGCCGCGATACCAACAACGACTACACATACACAAATTGTGTTCAAACAAAAAATGGTTTGACCTTTGATATTCTTCATGAACAAAAAAAGTATTCAATAAAAACGTCCTGCCTGGGCGAGTACATGGCCGACAACATCACCGGTTGTTTCGCGCTCGCGAGCGAGCTCAGCCTGGCGCCGGAAAGAATTATCGCGGCGGTAGCCACGTTCCGCGGCCTAAAGCGGCGGCTGGAAAAAAGATACGGCGGTGCGGTGAGCGTGTTTGATGACATTGCCCACTCCCCCAGCAAAGCCACGGCTATTTTGGAGACACTCAAGGCCATTTATAAAACCCATCTCATCGCCGTGTTTGAACCGAACACCGGCAACCGCCGACCCCAGGCCGCTTCGTGGTACGACAACGCCTTTGCCGCGGCCGACGAAGTGATTATCCCCCGCCTCACCAAAATAAAAATTGATGCCAGCGAAATCCCGCCGTTTGCGGGCGAAGATATCGCCAAAATTATTGCTAAAACGCACCCGCGCGTTGCCTACATCGACGACGACGCCGAGCTGGTCGCGACGCTCAAAGCCGCATCGCGCCCCGGAGACGTAATAGTATTTTTGGGCAGCCACGGCTTCCGTGGTATGATAGAGCAACTTATTAGCAAATTAAGCAACAAGCAGCTTAAGCAAGGTAAGCAACGATAGTATAACAGCGCGTTTCACAGCTTACTCTGCCTACTCTGCTTACCTTGCCTACTCACTAAACACCTATGACTAAAGTGCCCTCCCACGCCAAAAAAGTGTTCTCCGGCCTCTTGTTTAGCGTCTACCGGTGGCAACAAGAGATGTTTGACGGCAGTTTCAAAACCTTTGAAATGCTTTGGCGCGTGCCGGCGGCCAGCGTTTTAGCCACAGTCGACAAAAAGATTATTGTTCTTGACCAACAGCAGCCCGGCCGCGCTACTTATCCGTCGCTCCCGGGCGGCAAAGTGGAGACGGGCGAAGCTCCCGAGGCCGCGGCGCGGCGCGAACTATTGGAAGAAGCCGGCTACAGCACGGGCGACTTAGCGCTCTTCAAACTGTACAACGAACACAGCAAGATAGATTATGACGATTATGTTTTTCTCGCGAAAAATTGCGCCCAAACCAGCAAACAAAACTTAGACCCAGGAGAAAAAATTAAAGTGAAGCTAGTAACCTTTGACCGGTTTTTACAGCTGGTGAGAAACCAAGATACCGCCATACCCCGCGGATTGCAACATGAAATGTGGGAAGCGCTATTAAATAAAAACAAAAAAGCCGAGCTGAAGAAACGGCTCGGCCTATAATGGCGCTTTATTTGCCCTCATCAATCACTTCGGCTTTAATCTCTTCGTCGTCAATGTTATTCACCAAGAGAGTGATGCCGCAAACATCGCATTCAATGACGTGCTCCGGCGCCAGGTCGGGAAAAAGCGAGAGATTGACATCATTTTTACATTCTGGACAAACGAGCTTCATAAATGATAGGATTAGCTTTAACTTACGTAAAAAGAAGTATACAACAAAATCAGCAATAAATCAAGAGCTGTACATATGAAGACCCCGCAACTGCCCGCCCCCAAACTTTCGCAGGCTCTCGGCATTCCCAATGAAATCTGGCTCAAACGCGAAGACGAGCATCACTTCGGTTCGCATAAAGGGCGCTCAATTCCGCTCATAATAGCGGAGCGCCACCGCTCCGGAACCGGAAGTTTTGTCATTTCCTCATCTGGCAACGCCGCGCTCGCGGCGGCGCGCGCCGTGAAAGCGCATAACAAAAATAAGCCGGGCGACCAAATCCGGTTGCAGATTTTTATTGGACCAAAAATCTCCCCGCGCAAACAAGAATTGATTGAGGCTGAAAACGACCCGCTAATAGCCGTCGCTCAAGTGAAAAACCCCAAACAATCGGCCAAACAATTTACCGACAAAGAAAAGGCAATTCTACTCCGGCAATCCACCGAACCGCTGGCTCTCTCCGGCTACCATGAACTCGCGGATGAACTGGCCAAAATTGAAAATCTAGCGGCGGTTTTTGTGCCTACATCTTCCGGCACCACCGCGCAGGGCCTTTCCGAAGGATTTGCCCTCCGGCATCTTAATCCGCAAATTCATATTGTCCAGACGACCGCCTGCCACCCGATTGTGGATATAATCAATCCACAAACAGCGGATTCCAACGCCGCTGAAAATAGCCTGGCCGACGCGATTGTGGATAAAATTGCCTATCGCAAAAAGGCGGTGGCGGAAACGGTAAAAAATAGCCGAGGAAACGGCTGGATAGCGACAAATGAAGAAATTTTACAAGCAATGAATTTGATGAAGGCGGCGGTTGGCTTGAACATTTCGCCTAACAGCGCGCTATCTGTCGCCGGCCTCACCAAGGCGATACTAGCGGATTGGAAGTGGAGCGGGCCAGTGGCCTGCCTCATCACCGGGGCCTAGTTTTTTGTTATCACCACAATTTCTTGACGCCCATCGCCGGTAACATCGGTGGCGCCGAGTGTGACTACTCGGGAACCAAAAAATCCGCGGACGGCAAACTCGTTCAGCCGGCGGCCGGCCGCGGTGAACAGACGGACGGTTGATCTGCTCCCCGCCGCTCCGGTTACGGCGATTTGCTCCGAGCCAACGCCTTTGAAATCTCCGACAGCGACGCTGACCCCGCTCGCGGGGCGCCGATCAAACGGATAAAACCGTTTTTTTATTTTATTCAACTCGCTGTCATACACCAGCACCTCGCTCGCCCGTCCGCGCCCCGTGCCAACGATGGCCTCGCCGGTTTCGCCGCCATCAACATTGCCGATGGCGACGGAAAAACCGCCCTGATACTTTCGGCCCAAAGGATAAATTTCCTCCTTGAGCAAGCCGCCATGAAAATTATAGAGAAAAATGGCGCCGCCCGCCGAAGGAGCGACCAAAATCTGCGCCGCACTCTCACCCGCTAAATGCCCGACCGCGATATTAAGTTCGCCCCGATAATCGCCGCCGTAAGGATAGTCGTCAAACCACAACCGGCCTTCCGCGTTAAAAATTCGCAGACGCGGACCGGCCGCGACAATTTTCTCGCGGACGCCGTCGCCGTTCAAATCTCCATTATATATTTTCACGCCGCCGGCAATTCCGTCTTCAAACGTGAAAAAACCATTGCGGGCGCGCGCACCATCGGCTTTGAAAAAACGAGCGAACGAACCGTTGGCAAAAATAGCGTCGTTCAGAGACCGCGACGTCTTAAACATAATTAAACCATCTTTGGCCGGCAGGTGTACTTTATCCACAATGGCACCGTTGTTTACGGCAATGTCTTGGACGCCGATAATTTTTTCGTATTCGCCGCCGAGATCAACGTCGCGATCTTGATTGGTGGCATTCACAATCGCCAAACCGTTGGCATAGTCGCGCCGCCAGACATCGGTTTGAAAACGCGGTTGATTGCCCGCTGACCGCGCCAGCCCTGTGGGGTCGCCGAGATTGGCGTCATATTCATCATACCACCACACCTGGTGGTGGCTCGTGTCGCCGTAATCAAAACTAAAATAGACGTTATCGGAAAGCAGACTGCTCGCGAGGCCGAAACGCATATTGCGATAATCTTCCCGCTCACCGGTGTTGTTAGTATTGGCATTAAAAATATACAGCTCCGGCTGTCTATTCAGCAATTTATTCTTTTCCATTTTTGTCATAATGGCGCTCCACGAGCCGTTCGCTTCCCATGGCGTCGGGAAAGTCTCATACATCCGGCCGCTGACACTCCCCTGCAAGGCCTCGTTGGAACTGCCGTTAATTACCAGATAGCGCAAGGGAATGCGCGCCCGGGCATATTCCAACAAATATTTAGTGCGCGCGAGCCAGGCGGCGTTCATTGTTCCCGAATCGTCCTTCACGCCGTCGCCGTCCAAATCAATATCGCCGTTATTGGCGCTGGAAATGGAATCGCCGATCATATCAAAAAAAATCCCGTCCACATTCGGCAGAGGGGCGACATACCGATTGATGAAACCGACTAGATACTCGGACCAGCCGTGGTCCATATTGGTATTGAGAAGTCCCGGCCAGGTGGAAACGCGATTGCCTTGGCTATCCTTCAGCCACCAATTTTCCTGAATGCCGTTTAAGTTGTGAAAGATAGGGTCGTTCCCCCAATATAATGTGTTATAACTCTGACTCGGCACATAAGCGAGAATGATCATGTCTGGATTGACCACTTTCAGATTGCCGACCATGGCCTCTTTGCTCAAAAGCTGGTCAGGGCTCACAATCAGCACGTCAGTTTTTGCCAGTTTGGCGAGCGACTCGGCATCAGTCGGCAAAACCCCTAAATAATAACTGGCTAGACGCGGCGCGGCCAGAGTATGGCGGCCGGGCAAAAAACTGGCCATGTACGCGCCAAGAAAAAGTATTGCCAAAATTTTCCAAATAGAACTAAACATACTGGTTTCAGCGCTACTCCTTCAAAAAATTACCAGCCGTCCGGCCAGAACGATAAAAACGCATCACCATGCCGACTAGAATCCAAAAATAAAGCATGAGCGAACGAAATTCAAAAAACGGCCCAAAGTAGGCCAGAACCATAATGCCAACCACCGCGCCGCAAAGCCCCTGCGCGACCGTTCGCTCAACAACAGCCGAGGCGCGCTCGGCGACCGCGCGGGCAGTCTTAAAAATAGTGACGAATACCATAATCCAGCACAAAATACCAAGGGTCCCGGTTTCGCCCCACAAGCTCAACCAGTTATTATCAATTTGGCCAAAAGTATTCTGGATGCCAAAAGGCAGATGCAGTTTATCGTAAACCTTGGTATTCCCTAACGCGGCGGCTACTCCGCCGCCATAATTGCCCAAACCCACCCCGAAGAGCGGATAGTAGCGCACGACCATAAGCGGGGTATTAACAATAAAAAAGAACCGGCCATAGCCCTCATAATTTTGACGCCAGCTATAAATACTTACCGCCTCAACCACGCGTTCGGGGAGCGTTTGTGTTGGTTTGTCTAAAGCACCGCCGCCATAATTATTGGTCACCACTACAAATAACAGAAGCGCTGTGAGAATACCGCAAAAAATACCGGCCAATTTTAAAATGCGTTTGTCACGCACCAAACCATAGCCGACAGTCACGATACCAGCGACGGCGGCCAGCCAGCTGGAACGCGAATAGGTTAAAACCAGCGCCGCGCCGCCAAGGAGCATGGCGCCAACCCACCACAGCCGGTGTTTTTCTTTTTTGAGAACATACAGCCACGGAAAAAACATGGTGAGGCCAAGCGCCAACAGACTGCCGAGGCGGTCGTAG
>Ga0209211_10004009_pt1 | contig 23385 bp, 20 predicted proteins | sample RifGroA2_FD_183992 | JGI IMG/M metagenome (GOLD analysis project Ga0209211, IMG submission 183992) | Groundwater microbial communities from Rifle, Colorado, USA - Groundwater A2 (SPAdes) (version 2) | ecosystem: Environmental > Aquatic > Deep subsurface > Groundwater | place: Rifle, Colorado...
GGAATGTTTTGCCGCTGAGTTGCGGGATGGAAACGGGTAGCGTCCACACCGTTATAGATTTGCGTCACGCGCTTTGCACCAATGCCAACGGGATTGGTTAGATAGTGCGCGAGATCTTGGGACAGGGCTATGTAATGTTTCACGAACGGGCTGTAAATCCGCCGAATCCATTGGCATTTCTTGTTCGTGCCATCGAAGTCACCAACGTCCCGGCCATGCTCGCCATGGATGCGGGCCGGTACGCGGGCTGCCCAGGCCGGCACGGTGGCTTCCAGCGCGGCCAGGTTACGGGTGTGCACGATCGCGGGCTGGAGTTGGCGGAATAGTCGGTAAAGCTGCGGATAGATCCAGAGTACATGCCCTGGGGGCTTGTTCAGGGCAAAAAACTGGACATCAGGTCGGTTGATGCGCTTCTTGAAGTCGGTGACTTCGGTAAGCGCGATGACGGCATGGCGATAGGCATCGGCCGGCATATGGTTGATCAGATTGACGACGCCGTTTTCAAGACCGCCTGTGTCGAAGCGGTGCATGATGTGGGCGACGAGGGGACGCCCATCGCTCATTTCGGCCGTGCCTCGTTCAGACTGTGCAGGATTTCGTCGCCAGCCTCGTTGACGAAGGCTTGCAGATCCTTGGCAGCCGAGTTTTTGGGGGCGTAGAAGATGATGGCGGCGCTGTCGTCGCCGTGCCCAGAGAGCATTGCCCATGCGGTCAGCCACTTTGCTTGGATGTCGCTAGCGGTGAGGTGCCCGTTGATCCAGTACGCGCTCCAGACGACGTAGCGCTCATCAGCAACGCCCTGTTTCTTTAACAGTTCCGCCTCTCGAACGGCCAATTCGCTGCCGCCGAAGTTCGCATTTGTCTGACGATTTGCCACGATTTGCCAGACCGGGTCATTTGACGTAACAAGCACGTTGGTCGAGGTCACCAGCTTGCGCTCGTAGTTCTGGTTTTGGTAGTAGGCGATGTAGAGACCAACCTGGCCACCCTGGTTGCGGTAAGCCGAGTACCGCTCCACCGACGGACTGGCGAATTGAGGTTGCCAGTCAGTGACGGGGGCCTCGGCGTGCCAGGATCCGACGGCGGTTGGTAGCGAAAGGTTGATGACTACGTCGGTGTTGGCCTGCTGGAGTCGCTTCTCGTAGAGGGGGCCGGCGGCGAGAATGAGGGTGAGAATGAGCGTGGTCACCCAGGCTTGCAGCGGTTTCTGGTAATCGCTGCTTGCGGTCGACGTGGCGGGCTGGGCGGCATGAACTGGTTGTTCAGCCCAGCGGGCACCAATTGCAAACATGATGACGATGACCACCCCAAAAAAGACCCAGCCGTAGATCAGATGGTCTACCCCGGCCGCGAGTTTGTTGCCGGAAAGGTGGCCCAGCATAACGATCATGTAGGCACGAAGCCAGTTGGCCAGAATCGGAACGAGCAGCGAAACGAGAATGAAAATCAGGCGACGCTTAAGTGAGGTATAGGTTAAATAGGCGTAAAGAGTGCCGACCGTAAGCGACGCGATCAGATAACGGACGCCGCTGCAGGCTTCGACGACAGACCAGTGGCCGCTGGGGATGACGAAGTTCTGACCTTCGCGAAAAACAGGTATGCCGGTCAAGCGCAGGGCCAGCACGGTAAAGTCTGCGGTCCACTCCATCAGGCGCGGCAGCAGGAAGTCGCCGACCGGGACTGCAAAAAACAGAAAGAGTAGCGGGAACGCCAGAATCTTGCTGATTGGCCTGCCAACCAAGCCCATGATCGCGATCGCGATCATGCCAATGACGGCAAACTGGGTCAGGGCGTTGACTGCGGTTAGGTCGCCCAGCAGCCAGAGGAAAACGAAGCCGGTGAGCGGGACGGCAAACCAGAGGGTGGGATGCGGGGAAAGCGCAGCAGGCCGCTGCCAGTCTCTCCAGATGAGCCACAGAGCAATAGGTGGCACGATGAGTCCATGGGCGTAGGTTTCAGAGCGCCACCAGATCTGCGCCATCGCCTCCAAAGTATCCCAGTACCAATAGCCGATCCAGAGGAGGATCAGTGCGATTGCGACCAAGGTCGGCTTCCAATTGGACTGGCTGTTCATGTGGTGACCTCCTGGGAGGCGGGCAGGTATTGGTCGATGCTGCCGAGATGGGCCTCCCAGCTATATCGTGCAATTACTCTTTGGCGGGCTGCCTTGCCGATGCTGGCGCAGCGTTCGGGATCCTGCAACAGTGCGTTGATTTCAGCGATGAAGTCAGCCGGAGTCGTTGCAGTTTTCAATTCCAGGTCAAAATCGGCGTCGACCGCACCTGCACATTCACTGGATGCCACGACGGGCCGGGCCATGGCCATTGCTTCGAGGATCTTGTTCTGGATGCCGCGGGCGATACGTAGTGGTGCGACGACTACCGCCGCGTGCTGGAGGTAGGGGCGAACATCGGGAACCGTGCCGGTGATAGTGACGCTTTCATTGCCCAGGGCCATAACCTCCGCCGTAGGACTGCGGCCGACGATGTAGAAACGTAGTTGTGGCCATCGTTCGCATAGCAGGGGCAACATGTCGGCGACAAACCAACGTACCGCATCGATATTCGGCAGATAGTCCATGGCGCCGGTGAATACCACGGGAGTCTCGTTGGCAGCGAAGGGCGAGGCGCGGTTTTCATCGGGGGCAAAGTAATCGGCATCCACCCCGTTGCAGACTGGTTCGACTCGTACCGCACACTCGGGGGCCAGTCGAGTGAAAAGTTCGACTTCGCCCTCTGTAACAAAAAATGATCGGGCGGCACGGGCCGCGACATCGCGCTCGTAAGCCAGCAGTTTTTGGCCCTCTCGCCGGTATAGCCACGACATGGGCCAGCGATGGTTTGGCGCGTATTGCGTCCATTTGGCCGAATCGACATCGACAAAATCAACGATGGTCGGTAGCCGGGGGATGGATTCAATATATTGGGCCATCGCTGAGCAAAAAATGACCGCTGCGTCGATATTTCTATGTCGGCAGGTGTTGTCGACCCAGTCCTGCAACCTGACATCACGGTAGTAGCGAAGGGTTAGCGGATCGTCGGCAAGTAATCCATTAAGGCTACGCAGCTTGGCAAACCTTGGTTCCAGTCGGGCTACATACAGATCGCTGCAATAGGTGCGAACGGTCTCGATGTGCTGTATGTCATCCGGGTCATCGACGAAGGTGCCGAGGAAAATACGGTGCCTTTCTGCCAGATGCTTGAGCAAATGAAAGGAGCGAACTTTGTCCCCTTTGTTGGGGGGGTAGGGCAGACGATGGACGAGGAAAAGAATGTTCCCCATGTTCAGCCCAGATTACGCACGATGTGCGGGCCGATAAGATTGGCCAAGCCAATCGGCATGCGCCGCCAGGTTTCAATCAGCAGTTTGTACTTGGCATTGTTCGGGTTGTTCTGCGGAATGCTGTCGCGCTTGTAGAGACAATACTCGTAATGCAGTGCTTGCGGCTCGAAGCCCCAGTTTTTCTTAAATGAATAGGGGCCGGTGCCCACTTTGCTGCGGCCGTAGTCGAAAACCTTGAAACCGCGTTCACAACTGCGACGCATCAGTTCCCAGTACTTGAAGTCGTTGGCGGCGAAGTTGCGGGCCGTCTCGTCATCCCCAGCATAGTAGGGCAGGACTTCGTCGCGGAAATAGAAGGAGAGGACACTACTGAGCGGTTTGCCTTCGGGTGTGGTGACCGTAAGGATTTCGCAGTCGTCGCCAAAGACCTGGAGCAGGGTATCGAAATAGCGCTTGGGTAGGGCTGGCGTACCATGCCGGTGTACGTTGTCGGCAAACAGTTTGAAAAATCGGTCAGATTTCCGGTCGACCGTGGAAACAAGACCATTGTTGATGCCTTTTCTAACCATCGCCCGTTGCTTGCGCGGAATGGCCTGCATATTGGCCTCCACGTCAGCCAGGATTGCTTTGCGGAAAGTGACGTAGAGATCCTGGGTTGGCCAATCAGCGTGCCGGGGTTGGATATTGCGAAATTCTAGATGATCGACGTCCAGCTTGCGTGCCAGCGACTGGGCTTCCTGCTCGAGCGCTGTTGCGGCTTCCGGTGTGGTGGCCGCAACGCCGCCATAGACGGCAAAAGGCAGGGCGATCAGCGAATTACCAAAGAGCCGGCTCTTGATATGGGCTAGTGGTAGCACCCCTTCTATTTTTCCATCCTCCTCGGCATAGAGAAAATAGGTCGGGTGGCGGAAGACATTGCGGAGAATGCTTTGCCAGGCGGCTCGATGGAAAAAAGTGGCGTCCGGACAGGCCAGAACGAATGCATCCCAGTGCACCGCGTTTGCCGTATCTGTCAGAGTGAGCTGCTTAATCTCCATTGGTGCTACCAACAGGGGCGAGAAATAGTTTGTCCATGCGGCCCCATGTGAAATCGGCAAGCAGGCGATTCAGGCGTTGCTCCATCCGGTGAATATTGACGTAATGACGGAAGCGCGTCTTGGCGCTGATTCCGGGGATTCTGGGTTGCCCCGTGTCCACTTCCCACGGATGAAAATAGAACACGGCCGGGAGCTGGTCGACCCGGTTGATCCGTTCGATCATCCATCGCGACAGGCTGTAGGGCATCAGCCGGAAGTAGCCGCCACCACTGGCTGGCCAGTTTCGGTTGAGAAAGCGTAGGGTCGTACAGGGAATCTCGACCAGGCCACCAATGGCGTGGGCGTGGCGAGGCGCGTTCGGCATGCCGTAGTGGTCATGACGAATCGGGTAGATGCTTGAACTGTAGCGGTAGCCAGCGCGCTCCAGACATTCGAAGGCCCACAAATTTTTCTCGCCGATTGAAAAGCTCGGGGCGCGATAACCCTTCACTTCATGGCCGGAGAGATCTTCGAGAATCAGCTTGGCAAGATTGATATCGGCAAAAAAACTCTCCGGGGTCTGATCGCTGGCTCGCTCGTGGCCATAGCCATGGCTGGCCAGTTCATGGCCACTGTCGACAATGCGCCGAACGACCGCCGGATAACGTTCTGCGAGCCAGCCCAGTGTGAAAAAAGTACCTTTCGTGCCATGCCTATCGAGCATGGCAAGAATGCAGTCTACGTTGCGTTCAACGCGGCATTCGCGAATGGCCCAGTCGGAGCGGGGAATATGCGGGGCGAATGCCGAAACCTGGAAGTAATCCTCGACGTCAATGGTCAGCGCATTGCACGGAGCAACGATTGGCTTCGTCATTGTTGGCAATTAGCGTCGCCCTTGATGCTCAATCAGCCAGCCAGCGAGGTCTGCTGCAATGCGTTCGGCTGCATGGCCATCCCAGAATTCGGGTACGCGCCCACTTTTTCCTCGGCCGGCCAGTACCTCTGAGGAGTGACGGCGAATAGCATCGACGTCACGCCCAACCATGGTGTTGGTGCCTTGGTCGACAGTAATGGGGCGTTCGGTATTTTCGCGCATGGTCAGGCACGGTACGCCAAGGGCTGTTGTTTCTTCCTGCAGGCCACCCGAGTCTGTGAGAACGATGCGGGCATTGGACATCAGACCAAGCATTTCAAGATAGCCCTGTGGGGGCAGCATGATCATCCGCGTGTCGTTGATCAGCTGATCAAGGCCAAATCGTGCAATATTGGCTTTGGTGCGTGGATGCAGCGCAAAAACCAATGGAATTGATTCAGAGATTTCACGCAACACATTGAGCAGGGATTCCAGCACATCCGGGTGATCAACGTTGGACGGACGGTGCATGGTGACGATGCCGAAACCCTGTGATCCACTGATCAAGGCCGGATCAATACATGCTGCCTGCAGGCAATCAGCTGGCTTGCGGGCAAACTCCCGGTTGCTTAACAGCGAATCGATCATGACGTTGCCGACAAAGCGAATTCGCTCGCCTGCGATGCCCTCACGCGCCAGATTGTCGGCAGCGCTTCGTTCTGTAGTGTAAAGAAGATCAGCGACCTGATCAGTCAGGACGCGGTTGATTTCTTCTGGCATGGCGCGGTCGTAGCTGCGCAGCCCGGCTTCGACATGAACAACCGGAATCCCTTTTTTGACGGCAACCAGCGTGCAGGCCAAGGTCGAATTGACATCTCCGACCACCAACACACAGGAAGGCTTCTTGTCGTCTACAACGGGTTCAAAGCGGCGCATCACCTCAGCTGTTTGAACGGCATGGCTACCCGAGCCAACCTCAAGATTGATGTCAGGGTGAGGGAGCCGCAAGTCCTCGAACAGTTTATCGTTCATGTCCCGATCGTAATGTTGACCGGTATGCACCAACAGTGTGGGAATGGCTGGCTGATGTGCAGCAAAGGCGCGCAGAATAGGCGCCATTTTCATGAAATTGGGGCGGGCGCCGACCACGCAAATTACTGGGCCGAGCTCGGCAGGCCAAGTGTTAGGCATCTGATTTTTCATTCTTGTTTTGAGAAGTGGTTAGCGTGCTGGAATGAGCAAAAACTTGCTGCAAAAGTTGCAGTGTGGCGCCGTTGATTCGTTCAAGTTGTATCAGGCTTGACTCCAACCTTGCGAGGCGCTCGGCAACATGTTCGGCATTCAATACGGTTAGCAGTTCATGAGGAGGACGAGCGTATTCGCCAAGAGTTCCTGTTGCCAAGGGGTTTGGTTGAGCCGAAACCCCAATGCCATCATTCAAGGCATATTGCATCTGAACCTGCGTCGAGCCGCCAATGGTCTCTTCAAATATCTCTCGGGCAACTTCGTCCACATCGGCGACATCGAAGCTCTTCTGATGATTGAGAAAACCAAACAAAAGTAGCCGATCACATACGGAATTAATGCGTCGAGGGATACCGCTGCTAGCTTTGAAAATTGTTTCATAAGCCCCAGAGGTAAAGCTTGGCGAATCAGTTGCACCTGCATGATGCAGGCGGTGTTCGATATAGGCTTGAGTTTCGCTGACATCCAACGGGCCAATGTGGCAGGCCGCAATCACTCGTTGGCGAAACTGCATCATGTGCGGGCTTTGCAGGATTTGCCGGAACTCCGGTTGGCCGATGAGAAAACTTTGCAGCAAGGCCTGGTTGCCATACTGAAAATTGGAGAGCATGCGTAATTCCTCGACTGCCCGGGCCGTCAGATTCTGGGCTTCGTCAACAACCAGAAGGCAGCGCTTGCCTTTGGCCGTCATGCTGATCAGGAATGCCTCCAGCGACATCAGGACATCGGATTTGGCGACATCTTTGGTGCGCAGGCCAAATGCTGCGCCAACAAGCCGTAGCGTATCGTCGGCATCGAGTTGGGTACTGACCAACTGGGCGGCAACCACCTTTTCAGGATCGAGACTGTCGAGCAGTCCGCGCACAATAGTAGTTTTTCCCGCGCCAACTTCGCCCGTGATCACGATGAAGCCCTCGTTTTGGTGCATCCCATACTCAAGGTAGGCTTGCGCACGGAGGTGTTGCTTGCTGCCAAAATAAAAGGCTGGGTCAGGATTCAGCTGGAATGGCTTGCTGGTCAAGCCGTAGAAGGACTTGTACATGGTGCTAAAAAATTACTGAAATGGTGCCGACGAGTGCGTTTTCGGTGTAAGGGTTGGATGTGCTATCGAACTCCGTATGGCGGATGGTGAGTCCACCATTAGTCTTGGCGCCAAGCTTTGATGTGAGGCTAGCCTGGTACATCATGGTCGTGGCCTTTAGCGTGCTATTTCCAGTCCCTGTGCTTTCCTGGCGGGATGCCATAAAGTTCAGACTCGAAATAGCGCTTAGTTGATGCGACAAGTTAACGCTAATACCTCGTTGTCGAATGTTGTTCGTATTGTTGAAGTCGTCAAACTCGGTGCTCGAGGCCAGAATTGATTGGTTCTCGTTTCTGTTGAATAGCACAGTAAGTGTGTTTCTTGCCCCTTGGACTGCCAGAGCAAGTTGTTGACTGCGCTGCACCGTAGCGCGAGAACTCAGAAAGCTGCTGGTAGCCAGGGTATTGGCAGGGATGCCTGCCCTAGTTATGCGGTCTATCGCACAACTGTTGGCGGCTTGCTCCAGTTGATTCGGGTCGGTATAAATACTGGAGAGTAGCTGGCTGCAAATTTGCCGAAAGAGGTCGAAAACGGTACCAAGCCCGACCGATGAAAATTGATCCGGTAGAACCGATACGTCCTTGGTGTCTGAATAGCGAATGCTGCTTAACGGAAAACGGTGACTGAGGCTATATCGGTGACCGTCACCAAAAAAACGACGTTCCTTGAAGGCTGAAATCTGGGTACGCTCGGTCGGTGTCCAGTCAAAGCCATAACCATAAGTTAACTTTTCCTCAACGTTTTGCGATGCGTAGTTATTGGATTCCTGGCCACCACTTAGAGAGACACGGAATTGAGGAACAATTGTATAGGTGCCAATCGCATATAATCGATCTGCCTCTGTTGCTCGCCCACGGCTATAGCTGGCATTCTGCTGGGTTCCGTCGATAGACCATTTCAGGTTCTGAAATGGGGTGCTTCCACGTAATTGCCCAGCCCAGCTAGAAAGCTCTATATCGGAAGCGACTGAGGCATTGGATTGAGTGGTCGACCATGTATAACGTAACGAGTAATCGGCAGCTCCAGCCAGTTGCCCGCGGATATAAGGAGAGAGGCGATAGGTCGATGTTTCTGTACTATTCGTGTTGACGTTCGCGTTGCTGGGTGACTGTGCACCAAATGCAGAAATCGCCTGCTGGGCGATAAGACCACTGAAGTCCAGATACATCCAGTTTGATATCGCTTCAAGCGTGCCAAAGGTGTTAAGAGCGTTTTGTGTTTGGCTATTGGCCGACGATGTTGAGTAGAAAATGCCCGTCAATGCATAGTCAAAGTAAGCCTTCAGTCGGGCCGTTTTTGCGTCGATACGAATGCCGGGAGCAAGTTGAGTGATGAAGCCACTTTCCTTGTTGTTTTGACCGCCGCCAATCGCGACGTTATCTGTCCATGTCTCGGTCAGAGTGAAACGTGGGACTACAACAAAAGCTTGACTTTGTGTCCCTGAATTAAGGGCAGGTGGCTCCTGGGCAATAGCTGCATTAGTCCACAGGCACGCTATGACTAGTCCTGTGGTGCGTGACAGGAGGATGGTGCTATTTTTCATGTCCGTACCCATAGCCGTACCCATAGCCGTACCCATCTGCCTTGACTGTCCGGATTTGGTTGAGGACCATCATCTTGATCGGGCAGGACTCAATGGTTGAAATGGCTTGCTTTACGGCGGATTGAACGGTGTTTTCGGCATTGACAACGACAACAATTTGCCCCATGTGAGTGGCAAGGACACGTGCTTCGGTGGTCAGCAGTAAAGGTGGGGAGTCAAAAACGATGATACGGTCACTGTATCGACTTGCCATGTCATTTAGCAGGCGTATCATCGCGTCGCTCGCCAGTAGTTCGGTGGCACGAGGGTGCGGTGTACCGCTTGGAAGGATGGAGAGCTTTTCGATATTCGTGCGTAACAGGACCCCAGAGATGTCGAGAGAGTTTTGTTGAAGCACGTCAAGCAAGCCCTTACTTGGCGGAAGTCCAAGCATATTCAGTACTGATGGGCGAGCAACATCGGCGTCAACCAGCATCACGGTATTATCTAGTTCCATGGCGATGCTGATGGCCAGATTGATAGCCGAAAAACTCTTGCCTTCACCTGGCAAGGCGCTGGTAACCATGATCAAGTTGCCGTTGGGAATCGGCTCAGCTCCTCTACCCATGGCATTGGCAATCAGCGGGCGCTTAATCACGCGAAACTCGTCAGCAAGCTGGCTACGGGCTGCATTCGGCACCAGCAGACCGGAAGCCGAAATTGCTTCCAAGTTCAATGTGGTTTCCACTGCATTCGAAGATTGAATCCCGAGGGGCGCGGGGGAACAGCTCACTGTATCAGCTGCACTTTGTGAATGCTGCATTCCATCGAAAGGTACCGGTTTAAAAATTGGTGCTTCGTCCCGTTCTTCCGGTAGCTCAACACCAGCTTGGCGGAGTTGTTCAAGGCGCTTGGCTGCTTGCTCAATCAGACTCATCGATCAACCTCCTGCAGCACGTTGAGAAAGGATGGTAAGTAGCCCTAGTCCAAGTGCATAGGCCACTACCAAACCACCACTGGCTAGCAAAAAGCGACGAAGACTGGCCCGTTCCTTGAGGCGACGCGCCTCGTTTGGAATCAACGACACGGTGCCCAAAACGGGAAGATCAGTTGCCTCACGCAAGGACTTGCTATCGAAAAACACAGGGCGAATTTGGCTGGCTGCGAAGGCAGCAAAAAGGCCGCCTGCTATGGCAAGTACGAGGCCGAGAGGGAAGAGAAGTAAACGATTCGGTGCTACAGGTGTGGATGAGGCACGAGGAGGGTCGATTAATCGAAAATCAGCCATTGAGCCTGCTGTATCGAGGTCACCCGACATTTCCGCAGAGTCTCGACGCGAAACCAGTTGCTCGTAGTTCTTCTTGTCGAGTTCATAATCCCGATTCAATTGGGCAAACTCAGCTTCGAGTTGGGGCTGATTCTTCATTACGCTCGTAGTACGTTTGTAGCGTTCTTCATACTCACTGACGCGAGCTCGGAGTGAGGCAGTATTGGCTTCGGATTCTGCAAGCGATACCTTGAGCTGCTGATATACGGGATTATTGCTGACTGAAGAGCCTGGATTGGCCGCAGCAAATTTTTTTCGGGCCTGAAGCTCTTGGCGCTTTTGCTCTTCCAGATCCTTGATCATGCGTCGTGTCCCGATTACATCCGGGTGTTGTTCTGTATAGCGTTGAAGCAGTGTATCGAGGTTCCGCTTCTGGACATCAATTCGGCCGTCAATCTCTGGTAGTGATACGCTTGACTCACTTCCAGAGGTTTCAGGAAGCAGCACTGGTTCTTCGCCAACGATTTGACGGCGAAGCGCATCACGGGACTGCTCCGCTTCACGTAGCTCAAGACGAGCGCTATTCAGCTGGTTTGTCAGTTCACTAAGGCGATCAACGCCACTCTTGCCTTCCGATGTGGCAAGTTCGATATTGCGTAATTTAAATTCCTTGAGGCGGTTTTCTGCGTCTTCCAGCTTCTTCTCATAGTTACGAATTTGTTCTTCAAGGAATTTGCGTGCTGAATCGGTATCTTGCCGCTTGTCGCCCAAGCTGGACTCAACGAAGATCGAAACAAGCGCTTGAACAATTCGCTGGGCCTTGGCCGGATCAGGGTCGCGGGCAGAGATCGTGTAGAGATTGTCGCGGCCAAGCCCTTGTATTTTAAGGGTGCTTGACAGTGAGTCGATTAGCGCTTCCTGTTGTGCCTTATCTTTGACATTCAGGTCAAGGTCAGCCATCCGGATTAGTTTTTCCAAATTCGGCCGGCTAATCAATGTGCGACTGAGCATCATGATCTGCTGCTCAATATTTGGCTGAACAGCGAGTCCTGACATCAAAGGTCTTAAAATAGATTGCGTGTCGACATAGATTCGGGCAGAGGCTTCAAATTGATTTGGAATACGTAGTATCACGCCAGCCGCTATGGCGCCGACAACCCACGCGACCACCATCCCGAGGTGCCGATGTTTCCAGGTCGCACGCAGAATGGTAAATGCCTGCCGAAGAATTTCTTCCATCTATGAGCTCAAAGATATAACCGCCACCGTGAATACACGGCAGCGGTAGGTTGTTCCGGGATGATTAGAACCAGCTTTGTGGAATGATGACAACGTCACCAGGTTTCATTTCCACGTTGGCGGAAACGTCGCCGTTCTTGACAAGGTCTTTTAGGCGTACCCGGTACTGCGCGTTGTTTTCAGAGGTGCGCAGGATAGTCGCTCTGTTACCGTCGGCGAAGTCAGTTATGCCACCGACGGCGATCATGACATCGAGAACTGTCATTTTTTGCTTGTAAGCAAGAATTTGTGGCTTAGCCGCCGCGCCAACGACACGAATTTGCTCGCTGTAGGGACCGACGAAACCAGTGACAATCACAGTGACCACTGGATCACGAATGAATTTCCCCAGTTCCTTTTCGATGTCACGGGCAAGGGTCGTTGAATCCTTCCCCATTGCAGCCAAGTCATCAATCAAGGGAGCCGATATTTTGCCATCGGGGCGGACAGGTACACTCATTGACAATTCAGGATTGCGCCACACAACGATGTTGAGTGTGTCGCCAGGGCCAATCTTGTAGCTGTAGTCGGCTGTGGCAGCCAAAGCAGGGGCTGGAGGATTGCTACTACAACCGATCAACGTTGATGCTAAGAGTGATGCGATCAGCAATTTGGTAGCAAATACCAAGTTGAAATGATTTAAGGGCATGGTTGTTATCTCGATCAAGTTGCAGGCGGTAACTAGTGTTGAAGGCGCTTAGTAGGGCGATATCATAACGGAAACAGGTGCAAAAAACGAAAATGACAACGCTACATCGAGAAGGAATTCACGTTAATGTCTAAACACCATGACGCAAGGCGTCAACAATATTGACCTTTGTGGCACGGTAGGCTGGGTATAGAGCTGCAAAAACAGCTGCGCCGAATCCTGTTGCGCCGGCTGAGAGTATGGCTAAAGGCTCCAGACGGATCAGGGCCGTATAGCCGAGATTGGAATTTGGTGGAGGCGGCATTGGAATGCCTATGGCAGAAATGCCCCAAGCGAAGATGCAACCAAGGAGAATGCCAAGGCCGGCACCGAGCAGTCCCAGCAAGATGGTTTCCATCATGATTAGTTCAAAAACCGTTTTTGGCTTGTCACCAAGAGAAAGCAGTGTGCCGAACTCCCTGGTTCGCTCATACAAGGTCATATTAATGCTATTGGCGACACTGAGGAGAACCATCAAAAAGATAATCAAGCGTAGGACGCCGAATTGAGCATCATAGAGTTGAACAGTTTTTTCGTAAAAATCCGAAAGTTCCCGCCAAGTCATTACTTTGATCCCGTGCTTCTCAACCTGATCACGAATGGCACTGGCGATTTGATCTGTTTCTTTGGTCTCACTCAGTGTCAAGACCAGAACGTGGGCAGATTTGGTGTCGAGTAACTCTTGTGTCGCAGTTAGGGGAATACGTATCGCCCTAGCGTCGAACTCCTTTGAAAAACTTTGAAAGACGCCAATGACCTGAAGGTCCATTGTATTGATTGCACCTTGAGACAAACTTATTATTAACGTGACACGATCACCAACGTGCAAATTTAACAAGCGCGCAATGCCTTGACCAATAACAACTCCATCAGAGTCTGCCTCTTCCAATGGTCGTCCTTCGCTATAGCGAATGAAGCTGCCAATTTTTCGTTCACCGGCTGGTTCGATGCCTTCGCCAATAATTGCCAAGTCGCGCTTGCCATTACTTAGCATCCCAACAAAATTGATTCTGTTAACAGCTTGTTCTACTCCAGTTTGCGCCTCAAGAATTTTCTTCGTAATTGTCGGATCATTGATCATGTGTGACTCAGACGTACGCGATCTGCTCGCCCAATAGCCAGGAGTCGCCAACTGAATGTGCCCGGTTTGGGAGTGGATGGTCGCTTCGCCAAGCTGTATCAGGATGTCTTGAACGAAGCCTCCAGCCAAGATCATGCTGATTACTCCAAGAATAATTGCAAATAAGGTGGCGGCAGTACGTGAACGATGGCGAAACAGATTTCGCTGTGCCAGCGCAAGTCGCCCAAATGTCTGACTCGTCACTGGTTGCACCTTAATGCGTCTACAACGTTCATGTGACTGGCCTTCCAAGCGGGCATTACGCTGGCAATCAGTGTCGTAACCATAGCTAGTCCGAGCGCATCCAGGGAAAGCCACGGAGTGACTAGAATCTGGGCGGTGAACCCAGTTTCCATCCCCGGAGGGGGGGGCATCGGGATACCTATTGCCGACAGGGTTTCGGCGATTCCATAACCGACTAATACGCCGGTAAACCCGCCAATAACCCCAATTAATAAACCCTCAACTACGAACATTCTCAATACCTCAGAACGTCTTGAGCCTATGGCCATCATTGTGCCGATTTCGGTGGTTCGTTCAAGAACGCTCATGGTCTGTGTATTGGATATCGTCAATACAATTATCAGCGCAATGATTGTCTTCATCAGGCTGACTTGCGTTCCAAAAAGCACTACAGTCTTTTTATAAAAATCAGCGAGATCTATCCATGGAATTACCTCGAAATCTGTTGGTGATAGCACGGAACGCAATTTGGCTACGACCTGTGTAGTTTGTTTCGTGTCCTGCAGTAGCACGACCCACGAACTAGCACCATCGATTCGCATTAGTTTGCGTGCAAGTTTGAGTGGGAGGCGTAAAGCAGTGTCGTCGAACTCTTTGGCAGAGCTAAAAAATACGCCCGCAACGACAACTTCAATTGCATTGGGCGTGCCGTTTGCGGCGGTAACAAGTAGAACGATGGTATCTCCGGGTTTTGCAGTCAGGTTCTTTGCAAGGCCTTCGCCAAGAAGGACGGAGCGCTCATCACTTCTTTCCAAATTTTTTCCTAAGCGGATGTGAATTTGATCACTGATCACAGCTTCTTGTGCAGGCTCTATGCCCTCACCAATGAAACTAACGGTAGTGTCGCCAAGGCTGGCCAAGCCACTGAATGCGACACGCTGGGCAATACTCACTACGTTCGGGTGCTGAGAAATGCTATTGAATTCTTCCGAGCGCGACGGCAATAGATAACTATATGGATCTGCGATACCTTTTTCCAGATAGCCTGGTTTGACTATTTGGATATGTCCCAACTGAGAGCGAATCGTCGATTCGCGCATGTTTTCGAAGATCCATTCAATGAAACCGCCAGCTAGAAGATAGGCGACCAACCCCCCGGCCACAGTAAGAACGGCAATGGCCGTGCGATTCCTGTTGCGTTTCAGGTTGCGTGCTGCAACTCGAAATTCTGTAATTAAACTGATCATTGGCGCAAGGGGGCTGCTTCGGGTAATGTGGCTCAATTGATTGTAATACCAAACGAATCAAGTCTTGAGGAATGGCAGGAATGTTTAATTACGACGATGCGTTTTCAAGGAATATCGGGTGGGTCACCGAGTTAGAGCAACAGCGGCTTCGCCAATCGCGTGTTGCTATAGGAGGGCTGGGAGGGGTTGGCGGTGTTCACTTACTGACACTGGCTCGTCTTGGAATTGGGCGATTCTCAATAGCTGATTTTGATGTCTTTGATATTGTAAATTTCAATCGTCAGGTCGGTGCAACGGTCAGCAGTTTAAAACATCCCAAAATCGATGTTCTGGCTGATATGGTCAAAGACATCAATCCAGAGGTTGACCTGAAGCTGTTTTCAGCAGGGGTGCAAGAAGACTCACTGGAAGCGTTTCTTGACGATGTTGATGTATACGTCGATGGGCTTGATTTTTTTGCATTTTCTGCCCGGCGGATGACGTTTTCTGCGTGCGAACGAAAAAACATTCCGGTCGTTACTGCTGCCCCGTTGGGATTAGGAACGGCACTTCTGGTTTTCGGGCCGGGTGGGATGCCTTATGAAGATTATTTTGGCTTTGAGGGATGCGATGAAATGGAGATGGCAATCCGATTTCTTGTTGGTCTGTCGCCCGCTATGCTTCAACGTGGTTACGTTGCCGATATGAGTCGTGTCAACTTGGCCGAACGACGGGGTCCGTCGAGTATTGCCGCCTGCCAGCTATGTGCCGGAGTAGCGGCTGTTGAAACATTAAAGCTACTGCTTGGTCGGGGAGGGGTAAGGCTAGCCCCCTGGGGTAGCCAGTTTGATGCGTATCGCATGCGCTATGTCAGGACTTGGCGTCCTGGCGGGTTCCGGAATCCGCTACAGCGCCTGATGCGGAGTTTGGTTCGTCGGCAGTTGGCGCTCATGGCAAGGAAAACTGACAATGAGTCGTGACGTGCTGATAGAAATTCTCGATTTGGCTCGTTGGGCGCCGAGTGGTGATAACACACAGCCGTGGCGATTTGAAATCGTGGCAGATGATCGCTTGGCAATACACGGTTATGACACCAGGGAGCATGTCCTTTACGATTTTGACGGGCATCCGAGCCAGATGGCTCATGGTGCTCTGATTGAGACATTGCGAATTGCAGCGAGTGGATATCAGCTTGTGTGCGAGTGGCGCGTGCGGCCGGGATCTCCAGATAACGCTCCTGTTTATGATATTCAACTGAGGAGTGTGCCGGATTTGTTGGTTGATCCGTTGCTCCCACATATTGAAAAGCGCGTGGTCCAACGTCGCCCCATGCGTATGACGCCGCTTACCTCGGAGCAGCGAAACGTACTTTCGCTAGCCCCCGGCAGCAATTATTCCGTCCAGTTTTTCGAGAATATGACTGATCGGATGAGGGTGGCAAGACTGCTTTGGGATAACGCGTATATTCGCCTGACTTGCCCGGAAGCGTATCAAGTACACAGGGATATCATTGAATGGGGAGCGCGCTTTAGTCATGATCGCTTGCCTGAAGAGGCAATTGGAGTTGATCCAATGACGGCCAAACTCATGAAATGGGTGATGCAGAGTTGGTCGAGGGTGGAGTTCTTCAATCGCTACCTACTGGGAACTGTTGTTCCTCGCATCCAGCTCGATTTCATCCCAGCTCTTGCTTGCGCGGGGCATCTGCTGCTTAAGCCTCGCAAACCACTAAATTCTATGAATGATTACGTTGAGGCGGGAATGGCTATGCAGCGTCTTTGGTTGACGGCTACTTCGCTTGGTTTGCATCTGCAACCAGAAATGACGCCTGTGATTTTCCGTTGGTATGCCAGAGCTGGTCGAAAAATATCGGCCAACTCAGAAATCAATACCGAAATTGAACTGGTAGCTTCACGTTTTGAAAGTTTAGCTGAGGCATCAAATGATCAAAGCTTCGCTTTCTTTTGTCGGATTGGCCAATCGACAGTCCCAACATCGAGGTCTTTGCGCAAGAGTCTAAGTCAATTGCTGAATCTAAACTAAACTGCAATCTTAGGGAATATCAAGGCTCTTCCAAGGTCACAACCTCCTGTTCGATCTGGGTTGGCTTGTGAGGGTACTAAAAAACAAAGCCCCCAATTACTTGGAGGCTTTGGTATCAGTCTGAAGCCGCCGGAAGGCCGCTTCATTTTTACATCAAGTATTTATTACTTGGCAGAACGACGGCGGCGGAGAGCGCCAACGCCAAGCAGTCCCAGACCTACAAGAGCCAGAGAGGCGGGTTCCGGCACAACAACCACTTGGCCCAAGGTCAAGTCAATGGCGGTGCTGCCGCCGAGAGGGTCGATAACAGCTTGCAAAGCGCCGAGGCTTGCGAAATCAACCGCACCACCTGCGCCGCAGGTAACGATTACAACGCCGTTGTTGAAGCCGCAGAGGCCGAAAGCCGCCAGCGAGATATACGTGGTTTCCGGCACTGCGTGCGCATTGGAAATCAACTGAATTTTCGACCACTGGTTGGCCGATGTGTAAGCTTCCAGGTCAAAACGGAAACCACCATCGGAGAAAATGACATCAAGGGCAAAGGCGGAGGTGGCTGCATCGGCGAGGAATATGCCGCCCAGACCGGTCGGGTCAATTGCGGCTGCGCTATTTACGCCGTCCCAGCGAACGAGGCCTGTACCAGTGGCTAGTGTATCGACGCTGAAGTCAAGGAAACCACTGGAAACGGAAATGTTTGCGTCACGGGTTCCAACACCGCCGTTGGTCAACAGATTTACACCGAGGTCACGGTAACCACCGAGAATGCTGGTATCGCCGACAGCGCCAACTTGCGACATGATGTAAGCGCCGCCAGGAGTAGTGTCAGTAAGGGGGGCTTGTGCGGTCGTAAATAGGTCAATGGTGTTAACCAATGCTGCGTTGGCAGCGGAACTAAAGGACATCGCGACTACGGCTGCCGCAATAAGAGTTTTTTTCATGAGAATTCTCCGGTCTGTCTGGATGGAAATTACATTGTTTGAACTTACGCAGTGATCTAAAGCGATATGCGTGCCAACATGATTAAAACCCTTATTAATCAGTTGTTAACGGCGTTTTTGTTGCCTCAGAAAAGCAATCAAAAATGACCTGTGTAAAATATTCCGACAGTATTTCCTTCAAGGAGCATTTCAGTGCCGCAAATGGAACTTAAACAGATTCTTCAGCATCCTCAGGAGGCTGCTGATCGGTTGTAACCCTTGTTCCGATTAATTTGGCCGGAATTCCACCCCATATTTCACCTGGCCCGATTTGAGTACCTTTTGTTACTACAGCCCCAGTGGAAACGATCGCACCATCGCCGATCGTCACGCCGGAAAGTACTGTTGCGCCAGCTCCTATGGTTACGTTGTTCCCCATTTTAATTGGGTAGTGCGCCAGCTTACTTCCCTCGATCACGTGTGGAACAAGTAATGCATATTGGCCAACAATGCTGTTGCTGCCAATTTCGACAAACTGCGCATCGAGAATAATGCCCGAACTATAGGTGTTATCTCCAAGTTTTGCGCCCAAGCCCAAGTACACCAATCGCATGATCGGCACGGGAACGAAGCCACTGCGCAGAATAGGGTAGAAAAGAATCAGATAGAACAAGAGATAAACATGGTAGACAAACTCTTGTTGAGATCCTTCCGGGATATCTCCACTGCGCAGAGGGAAGAGCAACAGAAAAGCCCTGAAAAAAAACAGAGCGAAGGCATAGATCAGAAGCGCAGATAAAAATACCACGGCTATCTCGTGATAGCCCCCCAACGGAATAAGTGTCGCCAATAGCACGGCGGCGCTTATCCCGATGCTTACCGCTAGCGTCAGTAGCAGTGCAAATGCCGCTATCTGCAAACTGTTTATTCGTCTCATCTGATGATCCTTGAGATTACACGGATGTTTGAAAATTCATTGCAATTGGCTAAGGCTACGTACGCACAGAGCCTTGATGTGTTTAGCCAACGTCAACGAGACGTGTTCCCCGTATTGATTGTCGGCCAAATTTTTTGCACGGAGCGTGAATTTTGGATCGCCCATGAGCTTTTCGATGGCCTGCCGTAGCCGGGTTGGCGTAGCACGGTCGGCTCGTACCAACAGTCCTGCTCCGAAATTGACAATAGTTTCCATGTTGAGAAATTGATCCATGTTTCGGGCGATTCCCAAAACAGGTATTCCATTTGTTAATGCCTGATTGGTGGTTGGGCTGCCCCCGTTGCAGATGACCAGAGTGGCATGCCGGCAAACAACTGATCCTGGTAGATAGTTGAAAATTTGCGTGGTGGGTTTTGGGTCCTTCAGGAACAATGGCTTACCAGCGGTCGCTATCAAGACTCTGCTTCCGATACCCTCTAGGATGGGAGCGATGTCTTCAATAACTTGTGGATTACCGGAACTACCCATGGTGACATACGCTAGAGGCCCCGTGCCGGACAGGAAATCCATTTCCCCATCGAAATCGGGTGACCATGCGATCGGACCAATGAATTCGGCGCCCTTGTGCGCGGATACATCAGGGAAAAGAGCGGGGAAGTTGGCAAATAATCGCTGATCAGCATCGGTATAGCAGCGCCGCAGATCGTACCCAAGAGACGGGAGATTAAATTTTGACCGGAGACGTTCGAGCGGCAAGGCGTGCAGACGGAATGCCAATGGGGCGATGCGATGAAACAGGAATTCAATTAGCGGGATTGGTGAGTAGCGGGTAAAGCCGAATACAGGCAACGGCGTGCTGAGCTGACGTTCCGGGCTCCAGTAAGCATCGCAAATGGCGATATACGGTATGGAGCGTAAACGGGCACTAACTGACAGCGAAAGTCGAAAGTCTCCAACCACGACATCTGGTTTTTCCTGATCAATCAGCGCCAAGTCTGCGTCGACATAGCGGCATAAAGTTGGGAAGTCATAAAGCGGTGAGCCACGCTCGAGTTTGTGCGCGAAAGTGTCCCCATCTTGGCATTCCAGGTCCAGTACAGGAAATGGAAGCCCCGAAGTTAATTTCGCATATTCGGCAGGACGACAAAGAACGACGTCGAATTGTTGTGCGTCCAATTCTTTGGCCAGCGTTAGCGGCCGTGCAACGTGAGCAAGGGTGGCACCTTCAGCAAAGAAAAGCACTTTTAGCTTTTTCAATGGGCTTTCCTTGTCCTGTTGCTACGGGGCGTAGCGTCTTGCTCTGCGTTGATTAAACAGGGACTTAAAAACTGTAGCGAATTTCGGAATAGACGCGATCCTGTTGGTCGTATCTACCGAACAAGCCAGTAGGAGGGCCTTTAAAGATATCTGCGCCAATCAGTAATCGCCAATTGCGCTCGAAATTCCAGGCTAAGCGTGGTCGCAATAGCCAGTCGCTCCGGTTCAGGCTGGAAATGAAGATGGCCTGGGCTTCCCAGTTATTGATGAACTTGGTGTTGAGCAACAGGCTGTAGCCATTTTCTTCTTTATCCGGAATCTGGGTTGCGTTGTAGTTGGAATATCGACGCTGGAATAATTGGACGTTGAAACGACTTTCAGCAGGAAGGGTGAAATCTAGCCCAGCGGCCCAGTCGAAGGTGTTTTGCCGGACGACACCATCACTGTCGGCAAGGTCCTGTACGCTGAAGCTACGGCCGGTCGTGTACACACCTTCGGCCTTCAAGACTACATCTCCAAAGTCCTTGGATAGCGTGCCACCGTATTGATGAATGCGGTCGTGGTGAGCTTGATAGACGACTGTCGGACCATCGAATTGGCGGTAGAAGGTCGGACTGATATCTGTGCTGTGGTAATAAAAACCTGATACGTCCCAGCCATATTTCAGGGTTGAGAGACGTAGACCGTAGTTCATGTTGTCGGTGTCACGCTCGGGTCTCGTTTCGGCGAGGTAGCGGACGTTAGCGGCGGCTGGCATCGGATAAAACTCAGATCCGGGTTTGCCGATGTTGTCGTAGCTGGCCACCGGAATCCACAGCAATTCGGCATGAAAGTCATTGGCGAAATATTCGGCGCGGGCAGCCCATTGCGGAATGCGCATTTGGTCGAATTCTGGAAGGACGAATTCTCGAAGGTCTCGGGCGGATACGACATCGGCGAAAAACAGGCCGACCATTTCGCCCCAGACAACGTTCTGTTTGCCGAATCGGAAGTCCCAGTTGCCGGCGCTGATGTCTAGATAGTTTTCTCGCAGCTCAAGGTTGTAGCGCTGATTCTTTTCGACGTCGGCAGGGTAGTAGTCGTTGATACTGTAGGCTGCGTCGTAGTCGAAGCGGGCTCCCATTTTCCATTTTGTCCCTTCGCCAAGCTTGCCGGCGCTGCCCAGTTCGGCACGGGTGCGTAGCTTGGACCAATGTTCCGGAGTGGCTGTCGTACGGGCAGCTTCGAATTGGATAAAGCCCTTGATGCCGGAGCCGGCCTCACGGGAGGGTGAAGAGAGCTTGGGAAGATCGTCGCCAAAGAGTGCGTCGCGGCCAAACAGGTCGTCGTCTGCAGCGTTGGCGCCAATGGCAAGAGTGCAGGCAGCGATGATGGTTAGACAGTGGGCGGTTTTTGGTTCGGTCACGGGATATTCCTGTTGATTTCAGTGGGCCGGTTATTCGTCTTCGGATTCGGGCAAGCTGCGGACTCGGGCCAGGTTCCAGGTCTTGTTACTTTCGTTGCGGACGCCAAAGGCGGTGATGCAACCATCTTCCATTTGAACCAAACGGTCAGCGCGATCAATGACTTTTTGGTCGTGCGTGGAAAAAATGAAGGTGGTTTTCAGGTGACGATTGATCTGCTTCATCAGGCTGAGAATTTCGCGGCCAGTTGCCTTGTCGAGGTTGGCGGTTGGTTCGTCGGCGAGGACGATACTGGGTTTGATGGCCAGAGCACGGGCAATGGCGACACGCTGACGTTGTCCGCCACTCAACTGGTTCGGGCGATGGTTGGCAAACTGGCTGAGGCCGACGATATCCAGAAAGTAATCAACCCGCATCTTCCGTTCTTCGGCAGAAATATCGGTGCGGCGGAGCAGGGGGTACTCTACATTTTCCGCCGCGGAGAGCACCGGGAGCAGATTGAAGGTCTGAAAGATGAATCCAATTGATCGCGAACGGAGGTCGGCCAGTTCGTTAGCGGTTTTTTCGGACACGTCTTCTTCATTGATGAAAATCTTGCCGTGAGTCGGCTTGTCAATGCAGCCGATCAGATTGAGCAAGGTGGTTTTGCCGCTGCCAGAGGGGCCGGAGATGGCGAGAAAGACGCCGGCGTCGATGGACCATGTAATATCATTCAAGGCGTGGACGGTCTGTTCGCCGAGCTGGTAGTCCTTGAAGACGTGTTCGATGCGGACAACGCTCATAGTTGGTTGCTGCCGTCAGTAATTAGACCATCAAGATCGTGCAGGAGAGTATTCATGGTAAATAACAAGTGCATTCGGAATGGCAGATGGTGCGTTGCTCTGACGTCCGGCATTTTTCTTTTGCTCCAGTCACTGACCGTTGCAGCGCAAGGAAGCAGTGTTGCGCCGACCGATGATGCGATTGCCCGCAGTATAGTTGAAAAGGCGGACAAGGTTCGCTTTCCCGCTGATGGGTTTCAGGTTGACATTGTAATAAATTCCCTGCGCCCGGACAAAGATGCCGACATGCGCAAATACCGCGTGCTTTCAAAGGGTAACGAGAACACAGTCGTCATGGTGACGGAGCCGGCTTCGGAGCGTGGCCAGATCATTCTGATGAAGGGGCGTGATCTCTGGGTATTCATGCCAGAGGTATCGCAGCCGGTTCGAATTTCGCTGGCGCAGCGTCTGACTGGGCAGGTGGCAAATGGTGATCTGGCGAGAGCCAATTTTTCTGGCGACTACAATCCGAAAATCATCGGCACCGAAAAAATCGGTAACGACTCTTTTCATATTCTTGAGTTAATTGCCGTTGACCGTAGCGTTACCTATCAGCGCGTCGTTTATTGGGTCAACGAGAAGTCAGGCTGGCCTTTGAAGGCGGAGTTTTATTCGCTGTCCAATCGCCTGATGAAAAAATGCAGCTATGAGAATTTTCAGACGCTGGCTGGACGGGTTCGTCCCACGCGATTGGTGATGGAAGATGCGTTACGTAACGGCGAGAAGTCGGTTCTCGACTACAGCGACATGAAGTTGCGCGATCTGCCGGATAAGGTGTTTACCAAGGAATACCTGAAAAAGCTGGACTGAGCGATTAGTCGAAGAGCAGCGCTGCTGCAACCTTGCGCCCTTCAGCGGCAAGGATGTTGTAGGTTCGGCAGGCAGCTTTCAGGTCCATGATTTCGATGCCAATTCCGGCCGGGGCAAAAGGGCGGAGCAGGGCGCCGGGCGGGAAGCGCAGGCTTCTGCCAGTGCCGAGCAGGACTATTTCGGTATCCAGTCCGAGCAGAATATTCATGTCTGCTTCGCTCAAGGTGTTCACTGTCGCCGTAGTCCAGGCGGGAATGATCGATCCGGGAAGCAGAATCAGGTTTTTTTCATGTTTTTCGTGGTTGACCGCGGCATAGTCATCGCCATAGGCGGTAAACAGGTTGAGTCCTGCGGTATTCGAGATGTGAAGTTTCACTGCGCGATCATTCCGAAAAGTCCGCCAAAATTGCGGTGCACCATACGATAAAGTAGGATT